>Ga0255058_10000819_pt1 | contig 17708 bp, 14 predicted proteins | sample Cases_109_9_MG_FD_188637 | JGI IMG/M metagenome (GOLD analysis project Ga0255058, IMG submission 188637) | Seawater microbial communities from Amundsen Gulf, Northwest Territories, Canada - Cases_109_9 | ecosystem: Environmental > Aquatic > Marine > Gulf | place: Canada: Northwest Territories... | reverse complement strand
CCAGTCCGGCAACGGGCCGGATGCGCTCGGCAACGTGATCCCTGGGAAGGTTATCGACAGTAGCGACGATCTTCGCGATCAGATCCCTCTCGGCCAGCATCTCCGCCACCGTTCGAGACCCAAGCACGTCGGCCAACTCCAGCTTAAGATATTCGTCGCTCTGATGGAGTGATGGCAGAGTCACCAGCTCGCCGCCAGGCCCCGTGGGCGACTCGACTCTCGGGAACGGATGAAATGGAGATTTCGGTGCGTCCGCAACGGGCTCGACAATCGCCGGCGGCGGCTCTGGCGGAGCTTCGACCCGATTGATCTGGACCCAGTAATAGGTCAGTGCAGCAGCTACCGCGATGGCAAGCAGTATTGGGATGTAAAACTGGGTTGATTCTCTTTGCATCGGACTTCCATCATAACCATGTCGGAACCAGCCTTCAGCTACTCCGGCTCGCCGCCCAAAATCGGCCTCCCAAGTCTAATTCGGCCCCAAAATGCCTGTCTATTCTCGAATATTCTTACATATTCATCTTCCTATGCATCAATGAATACCTAAGAATGTCCGCATTCGAACGCGAGGAGAGCGCCATGAAATTCGGTGACAAACTTAAGGACCTCAGAAACGAGAAGGAAATGACCCAGCCCGAGCTGGCTGAGGCCATTGGCATAGAGCAGTCTTACCTGTCCAAGCTCGAGAACGGTAAGTCATTGCCGTCCAACGATATTTTCGTCCGTATTCTCGAAGTATTCGGTCTGGAAATAGGTGACGTCGTGGATCAACTCGACCAGAGCAGCAAGAATCAGCTGCGGACATTACCCGAGGTTGCGGACCATTATCACCGTCAAAAACAGCTGATTATCGGCAACCGGCAACGCTGGCTGCTGGGCTCGAGTTTACTGCTGGCACTGGGGGCAGCCTTCATTTATGCCGGTAGCGTGCATCTGTTTTTCACAGATGTCATTTATCAATACATGTCGCATGGTGTCGTATTCGAAGGGGAGTCGAAAGAGATCTTCAGACACCCACAAGGGTTTGTCTCACAGTCACTTTCGCACGAGGAGCAAATTCAGTTTGTGGACTCTGTCAAGAGCAGGATCGACGAGGAATATCGCCTGATGAGCGACTTTCGCGGCAACATCTATAATCTCAGGGTCCCCGGCGGCTCCCGGACCTATTATCTTCAGGACGATACGCAGATCGACCCCTGGCAAAGCAAGCTGATAGTGTTTCTGGGGGTATTAATGAGTATGTTCGGACTTGTCGGACTATTCCTGGAAAGGAAATTGTCCCGTTATCACTAGACGACATCGGTGGAGAATCGGCTATGGCACATATTACTGCGACGCTCAACTCGGGGATGGCTGTACAACTATCCAACGGCCGGCACGAATGGGCGGCCGATGAGCCGGTCGAGGCAGGCGGTACTGATACGGGTCCGAATCCTTATGAGCTGCTGCTGGCATCGCTGGGTGCCTGCACCTGCATCACGATATCCTGGTACTGCCACGGCAAGGGATTGCCACTCGAATCTGTAACCGCCAGTTACGATCTCTCGAGAGTGCATGCTGCCGATTGCGAGGATTGCGATATTCCGGACAGAGGCTTTATCGACAAGATTACGAGCGACGTCCGAATCGCAGGCGATTTCGATGACGCGCAAAAAAAGCGGCTGGCCCAGATCGCAGAGCGCTGTCCCGTTCACAAGACGCTTGCGCACGGCATCGTGTTCGAAGACCGCGCCACATTTAGTTAAACCACCGAACAATTATAAGTTCGGCCGGTCTAAATCCCTGTCCCAGGGACGGCGATTGCTCTATATTTGTTGATACAACAGCCTAAAGACCATCTCGGAGCCGAATTCCGAAAAAGGTGGCAGGAGAAGCAGCATGGACATGGCCTGGATTAAAGTGGTCGTTTTGACCCTTGCCGAATGCGTAGCACCCGAGGGCAAGACCGTCTGTCAGGAACAGCAGGTTCAGTACTTTTTCGTCGACGAGGTCGAGTGTCAGAAGGTGCTTGAGCAACTGATCGATTACAGAGACGGCTTCGAAAACGTGATCGTCAACAAAGACAATTCCAGCTGCCAACCGGCCGCCAAAGATCTGCAGGTGTTCGCTTCCCGATCCAAAGCGGACGAATATTTTGCGGAAATGGGAGGACTGGGCGTCATATCAGATGACCCTTCAATGAAGGACTTCCTGCAGGAACGACACGACCTTCGCCTGGAAAGCATGCACGTTTGTGATGATGCAACGCTGGTCACGCCGTGCCGGCGTGGCGACATCATCATCGAGAGCATGACGGGAAACAAAACAGAGGTGTGGAAACAGGGCGAATAGTCGCGCCTGGTCAGTTTCTCACCGATTGAAGTCGGGAATCGGAATATTGCTGTCTTTGTAATAGTCGCGCCATTCCAGGTCCGGGTCCTCAGCGCCCGACAAAACGATGTCAGTAAATATTGAGTACGCATTTGCCACGTCCGAGGCGATCCCCTCGTCAAATGCCGGCGGCAAGTCTGCTTCCCTGCGATAAATGTGCTCGTAGTTCGCGCACGCCGCGTGCTTGAACGGCATGAACCAATCGTGATCGCTAACACAGTCTGCAAGCTCGACACGGGCAGCATTGAATGTTTCCAGGAACCAATATGATTGCCAGTAGGACAGCTGCACCGATTCCCAAATGCTGTCGAAGGTCGGTGCATCGGTAGCCCCGTAAAGGTCCGATCGAAGCTCGTAATTGTTCTCGGCAATCTCCACGAGATGTTCCGTCAATTCGCCGGTTATGCCCGGCTGCGAACGAAGATCGCTCGGGTCGGCTTCCGGAGGGGCTGGAATTACTAGAACCTGGAAGGACGCAAACTTTATCATCGTCGTCGCGAGTTTCTGCCGGCAAGCAGCAACCGGGTCGTATGCATTGCAGATTAGATTGATTTCGAGGAATAGCTCCCTGGCGAGAGCGTCTCTTTTATCTTCCGCGATGAAATTCTTCAACGGTATGCCGTCATAGATTTTCGAGGACATGTCGACCGTAGACAATAAAACCGGGTTTTGCCGTCCAGTCTCTATCGCCGTTCTACGTCGAAACAGATTGCCCAAGCGACTAGTCATCTGTTAATGCTACCAAACAGGCGCGCTCCTTTTGCCGCTAATCCGATTGTACTCTTCTAAGGTGATATTCAAATGGTTCGTTCTGCACGTAACGCCTATTTATCCAGAGAATCAACATTCCTTCAACGTGCCGGGCATAACGAACCGGCCCAAGATCGATCGGCTCCAATCCCAACCCTTCGGCGAGTGCTGCAACGAATGCCTTCGCCTCGGCATTGTTGCCAACCAGCGGAATGGATATTGGACCATTGGAGGACTCGGGTTCGATCATTTGTCGCCAATTCAGTGAATTGAATGCCTTGACGACGTAGGCGTCCGGCGCCCATCCCTGAATGAGTTCGGCATTCGACGTCTCAACGCTCATTTCAAAAAGCCCATCTTCGTTGCGGCGAAGCGGGTTCGTAGGATCGATGATTATTTTGCCTGAGAGATCGCCGAGGCTCTTGGTGACTGCCTCGATAACAGCCCCGGGCACTGCAAGAACGACAACATCTGCTCCTGCCGCCGCTTCCGCAGGCGTCGTTGCGGACGCACCGTGACCAGTGCGATCAACGAGGACCTTTACTTCATCTCTGGATGGATCTCGAGATCCATAGACAATGGTGTGACCAAGCTCGGCAAACTCCGGGCCCAGCGCACCGGCCACCTGACCCGTACCGACTACGGCAATGGTTTCACCCGAGGCCAACCCCGGCGCGATAACAGTAACTATAAACAAGAGTATGGCAATCGCTGATTCTTTCACGTCATGACCCCTTTTCTGTCCCTGACCAGTGGCGCAGCCGGAGGGCATTGGCGATCACCGAAACGGAGCTAAATGACATAGCCGCGGCCGCGATCATCGGGCTGAGCAATAGTCCAAACACAGGATATAAGACACCGGCAGCGATCGGAATACCCAGCGCGTTATAAGTGAACGCGAAAAAGAGATTTTGCCGAATGTTCTTCATGGTGGCGCGACTCAGCGCCCGGGCGGTTGCGATGCCGCGCAAATCACCTTTTACCAAGGTCACCGCAGCGCTCTCCATGGCTACGTCGGTACCCGTGCCCATCGCGATGCCGACCTGCGCTTGCGCCAATGCCGGCGCATCGTTTACGCCATCTCCCGCCATGGCAACGACATGACCATCCGCCTGAAGGTCTTTCACCACAGCCACTTTCTGCTCGGGCAAGACATCGGCGATCACGCGCTCCAATCCCAGACTGTGAGCGACGGTATTCGCGGTCTTGGCGTTATCTCCCGTCAACATGACGATCGACACCTTCTCGCCATGAAGACGCCGGATTGCATCGGGCGTCGACGCTTTGATCGGGTCAGCCACGCTGATGATACCGGCGACAGTCTGGTCGACCACCACGAACATGGCGGTTTCACCCTTCGCCCGCTGCTCATCCGCGCGCTGCGCGAGATCGCCCGGATCAACGTTGCGATCACTTATCAACGCGGCGTTACCAATCGCAGTCAGGTAACCATCAACGGTCCCCGCTACCCCTTTACCGGTGATGGATTCAAAGTCTTCGACGTCCGTCAGCTCAATTCCCTGGTCTTCAGCATAAGTGACAATAGCAGCAGACAAAGGATGCTCGCTGCCCCGCTCAAGGCTGGCAGCGAGTCTGAGTACGGCGGCTTCGTCCCATCCGTCCGCGCAAAGCACAGCCGACACTGCCGGTTTCCCGGCAGTCAGCGTTCCTGTCTTGTCGACGACGAGCGTGTCGACATCTCGCATGAGTTCGACCGCTTCGGCGTTCTTGAACAACACGCCCATGCTGGCGCCTCGACCTGTCGCCACCATGATAGAGATCGGCGTCGCAAGGCCGAGCGCACAGGGACAGGCGATGATCAGGACAGCAATCGCATTGATGAGTGCATAGCTCATGCTCGGTTGCGGGCCCCAAATAGCCCACACGAGGAAGGTAAGTATCGAAGCGACAACGACCACCGGTACGAAGTAGCTGGCGACAGTGTCGGCAAGCTTTTGAATCGGTGCGCGGCTACGCTGCGCTTCCGCCACCATCTGCACAATGCGAGAGAGTAGCGTATCGGCACCAACTTTCTCGGCTTGCATCACGAGTGTGCCAGTGCCGTTCACGGTACCGCCTACCACTTTGTCATTGGCTTGTTTTTCGACCGGCACGGGTTCACCCGTCACCATGGATTCATCGACCGAGCTGTGACCCTCAACAACACGGCCATCGACGGGCACCTTTTCGCCCGGGCGGATGCGCAATCGATCACCCGGCTGAATGGATTCAATCGGTACATCTTCCTCGTCGCCGGACGATGACACACGTCGCGCCATCTTTGGCGTCAAGCCGAGCAAGGCCTTGATCGCGGCACCGGTCTGGCTGCGCGCACGCAGCTCGAGTACCTGACCCAGCAAGACCAGAGCCACGATGACCGCAGCTGCTTCGAAATACACCGCGACATGTCCGTTGACATCTCGAAATGCGGCCGGAAACAGATCCGGTTGCAATACGGCAACGACGCTATACCCGTACGCGACGGCGACCCCCAGGCCGATCAACGTGAACATGTTGAGCTTGTGGGTCATGACTGATCGCCAGGCGCGTACGAAAAAAGGCCACGCACCCCACAGCACCACGGGACTGGCCAAGAGCAGTTCAATCCAGGGACGAACCGTGATGGACAGTGCGGCACTCACGGGTTGCCCCGGTAACAAGTCGCCCATGGCGATGACAAAGACCGGCACGGTAAACACCAGGCTCACCCAGAACCGCCGGGTCATATCGATCAGTTCGCTGTTGTCCTCCTCGTCCGTGGTCACAACGACCGGCTCGAGCGCCATGCCGCAGATGGGACAGTCCCCGGGACCGTCCTGAATGATTTCCGGGTGCATGGGACACGTGAATTGCCGAACTGGCGCGGCAACGATCTGGCGTTCAAGTGCCATACCGCAACTTGGACAATCGCCGGCCTGCCCGGACTCAACCTCGGGATGCATCGGGCAAGTCCAACCAGCGCTCATGATGAGACTCGCTGAGGTCTCGTAAGTCCTCTCTCCTGAAACTGCAGCACAAGGCTGTAAATCACCGGTAACACCAGGAGATTGAGAATCAGCACCGTGAGCATCCCGCCCAGCATGGGCGCGGCAATGCGGTGAGTGACATCCGATCCAGTTGCGTTGCTCAACATGATAGGGACTAGCCCCGCCATTGTAGACACGGCCGTCATCACGATGGGCCGCACCCGTTTTGATGTCGCCGATAGTACCGCTGCTTTGATCTGCTCGACGGTCAACCCGGTATTGCTGGCCGCACGGCGTTTGCCAATCTCCGTATCGATGAAACTTAAGACCAGGACACCGATTTCAGCGGCCATGCCGGCCAGTGCAATGAAACCGACGGCCACGGCCACTGACATGTTATAGCCGTTCATGTAGATCAGCCAGATGCCGCCAACGAGCCCGAAGGGAATCGATATCATTACGACGACAGGTTCGGTGACGTTGCGGAAGTTCAAATACAGCAACAGAAATATGATCAACAAGGTCACCGGCGCGACGATACTCAGGCGCTTCGCGGCACGCTCCATGTATTCGAACTGACCCGACCAGACGATCGTGTAACCTGCCGGCACATCGACCATCTCCTCCAGCACTTTTTTGGCTTGGGCTACGAACCCGCCGATGTCCGAGGTGGTCAGATCGACATAGATCCACGCGTTCGGGCGTGCATCCTCACTCTTTATAACAGGCGGCCCGCGCGTGTATTCGAGATCCGCGACCATTCCCAGCGGTATCTGGGCGCCGGTCGGTGTTGGAATCAGAACCCGCGTCAGGGTCTCAAGGTCATCACGCAGCTCACGCGGGTAGCGAAGGTTGACCGGATAACGTTCCAGTCCTTCCACAGTCCAGGTAATGTTCATGCCGCCAATCGCACTTTGGATGACGTCCTGTACATCACCGACAGTCAGTCCATAGCGGGCCGCACTTTCACGATTGATGACGAAATCCAGATAGTAACCGCCCACCGCCCGGTCACCGAAGGCAGAAAGCGTTTCCGGCATCGTCTTCATGGCCTCCTCGATTTGCAGCGAGATGCTCTGCAGAACGTTGAGATCCGGACCGGAGACCTTGATACCCACCGGCGTCTTGATGCCCGTAGACAGCATGTCGATCCGGGTCTTGATCGGCATGGTCCAGGCATTCGCCACGCCGGGAAATCGGATGGCCTTATCCATTTCACCCATCAGCTCCCGGGTTGTCTTGCCGGGGTCAGGCCATCTGTCCTTGGGCTTTAGCCGAATAGTCGTTTCCAGCATTGAAAGAGGTGCTGAGTCGGTAGCAGATTCCGCGCGGCCAACCTTGCCAAACACGTGGTGTACTTCCGGAAAGGTGGCGAGGATTCTGTCTGTTTGTTGCAATAGCTCTTTTGCCTTTGTCACGGAAATACCCGGAAACGTTGTCGGCATGTACAGAATGTCACCCTCATCCAGCGGCGGCATGAACTCACTGCCTAGTCTTGAAAATGGGTAATAGGTAACAGCTAGCAATAGCACGGCAATGAGAACAGTGGCACCACGCCAGCGCATCGCCGCAGTCAACGTCGGCCTATGCATCGCATGCAGCATTCGATTAACCGGGTTCTTGTGTTCGGCGATGATTTTCCCGCGCAGAAGATAGCCCATCATGACTGGCACAAGGGTTATGGCCAGTATGGCCGCCGACGCCATAGCATAAGTTGCGGTAAATGCCAGCGGGCTGAACAAGCGGCCTTCCTGCGCCTGCATCGTAAAAATCGGAATGAAAGATACAGTGATAACCAGCAGGGAAAAGAATAGTGCCGGACCGACCTCACGACAGGATTCCCCGATGGTGTGCCACCGTTCGTCGTTACTTAACTCGCGGCTTAAGTTTTCTCTTGTCGCGGCCAGGCGCGTATGTGCGTTTTCAACCATCACGATCGCGCCGTCCACCATCGTACCGATGGTAATGGCGATGCCGCCCAGGGACATGATGTTGGCATTTAGCCCCTGGTAACGCATGACGATAAAGGCCATCAGAATACCGAGCGGCAAGGTAATAATTGCAACGAACGCCGATCGGGCGTGCAGTAAGAACATGATGACGACCAGGCTGACGATTACCAGTTCCTGCAGCAGTGATGTATTGAGGCTGTCTACGGCACGTTCGATCAGATCGCCACGATCATAAACCGGTACGATTTCGACGCCCTCAGGCAGCCCGGCCTCGAGTTCCTTCAGCTTTGCCCGTACGCCCTGGATAGTCGCCAGAGCGTTCTCGCCGAAACGCATGATTACGACACCGCCAGCCACCTCACCCTCGCCGTTGAGTTCGACAAGGCCACGCCGTAGATCCGGTCCCAGATGCACGTCGGCGACATCCTGCAGACGAATCGGGGTTCCATCGTTATCCACTGATACCGGGATACTGTTGAGATCGTCCAGCGATTGGATATAGCCCAGACCGCGCACCATATATTCGGTCTCGGCCAATTCGATCAGCCGGCCGCCAACATCATTGTTGGATCTCTGGATAGCGCGGCGGACCTTGCTCAGAGGGATGTTGTACCGCAACAAGGCATTCGGATCGACCTCTACCTGGTACTGCTTAACAAACCCGCCGACTGATGCTACCTCTGATACGCCCTTGACCGTTTGCAATGGGTAACGCAGATACCAGTCTTGCAGGGAACGCAGTTGCGCCAGATCATGCTTGCCGGTTCGATCGACCAGTGCGTACTCGTATATCCAGCCGACACCGGTTGCGTCCGGGCCCAGCGTCGGCGTAATCCCAGGCGGCATGCGGCCGCTGACGTAATTAATCGACTCCAACACCCGGGACCGCGCCCAGTACATGTCGGTGTCATCCTCAAAAATGATATAGACAAAGGAGAGGCCGAAGAACGAGTAGCCCCGCACGACCTTGGTTTTCGGAACCGCCAGCATCGACGTCGTCAACGGGTAGGTCACCTGGTCCTCGACCACCTGTGGAGACTGGCCGGGATACTCGGTAAAGATGATCACCTGCACATCAGACAGATCCGGTATTGCATCCAGCGGTGCATTAAAGTAGGAAAACAAACCGAACAAGGCGATGATGACAGTGGCTATCAGGACCATGAACCGGTCCCGCAGGGATGCATTGATAATGGCATTAATCATCCGTGCGCTCTCCGCCCTTATTGTCCATGTCCATAGCATCCATTTCCGTACTGCTGTCAGGCTCGGTGTCCTGTATCTCCATCATCTTCCTGGTTGCCTCGCGCAGACTGGATTCCGAATCCACCAGAAACTGGGCGGAGACCACCACCTCATCACCATCTTCGATTCCCTCCAGCACCGCCACCTGGCCTGCGGATTGAAAACCGAGCTTGACGATGACGGGCTCGAACTTTCCGGGCGCACGGACAACGAAAACCCGGTCTCTTTGTCCGGAACGAATCACCGCCTCGGATGGAATCACAACGGTGTCAATGCGCTTATCTGATTTGATAACGACTTCGGCGAACATTTCGGGTTTGAGCAGCAGTTCGGGATTATCGAATGTAAGCCGGACCTTGACACTGCGGGTCCTCGATTCGGCGTATGGATATATATAGTCCAGCTCGCCGGTGAAGGTCTTGCCTGGAATGCCGGCCAGTGTCATCTCGACCTCATCACCCAGTTTTACCCAGGGCAATTCGTACTCGTATATATCCGCGTATACCCACACCGTGGACAAGTCCACAACCATGTACAACTCGGTTTGCGGCGTGACGTACTGGCCCTCTCTGGCGCCGATGTTGGTAACAGTTCCAGCAACGGGCGTGTGAATATGCAGGTTCTTCTGAATTTTTCGGGTCTGTTCCAACTCGCGAATTTGGTGCTCGGGCACATCAAAAAACACCAATCGTTCGCGTGAACTTGCTGCAAGCTCCTCGGCCCCGTGCCTGATATCACCAATTGGACTACCCTTGAGCGCTTGAAGGTTGTTCAACGCCAGCAGATATTCTTGTTGCGTTGATACCAGCTTCGGTGAATAAATGCTCAACAGGATTGCGTCCTTTTCAACATTCTCGCCTGTTTTGTCTACTCTCAGTTCTTCTATCCAGCCGTCAACTTTCGGGTGCAGCCGGGCCATATGTTCCTCGTTAAAGTCCACACGCGCCACGGCGCGAATTGTGCGGGTGATGGAAGTACGGCTGGCCGTCGCTGTCCGTACGCCAATATTCTGAGAGGTAACCGGGTCCACTTTGACAGTACCGGCAGGATCCGTCTCATTGCTGTCGTCTTCGGCATAGACTGGCACATAGTCCATACCCATGGAGTCCTTCGCGGGCACCGGAGATGTAACCTGCGGATTCATCGGGTTTCTGTAGAAGAGGGGCTTTCGCTGGACGTCGACAATCTGGTCCACCGGGTCGGGAGTACCCAGATTGGCAAACCAATAGCCGCCAAAAAAAACTGCAGCAAGCGTGATTGCTGCGATGATTATGAGAAGCATTTTCTTGCTATTCATAAAGCGCCTCCGTCCCAATCGCTGACGCCAGTCTTGCAAGGGCCTGTTTGGCCGTGCTCAGTGACTCCCAGTAATTGATTTGGGCGTTGTAAAGAGTGATTTGTATATTGATGACGTTGAGAAAATCGACTTCGTTAACCTGATATGCCGCCAGCATCGAAGATACGGTCTGTTGCGCCTGGGGAATAATCGCGGTCTCGAGCAGTACAACCTGGTCGCGGGCAGCGTCGTAATCCGCAAGGCTCGCCGAGACCGCTGCCTCTACCTTCCGTAGTGTGTCGTTCAGTATGAATTTTTGTCGGGAAACTTCGTGCGACCGCTGTTCGACAGCTTTGCTCTGTTTTGAACCGGAAAAAATCGGCACGTTGATACTCAACATGACAGTGAGAAAATCGGATCTGTCCGTGCCGCGCAATGAGTCGAATCCCTGGCGGAATCCGTAGCCGACGCCCAACTTGAGGTCCGGATATCGATCCTTCTCTGCCAGGTCGAGATTTTTTCGCGCAGCCTCGACGAGGTCCTGCTGCACATCGATCAAGGCACGACCACTCCCGGCCTGCTGCAGCAGCTGCGATTCCGGGGGAAGCTCAGGAAGAACGGTATTCGGCGGTACCGCGGGCAGGGTCACCGCCCAATTTGCGGGCCTATCCATAAGAGCATTGAGTTCGGCCTGCGCGCCGCGCCGCATTCCTTGCAATCGAAGTTCGCGATCGAGTAGCCGGGAAAGCTCAAGCTGTGCCAGAAGTACGTCCTGCTGCAGACCGTTACCGACTTTGTACTTGGTCAGCGCGATATCAACGAAGTTTCGCATCAGGTCTTTATTCTGCTCGACAATTTGAAGAGCACGGTCGAAATTCATCAGTCGCCACCACGTAGCGCGAACCTCGCCAACGATGGCAGTTCGCCGCTCGGAAAGCATCGAATCACTCGCTTCGACCCTGTGTTCCATTGCTTCACGTTTCAGCCTTCGTTTGCCCGGGAACGGGAATCTCTGACTGATCGCCAGTTGCATCTGTGTCATCGGCTCCTGATCGAGGTCGAACGAATCTACGGGCAAATTCATTGCATTGAGTGACAGCATCGGGTCGGGCAGCGCCCCTGCCTGCGACGGTACTGTACGCATCGCCTCCGCCTGAGCGTGCAGACCCGCAAGCTCGGGGCTATTGTCAAGGACAATCGCCACAGCCTTTTCTAGCTCCAGCACGACCGAATTGTCGGCAGGTTCGGCAGTTTCCGCTACTGCTTGCGCAAGTGCTGCGAGCGGCATCAGCAGCCACAGGCCTAGCGCCAGCACGAATCCTCGGAATCCGAACGGAACCTGCAACGTGACAGGGTTTTCACTATGAGTTTTTAGTTGGGGCTCTGGCCCACGGGTAATCGACATGAACGATCTCCTCGCATAACAAACCGGATCAAATGACGGTGTATTTGCGTGGGATCGCTACTTCAGAAAAACACAGAATCGTATATTGAGCGATGGCTCGTTTAGGTGATCCACAGCCGCGCAATCGAGGGGCGGCGACGGTGAAACTGGGATAACAAATTCGAAGGCGATCGCCAGTTCGGCGACTGCCACGAAAGTCGGCAAGTCTTTAAGTTTCGACAGTCCGTTGCGACCGTCGTAATTGTAGTCCGGAATGGAACCACAGTCGGATCCAGCGGCCGACATACATGACTTTGCGTTATCATTTGATGCCGGTGGGCAGTGATCGCAGTCGTGATCGGGCGAATGGCTGGCATGATTTGTATGTGCAACATGTACTGAGTCGACGACCGGCTCGGGAGTTATCTCCATGGCCATCAGGCAAGGCTGGACTGCCAGGTTCAGCCAAGCCAGCATGAACACGCCGAGGAGGAATCGTCCCCGGCTAGTATTCTCTGCGCGTTTGTATATCAGACTTCTCAAGACTTTACTTTACTCGATCACTTTCACAATTTTACAGTATGTATACTAATAGCAGCTGGCAATTGTGATTGTTACCTATATCACAGACCGATCAATGGCACGAATCGCTTTGCCAGCCTCCCTTTCCGGAAATAGCCTCAATATCTGACTGATTTATAAGGTATTAGATCGGGTGTGACCAATCGCTCGCGCTGCGGTAAGCTGATACAAACCTTTCGCCAAGAGGAGGTGACAATTTATGGCCTATACCACAGCTGACATCCGAAACGTGTGCCTCGTTGGACCCGGCCATGCCGGCAAAACTCAACTCGCCGAGGCTCTCCTGGCCGCCGGCGGCGCTATTTCACAACCGGGTTCCGTCGAGAAAGGCGACACGGTTTCCGATTACAGTCCAAAGGAAAAGGAGCTCGGGCACTCCCTGTATCCTTCGGTCTGCCATCTCGACCACGCCGGCATTCATGTAAATCTAGTCGACACCCCGGGATACCGGGATTTTTTTGGCCGCGCGGTTGCGGTACTGCCTGCCGTTGAGACGGCAGCGATCGTAATTGACGCTGAAAACGGCATACAAACTGTTACAAGCAAAATGATGGACGCTGCAAAAGATCAGCGTCTGTGTCGGATGATCATTGTCAACAAGATTGATGAACCGGGCGTGGATCTCGCCGCGCTTGTCGAAGACATTCGGGCAACATTTGGCTCGGAGTGCTTACCGATTAACCTTCCTGCTGCCGATGGCAGCACGGTCGTCGATTGTTTTTTTGAACCCAACGGCGTCGAGACTGCATTTAGCGACGTCGATACAGCGCATACCCAAATCATTGACCAGGTGGTGGAAGTCGACGATGAGCTCATGGAGCTCTACCTGGAACAAGGTGATGAGCTCTCACCCGAACAATTGCACGCGCCGTTTGAGACAGCCCTTCGTGACGGTCATCTCGTGCCAATTTGTTTTGTGTCCGCCACAACTGGAGTGGGAGTTAAGGAATTGCTTGATGTTTTCGAGCGCCTTATGCCGAACCCTACCGAGGGTAACCCGCCCAAGTTTTATAAAGGCGATGGCGAAAGCGCTGAAGAGGTGACGATCGCGCCCGATCCGGACAAGCATGTCGTCGCCCATGTCGTAATGGTCAATATCGATCCGTTCAAAGGCAAACTCGCTGTGTTTCGGATCCATCAGGGCTCGATCAAGGCTGGCAACCAGCTTTTTGTTGGCGACGCACGCAAGCCCGTCAAGGTCTCGCAACTCTTGAAACTCAATGGCGGAGATCACAAGAAAGCGAACGTCGGTGTCCCCGGAGATATTTGTGCGATCCCTCGCGTCGACGAGGCACATTACGATGCCGTGCTGCATGATTCGCATGACGAAGACAACTTTCATCTTAAGCATGACCGCTTGCCACGTCCGATGTTCGGCCAGGCAATCAAGCCTCAAAATGATGCAGACGCTCAGAAAATATCGGACGCACTTAATTCGGCGGTGGCCGAAGACCCCTCTCTAAAGCTGGAACACGTCGCCTCATTAAACGAAGTCGTTCTGCGGGGTTTGGGTGAAATGCACCTGCGCACAGTGCTTGATGAGATATCCGGCCATTACGATATTCAAATCGGGACATCTATGCCGTCCATCGCCTACCGTGAAACAATCACTGCGCCGGCAGAAGGCCACCACAGGCATAAGAAGCAGACAGGCGGCGCCGGTCAATTTGGCGAAGTTTACTTACGCATTGAGCCGTTGCCGGCCGGAACTGGTTTCGAGTTCGCCAACAAGGTCGTTGGGGGCTCGATCCCGTCGCAATTCATCCCCGCTGTTGAGCATGGAGTGCGTCAGGTATTGGATAAAGGCGCAATATCCGGTCACCCGCTGCAAGACGTTAAAGTAACCGTCTACGACGGTAAGTTTCATGCAGTGGATTCGAAGGAAATTGCGTTCGTACAAGCAGGCAAGAAAGCTTTTCTCGAAGCGGTCAATGAAGCGAAGCCGATTGTGATGGAGCCCGTCGTCGATGTTACGTTCACGGTGCCTAGCGATTGTATGGGCGGCGTCACGGGTGACCTCGCCGGCATGCGTGGAATGGTCAGTGGCACCAATGTGCTGCCGAACAACCAGATGGAGATATCTGGTAAGGCCCCACTCAAGGAATTGCAGACCTATCACTCGAGACTGAAGTCCCTGTCCGCGGGTGAAGGAAGTTTCACGATGGACTTCAGCCACTACGCACAAGTAACCCCACAAATGCACCAGGAGTTGATTAGCGAATTCCGGCACGACGCCGGAGACTAGAAGACGAAGACATCAGTAGGGGCGCGCTGTAATAAAAAGGTAGCGGTAGCGGTCATGTTTCATATATGAAACACGTCCGCATTACGCACAAAGAGACCGGAACCCTGCTTGCTGAAGGCCCCGTCGGCTGGGGCATCACACCGTTTGAGGGAAATTTCTATATCGCCCGAAAATATCTGAAGACAGATCGTTTTCGCGTCAATTACATCCCTGGCCTGTGCATATACAAGTTCCTGTACGTCTGGATGGATCTGCATCTCGACGGGGACCATCGTGTACGTAACCTTGGATGGATGTACTGGTTGCCTAATCCGTTGTTTCCGTTTATTTGGTTTCGTGTAGCAATACCGGGAATGCACCCGGAAATCCAAATCGAAGAGCACTGAACGGCGTCAAGTCCGGAGTGGTGTGCCCAAGACTGTGACTCCGCTCACATGCGGTCCTAAGGTTCTCTTAAGGTTTGCACCGTAGTCTTCTAACCACTGTCAACGACTATGGCTGGAAACTGCGTGCCTCGGATCCTTTCTCAACGCTTGCAATCGAAGATACGGCGCATGCCGTCGCAGGTCAGCCGGCGAGCACCGGCCGCGCTGGTCCTCTCGCTAGGCCTCGACCCGGTGAATTCCGCAGAGAGGCAAGAGTTGGAAGCGTTCATTGCCCGAAAATTCGAGGATCAACATGACGCACAAATCAATGAGTTCCTGCCCTACCTCCTCAGCCTCAGAGACTCAGATCAACTGAGTGCAGTTGTGGGGCTACGCCTCGCGAAGGAAAGTGGGTTTTTCCTGGAACGCTATCTGGACGTTCCGATTGAACAAGCGATCAGCCAGGCTTTTCGGACGCCGGTTGACAGCGACCGGATCGTGGAAATTGGCAATCTCGCTGCCACGACTCCGGGCAGTGCACGCATGTTATTCGCCATTCTGGCAAGCGTGCTTCATCAGGCCGGCCTCCGCTGGGTCGTTTGCACGGCGACGCCGCAGGTCAAATCCATGCTCGACAAAATCCAGTTTCCATCGCGAGCAATCTGCAGTGCCGACGCGGCGCGCCTGGAAGATAGTGCATCCCGGTGGGGCGATTATTACGCAACTTGCCCCCAGGTAATCGTTGGAGACTCGGAGGCCGCCGCATATCGGGTGGCCTCAGATCGCACGCTGTCGGCATTAACTTATCGACTCGCGCAGCCGATTCGGCGAATGGCCGCAACCCTCAGAATTATGGCGTAATGCACAAGCATTTCTTTAGTCTTGTAGGCGAGTCAGGCTCACAAACCGAGACTCTGCTTCAGTCCGGAAGTCGCAAGATGAGCCGATCAGAGCTAACTCTTGAGGTTGAGGATTTGGCGACGCGCCTGCAGAAACTCGGCCTCCGGTGTATTGCTCTATACGCTGACAACGGCATCGACTGGATAGTCACAGATCTCGCCTGTCAGCTCACAGATATACGCATTACACCGATACCGTTGTTCTTTACCGATACTCAAATCAAACACGCGATTTCCTCAAGTGGCGCTGACGCTCTAATCACAGACCAACGAAGCTTCACAGAATACTTCGATGTCGTCCTTACGCCGGCACAAGATCAACGGGCCACTGGTGGTGCAGGGTTGTTTTTACTTGATCCGGACCGCAGCGCCTTTTTACCGGAGGGCACACAGAAGATTACTTTCACTTCGGGCACCACCGGGACGCCTAAAGGGGTCTGTCTTTCTACAGTGCAGCAGTTGACGGTCGCAAGGGCGATCGAATCGGTGATAGCAGTTGATCGACCGATACACCTTTGCGTTCTGCCGCTTAGCACACTTCTCGAAAATATTGCCGGACTCTATGCGCCGCTGCTGGCCGGTGGAACAATTGTCGCGCCGCCGCTGGCCGATCTGGGACTGACGGGTTCCTCCGAATTGGATATTCGAAAGCTGCTTGCCTGCATCGAACAGCATCAGCCAAATAGCATGATCCTCGTCCCCGAAATACTCAATGCGCTGACGCTCGCAGCGGAAAGCGGCTGGCGGCCTCCATCATCTCTGCAGTTTGTCGCTGTCGGTGGCGCTAGAGTTGCAGGCAGGTTGTTGCACCGCGCACGTCAAGCTGGCCTGCCTGCGTTCGAGGGATACGGCTTGTCCGAGTCTGGTTCCGTTGTGTCCCTCAATGTGCCCGGCGCCGACCGGGTTGGTTCCGTCGGACGCCCACTGCCGCATGTAGATGTGCAGATTGAAGATGGAGAAATCGTTGTCACCGGCACTGAATTCCTCGGTTATGCCAACCAACCTCATACCTGGGGCTCCGGACCGGTGGCCACAGGGGATATTGGCCGGATCGATGACGACGGCTTCATCTTCGTCAACGGTCGCGCGAAAAATCAGCTCATCACCAGCTTTGGCCGCAACGTATCTCCCGAATGGGTAGAGAGCGAACTGATAGCAGGGCCGCTTCTTCAACAGGCAATTGTTTTTGGTGACGCACGACCCTTCTGTGTCGCCCTCTTGTATCCGCGCGAGGTGTCGACCAGTGACGAGGAAATTACCGCCTGGATCAATAAGACCAATCAACGACTGCCGGACTATGCGCACCTTGACGACTGGTATCGATTACCTGAACCAATGGCGAGTCGCGACGGATTGACGACCGAGAACGGTCGACCGAAACGCGCGTTGATCCAGCAAAAATATAGTTCTGAGATTAATCGCATGTATGAAATCAAACTGGAGGCATGCAGCCTATGAATTTCATGGAGAGACTTCAAATCGAAACCTGCGAAGAAAGGGAATTCCTGCTTTCATCACCGATTATCTTTCGCTGCCTGAATGGAGACATTACGCTATACGACTACGTCGCGTTCCTGTCGCAGGCCTTTCACCACGTCAAACACACGACGCCTCTTCTAATGGCGGTCGGTGCGCGGCTGTCGCATGAAAGAGAATGGCTTCGCGATGCGGTTG
>Ga0255058_10000818_pt1 | contig 17718 bp, 20 predicted proteins | sample Cases_109_9_MG_FD_188637 | JGI IMG/M metagenome (GOLD analysis project Ga0255058, IMG submission 188637) | Seawater microbial communities from Amundsen Gulf, Northwest Territories, Canada - Cases_109_9 | ecosystem: Environmental > Aquatic > Marine > Gulf | place: Canada: Northwest Territories... | reverse complement strand
GATGATAAGGATAACGGGCGCGCCGCGATCACGACGGCTGGCAAGACTGACATGGAAGCCGCCGCGCGTGATCATCCGCCCGATCAGGCTCAGCGCGAGGATGCCGAATAACACACCCATCATGCGGATGTTCAGTCGCATGTCGCCGTTCATGATATGGCTGAATTCGTGCGCGATAACGCCCTGCAATTCTTCGCGATTCAGCAACTCGAGGGTGCCGCGTGTAACCGCGACGGCAGCATCGCCAGGTGAGTATCCGGCCGCAAAAGCATTGATGCCGGCTTCCTCCTCGAGAACGTAAATCTCAGGCACGGCTACGCCGGATGCGATCGCCATTTCCTCAACGACATTGCGCAATTGCCGGCGTAGCGGGTCGCTGACATCAGCCGGTACAAGCGTGCCGCCCATTTCGGCAGCAACCCGCCCGCCGCCGGCCGATAGCACGGCTGTCTTGTACAGGCTCGCACCGACAATGAACAGAGTGGTTACGACGGCGGTTGTCACAAGGAAGCGAGTCGGATCACCGTCGGTGTACGCGCCGTTTGCACCGCTCGAAAAGATGCCGAAAGCAAAAGCAACAATCAGGGTCACGCCCGCGACGATCAGCAGCGTCGCAATGACATAGACGACGACAAGCCATTTGGTAGCTCGTCGTGCCCGGTCCTGGGCGTCGAAGAAATTCAAGTAAAGGAAACTTCAGGCGCTTCGCGTATCTCGTCTGATTCGATCTCAAGGAAGCTGGCGAGCTTGAAGCTGAACATCCCGGCAATGAAATTGTTGGGGAAGTTTTCGGCCGTATTGTTGTAGCCCATCACGGCATCGTTAAATGCCTGGCGCGAGAATGAAACCTTGTTCTCGGTGCTCGCCAGTTCTTCCTGGAATTGCATCATGTTTTGATTCGCCTTGAGATCCGGGTATGCCTCCGACAGCGCAAACAGTCGGCTGAGCATTCCGGTCAGCGCACCTTCCGAGGCGCCCAGTTTTTTCATGGCTTCGGCGTTCGACGGGTCTGCTTTCGCGGCGTCGAGGCTGGAAACTGCGGTGTTGCGGGCCTTGATGACGGCCTCCAGGGTTTCCCGCTCGTGTTTCATATAGCCTTTGACGGCCTCGACGAGGTTGGGAATCAGGTCATATCGCCGCGTGAGCTGGACGTCGATCTGGGCAAACGCGTTGCGGACGCGGTTTCTTTGATTGACCAGCCGGTTGTAGATTCCCATCGTCCAGAACACAATGACGGCCAAGATTACGAGGAATATCACTAAAAATGTCAATGTCCCGCTCCTTGTCGAAGAATATGAAAACGCAGCATAACGCCCGCAAGTTGCTAACTCTAGCAATGGGCCTGATCTTTTGTATTTCAATACCTTGCAACGCAGGCTGGGTTGGCGATGCGCGGCCGATCATGGGCACCGAAGTCAGCGTTTACCTGTGGCACGAGGATGAAACAGAGGGCCTGCGGCTCGCGGAGGCGGTCTTTGCCGAGACGCTGCGCATCGATGAACTGATGAGCACCTACAAGGAGTCCAGCCGAATCTCCGAGGTGAATCGCGAGGCTGCCGGGATGGCAGTGAACGCCGGCGCAGAGCTGGCCAGCCTCATTCAGAGAGCGCTCGATATTTCGGTCCTGACGCGTGGTGCATTCGACATTACCTACGAAAGTGTGGGTCAGCACTATGACTTTCGCGAACGGCGGCGACCGGACGATGCGACGATTGCCGCGGAGCGCAGGCTGATCGACTTCCGGCTCGTTGAGGTTGACCTAGTTAGCAGTTCGGTCCGCTTCCTGAAAGAGGGTGTACGCATAAACCTGGGCGGCATCGCCAAGGGCTACGTGGTCGAGCGCGGCGTCGATATTCTGCGACGCAACGGCGTCGAACACGCGATCGTGACCGCCGGCGGCGACTCCAGGCTGCTCGGCGACCGGCGTGGACGGCCGTTCATGATCGGCATTCGCGACCCGCGCCAGGACGGCGAGGTCGCTATCCGGGTGCCGCTCGAAGAGGAGGCGATATCGACCTCCGGCGACTATGAACGCTACTTCGAAGAGGACGGCATTCGCTACCACCACATCATTCAGCCAAGTACCGGGGAGCCGGCCGGCGGCGTCCACAGCGCGACCGTGTTTGGCCCGGATGCCGTCATGACCGACGCGCTGTCAACATCGGTGTTCGTGATGGGGGTCGACCTCGGCCTCAGGCTGATCGCCGGCCTGCCGGACTACGAGAGCATCGTCATAGACGCCGAGGGCCGTGTTTATTACTCCGATGGCCTGGATCGGCTCGATTCGGCCGCCACGGGCGAGACGCCCTGACGCGTCGCCGGCAAGCGACAGACGCCGCGAAAAAAGGTCCGATCTGTCGCTGAAAGGCGACGAGTTTTCACTTTAAATTCATATTGATACGCCTATCATAGGTTGTCTGTTGCCGTCGCCCTGAGAATGGCCGGCGGCGGCCGGGCCCGGGTGTTCGCGCGCACCTGAAACCTACGGGGAAATACAGCGACTCAACGTAATCCGGCACGATTGCGCGGAGCCCCTGTCCCATATGGGGGGTTCGAATTATGTTGAGGCAGTCCGGTTTGTGTGACGATTATCACGGCCCCAAAGGCCTCCGGCTGTCAACATTCCCAATCGGCGCAGGACGACGACGTCGGTCAGCGCCTGTATGCCCAGAATGGAATCAGGCTGATAACAAAAGGATTGAAATGATGAAAATCAGGAAATTGCTAGCAGGCCTCGCTTTGACCGTATTGGCGACAAGCAGCCTTGCTGCGTCTGATCTGGCCGGACAGCCGGCACCGGATTTTGCGTTGAAGAGTTCCACGGGTGAGAACCTGCGTCTGTCCGAATATCGCGGTGATGTCGTCATGATCAATTTCTGGGCAACCTGGTGTGGGCCGTGCCGGCAGGAAATGCCGTTGCTGGACCAGCTCTATTCTCGCTACCAGCGTGTTGGGTTCAGCTTGCTGGGCGTCAATATCGACGACGATTCCGGTCGCGCGATGGACATGATCCGTGAGCTCGGCGTCAGCTTTCCTGTGTTGTTCGATTCGCGCAAGGTAGTCAGCAAACTTTATGACGTGGACGCGATGCCGGTCACGGTGCTCGTTGACCGGGAAGGCAATGTTCGTCACATCCACAAGGGCTACAAGCCCGGATACGAGGAGATGTACCTCGACCAGATTCGCTCGTTGTTGAGGGAGTAGTCACAGCGGGCAGGCACACGCGGGCACGGGTCCGGCGGTTCCAAAGGAGAATGAAGGTGACGTTTAGAACAATCTTGAGTTTCTTGCTGGTGTTGATGCTGGTGTTTGGAGCGGTATCGATTGCCCAGGAAGCGGCACCCATGGACGCCGAGGCGGCAGCGGCTGATGCAAATATGCTCGCGACAGTGGCAGGCGAATCCCGGGATCAGTTCCGCAGCCTCGACGGGGAAGTGCAGGACCTGAAGAAAGAGGTCCTCGACCTCAATCGCGATTTGTTCCTGCTCGAAGAGGAGTTGCTGTTTCCGGCCAACTCGCAGGTGGCGTTCTTTATTTCGATGGACGTTGGTGAGTACTTTGCACTGGATTCAGTCAGCCTCAAGATCGATGGCAAGGAAGTTGCCAACTACCTGTATACGGATCGCGAGATAGACGCCCTGCTGCAAGGTGGTGTGCACCGGGTACACATGGCCAATCTGAAGACCGGTGACCATGAACTGATCGCTATCTTTACGGGCAAGGGTCCGCATACACGTGAGTATCGTCGCGGTGCGACCGTGACGATCAACAAGGGAATCGGCGCGAAGTATCTTGAACTGGAAATTACCGACCGGGTCAAGAAGCAGCAGCCGGAATTCGTGATCAAGGAATGGGAGTGATCGTTGCCGTTTGCCCGCTCAATAGCCGTTACGCTTAGCCTTTATTGCGTAATCCTGCTGTCGTCCGCGCCGTCGTGGGCGGCCGACTCCGGCGGCGAGCCAATTGTCATCGAAGACCTGCATTACGGCGAGGTCCTTTTCTACTTCTACCAGGGCGATTACTTCCCCGCGATCGTACGCCTGCTGGCATCGCAATCGCAGTCCAATCTCGACAATCACATCGACGATTCGGAGTTGTTGCTCGGCGGCATGTACCTGTCCTACGGCCATCATCTGGAAGCAGCCGCCATCTTTGAGCGCCTGCTCGCGAACAATGTTGATCCGGAGATTCGGGACCGTACCTGGTTCTTCCTCGCCAAGATCTGGCAGCAGCGTGGTTACCTGGAGCAGTCGCAACGGGCGTTTGACCGCATCGAGGGAGAGATGCCGGTAAATTTGCAGCGTGAGGCGTCGATGCTGCAGGCGCAGATTCTTATCGATACAGGCGAGTACGACAAGGCGATCGCCTTACTGCAGGGCTGGAAAGGCAGAACAGAGTGGGCCAGCTACGCAAAATTCAATCTTGGTGTCGCACTGGTTCGCAGCGGTCAGGTCGATGCGGCCGCACAGATCCTCGACGAACTTGGCGAAATGAATCCATTCAACGAGGAGCTAACCTCCTTGCGCGACAAGGCAAACCTCGCGTTGGGCTACGCGTTGCTGCAGGACGGACAGCCGTTGGCGGCAAAACCTGCGCTGCAGCGCGTGCGCCTGGATGGGCCGTTCTCGAACAAGGCATTGCTTGGTGTGGGCTGGGCCGATGCGGAACTCGAAAGCTATCAACGTGCGTTGGTGCCGTGGATGGAACTGCGAAGCCGTGACCTGCTTGATTCGGCCGTGCAGGAATCCATGCTTGCGATTCCCTATGCACTCGCGCAGCTGGATTCGGTCAGCCAGGCGGCTGATCACTATCTGAATGCCATCGAGGCGTTCTACGAAGAATCCAATCGGCTCGACCGTACGATCTCCTACATCGAGTCAGGTGAGTTGTTTCAGGAGTTCCTGGCCGATGATCCGCTCGCCAGTACCGGTTGGTACTGGGCTCTCGAAGATCTGCCTGAGGGCCCCGAAGCTCGATACCTGTTTCACCTGTTGTCGACGCACGAGTTCCAGGAAGGCCTCAAGAACTACCGGGACCTGAACTACATGCACCTGAATCTAGACACCTGGCAGCAGAGTGTCGATGTTTACTCAAACATGCTGGAGACGCGCGAACAGGCGTACGCGGACCGGCTGCCGCGGGTCGAGGAAACGCTGTCTCGCGCCGACCTCGACGGCATGGTCGATCGCAAACTCGAATTCGATTCACTCCTGAATGACATTGAGAGCAGCAATGACTGGCTGGCGCTCGCGACCGAAGCCGAATTCGAAATGTGGGGCGAGATTACAGGGCTCGAAGCGACGCCTGCGCTGGCAGCCGACATTCCCGAGGCCGCTGAAGTACGTGACAAGATTGCATTGCTGAAGGGCGTGCTGAGATGGGACCTCGAAAAACAATTCAAGGATCGCCTGTGGCGTATCCGACGCGACCTGCGCCAAACCGGCGAGGCACTGGTTGAAACGCAACGGGCTCGACGCCAGATTGACGAATCCATGCGCAATCAGCCGTTCGAGTTTGCAGCGTTTTCAGAACGCGTATACGGGCTCGAGCCGCGCATCGAAGGCATGAAGATGCGCATCGAAGACCAAATGGCAAAACAAAGCGCCTACATGCAGTCAATCGCCGTTGGCGAGTTGCAGGCGCAAAAAGAGCGTCTCGACATCTACACGGTGCAAGCGCGATTCGCGCTGGCTGCGATATATGACCTTGCAACGACGGTCGGCGAGGTGTCGGAATGAATGTCCGCACCGCCACCTCACTGATCATTGTATTTGCGGCCTTGCTGCCGTTGGCGGATGCCGCTGCGGAAAAGATCAAAGAAAAAGACACGATCAAGAGTCTCGAGCGCCAGCATATCGATGTCAGGCCCGGCAAGGTCATCCTCAACAGCTCGAGTCTTGCACGTGACAACTACCGCGCATTTCTTGATCTCGTGTCGGATGACCCGGACCTCAGTGCCGAGGCAATGCGTCGCCTTGGTGATCTCGAACTCGAGGCCGCAGAGGCTGAGCAGCTTTCCGACAACATCGAAGCGATCGAAACCCGCGGTTACGATAATGCCGTCGACCTCTACCAGCAATTGCTCGAGGCTTATCCTGCTTACCGCCGCAACGACACAGTCTTGTACCAACTGGCGCGTGGCTACGAAGTCGGCGGCAGGACAGATGAGGCGCTCGACATATTGAATAGTCTTGTCGCGCGCTATCCCGACACGCCAATGATTGACGAAGTGCAGTTCCGACGTGGCGAAATGTTGTTCCTGCGCAAGCAATACAACGATGCGGAAGTCGCCTACCAGGCCGTTATGGACTACGGCGACTCGTCGCGCTTCTACGAACAATCGCTGTACAAGCTCGGCTGGGCCCAGTTCAAACTGGCGTGGCATGAAGAAAGTCTGATGCCGTTCTTTGCATTGCTGGAACGCAAAATCGGTGGACTTGAACTCAAGGAAGGCGATGCTCGACTGGAAGGCCTGGGTCGTGCCGAACGGGAAATGGTTGAGGACACATTCCGCGTATTGTCGATCAGCTTCTCGTACATGCAAGGCGCGGAAAGTATTGACGCGTACATGGACGAACATGGCCAGCCCGAATACGCGTATGTGATTTACATGAATCTTGGTGCTCTGTATCTCGAAAAAGAACGCTATGTCGATGCGGCCGAGACTTACGAATCCTTTGTCGATCAGGATCCCTATCATCCGAAAGCGCCATTGCTGCAGGTCGAAGTCATCGAGGCCTACAAGCGCGGCGGCTTCCCGAGCCTGGTATTGGAAGGCAAGAAGGGCTTCGTAGAACGCTACGGCATGGACGGTGAATTCTGGGTCCGCAATCTGCCCGAGGAAAATACGGGCGTCGCGGGACACCTGAAAACCAACCTGACCGATCTCGCGCAGTACTACCACGCCGAAGCGCAACAGGACGGCAAGAAGACGGACTATCAGGAAGCTGCACGCTGGTATCGCAAGTACCTCGCGTTTTTCCCTGAAGATCCGGACAGTGCGAACACCAACTTCCTGCTCGCCGAAATACTGTTCGAGAGTGAGGACTTTCAGGAAGCGACCGAAGAGTACGAACGCACGGCCTATGCCTACCCGATGCACGAAAAATCAGCAGAGGCCGGCTATGCCGCCATCATCGCGTATCGCGAGCACGAAAACCTGCTGGAAGGCGCCACCAGAGACGAGTGGCATTCGGCGTATCTCGACAGTGGCCTGCGATTTGCCGACACCTACCCCGAACATCCGGAATCGGGCGCTGTTCTAACGACCGTCGCCGAAGATCTTTTCAGGCAAAACCAGTTCGATTTGGCGATCGCGGTCGGTCAGGCTGTGGTCGCGAAGCAGCCGCCAGTGGCGCCGCCGCTGGCACGTACGGCATGGACTGTTATTGCCCACTCTCAATTTGATACCGATAACTTTGCCGAAGCCGAGGCGGCTTACTACAAGCTTCGCATCGTCACGCCGCCGGACGACAAACAGGCCGAGCAGGAGATCAAGGAGCGCATCGCATCTTCGATCTACAAGCAAGGCGAACAAGCCCGCGATGCCGGCGATCTTGAGACCGCGGTTACGCACTTCACCCGTCTTGGCAAGGTGGTTCCGGACTCGAAGATTCGCGCCACTGCCGAGTACGACGCTGCCGCCGCATTGATCAATCTCGCGGCCTGGAGTCGTGCATCCGGCGTACTCGAGCAATTTCGCAGCGATTATCCCGACAGCGAATATGTTGATGACATTACGCAAAAACTTGCCGTGTCTTACCTCGAATCGGGGCGCAGTGTCGAAGCTGCACGGGAATTCGAACGTATCTCGGTCGCTGCGTCCAGCAGTGAGGCCATTCGTCGCGAGGCGCTTTGGAAGGCTGCTGAGCTGTATGGGTCGGCCGGGCCCATGAGCAGTGAGCAGCGCGTTCTGGAAGATATTGTTGCGCGCTATCCGAATCCCCTGTCTGAATCGATCGAAGCCCGATTCCGCTTGCTGGAAATTGCCGAAGAAACCTCAAATAGCGTCGCACGGCTCGCAGTATTGCAGGAACTCGTTCAGGTCGATGCGACTGCAGGGCCACAACGCAGCGATCGAACCCGCTACCTTGCGGCGACCGCTTCGATCGAGCTTGCCGAACCTGTGCGCCGTCGCTTTGAGGTCATGAAGCTTACCCAGCCACTGGCCGAAAGCATGAAGCTCAAACGCCAGCTCATGGAGGACGTGATCAAGGTTTACACGGACGCAGCCGATTACGGGGTCGCCGAAGTGACGACCACGGCGACCTACCGGCTCGGCGAGGTCTACCAGTCGTTCAGTATCGACCTGATGGAGTCCGAACGACCCGCGGAACTGGACGCAGCAGCTCTTGAGCAATACGAGCTGCTGCTGGAGGAACAGGTCTTTCCGATCGAGGAAAAGGCCATCGATCTGTACAAGGCGAACGCCAATCGCGCAGCGGACGGCGTCTATGACGAATGGGTGATCAGAAGTTTTGGAAGGCTGGCGGAAATGATGCCGGCTCGATACGCGAAACTGGAGCGCAGCGAAAATGTTGTTACAGCGCTTAACTAGACTACAGGGCCTGGTGCTCATCCTTGTCCTGGCCGGGTGTGCGTCATCCGGAACGCAACCCGTGTCGCAAAGCGCTGCTTCGGGCGATGCGGTTACGGCGGAAATACCGTCAAGGGCATTGACGATGTTCGAGCAGGCGACGGCTGTAATGGCAGCCGGCGATTTTCTCGACGCGGAACTCCGTTTCAAGGAATTTCTGCTGCAATATCCGGCGTATCCGGGTGCACACGTGAATCTTGCGATTATCCATGTCAACAATGGCAATGACGCTGATGCGGCTGAATCCATTGCTGCCGCGCTCGCGATTGACCCCGAATACGCACCGGCCCTGAACCAAAAAGGGATGCTACTTCGCAGAAATGGCAATTTTTCCGAAGCGGAGGCCGCTTATTTGAAGGCCGTCACATCAAACCCCGATTACGCCTTGGCACACTACAACCTGGGTGTCCTGAATGAGCTGTATTTGCAACGGCTGGATGTCGCACTGCAGCATTTTGAGCTCTACCAGGCGCTTGTCGGTGACGACAGGCAGGTTGAAAAATGGATTGCGGACCTGAGACGCCGGGTAGCGGCGTCTCGGCGCACGGCAAACGTGGCGGACTGACGGACATGGGTACTACTGACACACGCAAAGTATTCGGCGCCGGATTCATGCTTGCTACGTTGTTGGCATCGTTTGCCGCTTTTTCGCAGGACGTGGGACCGGAGGATAACAACGAGCTTGACGCGCTCGAACCGGTGGTCGACACGTCAGCTCAAATCGAGACGGCGGCCGAGATAGACGAACTGGAGCCGGCCGTGCCTACGGCAGTGCTGGCGCAGGACATTACGCGAACACAGTCCGGCAGCGTTGTGATGGACAGGATGGAACTGGGCCGCACGGAGATTACGGGTAACCAGGAACTTCCAAAAGTGTTGTACATCGTGCCGTGGAAGAAAGCGGATCCCGGTGATCTCATGGGCAGGCCCGTGAACACCTTGCTGGACGAAATTCTGGCACCGCTGGATCGGGAAGAATTTGTACGTCAGGTCGGCTATTACGGCGACCTGTACGACGACAAACAAGAGTAGGAGCCCGCCACGCGGGCGAATTGAAAGTAGAGGAGCAATCAAATGAGCACAATAGTGCGATTTTTTCAGGACGGCGGTCCATTCATGTACCCGATCCTGTTCGTGTTCGCGTTCGGTGTCGCAATTGCGATCGAACGTTGGACGTATCTGACCATGTCTGGCGTAAGTAATCGTGCGCTGTGGAAAAAGATCGTGCCGTTCCTGAAGGCCGGTAATTTCCAGGAAGCTGCCGCGCAAACCGCCAAGTCGAAGGCCGCAATTGGATCGATTCTGACTTACGGTCTGTATCGGGTGAAGAGTGCCCGACGCCGTGATGACATCGAGAAAGCGATGGAAGAGAGCATGATGGAAGTATTGCCGCGTCTTGAAAAGCGCACGCATTACCTCGCAACGCTCGCCAATATCGCAACCCTGATGGGACTGCTCGGTACGATTATAGGTCTGATCAATGCGTTTACGGCGGTGTCAAACGCCAATCCGGCGGACAAGGCGGACCTGCTGTCGGCCTCGATTTCGGTCGCGATGAATACGACCGCGTTTGGTCTGATGGTCGCGATTCCACTGCTGCTTGTTCATGCGTTGCTGCAGACGAAGACCAATCAGCTCGTGGACAGTCTCGAGATGGCCAGCGTCAAGTTTCTGAATGCGGTTACCGAGCGTCAGCTAAAGTCCGCGGGGGCCTAATATGATTCGTCGCCGCAGAGGCGGTCGCCGTCACAACACAGACGCGACCGAACTCAACATTACGGCATTTATGAACCTGATGGTTATTCTGGTTCCGTTCCTGCTGATGACAGCCGTGTTCTCGCGTCTGACAATTCTCGAATTGAATTTGCCAGGCTCCTCTACCGAGAACGTGGATCCACAGGACCAGGTTTTTCAACTGGAAATAATCGTCCGTAGAGACAAAATCGAGGTTGGCGATCGCAACCAGGGATTGCTGGGCATCTACCCGAATTTCGATGACGGCGAGTACGACTATGACGCTTTGAGCAGCAAGTTATCGGAGCTCAAGGGTCGCTACCCGGACAAGACGGAAGCATCGATCCTGCTCGAGTCGGATATCGAGTACAACACGCTCGTGCAGGTGATGGATCGGGTTCGTGTCGCGGAAGAGGTTGAGGAAGATGCTGTTATTCGCAACGACCTGTTTCCCGATATTTCGATCGGCGATGCGCCGGTGTCGGCTGGAGGGGCTTAGCTAATGGTCAAGTCAGCACGCGCAAAACGCATGGACAAGCACCACGCGCGCAACAGGAGTACGGCAACGCTCAATCTCGTGTCGTTGATGGACATTTTCACAATTCTCGTGTTTTTCCTGCTGGTTAACTCATCGAATGTCGAAACCTTGCCCAACGTCAAGAACCTGCAGTTGCCGGAGTCGATCGCCGAAGAAAAGGCGAAAGAGACCGTCGTCATACTGATTGGCGAAGAGGACCTCGTCGTGCAAGGTCGTGCTATCGCGAAAATTACAGACCTGCTCGCAATCAAGGGCAATGATATTCCGGAGCTTCGCCAGGCACTGAAATCACAAAATGATCGCGTGCTGCGCCGCGAAGCGCAGGACGAAATCGCCGGTCGTGAAGTCACGATCATGGCTGACAAGGAAATCCCGTACCGTTTGCTGAAGAAAGTCATGGCGACGTGCACGGAATCGGATTACGGGCAGATTTCGCTCGCCGTACTGCAAAAGAGCTCGGACAAGCTCGATGACTTGCAGGCGGCGCGCTAGCGATGCCGGTAATAGTTTAGGAGTCGCGGAATTGGATTTACCGTTCTACAGAGAGTATGACCTGCCATGGACGTCGGGTTCGGGCCAGGAGCGCAAGTTCCAGCGTCTGCTCGGACAGGTATTCCTGGCGGCAGCTGTCCTGGGCCTGGTGTGGCCGTTTATTCCGACCCCTGAGCCGGATCCTTACGAGGTTGAAGAAATTCCGCCGCGCATTGCGCAACTGCTGCTCGAAGAGAGGCCGTTGCCACCACCACCGCCGCCACCCGTAGAGAAAGAGCCGGAGCCCGACGAGCCCGAGCCCGAGCCTGAGCAAGTCGTCGAGACCGAACCCGAGCCGGAACCAGAGCCGATTATCCCCGAGCCCGAGATAGACGTGCAGGAGGTCGCTCGTGAACAGGCACAGGCGGCGTTCCTGCCGTTCGCCGAAGATCTGGCGGACCTTGTCGACCAGGAGTTGCTGGCCAAAGTGGCGGATGATCGCGAACTGACTGCATCGGTTGGGCAGGCAGCGCGCAACGAGCGTTCAATGATCACATCGAAAGTTGGTGTTGCCTCGGGCGGTATCAACACGGCCAGTATGAGCCGTAACACGGGCGGCAGCGGCATCGCAGGTCGCTCAACGACCAAGGTCGACAGCCCCGTTGCGGGACTCGCACAAAATGCCGGCGGCGCCCGCCGTACCGGAACAAGCGGCAGGGCATCGCGTTCGCGCGAGGAAATTGAGCTCGTGTTCGACAAGAACAAGGGTGCGATTTTTGCGCTATACAATCGTGCGCTGCGGCGCGACCCATCCCTCGAAGGCAAACTCGTGTTGCGCCTGACGATTGCACCGAACGGTGTGGTCACATTCTGCGAAATCGTGTCGAGTGACCTTGGCGATCTGGAGCTGGAGGATAAACTCGTGCGGCGAGTCAAGCTGTTCCGCTTCAAAGCACGGGATGTCGAGGCGATTACCACTACGAAGCCGATCGACTTCTTCCCCGCATAAGACGATCCTGTAGGAGCGCTGCTTGCAGCGCGATATGCTGTCGGTTGTACTTCATGAGGGAATCTCGGCCATGACTGCTCGTGTGACAATCGATGGTGTGCGTCGGCGGCGCCTTTACTTATTCCGGCACGGTGCAGTTGACTATGTCAACAGCGACGGTAGCTGGGTTTCGAATCCCGATATTGTCGACCTGAATGAGAAGGGCCGCACGCAGGCGACGGCAATGTCAAACATGTTTGCTGACGTGGTTGTCGACCGGGCTATTTGTTCCGGCTTGCCACGCACGCGCGAGACGGGTGAGCTCGTGCTCGGAGACCGCAGCATTGAACTCGAGGTTGTGGCAGAGCTCGAAGAGATTCGTCCACTGACGGGCGAAGCAGCGGCAGAGAGTGGGGACGACTACGACATCATTGCCGATATTGCGTACTCGCACTGGCGTGCGCCCGATTCTGCGGCGCGCTTTCTCGGTGGCGAGCGCTACCATGATTTCTACGATCGCATCGCTGCAGCGCTGGAATACATTCTTGCGGATTCAACGTGGAACAATGTCGTGGTATTCGCGCACGGTGGTACGAATGCCGCGGTACTGGGCTGGGTGACGGGGCTCGGGCTGGAGGGTTTTGGCCTGTTTGACCAGGCCACGTGTTGCCTGAACGTGATCGATTTTGATACTGATGACACGGGCAGGGTCGTTCGCAAACATTTGCGAGGTATGAATATCACCGCGGATGATCCTGCGAAACAAAACCGGCACGCAGGCGATATGGAGTCGCTCGCTGTACGTCTCATACAGATGCGAGCGAAGACCTAGCGACAAATACGACTGCGCTTGTCGCGCAATTTTCGCAGCCTTGCCTCGTAGCGATTTCCCTGCGCCGCCGTGTAACCGGACCGCATCTTCGCCTGGATTTCGCGTATGTCTGCTTTGACTTTCTGGCAGTCCTCCTTCTTGCACTTGCTCGCCGCTGTGGCGTGGGGGCTACTGCAAATGAGCATGATCGCCATGGCGTAAACTAGTTTGTTCATGATCTCCTCCTTGAGAACACCGTTTATACTCAGACCGAACGACATCAGCGATATCCATAATCAGGTGATTCATAAAAGAACAGGAAAAGCGCATGGCGGACTCTGAGCGCAGTGATTGGTCGGCGGGATTCCCGCCGATCGCGAGTACCGACGCGAAAATACTCATACTCGGCAGTTTGCCTGGCCAGCGTTCACTTGAGTTGGCGCAGTACTATGCACACCGTCAAAACGCATTTTGGCGAATCATGGCCGAACTCTTCGGTGTGGAAGGTGATTACGCCAATCGCTGTCGGCAACTTATGGCGCACAGGATTGCGGTATGGGATGTGTTGGCGAGTTCGGTGCGCCCGGGCAGCATGGATGCCGACATTCAGCTGGAAAGTGCACGGGCGAATGACTTTGCCGGCTTTTTGTCAGATCATGGACAGATAAGGCGCATATGTTTCAATGGCCGCAAGGCCGAAGCTTTGTTCACCAGGTTCGTTATTTCTGAGTTCTCATCAACCCATCTCGAATTCATCAGTCTGCCGTCAACCAGCCCGGCGAATGCTGCAATGTCATTCGACGAGAAGCGAGACGTTTGGGCCGCTGCCTTTTGCATGTTGAATAAATAATGCAGGGGTCTGAAATATTCGTGCCGTTCGTCGGCATGCTCACGCTGACCTTCGTCGTCTGGGTTGTTCTCTATGTGCGTCGAATTGCATATATGAAAAAACACAGGATCAATCCGCAGGAATCCACTACGCCGGAAAAGGGCAAGGCGCTCCTGCCCGAGTATGTCAACTATCCGGCCTATAACCTGGCGAACCTATTCGAGCTGCCTGTCATTTTTTACGCTATCTGCCTGTATCTGTATGTGACCGGGAGCGTCGATCAGGGATATGTTATCGCGGCGTGGGTGTTCTTCCTGTTGCGGGTGTTGCACAGCATCGTGCATTGCACGATCAATCGAGTGATGCTGCGATTCCAGATTTACGCACTGTCGTCGCTGGCATTGTGGTTTATGTTGGGCCGCGTCGTAATTGACGTGTTTTCGCCCTAGAGCGCGCCGTCGCCGGTTTCGCCCGTGCGAATGCGCCACACCTGGTCGAGATTGCTGACGAAAATCTTGCCATCGCCGACTTTGCCGGTCTTGGCGCTTTCGATGATGGTCTCGACCGTACGCTCGACCAGGTCGTCAGGCACCGCGACCTCGATCTTGGCCTTGGGCAGGAAGTCGACCACGTATTCGGCGCCGCGATACAGCTCCGTATGGCCACGCTGGCGGCCGAAGCCCTTGACCTCGGTCACCGTCATGCCCTGAATCCCGACTTCGCCGAGGGCATTTCTGACGTCATCCAGGCGAAACGGTTTTACGATGGCGGTGACTAGCTTCATGCGTTCATTCTCAATTTGTGGCCAGGGTCGTATGCTAGCAATACGTTCCAGCGAAGTGTACAAAAGGGGCAACCCTGTGCGCACGCGATTATTGCAAGTATGGCCTCAGCTATTGCATTCCTGAAAGAACCCGCAGGCTTGCGCTACCACGGCGGCGCGACGTTCTACGCCATCGGCGCGTACGCGACAGGCCTCCTCGGGCTGTTCCACGAATCCTGGGCCATCAGGCTGCCTGCCACGCTGCTGTTAGCGCATGGCATGATCATCGCCGCCTACCTGATCCACGAGTGCGGCCACAACAGTATTTTTCGCCGCAGCCGCCATAACGCTTTGCTGGGTCGATTCATGAGTTGGCTCTGTGGGGCCGCGTATGGCACGTATGAGGATATTCGCTACAAACATTTCCGGCATCACGTCGACAATGATGATGTCGTCTGGTTTGAGTACGACAGGTTTTTTGAGCGACACGCAGGGGTAGTGAAACTCATCCAGGTACTCGAGTACCTGTATATCCCGGCGCAGGACCTTCTCATGCACTTCATCATGGTGTTCACGTCATTCATCATTCCGCAACGGCGTCAGCAGCGTGTCCGCAACGTCACTGTGATCCTGATCCGGGGTAGCGTGTTTCTCACCGTTGCGATAATCGCCCCGCAGGCGGCGCTGCTGTACGCTGTCGCCTACCTGATAATGATGCAGGTGTTGCGCTTCATGGATATGCTGCAGCACGATTATCCTTATAACCCGACACTTTTCGACTACGTCGATCCACCACACAAGGGCGATTACGATTGGGAGCAGGAACATACGTTTAGCAATCCGCAGTCGCTACGGTTTGAGAAACTCAATTGGCTGACCTTGAATTTCGGCTATCACAATGCCCACCACTCGAACATGAACGTACCGTGGTATCGCTTGCCGGAGTTGCATCGGGACCTGACCGGCAATGATCCCGACCGGGTCATCCCGTTCCTGTCGCAACTAAAGCTGTTGCATCGAAACCGTGTTGTGCGCGTCTACAGCGCGCAGGAGCTGACTTACCCTCAAGGCGCCGATTATTTGCAAGCCGCACGCGCCGGTGCCGGGCCGATCGGTGGCAATGCGGCGTCTTTCATCACTTCATTTTGACGAAACACGGGGAATTATCATGGCCAACGACATTGGCAAGATAGGCTGGATCGACATGACGGTCGAAAATGCCACCGATATGCGAGATTTCTATGCCACGGTCGTTGGCCTCAAGCCCGAGGACGTCGACATGGGCGGCTACGCCGATTTCAACATGACGATGCCCGCAAGCGGTGAGCCTGTGGCCGGAATATGCCATGCTCGCGGCAGCAACGCGGATCTGCCGGCAGGCTGGCTGATTTACTTCGTCGTCGAGGATGTCGAGGCCAGGGCCGCGGCTTGTGTCGCAAATGGCGGCAAGCTTCGCTTCGAGCCGCGGGGCCTGTCAGGCGGGCTGTTTTGTGTCATCGAGGATCCGAATGGCGCTGTTGCCGCACTGTATCAGCCCTGATTCGAGCTGCATTCCTTGAGCCAGCGCCTCACGAGTCCGGCGTGGAACGCCGCCGTTGCGCGCCTGATTCGGGCAAGCGACGGGCAGGAAACGGCAAACGCCCTGATTGCCGCGATTGCCGAGGTGGTTGACCATAACGGCACCTGCTTGCTGGCGTTCCACCACGACGCACCGCCCGAGGTTCTTCACCATACGCTCGACGTGGCGGGTGCCAGGCACTACCTGGATCGCTACCTGGCGGGACCCTACCTCTTGGACCCGCTGTATCAACTGGCGCTGCGGGACAGCAAGCCTGGAATTTGCCGTTACCGCGATGAGGCGCCGGACCGCTTCCTGTCCTCCGAGTATTACCGCCAGTACTGCGAACGCACGCATCTGACCGACGAAATGGATTTCCTGCTGGACGCCATGCCAGCGTGCACGCTGGCGCTCGTGGTCGGGCGTTGGGAAAGTCGCTTTACAAGGGCTGAGCTCGGGCGTCTTCGGCAGATCGAAGGCATCGTTCATGCGGCCATGCTGAACGTCTGGGACTACTGGCAGTTGCGTGAAGACAAGGACGAGCCGAACAAAAGCGTTCACCAGCGCCTGACGGAGTGCTTCGAAAACTTTGGCGAGCCGCTGCTGACCCAGCGCGAGCGTGAAACGACCCAGTTGTTGTTGCGCGGATTTTCCACCAAGGCGATTGCGCGACAGCTCGATATCGCTCCGGGTACGGTCATGGTTCACAAGCGCAACCTGTTCTCGAAGCTGGGCATTACCTCCCAGTACGAGCTGTTTTCGCGTTTTATTACTTCGTTGTCCGAAGACTGATTCCCATAGCTACCAGAGACGTGGTATTTAGCGCTGCGCCGCGAGCACCGACAATGCTCTAATAGGCTGCTTGCAAACTAGGGAAACGCATGTTCAATTTTGATTTTGGTCTCGGCGACGAGATCGACTTGCTGCGCGACACGATTCGCTCATTTGCTGAGGACAGAATTGCGCCTCGTGCTGAGGCGATTGACCGGGACAACGAATTTCCTCTCGATCTCTGGCCTGAACTCGGCGAACTCGGCTTGCTCGGTATCACGGCCGAAGCTGCGTATGGCGGCTCGGAACTGGGCTATCTCGCGCATGTTGTGGCAATGGAGGAAATCTCCCGCGCCTCGGCGTCGGTTGGCTTGTCCTACGGCGCCCATTCCAATCTATGTGTGAATCAGCTGTGTCGCTGGGGCAATTCCTCGCAGAAAGAAAAATTCTTGCCCAAGCTCGTGTCAGGAGAGCATCTCGGTGCGCTCGCGATGAGCGAGGCCGGAGCAGGTTCCGACGTCATGGGCATGCGCAGCACTGCGGTACGCGACGGCGATGTCTATGTTTTGAACGGCTCCAAGATGTGGATCACGAATGCGCCGCAAGCGGACACCATGATCATTTACGCGGTCACTGATGCGAAAAACCGCAAGCTCAGT
>Ga0255058_10000817_pt1 | contig 17722 bp, 16 predicted proteins | sample Cases_109_9_MG_FD_188637 | JGI IMG/M metagenome (GOLD analysis project Ga0255058, IMG submission 188637) | Seawater microbial communities from Amundsen Gulf, Northwest Territories, Canada - Cases_109_9 | ecosystem: Environmental > Aquatic > Marine > Gulf | place: Canada: Northwest Territories... | reverse complement strand
GTCGTCCATAGCGTTGAAAAGATTGTTGTCGCCGTTGAGCCGATCCTCGAATTGAGGCACGCAGTCGACCTCGAAGGCGCACAGGCCGCCGCCCTGAAGCCCGACGATGAGACGATCGAGGGGCTCTCCCTCCGGCGCCAAACGCACTTGGAAGGCATAAGGACTACCGTCGCCGCACAGGGTGCCCCACTTGTCACCGTCGACGACGACCTGCATGTACTCGCCACGCGGTGGGTCGAAGTCCACGTTCGACGGACCGCACGATAGCGCGAGCGAGCCAGTATCCGCGTGCCCCGTTGCGGTGATGCAATCGACTTGATGAACTGCACGCTCTACGTAGGTCGCTGGGCTGACTGCGATCAATTGATCGAGTGCTCCGCAGGCGACCGGACCTCCAGCTGATTCCTTCGGAGCCACGCTCGGACGCCGAACACGGGCTATGGTGCGGTAGTTCACGACGACGACGCTGAGATCCGTGTCAGTCGCCCGCGGTTCCACTCCTTCCGCGGGTGCGGAAGGTCCACGCTTTGTTGAGCAGGAATCCCGTGACGAGCACCAGCGCCGTGCAACCCACCTGGGCCAGCAGGTAGTTCATGCCCAGAAACTTGGTTGCGATCCACATGCCCCCGGCGTTCATGCCCAGTCCCAGACCGGCCACGAGCAGGAAACGGGGCAGTGTTCGCCGGTGACTAGCCTCACTGATGAACGTGAAATGGTAGTTGAGGAAGTAGTTGATCCCGGCGCCGACGGCTGCGCCAACCGAAGTGCCTATCACCGGTGAAATACCGAGTAGCTCCACCATCAAGGTGAGGACCACATAGTGCGCGAGTGTCCCGACAGCGCCCGCGCCCGCGTAGTGAATGGGCGGCGCTGTCATCGCGCGGACCAAGGTGTTGTACGAGGCGTTTATGTGGTAGCGCCGGTGCACTCGAATGAGCTCGCCGAGTGCGCGAAGGAAGTCGATCGGTTCCACCTTGGAGCCGGCGATGTCGGTCCAGCGTTCGAGTGGAAGCTCACGAATCTGATGAGGAGCGTCCCGCTCGTGCAAATGGCGGGCGAGCATCTCGACGTCGAAGATCCAGCGAGAGTCGAACGGAGCCTCGAAGAGTTTGCGGGTTCTGTCGTTGCACCGCATGAGCTTAGCCCCGCATTGCGTGTCGTACACCGGGAGATCGAGTACGAGGCTCGCACCGGTCGCAAAGACGCGCCCCAGGTAATGACGGAACGGCTTGCGGTCGATCTCGCGCCCAAGCAGAGCAACCCTTGCCCCCAGCACGAGCTCCGTTTCCGGATGCCCATCGAGTAGGGCGACGAACTCGGGAATCGCCTCGAGCGGAGTCGCCAGGTCCGCATCCCAGTAACCGGCTAGCTCAGCTCCAGACGCCATCGCCGCCAACATGCCTTTGCGAACCGCCTCGGCTTTGCCTGCGTTTGGGTTCTGGTCGATGACTTGCGCCCGCTCGGGATATTGCGCAGCGAACTCCTCGAGTCGTGCGAGGGTTCCGTCGGTGCTGCCGTCATTAACGAGGATAAAAGAGGTGTCGGGTTGCGCCTGCAAGCAGTGCGCAAAGGCATCCGGGTCGAACCGCGCCTCCTCGTTGTAGCACGGGATAACGATGACGGTTCGACTCATGGCTTATCATCAGTGCTCCAAGGCTTGCGGGCAAATTGGGCGAGCGTTAGCCGCGCCAGCCGCGTCGGAAGCTCCGCCGATGTCGAAAGACAAACGCCCGCCGGCTATCGAACGCGACTTGCCAGCGGGCGGAATGTCTTGAAGAGGCGCCTGAGACCTACGGTGCCGGGCTCGGACTCGGATCTGGACTCGGACTCGGATCTGGACTTGGGCTTGGACTTGGACTCGGTTCTGGCTCGCAGGCATCGGCAGAGCTAGCCGCCGTATGCGAGATGGACTTGCAAACGTTGCTGGTGCCGCCTCCGCTGATCACGACCTTTGTGCAGCAACCGTCAGATGCCTCCGTCCACACGAGGGTGTAGCAACCGGTGGGATCGGTTTCCCCACATGCGAGGTCGAAGACACCACGACCTGCCTTGATGCAGATCGAACCGATCGAGTCGGCTTCGTACACGTGTGGGCCGGGGTCTTCGATCTTGCCCAAGTCGCCCTCGCAGCCTGATCCCTTGGCGGTCAAGGTCCCGGTTTCAGAACCTTCCCCACACGCATGGATTCCGGCCAGACTGCCCACTGCCAAAGCAATAAGTGCGAGATTCATAGTCAGTTTGGACTTCGCCATTTTCCTTCACCTTCCGTTTTCTTGCTGGGACCCACTTCTTGCTTGGCCGCTGAATATACACTCAGCTCGTTTCCAATAGAACAATTTTTTGAAAGTCGATGCATTTTGTTGCCGGCCCATGGGTGCGGAGACCTAAAATGTGAGCTAGCTCACCAAGCATCCGCCAATCCTGTCGGGTGACTTCCTGAATTGTCGTGGCCGTCGAGCCACAATTGCTCACTCGTGTCACGAAAAAACTCGCGGATCGCCCTCCATGATCGGATCAACGGAGATTCGACCTCGTCGCCGAACGGGGGGCATAGCCCACTGGAGCCGTTCAGGAAGGACCTGACGCCCGGCCTGCTCTTCCTGGCGGCAATGCTGTTGTTCGCCCCTCGTCTCGGGGTCCCCCCGAAGTACATGTACGACGAGGTCTACCATGGCTACACCGCCGGCCAGTACGCCGCCGGCAACGCGGATGCCTACGTTTGGGACACCAAAGCGCCTGCGCCTGGCGTGGCTTACATGTGGAACCATCCCCCGGTGGGCGTGCTGTTGATCACCGGGGGAATCTTGCTTTGGGGTGATGTGCCGTTCGGCTGGCGGTTCTCGAGCGCGGTTTTCGGTGCGATCGGCGTTCTGCTGGTCTATTTGCTGGCACTGAGGATCATGCGGGACCAGCCGATGGCGGTGCTGGCCGCGGGCCTCGTATTGGTCGACACGCTCTGGTTCGTGCAGTCGCGTATCGGGATGCTGGACATGTTCGGCACGGTCTTTGCGCTCGCGACACTGCTGTCCCTCTATGGCTTCCTGACGAGCCGGGCCGACCGAGTAGCCCCTGCACTGATGCGCACTGGATTGTTTCTCGGTCTTGCCCTTGCGACCAAATGGAATGCCGCCTTCTTGGCAGCTTTCACCGGTCTGCTCGTTCTCTACCGTTCGTGGGTCTGCGCGCGCAGGGCCCACGAGTTCCCCGGGCCCACGACGCGCTCCGCCTGGCACGCCCATCTAATCTGGGTTCCGGTATCCCTCGTCCTCGTCCCCGCGCTGGTCTATCTGGCGGCCTACATACCCTTCTTTGCCACGGGCCACGACTGGAATCAGTTTTTGGAGTTGCAGCGGCAGATCTTCGTCTACCACTCGCGACTCGAGGAGCTTCACACCTATCAATCAACCTGGTGGCAGTGGCCTTTGGCTCTGCGCCCGGTTTGGTACTCGGTGACGTACGCACGCGAAACGGTGGCACACGTCTACGCAAACGGAAATATGCTCCTTTATTGGAGCTTTCTTCCCGCCGTGGCAACGCTTGCCGTGCGTCTGTGGCGTGAGTCGAACCCTGCGCTGTCGGTCTTGTTGATCGGGTTTTTCGGACAGTGGTTACCGTGGGCGCTCTCCCCGCGGAGCGCGTTCATCTATCACTTCCTTCCTGTAGTTCCGTTTGGTGCGCTGGCCGTGGCGGTCGCTGCGGTCACACTCTATCGTCGCGGCGGCGTCTGGCGTTGGGCCGTCCTCGTATACCTGGCGGCTCTGGTCGCCTACTTCGTCTTCTTCTACCCGATCCACGCTGCCGTTCCGCTCGGCCGAGAGGCCTTTGCCGCACGCATGTGGTTTCCGAGCTGGCGCTGAACGGAGCGCACTATTCTGACGAGTCTCGTCCAGTCTTGAACACCTCGTACGTGTCAGTGCGAATGACGGTCGGATATCGCGCGCGAAACAGATCGGGGTCGGCACCAAACTGATCTTGCTCACCGGGACCCACCACGACGTAGTCCACTCCATAGGCTTCCAGCAACTCGCTCGCTTGCGGCGACATGACAAAAATGGTCTGCACATCCCGCTGGCGGTCCCGATAATCGTACCCCTGGCTCCACAGCCAACCGGGATAGCCCATCACCACCCGACGGCCTGCGAGTACGTGAATCGGATGGTTGTGTTGGTGTCCGGTAATGAACACGGCGTGCGGGTCGGTTTCGTCGCGCACCCGCTGTGCGAGCACCATCTCGTCATGCGTGAGGAGCAGGTGGCGATCGAGCCCCAAGAGTTGATGCAGGTGTTGTAGGGCCCCGGAGAGGAGAATGCTGACGACCGCGAGAATCAGCGCGAGTCGCGCCGCAGGCTGGCGAAACTGCCCCCAGCTGCGTACGACGAGTGCCGATACAAAAATACACGCCGCTAGATACCAGAAGACGAGGAGTTTGGTGTTATCCCAGTCCCATGGTTGAAACACGAAGAGGTTGGCGAGGACAAACGCCGCCATGAAGCTGCCGAGTATCCTGCGTTCGGTGCGGCTCATCAGCGACGTATCCGCCAGGGCGAACAACAGTAAGAAGAAGAACAGTCCCAGGTTCTTGATCCAAAACCACAACCATGGATCGGGCGATGCGACCCAGCCTGGAGCCCAGCGAAACGCGGACAGGGCTCCGGCCGTGCCCCCCTGTTGGAAAAAGAGTTGCGGTACGGCGACGCCGATCCACACCGCGAAGAACCAAAGCCAGCCGCGCTGGCGAAACAGCAGGAACATGACCGGTGTGACGACCGCGAGCGTGAGCATCGTACCGAGGTGCGCGAGTGGTAGCATTCCGGCGACGGCCCCAGCGAGGATGAAGACACGCTTTTCCTTCGTACGCACCGCTCTCGTCAGCGCGGTCAAGATCAACGCAAACAGCGGTAGTCCGTAAAGATAGGCGCGCTGAGGCCCGATCGACGCGAAGTAGATGTTCCGCCATCGGAAGTTCCCTGCGGTCTGCGCTTTTTTGTCCCACAGGCGGTCGAGCAGGATGCCGACCGGTTCTCCGGTACCGACCAACTCCCCGACGGCAACCGTCCACCCGAGGCCGCCGCCCACCAGAAACAACAGCACCGTGATCGCGGCCGCCGCGCGATCCCGGGTCATGCGCTTGGCGAGAGCGTAGACAGAAAGGACGATCGCGACCGAGAACAGGAAGCTCTGCAGCGCGAGCGCGCCCCAGGGGGACATTCCGAGCGTGACCATGGCCGCCGCCGTGACCGAGGTCAGGTAGTGATAGGCCAGTGGAGCACCCACGAAGCGCGTCTGGACCGGAGGAAAATTGTCACCGTAGGCGAAGGCACTGACGTCACCCAGGTGCAGAGTCCAGTCCCCCCACAGGTTTATCTGTGAGACCCAGAGCCCCTCTCGATCCACGGTGAGCGCGTCGCTCCAGAGCCAGGCGAGCCGCAGTACGAACCCAGAGATGACGACGAGGACCAGCAGGCCGACACGGGAGGAGAGGAGATCTCGCAGGCCCTGGCGCCAAGATCCGACTTGAAAGTCCGAGGATCGGAGCAGTAAGGCCGCGGTGGCGGCGGCGGCAGCGCCGAGACCCAGAACGAGCGGACGACTCAGTCCAAGAGGGATGGCGAGAATGAGCAGCAAAAAAGAGCAGAGGACCGTCCCCAGGACAGAGCCGTAGATCCACTGCTCGAAGGCGTCGAGAAAGGGCGCTAGTCGATGCAATATGCCGACGCCCAACGCAGCCATTGCCGCCAATAGCGCCAACGATGCCAGCTCGCTCAACCCCATCATCCTTAGTCTACATTCGGTCGCGGTCTGCTGTCGCTGCTACTTTCCGAGCACCGACCAGAAGGCCGTTCCCACCCAGACTCGAAAGGCAAAGTCGACGTCTGAGGTGCCGTTTCCGATGCGGATGGCCGGACCGAGCTCGAACAGAAAGAAAGGCGCCACCTTCGGGGCGGCGTTGATCTCGACACCCATGCGAACCAAGAGTGGAATGATCCCCCAAGGGTTCACGTCCCTTGCGAACATCAGGGTAAACGGAATCGTCGCCCCGGTGACCACGCTGACCCGGTCATGCACGTCGACCGAGACGGGAACCGCAAGCTCGGCGCGTATGCCACCCATGACACGCTGATCACGCCGAGAACCGACTGGAGGCACTCGGCCACGGTCGCTACCGCCGACCATGGCACCCGGCGTGAACCGAAGCCCAATGTCGGTTGTGGCCTTGGCATGCTTCCTGTTGTGGATATGCCAGCGGAGCGGAGCGTTGAGCGCAAGACCGGCGCTCACATCCGAAAACGCGCCCGACCAGTCCCCGTACACCAGCTCGGCGCCGAGCGCCCAGTCCAGCTTGCCTTGCCCCTTGTTCCACCATTCGTAGAACAGGCTCGGCCAACCGACCCCGGTGTTGTGCACCATGTCGGACTCCAGCGGCTTCCCTCCGATTGTAGACTGCGGACCCGCAACTGCGGTGCTCGACATGGCAAGCACCAATACAAAAACGGCAAAGGCTCTCATTGCAGCACACTCCCCCCTCGTGCTCCGGTGACCGAATTCTAGGATGAGGGGACGTTGAGAGCAAAATTCGGGTCACTGCCGCGTTCGCGCGGTGCCAGCACCGCGGTGCGTGCCGCCACCTCTGGAAGCGGACGAGCCGGCCCCTCGACCGCGATGCACCGACGACGCATGCGAAGACCGAACTGACCGCTGACGGGCCGCGGTGCGCCGGTGATGGACGCTCCGGCTGCGGTCGTGGTCGCCATGCCCACGGTCGGAGGCGCCGTGCCCATGACGATAGTGGTGATATGGCCGATGCCGAACGGTGGCGCCGTAGGGCCGATAGTGCCCGCGAATGTGGTAGTGGTACCCGCCTGAAAACACCCAGCGCGGTGCAACGAAACGGTAGCCGCGGATCGGTCTCACATGGTGTCCGCTGATCCACACATGGCTGGCCCCGTTCCACCACCAATACCCGCTCACCCAGATCGCTCCGGCGTAGGGGATGGGAGGCCGCACTTCGAACCTGACCGGCGGAGGAGCAATCGGTTCGGCGACGATGTAAACGTCGGGTTGGTTGATGAGAAGACCTTGGCCGAGGGCCGTGCGAGGAACGAAGCCGATGAGAAACAGCGCCACGAACGCTAGGGGAACAGGGATCTGAGCCCCGAGCTTTGTGCGATGGGCTGTTTTCGTTGAATGTTGATTTTTCATGACCACCCTGAGACGAGCCGAGGGGTCCGGTTTATTCAGACGGGTCGTCTTCGGACTCCCAACGAATACAAATAGAAGGCAAACGCCACCGGCCCGCTGTGATAGACGGCCAGCCCTTGAGGCCCCCATCGGGATCGCGAAGCTGGGCCAGGTCGCACTGGTGTTCATTTCAGGAGAGGTCACCACCATGTCGGATCGCGGCTGCGCGATACCGCCAACGCAGTGTTCGGCGATACGGTGAGCCGCAAGCCGCTACGGCGTGAGAACTTCGAACGTGTCGACTGCTCCGAATCCCTGTTGGGTTGCGCCACCGGGAACATAGAGCCTCCCTTGGGAGCCGGCTGCGCTCGTTCCGTGACGAGGAGTGAGCATGTCGGGCAGAGACGTCCATTCGTTCGCCTGGGGGTCGTACATTTCTGCTTGGGGAAACACGCCGCTCTGGTTGGTGTTGCCTTCGCCGCCGACGACGATGACTTTGCCGTCAACTACCCCGGCTGCCATCCCACCGCGCGCGGTGGGCATCGGCTGGCGCGGCGTCCATGAATCGCCCACGGGATCGTACTCGTCCACGCGAGCGTTCGTCCCGGGAAACTCGCTGCGACCGCCGATTGCATAGAACTTGTCGCCAACCCCAGCGCCGACCAGGTGATTGCGCGCTTCGGGCATCGGAGCGAGGGTGGTGTTGTGCATGTCGCTTTGCGGATCGTAGGAGGTCAAGTGAGCGACCGAGCCGCCGGCGCCAGTGCCCCCAGCGACATAAATGATGCCGCCGACAACGCCGACCGCTGACGCGCCACGCTCATAGGGCTCCGGCAATGGGCTCTTTGAGGTCCAGTCGTTGTCGACCGGGTCGTACTCCCACACGTTGCCGATGGGGACGAACGAAAACGACTGAAGCGCGCCGACGACATAGATCTTACCGTTCGCGGCAGCGGCGTTTGCGTGGTGTATAGCCTGCGGTACGGGGGCCGCGTCCGACCAGGTTCCGGCTGCGATGTCGTAGACTCGAACGTCGGGAACAATCTCGCCACCACCGGTGAACCCGCCGATGACATAGATCTTGCCGTCCAGTTCGACAACGCCAATCTCCTGGATTGCACCGCCAAGGACTTTGGGAAGCGGCTGCCAAGCGTCCGTGCCGCCATCTATCCCTGCATCGACGCCGCCATCTGCGGGAGAGTTTTCACCCTCGCATCCACATATGATCAGCAAGCCGAGTATCAGTCCGATCTTAGACAAGGGTTGCGCCACTATAGAACAGCGAGCCGCTCCGTGCGAGCCGTTAGAGTCGCCGGACTCGCGCTCTTTCCCAGTAGCGCGAGGATGCCTGTTCCCGACAGAAAACCGGTAGCAAGCTCAGGATTCAGCGGCCCGAGTGGTAGCTAGGGCTCGGCGTTCGGACGCGTGAATCGCCATCGTTTTTGAGCACCTTACGGGACGCAAAGCGACGAATATCAAAAGCCGCGAAGAGGGAGTACCGTCCTCCCATCGTCTGGAGGTGGCCATGAAGCCGCCGGTCGCAAGAACAACGCCGAGTGTCCCCTGGTCGCATCCGTTCGGGTGCGTTGACAGCGGACCCTGCGCTGCGGCTGCATTCGGGCGCGAAGGGAGATTGTAATGGGACGCTCGGTTTTGCATTGGGCATGTGTCTTCGCGTTGGGTGTGGTTCCGTTGGTTGGGTGTGCCGATGTCGTCGTGGGCACAGGGGGTATCGGTGGAACCAGCGGCGAAGGTGGCGGCGCTGGGGCTGGTGGCGGCGGGAGCAGCGACCTTAAAGTAGTATCGACTACCCCGGGAGATGGCGACACCGGCGTGACCGTGGATCTGGCGAGCTTTGTGCTGGCGGCGGTGTTCGACCAACCGTTGGACCCGGCTACCGTCGATCAAACCACGTTCACCCTGCAGGGACCGAACGGCGCCGTACCCGGCAGCGCGGCGCTTGCCAACGACACCACGGCGACCTTCACGCCGGATGCGGCGCCGGCGCTGGCCACCGGCTACACAGCCACCTTGGGCGCTGGGATCCGGAGCCTTGACGGCGCGAGTCTGGGGCGCGTCGTCTCCTGGAGGTTCGAGACCCGCGACGGTCAATGGGGCAACGCGCGACTGGCCGAGGACGACGAAACCGGCGCGGCTGTAAACGTACGATTCGCCATGAACGACACCGGTCGGGCAGTCGTGAGCTGGGCCGCGTTCCACGGCGGCCTCACCGACGTGTTCGTGAACTATTACGATCCCGCATCGGGTTGGCAGGGTGTGCAGGCGCTGCGCCGCGACATCGCCAGCGCCCCGTTTCCGTCGGTGACCCTGACGATAGATGCCGACGGCAACGCGCTGGGCGTATGGGGCGAGCGTCAGGATGTGAACCCACCCGGTACAGGCCCGGGCTTCGATGCCACCGACCCCACCACGCAGTTCGCCGCCACCTACGATGCCGCGATCGGCACCTGGAGCGCACCAGTGGCGATGGAGAACGACAACACCGGTCGCGCCGATGTGTTCGAGGTAGCCTCGGGCCGGGCCGGCCGGTTCTTCGTTGTGTTCGGGCTGAACATGGACACGACGCTCAGCATCTACGCCAATCGCTTCACGCAGGGCGCCGGTTGGAGCGGACCGGAGCTGTTGGACAGCGCTGACAAGGATTCGACGGACACATTCCTGTCCCCCGTGCGGGTGGGTGTGGACGACGCCGGCAATGCGCTGGCCGCCTGGTCACGCTACACCGACAGCGACAACAGCGGGACCATCAATCGCACGCTCGATACCGAAAGCGTTTTCGCGCGCCGGTTCGACGCGGGCGCCGGCAACTGGGGCGCGCTCGAGACGCTCAATACGTCCACCGGCGGCAGTGCGTTCGCGTACGACGTGCAGGCCACCGGCAACGATTTTCTGGTGCTGTGGTACCAGAACGACGCCATGTTCAGGACTGACGGCTGGGCCAGTTTCCACCGCCCGGACACCGGGTGGGCGGCCGCGCAGCGCCTGTGGGACACGAGCACCCACGACCTGTTCCCTTCAGCGCTGGCTTTTGACGCGCAAGGCAATGCCACCGTAATCGTGAACGGCGAATCAAACGCCACCGGTTCTGACGACATCCTTGCGATCGCCTACACCACCGCCGGCGGCTGGCAAGCTCCGTCATCGGTCGAAAACCGCTCGGCGGATTCGGTGTTCCAGGACCTCGACGTGAACAGCGCTGGCGACGCGGTGGTGGTCTGGCGCGAGGGACCATCGGGCTTCCGGGATGTCTACGCCAGCGTATACGACACGGTGTCGGGTACCTGGTCCTCACCGGAACTGGCCGAAGCGCCCGAGACCGGCGACGTGCGCGACGTTGCAGCCGAGCTCGATGCCGCCGGCAATGCGCTCGCGGTGTGGCGCGCCGACGACGACGTCAACCGAAATATCTTTGCCGCACGCTACCGTCCCGGCAGCGGCTGGGCCGCGCCTTCGGCCGTCGACGACAGCGACGACGACGCCTCCACGAACTCGCTGCGCCTGGGCATGGATAGGCGTGGCGCGGCCGTCGCCGTGTGGGCACAAGGCCCGAACGGTGACGAGGACGTCCACTTCAACCGGTTTGACTAAGGCCGCGCCGCGCCGAGTGAAACTCGTCAATGGTTGCGCCCGACCTTTCGTCGGCCCAACCAAAGAGGACCTCTCCTTGCACGCCTGCGGCCTACTTGCGTAGACGGTCCAGGCGTCTACCAGCGAGTAGGTGTCGATCTACCTCTGCGGGTTGGGTAACACGGCCGCCAAAGCTCGCACCAGTGCAAAGTGTTCGCGTGTGCGTCAGCGCCCGGTTGCCAGACCCCAAACGAAAAGAGCCGGACCCTTTCGAGCCAGGGCGGAGCTAGTCCTGCGGCGCGTCCTCGTACATGACCCGAAGCCACAGGTGCGCGGTCCGCAATGCGCTTTCTAACTCCTTCTCGCCCGGTTTGACGACCCGGTGCACGGCGTTGCCGCTGAGCTTTCTGAGAGTGTCGGCGCGGAGGCGCAGAGGTTTCGTTAGGTTCTCGGATTTTTCGAGGTTGTCTAGCGCCTCGTTGAACGTGGGCATCTGCGTCTCCTTCGGGTTCTGGTCGCGCCAGATGGCGATGATAAGAGTGCGCAGCATGGCGGCGGTCGCCATGGGTGCGTCGGCCTGTCGGCACGCACACACCTCCGTCCAAACGGGGCTGACCTCCTCCGGTAAGACGTCCACCGCGAAGGACATCGTCGTGTCCGGCTTTGGCCACTGCGGCACGTCGTCGTCGGTTGCAACGTCGTAGCTCAGTCGATCGCAAGAGACGCACCTGAGAATATCCTGCGCGTGACCGGAAGCTAGCCCTTGTTTCTTCACCCAGTAAGGCGGCGATTCGTAGACTACTTTTCGCTCGACCTTCGTATTGCACCAACCGCAGATGTACGTCCCGCTTTGCTCGGCCATAGTTCGGTCGCCTTAGCGCGAGAATCCAGCGAGGTCGATGCGCCCCGTCCACGCTGTCAAAGGGGCGCCATTCAACGCCAACGACTAGTCGGACGCGGGGATTGTTTGTCCAGCGGCCAACGGCGTACGCTCTCACGCTGTAGGAGGGACGATGCGAACTCTGCGCACCGAGGTCGTGGGAAGTCCTATTTGCCACCTCGCGTCCGGGGCAGATTGAGACCAGCCCGACAGACTCGACGGCCGGCGCGGGACCACTCGCTCAAAGTGGGCGTACGCGGACGCAGGGTGACTGTTCCGTTGCGTCGGGTTCCTTGGGGCTGATCGCACACTAGCTGCGACGTGCCCGTCAATGGGCCGCCCGGCGATAAGTGATCAGCTCGACAAGACTGATCCCGACTAATACTACCGCCAGCGCCCACAACAGGATCAACCCGCGCAAAGGGAGTTCAAGCCCGCCTGCGATCAACCACCCAGCTAGCACCGCACCGCCCGACAGGTTGATCGCGATGGCACCTCCGAGGCCCAGGCCGACGAGCCCGCCGGGTTTGCGGAAGCTCTCGATGAAGAGAGCAATGCCGATGCCGAACAGGACGCCGCCGAGGACCATCGGGTAGAACACCGTGTCGGAGTCGGGAATGCCTAGCCACACGCCGAGGGGGCGGAAAAAGAGAAGGGTGACGCCGAGGACGACGTTCATCAGTCCGTCGACCGCAAGCGTTCGTGCTGTCCGTGTCGTGCTCATAGTCGCTCCGTGTGCCGGTAAACTTAGCAAAGCGGGTCGAGAACGGGAATACGGCGTCGCTGATGGCTGCCAAAGGAAAAGGCGCTGGCTCTGAGCTCAGCCATAGCGAGGCTAAGGTCTTCGGACACGTCTTGGTGCCGATCAACAAACAGGCGAATCTCAGTCTGCGCTCGCAGCCCTCATCGGCTCGGCGCTCGTCACGCAAGCGAGGTCAAGGACCAGTTGTGTGAAATTCGGGTTTCTGCTCAACCCGGGTCAGGTCCTGGATCAGGTCCCGGGTCAGGTCCTGGATCGGGCCCCGGATCAGGTCCCGGATCCGGGCCCGGGTCTGGTCCCGGCCCAGGTCCTGGTCGTCGATCGAGCTCGGTGCTCGGTTCGGGTTCCACGGCCTGAGCGACGCCTGAGGTTGGCAGAAGCGCCACTGCAATTAGGACCATCGCTGCGAGGATTGCTCTCATAGTGGACGAGCGTACCGCAGCGCAGGCCAGACTCAAAGAGCCGTCGCTCCATGTTACTTCGGCACTTGCTCCTCATAGATGTCCCCGACGCCTTGGCGTTCGTAATAGGACTTGATGACATCTTCCATTTCCAGAATGCCGTCGACGAGCCACGGCGGGAGCTCCTCGCGATCGCCGGTTGGCGGAACCGTGCCGTAGGGCGACTTTGCGGGCCAAACCGCCTCTTGGGCGACCACCTCACGGACCTTGATCTGGTCGTCGGTCACGTTCCAGATCAGCAGGTCCTTCGCCAGCGTGAGCGGACCATCGTAGGTGCTCCGTATCTCTTTATACATGTCCTCCCAGGTGTTCTCGTCGTTGAAGAAGTGATAGGCGATGGCCATTCGCGGCTTGACCATGCTGAACACCTTGCCGGCCGCCGCCGGCGGCGTGTGAACGCGCGCAGAGATCAACGCCGAGTTGGCGCGATCCCAGCCCTGCAGATCGATGTTCTGCCGGATCGTGCCAAACGTTTCGTGGATCACGATATCCGCATTCTTGGCGTGCTCGATGAACCACTGGTTCGGGAAGGTGTCGCTCGAGAAGACAAACTTGCGGTTCTTCCATTCGAGCGAGAAGCTTACCGGGCCTGCCATGATGTGCACGGCGGGCCAGGCGGAGATCTTCACACCGTTCTCGTCGTAGACCACCGAAAACTCGTCGTGCGGGAACTCGTTCACCTCGATCTGCCCAGCCACCGTCGGCAGCCGCCCAGAACGCCCATCGATGTCCCAAGAAAATGATTCGATCTGGTGGTCGACGAAGTGCTTGGTTCCCCATTCGGGATGGTCGTCGGGTGCGTCCGGTCCCCAGATTCGTGGCGCCCGCTGACGGCCGCCGACCCAGCCGCCAATGTGCCAGGCGGCGAAATCGCCGATGTGATCCGAGTGGAGGTGGCCGACGAACACCTTGTTGACTAGGTCGTACGGGATCTCCAGCATGGAAAGGTTGGCGACAGACCCGGTCCCGAGGTCGAACAGAAACTTGTCCCCGTTCCCGAGCTCTACCAGCCAGCACGCCGATGCCTGGGACTTCCGCTGGTTCGGCATCCCTGTTCCAAGCGAGATGACGCGCATCTCGTTGGGGCCGAGCTCCTCGGTATTCGGGTAATAGGTCTTGCGGCCTTCATCATCGGCGGTCGCAGCGGGGACGGGATCCGGTCGCTCGCCGCGATCGCCGCGGTACCAGCCGTAGGAATAGGCAGCCAGAGCAACGACCAGCAGTCCGCTGAGGACCCCGACTTTCCGTAGATTCGTCATGTCTTCTTCACTCCTCCGGCGGTGCCGGCTTCGCGGGCCCAGGCTCTCAAACGGGCTGGTGCGAGTCAAGCCACGCTGGCACAAGGATCGCAAGCAATGCAGGGCTTGATTTCTCTTGGCGTTTTGAGCGAGAACGCGACCATGGAGTACCACTCTGCGCGAGGAACCGCGCACACGTACACCCAACGCCAGGGGTCTTGCGCGATGAGGACGCCGAAGGAACGGTTACCCGCCAGCATCCTCCGTTTTGACGGCACCCAGCCTATCTAGAAGGCGACCTTGAGATGCTTCGGCAAGACCGAACAGAACCTCCGAATGAGGGGGGGAGTCATGGTCGAGAACTCTTCAACCACGATGCCTACCACAGAGTACGCCGCAGGATACAATGCTTTTGACGCAATTTGGATAGACGGCGGGGAAGAGAACGCCGAAGTGCGTCACTCCTGACTCGACCGGCGCTTGCTGATGCGGCGTTGCAATGGAAGGTAAGGGCCCGTTGGTTTCTGCCGTGCGAGCGCAAGGGCTTCGGGATTGCCACACATCTGGTTCTCGACGTTGCAGCCCGGGACCAGAACAAACCAGCGGTCGAGAAAAGCCTGGAAATCAGGTTCGTGGTCCGACGTTCTCACGAAGTTGGCGATACGCATGAGCTCCGTCGTCGCTTTGGTGGCGGCGGCCACGGCTTGCTCGGTCTGTCCCTCACACGAATCCCTTCCACCCGAGTGGGGCAGCCCGTCACGTGCCTCTTTGTAGCTCAGGGTGATGGCGTCGACGTAGTTGAGCACGCTAACCACCTCGCGCAGGCCGCTCGCTCGGTCTCGAAGCATGTGGCTAAAGAGTCCTGGAGGGTGTGCGAGGCGCGCGCAATGTAATACGCCGGCCACCATACCGGAACAGGAACTTCCCCGTAGAAGTCGATGTACATGATCGCGCTCCCATACTGCTCCTCTTCGGGAAGCCGAAAGGCTTCGAAGGCGCGCCGAACCGTCCGCTCGAGGGAGCGTCGTGTGCCCGCGACCGCGCTCGCATCGCCGGCCGGCCCATCGTCGTCGGGGGCGCGGAGCGCGTGCAAGTACTGCCCGTCCGGGTCCAGATCGCCATGCAGGCTTCGGAGCTGGGTGATGTTGGCGACCGAGTGGCCGCCGGTATCCGGAGAGCGCACCCCTACGATCAGGCTCAAGAGTAGCTGCGCCTCCTCATCCGAGGTCACTTTGATGCCGATGCGGTTGGCAAGGACATATGCAACACGCCGCCACGTGAGTGGCAACGATTCGGTTCCCCGCGTCCGCTCGGTTTGCTCCAAGAACAGCGTAAACGCGTCTACCGATATTTGCTCATGGCATCCAGGGCTGAACGCACTGCTGATCGTGAATGCGCGGGTGTCCGAGGACGGCATTGCGAGCAGCAGCGCCAGCACCGTCGCAGCGGCACCTTTCATGGAATCACCTCGGTCGTAAACGACGTGCGGTACTCGAGCTGGATCAGCGGAATGCCGCCGAGTACGGGAGCCACCATAGCAAACGACAGTGGGTCGAGCTGGAGCGCCACGTGGTCGTTCCCCTTCCAGCGCAAACCGACGGGCTTCAGCTCGAAAAACGCGCCGACGCTTCCGGCGTCATCGAGCGGGGTGTCGAACAGCAGAATCGAAGGCCCCAGTGCGACACTCGTGTGCACGAATCCATCTCCGTAGATCAAATCGAACCCGGGCGCGATGCTAAGCGCGCCGAGCGCAATGCCTTTACGGAGCTCCGTCCTCACCCAGAGGTTGTGCTCGATGTGCACGAAGAACGCCTTGTCGTTCCAACGGTGTCCAACATCGACGGCGTACCCGAAGGTCGGAAGGACGTTTGACCGGTTCCGAACGTCCGAGAGAAAGCTCAAATGGATGCTGATGGCAACGTACCAGCCGTCGAGCCGGCCCTGACTGTCCTCGCGTGCGAAACCCCGGCCGGCGGACGCGGGCGCTGGCGATGTGGCGACCGCGAACAGCAAAGCCAACCCAACGCTGCCGCGGAGCCGCCTCAAACTTTGGGAATCGATTGTGTTCGTCACCTGTGCGTCCCCGTCTGGGACCAGGATCTAATGCACCTGACGCAATTTGGATAGACGGGCTGGCGTTCCCTCATGTTCGCGGTCCGTCCAGCGGCGCATCCCCGCCTTCCGTTTCTAGGCTGGCGTAGTATGCTCGCGCCTCTCCACGACAAGGAATCAGCATGGCGTCGGAAGTGTGCCTCGTCTTGAATCGCAAATCTGCGAACCGGCCTGTGGTCGAAGAGGCCGTGAAGCACGTCCAAAGCAGAGGCATCGAGCTCCGCGTCCGGATTCCGTGGGACTTCGAGGACTCGGCACGGGTCATTGAGGAGGCGCTGGCCGATGGGGCAGAGCGTATTATCGCGGGCGGGGGCGACGGAACCGTCAACGGCGTAGCAAACCTGCTTGTCGGCGACGGCGAAACCCGCCCGCGCGTCGTCATGGGCATCCTCCCGCTCGGTACCGCCAACGACTTCGCCCACGGTTGCGACTTGCCGTGTGACAACTTGAAGAAGTGCTTGTTGATCGCCTGCACGGCGCCGGCAAGGGAAATCGACGTCGGCTGCATGAATGGGCGCTACTTCGTCAACGTGGCGAGCGGCGGGTTTGGCGCTGAGATCACGGCGACGACGCCGGTTGGCATGAAGAAGGCGCTTGGTGGTGGCGCTTATACGATCATGGGTCTGGCCAAGGCGTTGACCCTGAAACCCTACGAGGGTCGGCTGCTCGTCCCGGGTGAGGAACCCGCCGAAGGAAACATGGTGTTCATGGCCGTCGGGAACAATCGCCTAGCCGGCGGAGGCTTCGAGGTTGCCCCGAAGGCCAGCCTCGACGACGGAATGCTCGACCTCGCGGTGGTGAGCGATGGACCTGCCGCCGACGTGGGTCGGCTCCTCGACGAAATGAAAACGCCCGAGAATCCCGAAAACCGATTTCTTCATTACAGGCAGCTATCCGAGTTCACGATAGAGTCAGACAAAGACCTGCACATCAATCTAGATGGAGAGCCGATCCTGGAACGCAAGCTCGAGTTCTCCGTTCTCCCGAAGCATCTCGGCGTTGTCTTTTAGCCGCCGAGTGCACCCGCGCAGCTTCTTCACTGTTCGGTTACCTGATCATCTGTGACCCACCGTCCAGGTGCTGGTGCTCGGCATCTTGGTTCTCTACCTGGGAACGTCGTGCACATAGGCGAAACAAAGACGGTCTCAGGTGCGCCGCAAGTCGACATAAGAGCTAGTACCGCGCAATTGGGGTGCCGAAGGAGGTTCAAAACCGCGACCCTGGTTGGTTCAGAGCGACCCCACCAAGCCGGGTCCGGCCGCTCCAGCGAGTGTTGCGACGGCAACGACGGTTGATAGCTGGTGTTTCGCGCGTGACGCTGCCGCGACCATCAAGATGCCGCCAACAGCGACTGACCCCGCCGACCACCACAATCCATGGGGAAGTCGGCCCGTGAAGATACCAATCGCAACAATGGAAAACGCCAAAACTATGAGAGCAGAAATTGCAACCATCGTGGCATCCTTGCCGACACGAACCGCCAGCACCCTCTTGTTCGCCCGAC
>Ga0255058_10000816_pt1 | contig 17726 bp, 14 predicted proteins | sample Cases_109_9_MG_FD_188637 | JGI IMG/M metagenome (GOLD analysis project Ga0255058, IMG submission 188637) | Seawater microbial communities from Amundsen Gulf, Northwest Territories, Canada - Cases_109_9 | ecosystem: Environmental > Aquatic > Marine > Gulf | place: Canada: Northwest Territories... | reverse complement strand
TCAACGGATTCCAACATTCCCCGGCAGTGACTTATTTGTTCCAGCTCGGAGCGGTGCTTAGCTGTGCCAAATACTGCCGCTACCATGACATTTTCCAGCGCAGTCAATTTCGGAAATGGACGTGGAATCTGAAAGGTTCGTGACAGCCCTTTGTGACACATCCTTTCCGGAGTCCAACCTGTTGTATCTTCCCCTAGAAAGAGGACCGATCCGGATGTTGGGGGGTTCAAGCCGGCAACAGCATTGAGTAAAGTCGTTTTGCCGGCCCCATTGGGACCGATAAGACCCAAAATTTCAGCCTCTTCCACTTTCATGGACACTTTGTTTAAGGCAATTAGTCCGCCGAACCGTTTGGTTAGGTCTTGTGTTTCTAATACTCTCATAAATTACCACCTCTGCATTATCAGTCGAAAAAGGATTGCCCCCCAATTGCATTCGTCTGGTCGTGCTATTACCTGTTTTCAAAGTTTTTGGCTTTTACATCTTCCGGGAACAATCCAGAAAAATGTTCCCTGACAAATTTTGATCTTCTTCAGTTAAAACGAAATACGTACTCATCCAAATAAATCTTGATCTGTTTTTCTCAAATCGGTCCTTCCCAACGCTTAAACAGGTCATGCGTTATTCCAAAAATGTCGAGAATTTTTCCGATGGTCTGATTAATCACATCGTCAATAGTCCGGGGTTTATGGTAGAACGCAGGAACGGGAGGCAAAATAAGTGCTCCTATCTCCGATACCTTGACCATTAGTTTAAGGTGTCCTGTGTGCAATGGAGTCTCTCTAACTACCAAAACAAGTTTCCGTCGTTCTTTCAGGGTCACGTCAGCTGCCCGTATCAAAAGATTTTCATTATACGAATTAGCTATCGCTGACAGACTTTTAATCGAACATGGAATAATCACCATTCCATCCGTAAGGAAAGACCCGCTTGAAAGGGGTGCCGCAAGGTTTGCTGCTTCGTGGACATATGTAGCTTTGTTTTCGAGTTCTTTAATATCGAAATCTGTTTCCAATGCAACGGTCGTTCTTGAGGCGTTGCTGATGATAAGATGCGATTCCACCTGTCCACTGAGTGCATCCAGCATTCGAAAAGCATAAATCACTCCTGACGCGCCGGAAACGCCGACAACGATTCGTTTCATTCTTACCTCCTTTAAACTGATTCAATCATAAGATCTATTTTATAATCACCACCGCTGAGGACGTCAGAATATTCCATATCGAGCGTTGCGTTTATCCCCATTTTGAACTGAAACAGCGAGCGTATCTTAAAATAAGACAATTTCCTTATCGGTGGAAGATTTCCTGTAGCTTGTTACAGGGTTCTTCAATTAATCTTTTTTAAATTGATAATTGGAATTGATTTATAGTTTCCCCTTATACTTTTCGGTCAAAAGCTTCATTGCTTCATCTACGTTAGGATCAATTGTAATTGCCTGACCAGCAACTTTAAGAGCGCTTTCCACATCCTTTAGGCCGGTTCCCGTTACAATGAGTACAACCGTCTCATCCGGCTGGATGGTACCATTGCCAAGGAGTTCGTGTAGCCCGGCAAGGCCGGCAGCCCCGGACGGTTCGGCAAAAATGCCCTCCAGTTGTCCCATCGATTTGACACTTTGCAGAATTTTATCATCTTCGACAGCGATCATGGTTCCTTTTGTTTTTTTCACCGCCCTGAGGGCAGCCTCACCATCGCTGGGTGTGGATGCCGCAATGGAATCGGCAACGGTATGAGCCTTTACGCTGCGGATAACGCCATCTCCGTGAAATGCATTCGAAATAGATGCGCTGCCGGTGGATTGGACACCTACAATCCGCGGAATCGCTCCAATTAATCCTGTTTGATAAAGATCATAGAAACCTTTGTAAACCCCGCTGATTATATTCCCATCACCAACAGAAACTACGACCACATCCGGAACCTGAAACGCCATTTGCTCCCAGATTTCAAAAGAAACGGTTTTTTTTCCTTCCCTGGTGTAAGGATTTGTTCCGGTATTCCGATTGAACAATTTTAGGCGGGTGGAGACCTGTTCACACAATTCAAATGCCAGTCCATAATCTCCCCGAACCAGGAAAACTTTTGCCCCGAAAATGAGAAGTTGGGCTATTTTAGGTCGCGGAGTTGTCTCAGGCACAAAAATCAAGGCATCCATTTGGACCGAAGCTGCCAGACACGCCATGGATGTACCTGCATTTCCGGTGGAGGCGGCCGATATATTCTGAATGTTTTCTTCGATGCAGTGGGCCAGAACAATAAAGCTTGCCCGATCCTTCAACGACCCGGACGGATTGAGCCCGTCATTTTTAATGTAAAGACGTGATAGACCCGATTGGCGTTCAAGATTTCGTGCTCTGGTCAAGGGCGTCACACCTATTTGCAGGGGAATCGGTGATTCGGACAGTTTCAGCGGTAGAAAAGGTCGGTATCGCCACAACGATCGATCTCGATTCGCACCCAGATATGCCGGGGTAACGACCCGGCTAATTTTTTCGTAATCATACTCAGCATCTAGGTTACCACCACAATTCGGGCACGTATATTGAATCTCCTTCGGCAAGTAACTCCGATCGCATCGAATGCATTTGAAGCTGATCAAATAGTTGTTCAACGAAATTGGCCTCCAGGTGCTTTAACCCAACTGGTTTAATCTATGTTTTCAAAAACATGAGCCTAAGCCAACAGACCGGTGTGCGCATTAAACTGTTCAATGCGCCTGTCAATTTCTGCCACTTGTTGCTGCAGCCTTTCCCAATAATCCGGGAACTCATACCACTGGGCATCCAGCTCATCGAGATCTTTACCCTGCTGCTCGATCCAGGTAAAATACTTCAAGTTATGAATTTGGCGCTTGTCATAATAACTCAACTCTCGCACATGGGCAGTCGACTCAGCCATGAGAGAGCGGTGGTAGTCCCTGGCCGCTTCAATTTCCGAATAAGAACCGAACGCTTTCGTCATTTCTGCCAACCGTGATTGATAGAGATCGATTGAATCGGTCCACACCGTCAGTACAATATCCCGGCTAGTCAGTTCATAATATTTAGCGAATTTAATCGCGCACAACAAATTACCGATGCTGGATATCCCCAAAAGTGGGAGCTTGGCGATAATTTCACCGCTCACTCCCTGCTTTTTTAGATAGTCCCGGCCTTTACTCTCGTTGAACAACCGGATGAGGTTCATACAGGAATTGTCATCAACGGCGATAACCATGTCTGTATTTTTAACATTGTGAATCCAGGGGATATGTTTATCGCCAATGCCTTCGATACGGTGTCCGCCATAACCGGAATGCAAAAGAGTCGGGCACTGCAAGGCTTCACCGGCGGCTATTTTGCTTTGGGGATATACTTGCTTCAAATAGTCACCTGTGCCCAAGGTGCCGGCTGAACCAGTCTGTGAAATAAAGCCGGCATACCGGTCATTTTTTGACATGAGTTTCTTTAAAACTTCTTCCATGGCGTGACCGGTCACCTCATAGTGCCAGAGGTAATTCCCGAATTCTTCAAATTGATTAAAAATAACGATGTCCTTACGGGTTTTTTTGAGTTCCCAGCATTTATCAAAAATTTCTTTTACATTGCTTTCGCACCCGGGTGTTGCGATGACCTCGCCAGCAACTTTTGACAGCCAGTCGAATCTCTCCTGGCTCATCTCCTGTGGTAGGATGCCGATGGACTCCGCGGCCAATAGAGTAGCATTATAAGCACCTCCGCGACAGAAGTTCCCCGTAGACGGCCAGACCGCTTTTTGATAGGTTGGATCAAATTGTCCCGTAACCAATCTGGGGATCAGGCAGCCGAAAGTCGCTCCGACCTTATGCGCACCGGTGGGAAACCATTTTCCTAAAAGAGCAATTATTCTGGCCTCAACTCCCGATATCTCTGGAGGAATTTCCATAAAGTTCACATCACCATATCCACCGCCAAAATCGACCGGCTCATTTTTCCAGGTTATCCGGAAGAGATTGAGGGAATTGATATCCCATAATCCGACATCCTTTAATCCATTCTTGACTTTGGCTGGGATTAGATCCGGATTTTTCTGCTGCTCAAAGGTGGGAATGATGATCTTTCTTTCCTGTGCCCGTTCGATGGCTCTTTTCAATTGTTCTTCATGGACCGTAAGATCAATCATATGAAGATTATCCTCCCTGCTCAGTATGAATCAGTGCTGCCCAGTGGTCGGATGATGGGAGACTATAAAATGGTTCTTTTCCGAATCTACCTTCAAAAATATATTCTTTAACCAATTGGCGTCATCTTTGTTCGAAAAATCGTCCCTATAAAATGCTCCTCGGCTCTCTTTTCTTTCCAGGCTTGCCCTTAAAATGGCCTCCGATACCATTAAACTGCCTTTCAACTCATTCAACAAAATGGACTTTTCTTTTGAAGCAAGCTCTTCAGTTCTTTTTTTCAATGTGGAGTTCCATTGAAGGCCCTTTTTCAGGGAACAGGCGTTTCGAATTGGGCCGGCGTGAGTCCATGTGAGATCCTGAAGCTCGGAAAAGAGCTTTTTCCCCCCAGTGTTATGGGTATCCCAATGAAATTCAGTCCGAATTGTATGATCCTTTATTTTCCTGCGGGACAGCTTCCTGGCATATCCGGATGCCGATCTACCGGCAATATTTCCAAATACCATGCACTCCGTGAGGGCATTTCCTCCTTGTCGGTTAGCCCCATGAATACCCGCGGTGACCTCTCCTGCAGCAAACAGTCCAGGAATTGCCGTCTGTGCATACTGATCAATCTCAATGCCACCCATTAAAAAATGAACGGCCGGTGCGATCAAAAAGGGGCGATTTCGGAACTCAGGGTTTATCGTTGCCAGCCGGTTTAGAAACCATTTTTTCCATTTTTTTGCCGGAACCTCGGTGCAATCCATATAGACTGCACCATCTTGCAACTCTTTGCTGAGGATCACCGTCAATTCATCCCGATATTGCATCACGGATTCGTTCAGGTCGAACTTCAGGCTATATTTTTCAAGCAGATTCTCCCCGTTAGTGTTGAGAATCCTAGCCTCTCGAGGAATTGGAGGTTGGATGATCGTGGAGGGCAAAAATGGCTCTGCTAAACCGATTGGATAAAACTGAATAAATTCCATATCCATCAGAGACAAGCCCGCCTTCAAAGCGAGCCAGTATCCGTTTCCGATAATCCTCCTGTGATTGGAGCTGCGCCTGTAAATACCGCCTGCTCCTCCGGTGGCCAATATAATGGACTTGGCGTTGATGATCAATGGCCCTTGCGTCCTGGAGATTCCCAAGGCACCAGAAATCCGACCATCCTCCAACAAGAGATCAATGATGCACACCCATGGCTGGGTCTCAATCGGTTTTTTCTTGACTTGCGTCAAGAGTTCATCCATCAAAGTGGAACCTGGATACTTGCTCGAATTTCCCATTTTGACGTACCAATATTTCTCCCCCTTTTTCTCCAAGGAAATTCCCATCTCTTTTAACGCCCTTATCATGACCTCTCCTCGTTGGGCGAGCACCCGGACCAATTTAGCATTGTTGACCTGCTTTCCTCCCTCCATAACCCAACGGAAATAGGCATCCGGCGGAAAATCTTCAGAGGGTATAAGCCACCCCCCTCCGGCAAATATTGAATTACCGCTCTTCATGGAAACTTTACTAGTAAGCAGGACCTTGCATCCATTCCGGGCGGCTTTTAAGGCCGACATAACCCCGGCAATACCACTTCCTACCACCAAAACATCTGTCTCGATGATCTTCATTATTTGCTCTTCTCTATAGCCATCAAAATTCTTTCCGGGTTCATCGGTAGTTCGGTAAGCTCAAGATCTGTGGCATGGTAGATGGCATTGCCCACAGCTGAGGCAGTTGGCACGATACCCATTTCGCCGAGGCCCTTAACCCCAAGAGGGCCTAAAGAATCAGTTGTTTTAACAAATCCCACATTTATCTCCGGCATATCCTCGGCATGTAAAATCTTATAATCCACAAAGCCGGCATTTTGCAGGATGCCCCGCTTCGTGATACACTCCTCCGTAAGCGCATACCCCAAACCTTGCGCAAGCGACCCCTCAACCTGTCCTTCCGCTAACAGCGGATTGATTACGCGGCCGACGTCTTGCACTGCTGTCATCTTTAGAACATCTACCTGACCCGTTTGCAAATCCACTTCTACCTCGGCCACTTGACATGCAAACGCCCAGGTCGGTACGTGTTCCGAATGCCCTTTGTCTATTGAAAAGCGCGGAGCAATCTCGTCTGCATATCTTCCACGACCTGAAATAGGTCGTCCTAGTCTGAAAACGGCATATTCCGCGACCTCTTGCGTTGAAACCGAGCGCTTTCGAGGGTCGCCTTTAATATACACTCGGCCTTCTGACGCCGCTAGAAGCTCTGTCGGGCATTCCAACATTTCAGCCGCTACATCGAGCAATTCTTTCCGGGTTTCTTCGGCAGCTGCCAGTGCGGCGTTGCCACAAATAAACATGGACCGGCTTCCAAATGCTCCAAGATCATAGGGGGTCACCTCGGTATCTGCTCCTACAATCCGTATATCCTCGATCCTTACCCCTAATACCTCTGCCACGATCTGTGCAACTCCCGTACTAACGCCCTGACCAATTTCCACAACCGGTGTAATAACGGTAACAATGCCGTCATCGCTAAGTTTGATAAATGAGTCTGTGGCAGCGTATCCATAATAGCGTGTCCCGCTACCAGTGTGGTTGACAATGGCCATGCCGATACCTTTTCGGCGGATAGCAGTTGAGTCCTGCTGGTCATATTTTTGTCGTTTTTCCTTCCAATTACTCTGTAAGGCCGCCTTCTCAATGCATTCAGACAATCCACATGAGTTGATAAAAAATCCACAGTGGGTTGTCTGATTGTCCCAATGTTTGTTTCGGAGCCTTATCTCCATTGGATCGATACCCAGTTTGGTTGCAATCCGGTCCAGATGGGTTTCAAAAGCAAAGTTCACCTGCGGAGCCCCAAAACCACGAAAAGCGGTGCCCGGCTGATGGTTGGTGTATACTCCCCATCCTTCATAGCATCCATGCCGGGCGTTGTAGAGAGCGGAAAACGCCAGTCCGGCCCAGTTCAGGGTAGAAGGGCCTCTGTCATTGTATGCGCCAGTGTCGATATAGACTTTGGCCTGTTTAGCGAGTATTCTACCATCGCTCCTCATACCTGTTTTAAGATAGACGATGTAAGGGTATCTGGTGCGCGAAGTCGTAAACTCTTCCTCTCTCGTATTGCAAAGCTTAACCGGACGGCCCGTGCGGCGGGAAAGGATCGCAGCAATAGGCTTTCCAACATCCATTACACATTTGCTTCCAAACGCACCTCCAGTTGGTGTTTGTATAATACGAATCTGGGATCTATGTATCCCCAGAATCCGTGAAATCTCGTGCCGGAGCAGGTGTGGGGTTTGCGCCGGGGCCCAAACCGTGAGTTTGCCGCTCTTCTCGTAATTTGCGATACATCCTCTCGTTTCCAGACAACAGTGGGCAACGCGGGAGGTGGAGAATCGGTCTTCAAAAACAAAATCGGATTCACTAAAGCCTTCCTCAATATTCCCCCACTCGCGGTGGGTTTCGAAGGTAATATTGGTGTCTTTTTCCTCGTGTACACGGACTGCATCCTGGCGTGCCGCCTTCTCTGGATCAAATACTCCGGGTAAGGGCTCATATTCCACATCGATCAACTCCAAAGCCTTTACCGCAATTGAGAGGGTGTCGGCCGCCACCGCAGCAACCTCGTCACCGACGCAACGAACCTTATCATCGCAAAAGATCAGCTTATCGGCTAAAGCGGGAATAAAGCTGAATTTAATTCGCGGAACCTCGCGGGCTGTTATCACAGATCTTACCCCTGTCAACTCCCTGGCACGACGAGTGTCGATTCGCTTTATGCGGGCATGGGCTAACGGGCTACGCAATACCCGCGCATGGAGCATCCCCGGAAATTTCATATCGGGCAGGTACTTTGTTTGCCCGGTCACCTTGGAGAACGCGTCGATCCGTGGAATTGGTTTTCCCATCATAGACAATTCATTCGTGTTTGAACCGGATCTATTGCCCATTATGCCTCTCCTTCCAAAACCTCCGCGGCGCGGATAATTGCCTGTTCGATCTTTTTATAACCTGTACACCTGCATAGATTTCCCCGTAGTGCTTGCTGAATCTGTATACCGGTTGGATTAGGGCTTTCATCAAGCAGCGCCTTGGCGGACATGAGCATACCCGGCGTGCAAAAACCACACTGAACTGCACCGTATTCAACAAAGGCCTGTTGCAAGGGATGCAGGGTATCTTTATCACCCAAATTCGCTGCGCCAATCAAACCCTCCACAGTCATAACTTCACAGCCATCGACCTCAACAGCTAAAACCAAACAAGAGTTCACCGGGCGACCATCTAAGAGTACCGTACAAGCCCCGCATTCTCCGACCTGACAGCCGTCTTTTGTGCCCGTCAGGTTAAGTTTTTCCCTGATCACTTCAAGCAAAGTATCCTCTGTGTTAACACGGACCTCATATGCACTCCCATTCACATACAGGTAAATATTATGGTCCATTTCATTTTATCTTTTAATTGTTTTCAATTTTTGTTTTGCTCGATCGTAGGCGATCTGAATCGCTCGAGCAGTCAATACCTTGACAAGTCTTCTGCGATACCAGGCACTTGCCCGCACATCATCACGGGGTTGTGCCTCTTCGGTGGCCAGATCTGCGGCTTGTTCAACTATCTCTTGACTAATCCTGCTCTGTTTCAGGAGGTCAGCGGTCTTTTTAGAAACCAACGGCGTAGGTCCCACTGCTCCCAAGATCACTTTTGCTTCAGAACAGATCTGAAGATCCTGCATGACCAGATAAACCGCCACACCGACTCCCGGACAGTCCATGGCGTTCCTTTTATGTTTTAAGTATACCGCTGCACTGTTTTCAGGGCACGGTGGCAGCAACACTTCAGTCAATATTTCGCCCGGAAGCAAAACAGTCTTACCCGGTTCCAGAAAGAAATCGGTCAAGGCCAGCTCACGATGACCTTTCACGCCGTTAACAGATATCCGTGCGCCTAGAGCCAAGAGAGGGGGAGCCATATCTGCCGCTGGAGACGCATTGCACAAATTTCCACCGAGGGTGGCCCGATTACGCACCTGTACGGAAGCTATTTCCAGTATCGTATCAGGAAGAACCGGATACTTTTCACTGACCAATGCATTATTCGAAATAGAATTCAGCGTACATAATGCACCTATCGTCAGTCCCCCACCCGGTTCTTCCTGCACCTGGTCTAGACCCAGGCCCTTCAGGTCCACCAGGCATTCGAGTACAATTGCCCCCTTTCTCCACTGTACCAGCAGGTCGGTTCCCCCTGCCAGGGGTTTTGCCAAGGGGCCTTGTTCTTTCATTACTAAACAAGCGTCTTGAATGCTTGTGGGTTTTAGATATTTGACACCAGGCATTCCTAGTATGCACCTCCAGTGCTAATTTTCTTTTGGTTCACAAACCGCCCTTAATACAATAAACTTTGTGTCTAAGCTTCCAGTTTGCGGGCTGCTTCAACCATGGCTAAGATATTCGGTGCCGGGGTATCCCTGGGCAGGGCACAATCTGATGACAGCACGAATCCACCACCCTCGCCTGCCGACTTGATGTTTGCAGTGGATTCGGTTCTGACATCATCGGGCGTCCCTTTAAACATGGTTTTGAGGCAATTGACTTTTCCCATAAGGGTTACTTCATTGCCCAGTTCGTTTCTGATGGATGCCAGGTCAACTTTTGAAGTTATCTGGAGCATGTCCGCCCTCATATCGGCGACGAGGTCAAAGCGGTCTTCCCAGTCACCACATGGGTGTATGAGTGTTTTGATCCCCTTTTTTTGTAAAACTTGCACAACCTGCTTCATATACGGGTAAATGAATTCCTCAAAACAAACTCTTGAAATGAGGTTTTTTGAAGCGAGAGGAAGGGGATAAAAAAGAAAATCTGCTCCGTTGTTACCCAGAATCCCACCGGCTGTGATGCAATGCGTTGTGCATATTTCCATCAAATCTTTTACGAATTCGGGCTCTTCTGCTAGGTCCAACATGAAATTCATCGATCCCCTCATCATTGCTGCCGCCCTTAAAGGCGTGATTGCGGGCGCGATAATGATAGCCTGGTCTCCGACTTCTTTCTTGAGCAAGTCAATGACCTCGAGTTTCCGGTTCATCCAGATCGAGTTTTCAAAATCGGGCTCCGGGAGGCTGGCAAGGTCCCTTGTGTCCATCAACGTGCCTTTTCCAACAGCAGGGATGTCGTCATCATGCACGATTATCTCACAGCCCAAAGCCTCGGCCACCTCGGTAACAGCGATTCCCCATACCCCGTCATACCCAAACCGATCCAAACACCTGACCTGGGATTCCACATATTTCTTAGGATTCGTTATCGCTTCTCCAAGCGTGTAACCAACCAGCTTTGCCGAACATGAATGGGTCACAGGAATAACAGGCACCCGGTCGGTTTCCTGAAAGGAAAGGGTTCTTAAAACCCTTTCCTTCCCGCTAATTGAATTGCCGTATGTCATTTGTGTCAACTCCTTCCTTCTCATCTTCCCGCTTCCAATGTTTAACCTGTTTATAACACTAGGGTTCCCTTGTGACCTCGCACGCGAAGATTCTATTGGGGGTTCCTCCTGAAACAGGATCAAAAAACTTATCGTTTGTCAGAACGTTTATGTTCGCTTTTCCGTCAGCGGGATTTCCCCAACCGAAGTCTATCCACACCAGTCCGGCTTTCGTATCCTCGGAAAGTGTCGCCTTGAGGGTTATCCGGCCCTGCGGTGAGGTTACTCCGACTGTATCACCTTCCTTGATCTCTCTTTTGGTTGCGTCCTGCGGGTGTATCCGGACGAGAGGCTCAGGATACGATTTGGTGAGGGTCTCGATCTCTCTGAATTTGGTGTGGACAAACTGTGCTGGGCTCCGGCTGGTACCGAGCAATGGAAACCCCATACTCGATCTTATGGTCGGGCCCAAAGGTTCCCCTGCAGGTTCGGAATATGATGGAAGTGGACGATAGTCATGGGCCTCGAACAACTGGGAGTAAAACTCCACCTTAGCGGAAGGCGTATTAAACCCATTTTTCAAATGCTTATTATATTGGGCTTCAGATGTTCCGTAAACGATCTGTTCTTCATCGAGCTGTTTAAAGGTGATGCCGCTGGGTTTTATCATATAATCTATCCAGCTCACCGTGTCATAGAAAGGATAGTCGTGTTGAAGTCCCATTTTTTCGGCAAGCTTGCACTCCACTTCAAACACCGATTTCGCCTCTCCCGGCGGATCCGCTACCGGCCGGGCCAACGCCAGAAAGCCACCCTCGAAACTCGAATACGCTCTGTAACCGTAACTTTCGAAATCGGATGCCATCGGTAAAATCAAATCAGCCATCTCTGCTGTAGCGGTACGGAAGATTTCATTTACCATAATAAACTCCAGTTTCTCCAACGCCCGCTTTGTGCGTGCCTCATTCGCGTTAACAAGGACAGGATTGGCGCGGTGGACAATCATTGCATGCGGGCGATTGTCTTCATCTCTCAGGATCGCCTCTTTAACTGCGATAAATGGAAGTTCCGGGAAAATTGGAAATTTTTTATGCCAGATCCGCTTCTCAATGGGCGTCGCTTTGGTTGGAAGAACGGATTGGCGAACAAATGGTAAAAAAACATTTCCGCCTGGGGCATCCAACTTTCCCGTAAGGCCAATGAGAATTGCCACTGTACGGACCGCATCTACGCCATTTGTATACATGTCCAGCCCATTACCGTCGCAGATTGCTGCTCGCTTCGTTTTCGCGTATATCCTGGCTAGATCCACTATGGCCTCTTCGGCGATCCCTGTGATAGCTGCCGCCCATTTGGGTGTGTTCAATCGGACATGGTTCGCCAGTTCCTCGAATCCGCTTGTGTGCTTGACAACGAACTCTTTATCATAAAGCTCTTCCCGGATGATCAGATTTATCATCGCAAGACCCAGGGCAACATCCGTGCCCGGATTTATCTGCACCCAATCATCGGCCTCTCGGACGGTTTGGGAACGAACCGGGTTAATTGCGATGATGCGCACGCCCCTTTCTTTCAAACGAGGAATGATTTTCCTCATGCCGTTGTAGGCCGAATAGGCCCCAAAACGTTCGGATACGAGCGGGTCTGAACCCCAAAAGACCACGAGTTCAGCCTTTTCAAAGTCCGCTTCGGCTCTAATATCTCCCGTCACAGCCCTGAAAGCAACCATCCTTGGCACCATGCAAAGGCTCGCTGTCCCACTATTATTGGGCGTTCCATATGAACCTGTAAACTGAAGGAAGCCGTCCCGTCCTTGATAGGAAACCGGAGAACCCGCACTCCGGATAAGGCTGGATGGCCCAAACTTCGCACGGATCTCTCCCAACTTTTCTGCCGCATATTTTAAGGCTTCATCCCAAGTAATTTTTTTGAAACCTTTGGATGTTCTGCGCAAAGGATGTCTCAATCGATCTTTTGAATTGACAAGTTCAGGGATAGCAGCAACTTTGGAGCAACAACGTCCCCTGTTCATCGGATGTTCAGGGTCTCCTTTTACTGAATCAATACCCGATGAAGCCCGGCGGACGATGATGCCGCAGTTGGTGTGACAAAATTTACAGATTTTTAGATAATTCTTTGCTCTCATCAAATATACCTCCGAGATAAATTTTTTACCTATACTGCCTTATTGACGATCTTAATTTATAGAGTTTAAGTCTATAACAGATCTCCACCGTCGACCTTTATACCCGCTTCGTTGTTGCAATTGGGGCATACGTAAACTTTGGATACGATTCTGCCCTCTCTTTCACTTACATGATTGGTAAAAAATTGCATCATTGCACCACACCCGCATTTGAGGCCTTCAGGCGTCATCGTGACCGGTTTTTCTGAGTAGGTAACATTATTCTTTTTTTTGTCGTTCATTTTCCCATCCTTAATTGCAGTTCGATCCTGGGAGATATTCACTCAATTCGCATTGAGGAAAATTAGTCTTTAAAATATTCATCCCAGTTTTTCTCAACCATCTCCATGGTCTCAGGGGAGGGTCTTGCAACACCCCTCATATAGGGTGCATGCATGGGCGGGAACGGCTCCGTACAATCCATAATCATCTTGCAGCTAATGCCTTCCTCGCCGCCATAGGGTTCCGAGGGATCCAATCGGACCCCTGAAACATTCGGAATGGTGACCATATCCTTATTCGCCTGAAACCGCGTGGCAAAGGCCCAAAGAATGTCTTCATTGCTCCAGATATCAATGTCATCATCTATGACAAATACGTTTTTAACGTGTGACTTATGGGTCCAAACCAGATTTCCGGCACGCATGGCAATCCCTTTGTAGCGTCTCTCCCTGCTGATTTGGATCACCGTGCACAGCCCATGGGCCATCATGGACCGAACGCCGGTCACTTCCGGAAGAGAATTTCGGCAGACACGAGCCAGTTCCAAACCAAAGCCCATTTCGGTCAATGAGTTCGCTTCGCTAGGCGGTTTACCTATGGTTACGGTGCTATAAATAGGATCTTTGCGATGGGTAATACAATTCACCTTGAAAACCGGCAGGTCTCGAACGCCTGAATAAAAGCCGGTATACTCTCCAAACGGCCCTTCCATCTCCCGGGTGCCCTGCAATACTTCTCCTTCTAAAATATATTCCGAATGGGCCGGGACCGATATATCAATTGTTTCGCACTTCACCATCTCCAAGGGGCGACCGGTGATCGATCCCCACCCATCTAATTCCGATAAATTCACCGGAAATGGAGCGGCCGCACAGATGGGCAGCAATGGATCTGTTCCAATGGCGACGGCCATCGGCATCGATTTTCCCAGTACATCGTATTTGGCGTAAATCGCCGCCACACTCTGGTGAGGAACAATCAAAATGCCGGTATGATTCTTGCTTTTGGCTTGGAGTCGATAAATACCGAGGTTAGTAACATCCATATCCGGATGCTTGGTCAGACAGTTTCCCAAAGAAATAAATGGTCCTCCCTGTTTTGACCCACAGCGTTCAATCGGTATCTTCTGGAGATCGATATCGTCGCCTTTCAGGACAACCTCTTTGCAAGAGGCATCCTTTACGATGGTCGGCGGTATCGGTTTCAACAATTTCTCGAACCAATTTTTATATATGTCTTTTTTGGAAACATTAAATATATCTTCAAACATTTTCATATGCCGGTGAATCCCCTCCACACAGACCTGATAAGGGGATTCTATGTTGTAACCTTCAAATGATGAGGTGGTGTTCCAAAACATACAAGCCTTATCCGAACCCTCGTCAAGAAGCTTGCGGGATATACCGCCTATTTCAAGATTTGCATCTACCGGTTTGTCGATATGCAGCAGACGATCATTTTTTTCCAGATAGGCCAGATAATCCCTTAAAGAAAGAAAGGGCCATTCATCGTGGTTGTCAGGTTGGATTCGTCTCTCGTTGCTCATGTTTTCTCCTTTCTGATGTTCAAATCTCTTTTCGGAGGCTGCACACTTTTTCTCCTTAATTGCTTATCAAGCCTTACTTTGAAGCCTTTTCAATCGCATCTATAATCTTAACATATCCTGTACAGCGACATAAATTGCCGGAAATTGCCCGTTTGATTTCATCGATCTTCGGATTTGGTGTCTCCCGCAAAAAGGCTGCAGCGGACATCAACGTCCCGGGGGTACAAAACCCGCATTGAACAGCACCATTTTTAATGAAACTCTCTTGCAACGGATGCAGCTTATCAGACGTCCCTAAACCCTCGATGGTTTCGATCTCCTTGGACTCTGCTTGAAGAGCTAAAACCAAACAGGCATTTACTGCTTTGCCATTCATGATTACGGTACACGCCCCGCAATCGCCCTGTTCGCAGCCCTTTTTTGTGCCGGTCAATCCGAGCTCTTCGCGCAGAACCCGCAACAGCGTCCATGTAGGCTTGACTGCCACCGCCACTTGATTTCCGTTGACACACATCCGGAGTAGGGTCTTATTTTCATCAATCTGCATATACTCTTTCCTTATTTCGGCAACTTTCAGAAAGCAGTTCACCCAAAAGACGTTTAAAGATATTTCTGAATACCGGTATCTTGTAATCCGGTATCCAAACTCCCTTCAGATCTCCAAGCAAGGTTTCGGCAGCCTTCGCTATGAGAAACTCATCCGGCTTTTTACCCGCTAGGACCTCTTCGGCAACGGTTATCCTTCTGGCAAAAGCCATCATTGCGCCCGGCACGATCCTCACGTCTGAAATTACCCCTTCCTCATCCCTTTGGAGGACGATGGATAAATTCATAAATGCTCTGGCCATGGCATTTCGTGTGGCAACTTTCTCATAGGCGCATCGGGTGCCCGGCTTCAATTTATGGATGAAAATTCCGGTGAGTAGCTCATCGGGTCCTAAGTTGGGATTGTAAGGCGCCTGGACGGCTTCACTTGCGGCTATCCTCCGAGTTCCATTTTTTTTGGATCGCAACTCAAGTTCGCCGTCAAGGGCGATAACAGCAGGTAGAACATCTGCAGCAGGCGATCCCGTGCAGATGTTTCCACCGATCGTTCCCCTGTTTCTTATCTGGGGCCCGCCCACTTGGGACGATGACTTAACCAGCAGGGGAAGAAATCGATTTATTAAAGCCGTTTCAATCAGTTCTGCAAATGTCGTTGTGGGGCCGATTCTGATCGTATTTTCAATTTCTGAGATGCCGCCCAATTCCTCAAGCTCTAAAACATTGAGCATGTGTCTGGGATGCAGCTTCTCATCCCTTAAGTTGGGGATAAGATCCGTACCTCCGGCAATAATTTTACAGGTCTCTGCATGGTCAGAAAGATAGATTAACGCATCCTCCAAAGATGCGGGAGAGTAAAAGCTGAAATTTTGCAATTTAATTCTCCGGTCCCATGGTTTTTTTTCCCTTTTCTTGAATCAGACGATGCAGATTTCTTGGATTGGCAGGAAGTTCCGTAATACGGATGCCGATCGCGTCGCAGATGGCATTTAATATGGCTGGGGCGGTAGGGATCAGGGCCGGTTCCCCCACACCCTTGGCTCCGTATGGGCCGGTTGAAACAGGGATTTCCACAATGCACGATTCAATGGAGGGTACATCCAAGCTCGTTGGGATCATATATTCACCAAGGGAAATTTTTGGTGTGTAGCCCTTTTTCTGTTTGATCTCTTCGGTGAGGGCATATCCAATTCCCATAACAACGCCCCCTTCTATCTGTGCTTCAACCATGGATGGATTCAAGGCTCTGCCCACGTCGTGGGCGGCCACAACCCGCAAGACCTCGACCTTTCCTGTTTCTGTATCGACCTCCACTTCGGCAAGTTGAGTTGCCCAACAGTACGTCGCATAAGCATCACCTTGGGCAGTATACGGGTCAACATCATCGGTTGTGTTGTTAAACCAGCCCGTTTCCACGATTTGAGCACCCCGCAGATGGCATGCCCTTGCAAGATCCGTGAACGAAATCCATTTACCTGAAGTCTCTGCGCGTACCTCCCGGTTTATAAAAACAAGATTCTTCTCACCAAGGATGCTTTCAGCAACGCCGTGAAGGGTTTGTTTCAACGCGAGCGTAGCATTTAATACGGCATTTCCGCCGACATAGGCCACACGGCTGGCCGAAGTGGGGCCGGCGTCAGGTGTGGTCGCCGTATCGGGAGTGACTATCTGAATGTCATCAGGCGCTACCCCAAGCTCTTCGGCCACGATTTGGCAAAAGAGGGTATCAGATCCCTGCCCAAAATCGACTGCGCCTGTCCGGACAATCAGGGAACCATCTTCGCAGAGTTCAATGGTGGCCGAAGCAATATCCGGTCGTGAATAGCCATAACCTAACCCATAATACATGGAGCCGATACCAATGCCTCGTTTTTTCACATCAAGCCCTCCCTGTAAGCAGCAAAGGACTCGTCTTCCAGTACAACTTCCCTTATTTTTTCAAGGGTGGGTTTGATGCCCACATCTTCGGTCATTATGTGTCCCGTTTCTGTAGACAGTCCCACATCCAAAGCGTTCATCAATCGAAACGTTAATGGATGAATACCCAGTTGTTTGGCCAACTCGTCCATTTGGCCTTCGTGGGCAACGGCGGCCTGTGTTACACCAAAACCTCGCATCGCACTGGCCATCACATTGTTTGTATATACGGAAAATGCATCAACTTTTATATTTGGGATATGGTAGGGGCCGGCGAGATGAATTCCACATTTCTTCACCACAAATATTCCCAAACCCGCGTATGCCCCGGTGTCTCCATAAACCTTGCCTTCCATGCCACAAAGTTTACCTTCCCGGGTCGCCCCCCAGCGTGTCCAGATCTCAATGGCATGTTTTTTGGTCGAATAGGCTAAGGATTCTTCCCGATCCCACACCATTCGAACCGGTCGCTTCGTCGCCTTTGCTAGAAGTGCGATGTAGATTTCAACGTTAATATCCTCCTTGCCACCAAATGCTCCTCCTGTTGTTGCCTGGATCACTCTCACTTTGTTTTGGGAAAGGCCGAGCACCGACGCTATCTGGCGACGGTCCCTAAAAGGGTATTGGCAAGAATTCCAGATGACCAGGTTGCCATGTTCGTCTATTTTGCCAACGCCTGATTCTGTTTCCATGTAAACATGATCCACAACTTGGGTTCTGTACGTATTTTCAACAATAACTTCTGACTGTGTAAAACCCTTTTCAATGTCACCC
>Ga0255058_10000815_pt1 | contig 17773 bp, 18 predicted proteins | sample Cases_109_9_MG_FD_188637 | JGI IMG/M metagenome (GOLD analysis project Ga0255058, IMG submission 188637) | Seawater microbial communities from Amundsen Gulf, Northwest Territories, Canada - Cases_109_9 | ecosystem: Environmental > Aquatic > Marine > Gulf | place: Canada: Northwest Territories... | reverse complement strand
CAAAGAGGAAAACAAAATACGTTTTTGCGCCTGAACGCGCCTCCGGCGTCTCCTTATGTGCGACGAGGGCGTATGTGGACAAGGTGATCATTTCGTAAAAAAGATAGGTCGTGAACATGTTTGCAGAAAACGCAACACCTATAGTTGCAGATATTGCAATCGCAAAACAGATAAAATATCTTGTTTGCGCATGCTCATTCAGGGTTCGCACATAACCGATAGAGTAGAATGAAGTGAGAATCCAGAGAAAGGATGCAGTAAGGGCAAAAAATATTCCCAGGGCATCGATCTTGAAACTAATATCAAGCCCCGGAAGGACTGTTACGATAGAACACTCTATGACCTTGCCGTCAAGTATCGTTGGAAGCATGGATACAATCAAACCAAATTTGGTAAGAGAAGCCAAAATCGTCCACGATTCCCGCAGGTTTGGTTTATTGCTGGATATAAGTATAAGAACAACGGCACAGAGTGGTACGATAAATGCGTAAAAAGGTATGGATGAATAAACTGTTTCCAATGTTAATTGTCCCTTAAAATTGAATGATGAATATAGAACATCGAATTATGAATATCGAATTGTTTCCATTATTATATTTTTTTCACTTTCCCCTTTGGTTTTTGTGCAGTCCGAATACTTGATACAAAAATTGAAATCAATTCATTACATTCTTTTACTATGCTGTCGAGTTTTTGAGATTGCCTTATTAGAGGTTTACGTTTAATAATTTTAATGCAAATATTTGTTTCCCTTAATTCTTTTAAGATCACCTTCATTTTATGAACAAAATCCTTCTGTGATTCAGCACTTTGGACTTCACCGTAATTTAATGCTGGAGATGTACCACATCTAATCATTTGACCTGCTATATGATTACCAGCTCTATTTTTGGGTAACTCTTCAACAAGTTCTATATTTTTTATAGCAAATTCTATTAATCTATCTTCTAAATCATATCTTTTTGCTGAATTCATTATTCGACGTTCGTTATTCGATATTCAATCATTAATACCTTCTTGATAATAATGGCAAAAATATTTTCATTAAGGTATTACGCCTAATGCAATAGCATAACAGCCGCCTTCTCTGCTATATACAGAGGCGCTGTTGCGCTGATTCCAAAATATATACAAAGCACGGCAAGTGCTATTGTAGGCCCCAGCATACTCCAGGGCGCTTCAGAATACTGGGATTTGTGGTCCGTAATTTCGGCCCCACCGTCTGTATATTGTAATGCGTGTTTCGGTAATTCTTCAGGGAAGTATATATTTGCGATAATTCTCCAGACATATACTGCCGCAAGCAGAGAACCTGTAATTATTACGGGAATAAGGTACCACATGTCAGCATTCAGCGCACCGATAGCAATATACCATTTACTGACAAAGCCGACTGTAAGAGGAACGCCCATCATAGAAAGTCCTGCAATGGTAAAGACGGCCATTGTGAACGGCATCTTCTTGCCCATTCCCCTTAATCCTGAAATATCTTCTATCCCCGTCTTGTAAACAATACAGCCTACAACCATAAACAATGCCCCCTTCATCAATGCATGATTCAGTATATGGATAATACTCCCGGTCATTGCTAACTGGTTGGCAAGGACTGCACCCAGGACAATATATCCTATCTGTCCAATACTTGAATACGCAAGCATCCTTTTAAGATTTGTCTGTGCGATGGCAAGCGCTGAACCCGCAATTATGGCCATCGAAGAGACAACGATTAATATATTTGCGATAGGGATAAAATGTATATCAAACTCTATTTTAAAGACGCCAAATATGATCCTCAGCATTACATAAACGCCAACCTTTGTTGCTGTTGCAGCCATTATGCAACTCACAACTGAGGGGGCATGTGTATAGGCACCCGGCAGCCATGCATGTAATGGGAATAAGGCAAGTTTCAGGCTAATGCCTACCGTGAAGAATGCGAGGGCAACCAGTACCATCTTTGAGTGAAATAATGCCGGCAATCTTTCTTGTAGATCCGCAATGTTAAGGGTGCCGGTTGCCATATAAATGTAACCGATACCGATTAGTATAAATGTGGCGGCAATGGTGCCTAATATAAGATAATTAAAGCTTGCTACAAGGGCCTCCCTTTTCCTTCCGATTGCAATCAGGGCATACCCTGCAAGAGATGATATCTCTAAGAATACATATATATTGAAGATATCACCCGTTATAACTATCCCCATGAGTCCTGTGATAAAGAGCATATATATGCTGTAAAACGCTGATTGCTTGTCTTCATCAATCTCCATCTCTATGCTTTTCTTTGAATAAAGAGAAACAATAAAGGCAATGAACGAAACAACTACCAGCACAAATGCATTCAGGTAATCAATCGCATACTCTATCCCCAAGGGTGGTTCCCAACCGCCTAACCAGTAACTTATCTTCCCTGTATCCAGGACAGTAATAAGAAGGGAAATGGAGATTAGAAAACAGAAGAATGTTATGGTTGATGCAATAATCCATGGGAGTAGCCTGTTTAATCTACCAACCAGAGGGATTATAAGCGCAAAGATAAGAGGAATGACAATTATGAGGACTGGTAACTCTTGAATGAATTTCATGCTATGCTATGCTGCTCCTATCGATATCTAGTTTTTGCTTTGCCAGGATACTGTCTTCTTCATCCAGTTTTTGCTTTGCCAGGATATTGTCTTCTTCAATCGTTCCATATTCTTTATAGATATTTATTATCAGGGCAAGAGCAACTGCAGTTGTGCTTACAGAAACAACTATAGCGGTAAGGATAAGCACATGAGGGAGAGGATTATCGTAAACATGGGCCTTCTCCCACAATATAGGGGCGGTCCCGTGTTTAACCTTAGCCATTGCAATATAAAATAGAAAGACTGAAATCTGAAAGATATTTATGCCTATAATCTTTTTTATAAGATTCCTCGAAGATATCGTTGAATAAAGTCCAATCATCATGAGGAATATAACTACTAAATAATAATATTTTGTCTGAATTATGTGAATTATATCAGCCATAATTAACTATCGGTTCCTTCTTTCTTCGCTGTTTCAAAGAATATTGTTATCATCACAAAAGCAACTGTAATCCCCACGCCTATCTCAATGCCATACATACCTAAATGGCTTGCAAGATGGTGCGAACCCAGAGGAAGTTCTGCATATTCCAGATATGCCCCTCCTGCTAATATGCAAAGTATTCCAATCCCCGCATATACCAAAGCGCCTGTTGACATAAAGATATCGCTGGCTTTCTGCGATAACCTCTTTCTACCTTCATCCAAACCAAACGCAATTACATAAAGAATCATGCTTGCACCTAAAATTACACCCCCCTGAAAACCACCGCCAGGGCCGAGGTCGCCATGAGCAATAACGTAAAATGCATATAATTGGATAAATGGGGTAAAAAATTTTGCAACAATTCGTATTATAATATGCTCTTTCATGTGTTTATTCTTAATTGATGTAGGGGTTCAAAATCTTGAACCCGTACAGAGACATCCTTTGCATGCCTGTGGTAAGCAAAATCATCGAATTAAGCCGTAGCGGAAGGCTTTAGCCTTCCACTTATAATACAGCTATCATAGAAATGGAAACCTGAAGGTTTCCGCTACAGTTTGCTAGTTTATGGTGAAACCTTGCCTTTCTTTCCCCTCCTCAGTAGCAATATAACACTTATACCGGCGGTGAAGATTACGGTTGTTTCTCCGAGTGTATCGTATCCCCTGTAACTTGCAAGTATTGCGGTGACAATGTTATGAACACCTGTATCATGTTGGGTCTCCTCTATATATCTTGGCGCCACATGTTGATTAGTAGGTGCTTCAGGGTCTCCAAACTCTGGCATGTCAATCACTCCATACACAAGGACTGCACCTGTAACTATTACAAGAAAGAGAGACATTATCTTCAAAAACAAGGCGGAAGGCCTTCTTCTTTCGGATTTTGTATAAAGGTACTCATACCTTTTTGTCCTGCTCAACGCTGCGATCATTAATACAGACGTAATCCCTGCCCCAACAGATGCCTCGGTAAAGGCAACATCAACCGCATTCAGCCGGGTGAAAATAGCAGCCATTATAAAGCTGTACACACCAAGTATAATAACCGCACTCAGCAAGTCTTTCGTAAAAAGTGCAAAAACAGCGCAGGCCACTATAATGAGAAGTAATAAAATATCTATCATTTTTGTAGTACCATGGATCTTAGCGCAACGTAGTTGCAACCATAAAAAAGTATGAAAAATCAGAATGTTGAATGTCGAACAAGGAATAATGAACGAAAAAACAGAAAGTATGAATTTTTCACTTCAAAATTCGATATTCTATGTTCGATATTCTACATTTGTTTTCTATTATTTTTCCTTTTTCTTCCAGGGTATAATCTCTTTTAAAAATGCGGCCTGTGCAACAGCATGTGTTGCTGTTGGGCCTGCAATAAAGATAAATAATATTATGATTAAGAGCTTAACACTTATCAGAGAGAATCCCTCATACATCATCAGGCCTATAAGGACAAATGCCTGCCCGACGGTATCAGTTTTTCCTGCAGGATGTAACCTGGAGTAAAAGTCAGGAAACCTCACAATACCAATGGCGGTTACGATAATAAAGAAACATCCTATACCTAAAAAAACTCCGGCTATTATTGTTCTAATATCCATGATTAAATAATTATGACTAATTGGGGAATTAAGGGATTTAAGAATTCAGGAATTTTTTTTCGATGGATTATAGTATTGAATAATTCCTTAATCCCTCAATTCTTAAATTCCTAAATTTCCTAATCCAGTCTTCCCATTTCTATATATTTAAGAAAAGCGATTGTTGCAATAAAGTTTATTAATGTATAAACCACAGCTAAATCAAGAAAGTGTGGGCGGCCATATGCAAATCCGATAAGCGCTAAAAGGACTACAGCCTTAGTACCTATTGCATTTGCTGCAAGGACCCTGTCATATATCGTCGGTCCTTTTATCACCCTATAGAGCGTTATCATAATTGCAAATATTATTGCAACTGATGCAATATCAAACACTCTTTTCCCCCTCTAACTCCTTTATCTCCCCTTCTATCCACTTTACCTTTTGTTGCATTTCTCCGCTGATAATACCTTCGGCTGATTTTTGCCAGATTGCATGGATGACAAATTCTTCCCTGTTTGCCTCAACCGTTACCGTCCCTGGTGTAAGTGTTATAGAGTTGGCAAGGGTTACAATCCCCAGGTCTGTCTTTACATCGGGTTTAAAACGGACAAGCTGTGGGTCTACCAGCGACTTTGGGTTAAGGACAAGATATGCAATTTCAACATTTGCCAGGATAATTTCCCACAGCAACCAGGGTACATACACAATAAACTTGAGTACCCTTCCAGTTTCAACTTTCATGTCAGCTTTTCCTATAAAAATATCATGTGAAAGATATGCGACTATAAGACTTGCTATGACTCCTGAAGTTATAAGGATAAACGTAAACTCCCCGGAAAGAAGTATCCAGAATGCAAACATTGCTATGGCAGTAATTAAAAAGCTCATATTTAACCTCTCTTAAAAGTATAAGGCAATTAAATCTTGTACATGATGCTATCTTCTCCTTATAAAAACAGGTAAACTGATTTTAGAAGCAGATAACATGCCGTTTTTTTAGATAAAACAAGAAAATGTAAGATATGGTAAGCACAGAAATTACGTGCACACATACAAAAATACTTGATGATAATAACAAAAGTCTGGCTAAATTCAACCGTTTTATCGAACCAAAACCGCCAAAGTACTCTCTCTTTTTAATTGCGTCTTGATATGCATTGGTGTATATTTAGACTTAACAGGTTAATATTTAACGAAAAAGAAATATAACAATTCAAAAAACTTCAAAGGAAAAAGTTATTATTGGAGCAGGATAATATGAAAAAAATTCTTGTCATTGTTATTTTTATATTCTTTTTGTTCAATTTTAAGGGCTCATCAGATGCAGCATCTTTAATAGAGGACCTGAAAAGCTTTGAGGAATCTTTAGGTGAATGGGTAGCACAGACCAATGAACTGAACAAAAGACTTTCTGAACTGGAGGGTGAGCATGAAGCCAGAGAAAAGCAAATTGTAGATTACAACCAGAGTATAACTAACATAGAAGACCTGATAACCGATCTAAATGCCAAGGTCGATAAGGTTGCGAAAATGAGCTCTTTGAAAGGTGTAAAAGATATCGTAAAATCATTCGAAGGGACATTGGACGTATTCAAGAAAAGGTTTTCCAAATTGGCAAAGAGGGTAGAAGATCAAGAGGTTAAGACTGCAGTCCTTGAAAGGATATATAAAACTGCCCAGAAACCAGTAGAAACCGTGATGCAGGCGGTAGATGAGCAGAAGGAGATTGTTAATAAATTAACCAAAAGGTTAGCTGAGCAGCAAAAAACACTCCTGACTATTAAAGAAGGTCTTAAGAATCAGACAACACCAACAGAAACTCTTGTAAAGAGTATTGAAGAATTAAATTCCAGATTAAGTAATCTGGAATCAGGAGTCGTAGTCCGAAAGACAGAAGAAATAGTTGAGAGGAAGCCTGAGGCTGAAATAAAAGAAAAAGTGGAAGCTCCTAAAGAAGTAGCGAAAGCACCTATTAAAGAGACTATAGAAGTAAAAGGTTTTATAGATATAGGAAGAGGGTTTTTTATCAAAAATATAGAATTTAAGCCATTTGGCTCATCTACTTACGCAAGCGGTGAAATAATGAATAAATCTGATAGAGATCACGGTATTGCAGAATTTAAATTTCAGGTTTATAATAAAGAAGATGTTCTTTTGGAAAGTCATCGTTTTTCTATAGGAAGTCTTAGAAGAGACAGTACGAAGGCATTTGAAGAGGTAATAGTAGGAGTAAACCCAAAAAATATTGCAAAATATGCTGTCTTTTTTGCTGAAATGTCTTTAATTTCAGCAACGGGTGAAGAGAAAATCAAAATAATTGAAAGAAAGCCAAAGGTTGCGATGAAAGAGACTGACACGAAACAAGCTGAAATTGGAAAAGAAAAATCAACTGCGAAGAAAGCATGGGAAACCGCAAAAGAATTGGAAGGTTTTGAAAATATAGGTAGCGGTTTTTTTGTAAAGAATGTCTCTTTTGACAGTTTCGGTTCTTCATCAACCGTGACAGGAGAAATCAAGAATAATTCAAAAAAAGACTACTACCTTGCCACGTTTGTTATGAAAATATACAGTAACTACGGCATGATTACTAATTTTGATTTTTCAGTAAGACGGTTTAAGAGTGGAGACATAAAACCTTTCAAAGAGATTATTACGGGGGCACGTCCTGTTGATATTGACAGATATGAAATAGTGCTAAAAAAATTCTACTGACCTACAGGATATTCTTTAGTAAGGCTGTCCCACTCTTCATTAATTTTTCCCTGCAACTCTTCAGGTACTACCGGTTTAGTTTCTTCGAGTTCCTTCTCTAAAGTTCCAGGCACTACCGGTTTAGCTTTTTCGAGTTCCTTCTCTAATGCTTCAGGAACTACCGGTTTAGCCTCTTCAAGTTCCTTTTCCAGTTCTTCGGGTACATCCAATTCTCTGGGCATTTTTCTCGGTGGTTTGAAGAAATCTTCTCTTTCTTTTTTACTTAATGAGCTTATCCCTTCTTTTCCTGCCCCCAATCTATTTACCATAGTGTCTATATCCAATAAGTCTACGGCCTGGGTCGAAATAACCACATCAGCCAGGTTAATATTCCTGGCAGCCTCAAGAGCCACTATCATGTCACCACCCAAACCAGTCATGGCCATTCTTCGCAGCCTTTCACCTTCTGCCTTTGCCCTTGCAATGAGTAGTTCGCCTGCTGCCCGTCTTTCTTCTTTATAAAGGTCTCCTTCAGCCTTTTTTTGTATCAAAAATTTATCAGCGCCAGCAAGTATATTGGTGACTTTGGTTACCATTCCCGCCTTTAACTTTACGACTCGCCCCTCCCTCTCCGATTGGATTTTTTGCGCAAGGGATTCTGTGGTAGCATCTACGGTCTGAGTAATACCCCTTTGCTCAACGGCCCTTTCCCTTGATATGTTTAATAGCTCATCTAATTCCGCAAGTTTTACATTTTTGATCTTTCTTTCTAATTGGGGGTCAAACCTCATATCCAGTATAAGCCAGTCTATGATGTCAACATGTCGTGGCACGGCCCTGCTTATAAGTAATTGCTTTGCCTCCTCGGCTCTCTTACGTTTCTCATCAGGATTGTAAAGGTCTTTTTCTGTCATCTTTCCCAGGACATTTCTTGCCACTTCACGAACATCACTTAATAAAAAACCTTTATATCTATTACCGGGGCCAATTTCCTGGGCGATCTTGTATGCCCTTCCCTTCTTTATTTGATATTTTATGACTATGTCAACTGTGACATCATAGTCATCCGCAGTCCTTATAGGCAACTCTCTGGATACTAGCTTTCCTTCTTTCGTGCGCGCCTCTCTTGTAAGGTTAAAAGTCTGTACAGTACTGTCAAACAAGTCCCATGTTTCAGTTTTCCTTATATATCTGTGCCAGCCCGGGCCGTAATCCCTCTGCACAACACCTCTTGTAACACCCCATACTACGGTTCTGACCCCTACCTGGTCAACCGATACCTTTATGATTGCGAACCTTACACCAACTACAATAACAATTATGGCTATCAGGATACTTAAGGGCATAAAATATTTCGCTACACGCCTTACCATTATCTCATTCTCCTGAGTCTATTCTTGCTTAATACTTTTTTCTTATTCAAGAGGATTCCCCCCCTCTTCTTCCGCCGGTAGCGGCATTAATTCCAGCGCCCGAAGCTGTCTTTCTCTTTCCCTTATTCTAAGTTGTGGTATTTCCTCTGCGGCCCTTAAGACCGGTGTTCCTATTATCTTTGCCTCACGCAATCTTCTTGCATATTCCATCTTGACGAGATTGCGCCCCCCCGCACCTTCAAGAGCGTCTCTTAAGGCAAGGATACCTGCTGCCTCAGCTTCTCTAACGGCAAGTATTGCTTCTGCACCATTCTTTAATCTATCATATTCTGCGTCAGCATTGAGGTTTGCTTTGAGGAGATATGCAATTCCTTGCTGCTTAACTTTTTCTGCTTCAGCCTTTGCTTCTATCTCCATGTTGAATAATTCACCCCTAAACCTGGATACCCTTACTTCCAGCTTCTTTGTTTCCTCGGTAACTACCCTTTCCTGATTTTTCTTAGCCGCCTCTCCCCTGCTAAACTGTTCCTCAACCTCTTTATCAGCAAGTCTTCTTTCCTGTATCTTCTCTGCATATTCCCTGTAATAACGATAATCAATAAAGTTTAAAGATGTTATAAATATTCCATGTGGATTCAGTAGTCTGTTTAGCTCTTCTTTTGCTTCCTGTGTCTTTCGAAGCCTCTTATCGGCATCAGGAAATTCGTGTATGTGTAATTCCCCAAATTCATATCGGCAGATTGTTTTTGCATAGTCCCATATCCATTTTTCTTTAAATACATCGCCTATGCCTGTATTTTGAACGATATCATCTGCCACCGCTGGAATTAATATGTATTGAATGATTAAATCAAGACTTACGTCACCTCCGTCCCTCGTCTTAAGGATAACGGGATTACCCTGTGGATAGTCGGCCGATATATTTGCTGAGGTCATTGGGGCTACCTGCTCGCTCTTGTCAAGGATGTACAGATCTTGTATGAAAGGATAGTAAATTACAGCACCGGCTCGCTCTATAGTTCTTATATTGCCAGTAATATTATTGATGATTACGGCAACCTCGTCAGCCTGGATCTCCTTCCACGTTAACCTGCGCCCACCCATTATAAGTATGATTATTAGGAATATGGGTATAATGATAAATAACAGTTTCTTTGGGAAAGACTTTTTTTTGCGTTTTGGCTGGAAATTTTTATCCATTTTAGATCTCTGTTACCTACGATACAAACTCTGGTATACTGTCCTTCTTCCTATCTATAATACAACCAGCTCAAAGATCATTCAATAAAGAATTATTACCAAAATAAACTCATTCTCGCCACAACCGAACTACCACATAATAAAAACTGTAATGACTCTAGCGATCAGCATGAGGTGGAATAGTAATGCCAAATATCCTTATTGCAAATTTTTTGTTCTTCAGGCCAAAATGTACTTTTCCCCTGCCCGTAATGAGCGCGAGAATCGTAATAAGAGGTAACACAACAGGCAGTGCTATAAGAAGAATACATAGGGTAAGTAATACTATCGGCAAAGCAATAGAAATCAGGGGAAAAGCAAGTAGCACAACGCTCGTTATTATTAATAATCCAAATAATATGAAAGGGGGGAATAAAAAAATTGAAAATAATGCTGTCAAAAATTTCTTAAAGCCATGAACCTTTTTGCCAAAGATGAAAACCCCATAAGGAGACTCCTCTTCTTCAAAAGACGTTTCTTCGGCTACTTCGCCAACCTGTTCTTCTTCTTTCGGAAAAGGTGTTTCTTCGGCTACTATACTAACCTGTTCCTCTTCTTCCGAAGAAGGTGTTTCTTCGGTTGCGACACTAACCTGTTCTTCCTCTTCTTTTGAAGAAGGCGTTTCTTCAACTTCTACATCTGCTTGTTGCTTATTTTTCCGCTTCCACATTTATAATAATCTTATATGAATTTAAGCGAGTATCTTACCTTGACATTAGAAACGTAGCCGATATTATCTACTATGACAATAAAAATCTTTAATAAACTGTAGACTGATTGTATGTAAAAGAAATCATAAAGTCAAGCGTAATTTGAGCCATGAAAACTACCTATCATCCAACACTCGAAGAATTTAAGGAACTTTCAAGGAAGGGAAATGTTGTGCCTGTATACCGCCAACTTTTCGCAGATACACTGACCCCTGTCTCTGCCTTTCAAAAGATTTCGAATACAGACCATGCGTTTCTTCTAGAAAGTGCAAACGGTGGAGAACGGATAGCAAGATACTCCTTTCTGGGAAGTAATCCGTTTTTAGGATTCAAATGTCGGGATTCCGACGTGGAAATTTCCAATATTGAAGGAATTAAGCGCTTCAAATCTCCTGACCCCTTTAATGAACTTGAAAAACAGATAAATAAATTTTCTCCTGTACACGTTAATGGCTTGCCAAATTTCTTTGGCGGTGCAGTGGGATATATGTCCTACGATTCAGTCCGCTATGTTGAAAATCTACCAAATTCGACAACCGATGATTTAAATTTACCGGATATATACTTTATGTTCTATGATGTAATAACTATATTTGACCATCTGAATAAAACAATAAAAGTGGTATGTGCCGCTAACCTGGACGGCAGGGACACCAAAGACGTCTACCAGGATGCGATTGATAAAATAAATGACGTTATAAAGAAACTGCGAACCCCGGTAATGGAATTGAGCGATGATATAACTGAAGAAGGTGAGACAAATATAAAATTTTCGTCTAATTTCAAGAAGTCGGATTTCATGAAGGCAGTTGAAACCTGCAAAGAATATATTCGCGCGGGAGACATAATTCAGGCAGTCATTTCACAACGCCTCCAAACCCAAACAACTGCAAAATCACTTAATATATACCGCACGTTAAGGGTCATCAATCCATCTCCGTATATGTTTTATATAAAAATGAAGGATCTTGAACTAATAGGTTCATCCCCGGAGGTAATGGTAAAAGTAGAGAATGGTAAAGTTAATGTCAGGCCCATTGCCGGAACACGACGGCGTGGTCGCACTGCGGAAGAGGATGAGTCGTTAGCAAGAGAGCTGTTATCCGATCCAAAAGAACGTGCTGAGCATATTATGCTGCTTGACCTGGGCAGGAATGATGTCGGAAGAATCGCACAGTACGGCAGCGTTGTAATAGACGAAAATATGATAATAGAAAAATACTCCCATGTAATGCATATTACATCCAGTGTCAGCGGAAAATTGATGGATGGTAAAAATGCCTTTGACGGCTTAAGGGCATGTTTGCCTGCGGGCACTCTATCCGGCGCTCCAAAGATAAGGGCTATGGAGATAATAGACGAATTGGAACCCACTCGCCGGGGGCCCTATGGTGGTGCGATAGGGCATATAGATTTTTTTGGGGATATGAATACATGCATTACCATTAGAACTATCATCTTGAAAAATGGTAAAGACGCGTACATTCAGGCAGGTGCTGGTATAGTCGCTGATTCTATTCCCGAGAGGGAATACCAGGAAACCATCAATAAGGCAAAAGGCTTGCTCAGGGCTATTGAAATAGCAGAAAAGATTTAGACGACCCCCATCCATAAAGATTGACAAAAACTTACGTAATAATATAAGGTATATATGATATGATAATATAATGATTACATGGGAATTTTCATTTTAAGACTTTAGCCTTTTATTATACCTGTAGCGGAGGTTTTCAAACCTCCACACACAACGGATACAATACCAATTTAAACGTTCGTATAACCATCTTTTTGTTAGTAAGCCCATGGGGCCGTGGAAGGCTGAAGCCATTCCGCTACTGTTGGCAATCGTAGTTCGCCCAGAGGGCGTTAATTTAATTGAAAAGGAATAAGGGTACCGTCCAGGAAATTCGGACTGGCGTAATGCAATAAATTAACAAACGCCTGCCCGACATGTTTTTTGACGGGAAGTGAACTAATTTATAAGGAGACGGAAAAAATGTGGTTAAGACTCAGGCTTTACCTTTTACTTACCATCATGTTTGGAATAGTTTACGCCATGATCGTGATGATAGCCAATATGATGGGAATTTCAGGTTTCATATTTTATGCAGTTATTGCCGGTGGCATAACTCTTGTCCAGTATATGATGGGGCCGAAGATGGTGGAATGGTCAATGAAAGTGAAATATGTATCCGAAACCGAGGCGCCCGAATTACATAATATGGTAGGCGAACTTGCACAAAAGGCAGGAATAAGAAAACCAAGGATCGGTATTGCAAAAATGAATATCCCAAATGCCTTTGCCTTTGGCAGATGGGGCAAAGACGGCAGGGTCTGTGTGACTGAACCCCTTATGAAGCTTTTAAACAGAGGAGAACTCAAGGCAGTATTAGGGCATGAAATCTCTCACCTGAGAAACCGCGATGTAGCAACCATTACTATGCTTTCTGTAATACCAATGATACTATGGTATGTCGCATGGAGCTTTATGTTTAGCAGGCGTAGTGAAAGAGGCAATACGGCCATGATAGGTATAGTCGCTTTTCTCCTTTATTTTATCACAAACATGTTAGTGTTATATGCATCAAGGATACGGGAGTACTACGCAGACCTTGGAAGTGTAAAACTCGGGAATACCCCTCATGACATGGCTTCCGCACTATACAAATTGGTATACGGAAATGCAAAGATACCGAAGGAATCATTAAAACAGATCGAGGGTTATAAAGCTTTCTTTGCAAATGACCCCTCCAGGGCGGCAAATGAACTTAGAGAATTAAGACAGGTTGACCTTGATATGAGTGGTACGATTGATGAAGATGAACTCAAATCGTTAGGCTCGATGGATGTAAAAATTAAAACCTCTGACAAGCTAATGGAGATTTTAAGTACACATCCAAATATGGTTAAAAGAGTAAAACATTTATCCGAATTAGCACATGGAAGGGCATGATCAGTGATAATTACAAAGTTTTTTCAAATTTTAGGCATGCTCTTATTAATAGAAGGCCTTTACCTTGGTATCATTAAACATTCCATGAACCTGGAATTAATATGCGTGGGGATTGGCATTGCAGTTTTTTATCTTGGGAGATGGCTGGAAAAAGGAAAAGGTTAAGGTCAAACTCCCTAAATCGACTAAAGACAACATAACTTCCACCTTTCTTCAAGACACGTGCACACTCCTTGAGAATCTTGATCAAATCGAAATGATGTATTGCATTTGTACTTAACAGATCACCGAAGAAAATATGAAACTACTACATCTGACAAAGTATGCTTGTAAATAGCATTTTCAATTTTTCATAAGGAAATGGGTGGTTTTAAGGATTCTGCCCATACTTACTAATCTTCCATGGGCACCTTTATCTCATTTACAAAATAATTATTATTCTTTTTTTTGGTAAGGTCATATGCCTTTGCATAAGCTTCGTCCTTTTCAGAATAAGGAAAGCAAGCCACTTCCTTATGGCTGTCATTGAAAACCTTCCAAACGGCTTTGTACCGTTTTATGGTTTCGACTTTTTTCTTACGGGGTGTTGCCTTCTTCTTCTTTTCCGATTTCTCTTTGATACCTGCAGCGGCTCCCTCAGCCATCTGCAGAATTTTTTCTTTGCTGGACATTCTTTTAACCATGGATATATATCCTATTCTGTATTGTAGCGTTTTATAAATACGTTTTCCTCTATTATACCGGTATTTGGGTAAACAACAATGTAATTATAGTTTCAAGATCAAACATGATATTAAAGGACTTGAAACTCGATTGAGGTGGATGTGGTTGCCTTCAGGTTTCCACCTACTTGGATTGACTGGCAATGCCGGTTATACAAATATTGAGATTTGAATTGAGTCCTTGATGAAGGTCTGCCAGATTGAAATTTTAGGATATCAAGTCATATCAGGCCCAACGCTTCATCCGCAGCCTTTGCCGATGCGCCTGGGGCCCCGACTATAGATTTTACTTTTTTAAGACCGTCAATACATATCTGTCTTGTTTCTTCGTTTAATAGCAATTCCATTGTACGAGAAGCTAACCATTTATATTCATCTCTGTACATAAGCATTTCAGGAACAACCGTTTTTTCTGCAATCCTATTGACCAGGCTTATGTATGGCGTGTTCATAAATGGTTTGGCAATGAAGTAAGAAAAAGGGGAAATACGATAGCAAATTACCATAGGAACATGATAAAAGGCAATCTCTAACACTATAGTACCCGAACTGGATATACAAAGAGAAGACGCCTTTATCATCTCAGAAATCTTTTCCGTAACTATTTCAATCGATAAACCCTTATTATTATTTGCAGATGTATAACTTTTTGTAATGCTGTCAATCAGCTCCAAATTCCTTTTATTACTACAGGATAAAAGGAATTTAACTGATGGGATATTTTTATGAATAGTGGTTGCTGTTTCCAGGAGGATTGGTAACAGTCTCCTTATTTCCTGTTTGCGACTTCCGGGCAATAATGAAACAACTGTCTTGTTCTCTCCATCCTTCATTTTCTCAACGAAATCTTCGTCTATAGATCTCGCATTAAGTTCGTCAAAAAGTGGATGCCCAACGTGTCTTACCGGGATTCCTTCACTGGCAAAAAATGCTTCTTCAAATGGATATATAACCACCATTTTGTCTACAAGTTTCTTTAGTTTCTTGACTCTCCATGGTCCATGTGCCCAAAGTTGGGGGCTTATGTAGTACATAACAGGGATACCCCTTTTCTTTGCTGCCTTGGCCAGGTAAAAGTTAAAACCTGCATAATCAATAAGTATGACCAGTTCAGGCTTTTCTTCGTCAAAAAAACGCTTACAATCTGAAAGTATACCCCGTAATTCTGGAATCTTCTTCAGCGTTTGTAACCACATAACAGAACGAGAGCTCATGTCGTGAATACAATGTAGCCCTGCTTCAACCATTCTGTTTCTACCCAGGCCATAAACCTTGACCGATGGGTCTTTCTTATATAGCTGTCTTATGAGATTTGAACCGTGAATATCGCCGGATGTTTCGCCTGCGCTTATAAATATCTTCTTATTTTTCAAGGTATAAAATGATTAAATTTATCGGAAGTAATATTGGTGAAAATATCCATGCCACCATCAGGGAAAAAGAGGTGTCAATACAGAATATTGCGTATTTTGTATCAAATGCAAATGCCACCAGGCATGAGACCGGAAACACAACACATAGCATTAGAAGCAAATAGAAGAAGACCGTATGATGCTCATAGAGAAGGCCATGTGTAAGCATTATATTAGAAACAAGGAATATCAAAGCAAACATGATGCATAGCTTAATCTTCGAATAAAAGTAGCATACGGCCATTAATGGTAACGAAAACAGGGATAAGATTATTAATATCATTTAATTACCGAAATAGTAAAACAACAAATGCACAATACCCAAAAACTAATACAAAACCCTTAATTCTATTTATTGCCCAGGTGCCCATCATCATTGGTATTAAGACTGCGGAGAACAGAAGCATTGCCGGAAGCTCAAAAAGGAGAGTCTCTTGTGTCACATTTAAAGGCCGTATTAATGTCACAGACCCTATCACCATGAGTATATTGAAAATATTACTTCCAATTATATTTCCCACGCATAATTCAGCTTCCTTTCTGAAAGCGCTTACGACTGAGGTTGCCATCTCTGGTATTGATGTGCCAAAAGCAACTGCTGTCAGGCCGATAGTCATCTCACTTATTCCGCATTTACCGGCTATAAAAATTGCTCCTTTAACCAATAGATGTGCGCCTATTAAAAGGCCGGCAAGCCCCACCGCAATAAACAATATATTTATTAATAATTTTTTTCTTTTTGCCAAACTTTGTTTATCTGCAACCCCTGATGTATCTGTGCCAGACGTCAAATTATGTGATCTTGAGTTTGATTTTCTTGAGTTTGATCTTATAGTACGATAAATCTGGTAACCTGTAAAAAGTATAATCCCCGTAAAAAGGAACGAACCATCGATAAATCCAATCTTCTTATCCATCGCCATAAGATAAAAAACAACTGAAATTGCAATCATCAACGGCAATTCATTCTTTATAATGTTTCTCTCTACCTTCAACGGAAAAATCATTGCCGTAATACCCAGGACAAGACCAATATTGGCAATATTACTTCCAATTATATTCCCAATAGCAATTTCACTGGATTCTTTTATAGAGGCGGTTAAACTGACTGCTAATTCAGGACTGGAAGTTCCAAAGGCAACAACGGTTAATCCTATTATTAATGGCCTTATCCCAAGAGCACGGGATAAATTTGACGAACCCTTGACCAGCCATTCAGCGCCAAAATATACACCTAAGAACCCTATTATAAATAAGATACATTGAAGCAACAAAATTAAATTCCTTCCCGCTTAATAATATACGTAATCATAAACAAGGATTTGGTGCAAAACAAATCCCCCTTTAATCCCCCTTTGAAAAAGGGGGAAAGAGGGGGATTATATGATGAGAGTATAATGACTTGAATTTTTCCGTCAAACATAAAACCCCACTGTGAAACAAATTAACATAGACTGAGAATCTATAACAAACAAAAAATATATTTTTTGTTGACATACGATATGAAACGACTATACTAATTGCAATTAAGACTCAGTCTCAATTAGCTCTTCTTGTTCCAATTCCAGGAAAAAAGAAGGAGTTAAGACTTTAGTCTATTATTTTACACAACAGGATATTCAAATTCTGTTTTTCATAAACTTATTGTTAACGCTTTATTGAGATTTATTTATTCTTTATCATCTTTCAAAAAAACTATATTAGAAAAGGAGTGTGTTATGAAGAAATACATGGCCGTGTTCGTGTTTCTGCTTGTTTTTGTGTCTGTTATTACATGTTCAAATGCATATGCCAACAAGGGGGATGAGGATCTAAAGAACAGGATAGAAAATATGGAAAAACAACTCATGGAGCTGAAAGAACTACTCATGAAACAGAAAGAAACCTCAAAAGCAGAGAAGAAAGAACTTCAGGCATTAAGAGATGAGGTAAAAGGCATTATGCCCGGTAATGAATTCTACTGGGCAAAAAAAGCCCAGGAACTCAAGGACAAAGGCCTTGCCCCGGTATTTGGTAAGCAGGAAACAAAGC
>Ga0255058_10000814_pt1 | contig 17784 bp, 18 predicted proteins | sample Cases_109_9_MG_FD_188637 | JGI IMG/M metagenome (GOLD analysis project Ga0255058, IMG submission 188637) | Seawater microbial communities from Amundsen Gulf, Northwest Territories, Canada - Cases_109_9 | ecosystem: Environmental > Aquatic > Marine > Gulf | place: Canada: Northwest Territories... | reverse complement strand
CCAGAGTGGCTTTCAGCGACTTCATCGACGCGGCGGATTGGGACGAAGCCGAGGCCGCCGAAGTCATGGAGTACATGTTGCGCCTGATCATGTCATTCCTTGCTTCCCCGGATCCGCAACGAAGCGAACAAGAGTTGCGCGATTTCCTGAGGCGCCGATTCGTGCCCGCGCTGGGCCTCTAGTCAAAATGAATGACGCCTGACCCCGAGTCGTCCAAGGGGGGAGCCGGTTGGTGCCCTCAACGGGCCTGTAGTAAAGGGGTTCACGATGAATCGGTGGAAACTGTTCTGGATCGCGGCGCTGACGGCGGCCGCGTTGTTCCTTCCAGGTACCGCGACTGTGTCGAGTGCTGGCGCCGAGGCGGCCAACACGATTCGCATTGCATCGCTCGCGCCTCCGGGCTCGTCGTTCGTGAAGGTGCTCAAGGCCTGGGGCCGCACTCTCGAAAAGGAAACCGAAGGACGCGTCGAGCTTCGCGTCTTTTCGGGCGGCAGCGAGGGCGACGACCGCGACCTGATTCGCAAGATCAAGACAGGTAAGCTCGATGCGGCTGGGGTCGCGACGACCGGGCTGAGCCTGATCGCACCGGAGGTTCAGATCCTCACCGCGCCGGGGCTGTTGACCACCGACGCAGCGCTAGACCGAGCTAGAAAGAAGCTCGATGCGCGCCTTCAAAAAATGATCGAGGACGGCGGATTCAAGCTTCTCACCTGGGGTGACGGCGGAAAGAACCGTGTCTTTTCCTCGACGCCTTTTGCCAGCCCCGCCGACCTGGCCAAGAAGCCGGCTTGGGCAGGGAAGGACAACGCCGTCGTCGAGGAGTTCGTGAAAGCGATCGGGGCCAACCCCGTGCGTGTCGGCGCATCGGGTGTGTTCCCTGGCCTCGGGGACAATACGCTCCAAGTCGTCCCTGCGTCCGCGATGGCTGCGGTTGCTTTCCAATGGTATACGCGGCTCAAAGCCATGACGTCGAGCAACTTCAACATCATCGTTGGGGGCTCGGTCATCAGTAAGAAAAAATTCGACGAGCTCACACCCGCAGACCAAAAGACCCTGCTCGATACGGCAAAGCGGGCTGCTCAAAGGCTCGATCAGATCGTACAGCGCGACGACGACCGGGCGTACGAGACCCTGCTTGGCCGCGGTATCACAGTCGTCGACACGGCCGCCCACCAAGCCACATGGGACGCGGCGGCAAAGAAGGCGCGTGAACGCCTAGTGCAGCGGGGCGTGTACAGCAAATCCCTCCTCCGAGCCGTCGAAACCGCGGCCCAATAGAAAAGAAAGAGAACCGATGTCCAAGGCTCATCCTGCGGTTACCGCCAGCGAAAACTCCGCAAAGTTCGCAATGGCGAAAGACAAAGAATCATGGCTTGGGTTGTTCGCCGAAGATGCGTTCCTGGCGGACCCCGTAGGGAAGTCGATGCTCGATCCCGAGGGCAAGGGGCATCAAGGAAGAGCCGCGATCGAACGTTTCTGGGACAACGTGATCTCGAAAGCGAACCTTACCCTCGTCGCTTCGCAGCGCATCGCCTGTGACAACACCTGCGTAGCAGTGCTCCAGGCCACGAACGACCTCGGTGGCGGCGTAAAGACGGTCGTCGACATGGTTGGCCTCTACGAGGTGAACGAGGACGGCAAGCTGAGCTCACTCAAGGTCTACTGGGACTTCACCAAGCTCATGGCGCAGCTCAAAGAGCTCGGCATCGGCTGACGATGGACCCGGTCGCGCTCTACCAAGCCACCGACCCGCTCGTCACCGCTTTTTGGGCATCCCTCGGTTTTGCGGGGCTCTGTTGGGTGCTATCGATCCTCACACGTGAGTACTCATGGGTCGACCGTCTTTGGTCGATCACCCCGGTGATGTACGCGGTGCATTTCGCTGGGTATGTCGGCTTCACCGATACGCGTCTCAACTTGATGGCCGGCCTCGTGGCCATCTGGGGCGTGCGCCTCACCTACAACTACGCGCGCAAAGGTGGATACGCGCCTGGAGGCGAAGACTATCGTTGGGAGGAAATTCAACGACGGATCGGCGCCAAGTGGTTCCAGGTATTGAACGCGACCTTCCTCGCCCCGTTCCAAAACGTGGTCCTGCTGCTGATCGTGGTGCCGTCGTACGCGGCCTACCAGCGAGTGGGAACACCCCTCAACGCCCTCGACTACACCGCGGCGGCAATGTTTGCGTTATTTTTTCTGGGCGAGACGATCGCCGACGAGCAGCAGTGGCGATTCCAGACCGCCAAGTCCGCCGCTAAAGCGCGAGACGAAACCCCTGTCGCGGACTTTCTCACGACGGGCTTCTTTCGCTACTCACGCCACCCGAACTTCTTTTGCGAGCAGGCGATGTGGTGGACCTACTACGTGTTTTCGATCGCCGCCGGAGCCGGATGGCTCAACTGGACAGTCACTGGCACGGTGTTGTTGACGTTGCTCTTCCAGGGGTCGACGGGGCTCACCGAACAGATTTCGCTTCGAAGGTACCCTGCCTATGCGGACCACCAGCGCACGACGAACCGCTTGATGCCATGGTTTCCAAAGTCGGCGCCCCCGCCCAAGCGCTCGATTCCGTGACCCGGTTGCACGGGTTTCGTGAGGTTGCATACCCGACGAAACGCAAGTAAACGTTGTCCCGCGTTGGGCTTGCCCGGGGTTCTGTGCCAAGCTGTCCCGCGCCGGGATCTTACTCAGAGGAGAACAGGGATGACGAATATCATGAGATTAACTGTAATTGCATTACTCACCGGCACGCTTGCCTTGGTGGGTTGCGGCGACGACGAGACCGGTACCGGAGCGACCGGAGGTAGCGGAGGCGCCGGTGGTGGCACGGGCGGTACTGGTGGTGGCGTGGAGTTCTGCAGTGCTGAGGAGGGCATCCAGAACACGCTCTACGACTTGCCTTGCACCTTTACGATCGAAGAACCACCGCTGGAGTTACCCTTGTCGGTGCAGCTGTGCGCAAAGGCCTCGGTGCCGAACAATGGTTTGGTGCAGGGTGTGGAAACCGCGATGACCCACTCGGCGGACGTCTCTATCGATCCTGAAATCCTTGGTTTGCTCGTAACGTTAGTCCCGGACGCTGTACTGAGCGCTGCGGCGACGACGATGACCATCACCAACGGAACCACGACCGAGGCGATCAACGAGCTCCCCGCCCCGATCGATCCAGTCGAACCGGAGTTCTCACTGGACACGGTCGATACGAATATCACCGCGACCGCCGATCCGGTCACGGTGGCACTAAGCGCCTTTGAGGCTACAATCACGGGACTCGGAGACCTGCAGCCGGGCGGTATGTTCACGCTGACTGATAATTCCGATGAGTGCGGCGCGATCGCGCTCGCAGCAGGCGAGGAGGACATCAGTTTCGCCGTAACAGGAACCGGCGGAACCGGCGGAGCCGGCGGAACCGGCGGAGCCGGCGGAGCCGGCGGAACCGGCGGAGCCGGCGGAGTCGGCGGAGGGACGTAAGAAAAAAAGTCACCGACAGTCAATGGGCCCCGTCGTTGTTCGACGGGGCTCGTTGCGTTTTAAGGGCTCGCGCGGTGTCTAATGGCTAGCGGCCGATTAGCCAAGACGGCGGTGCGCGAGGCTCGGCACGGAGCTTCGAACGCGTGCGACCCAGTCGGGGTCGATCGGAGCGACCGCCGCGCCTTTTCCTTCTCCGCACTGGGCGATGACGGTACCCCATGGGTCTGCGATCAACGCGTGACCATAGGACCAGCGATGCCCGTAATGGTGGCCGGTCTGGGCGGCCGCAAGGACGTAGCACTGCTGTTCGACCGCGCGGGCACGAAGGAGCACATGCCAATGATCTTTGCCCGTCGTGAGCGTAAATGCCGCCGGAACCGCGAGGGCAATGGCCCCCTCGTCGACGAGCCGCCGATAGAGCTCGGGAAAACGAAGGTCGTAGCAGACGCTTAAACCGAGCGTCCCGAATGGCGCTTCAGCGACGACGACGTCAGTGCCGGGATCCACCGTCTCCGACTCGAGGAGCTTCGTGCCATCCGGGAGGTCCACATCGAACAAGTGGATCTTCCGGTACACCGCCGCGACGGTTCCGTCGGCGCGCACGTACACGCAGGCGTTGTGCACCTTGCCCGGCGCGTTACTTTTTTCCCAGAAACCGCCGTAGACGATGTCGACACCGGCGTCCTTGGCGGCGCCTCGGCATGCGTCGAGGATGGGGCCGCCGTCATCGAGCGACTCCGCGACCTCGAGCTTGCCGGCCTCGGGGCCCAGGTACGCAAAACACTCCGGAACGACGACGAGCTCTGCGCCACGCGCCGCGGCCTCCCGAACGAGCTCCCGCACCGTATGCATGTTGGCGTCGACATCGGCGGTAGAGGTCATTTGAATGACGCCGGCCATGGCTCGCTTCGACTGACTCAATGGGAAAACCTCCGCATCGATACGTTCATCAGCAACCCGAGGCCGAGCATCGTCGACAGCAAGCTCGACCCTCCATATGAAAACAGCGGAAGGGTCATCCCGACCACGGGGAGCAGCCCCGACACCATCCCAAGATTGACCACGGTTTGCCAGAAGATCATGGCGCCGACGCCCACGGCGACAACTGCGCCAAAGCGATCCTTAGCCTGTGAGGCAATGCGAAGGGCCCAGAGAATCAAGAACAGGTACAAACTGATCAGCAAAACCGCCCCGAGAAAGCCGTGTTCCTCCGCCCACACTGGAAACGGGAAATCGGTGTGCTGGTCGGGGAGGAATCGAAAGCGGGTTTGGGTGCCTTGGGTGAAGCCCTTCCCGGCCAGGCCCCCACTGCCGATCGCGACGAGCGACTGGTGAGCATGCCAGCCCGAATCGAGAAGGTCGGTTTGGGTGCCTCCGAGGCGGTCCCAGAACGCGGTGATCCGCTCCTTCTGATAGTCCTTGAGCAGGTAGAACCAAGTGACCGGGGCTGCGACCACGAAGGTCGCTATAAGGGTGACCACCGAGCGGAGCTTGAGCTCGGTCAGCATCATCACGCTTACGAAGATGAACGCAAGCACCATCGCCGTCCCAAGATCAGGCTGAAGAAGGACTAGGGCCATCGGAAGGGCGAGGATCAGCCCCGGGATGATCAAGTCCGCGAGCGTGCGTCCGCCGGTCTTGGTGTCGTGGTGGAGGTACTTGGCGAGCGCGATGATGAGCCCGATCTTCATCAGCTCGCTCGGCTGGAGCGAAAAGCCGCCCAGGGCGATCCATCGGGTCGATCCCCGCACGCTCTTTCCGAGGACGAACACCAAGACCAGCGCGAGAATGCACGCGCCGTAGACGACCCAGCCGTACCGTTCGAAGTATCGATAGTCGATCGCGACGGTTACGCTGGCCACCCCGAAACCGAGGATGAGCCAGTAGAGTTGCTGCACGTACGCGTCGGAGGTCGTTCCACCGTCGGTAGCGCTGTACAAATTGAGAACGCCGAAAAGAGCGATCGTCGAGACCGCGATGAAGAGCGGCCAGTCGAACTCGTCGCGGATGGTTCTGCCGATCGGCATCGTTACTCGGACTCCTCGCGCTCGGGCTCGCTCAGGTATTCCTGCATCACCATCGAGGCAATCGGCGCCGCGCTCGTGCCTCCGTATCCACCGTGCTCCACCAACACGGCAAACGCCACCTGGGGATCGTCGGCAGGCGCGAAGCCGGCGAACCATCCATGAGAGCGGTCGAGGTACCAGGCGCTCGACGACTCCCCCGACCGACTCTTACGGCTCACGACCTGCGCGGTGCCGGTTTTGCCCGCGACGAGCGGCCCCTCGTGCGTGCGGGCGCGGTACGCGGTTCCCGACTCTTCGTTGACGACGTCGGTGAGTGCGCGGCGAAGCAGCTCCAAGTGCTCGGGCGAAACCCCGACTTCGCGCCTAACTCGAGGCTGGAAGGTCTCGGAGAGCGAGCCGTCAGGCGCCTTCACGTTCTGGATGACCTGGGGAGCGTACAGCGTGCCGCCGTTGGCGATCGCCGCATACGCCATCGCCAACTGCAACACGGTAACCCGGGTGTTGCCCTGCCCAATCGCTGTGTTGAGGGTGTAGCCCGGACGAAACGCTCCGTAGTGCTCTTTGTACCAGTCGCGCGTCGCCAAAAAGCCCTTGGCCTCACTGTTGACGCCGATTCCCGATTGTTCGGCGAACCCAAAGGCCTCCGCGTAACGATTGATGCGCTCGAGGCCGACTTTTTCGGCGAGCTCCCAGAAGTATACATTGCAGGATTGGACGATCGACTCGTAGAGGTCGACCCACTCGTGGCGGTGAGTGCAACGAAACTTTTGCCTGCCGATCTTGATCGACCCCATGCATTCGACGCGCTGCATCGGGTCGACGACGGAGTCTTCGAGGGCTGCTAGGGCAGGGATGACTTTGAAGGTAGAGCCCGGAAAATAGGTCTCGTAGACCGTTTTATCGATGAGGGGCCGGAACGAATCGGCCGTGAGCTCTTCGTAGCGCTTGGTGCTGAGGCCGCTGCTCATTTCGTTCGGATCGTAGACCGGCTTCGAGTAGAGGGCGCGAACCGCGCCGGTGTGGATGTCGATGACCACGGCGGCGCCCGAGGGATGCTGGCGAAATGCTCGATCGAAAGCCTCCATCAGCTGCATGTCGATCGTGAGCTGCAGTTCGTGACCGGGGACCGGCTTCTTGAGCATGTCGACTTCGAGGGATTGGGGTCGCGTGCCTTCTAGCGCTCTTCCTCTCGCGTCGACGACGACGCGACGAAAGCCTCGCGCCCCCCGGAGTAGGTCTTCGTACCGGCGCTCGAGCCCGCTTCGGCCGATGCGGTCCCCGGATCGATAGATGCCCGGGTCGCTCGCATTTTGCAAGTCCGTCTCGTTCACCTCGTTTAGGTAGCCTATGAGATGCGCGCCGAGGGTGGCGTAGGGATAGTCGCGCAGCGGGACCGTCACGATGTCGAGGGCGGGAAGCTCGGCAAGATGGGTCTCGAGTGCTGCCAACTGCTCACGCGAGATGTCGCTGTAGAGCTCGAACTGGTGGGTCCGGCGGTTTTCAGGAACCTCGGTGAGCCGCGTGGTGAGCGAGGCGGCCTCCTCTTCGGAGAGCGCCATCAATGAAGCGATCCGTTCGACGTCCTCGGGGATGCGGAGAAGACGCGGCGTAGCGTAAACGTCGTACGACGGCCGGTTCGACGCAACGACGCGATCTGCGATGTCACGAATCACGCCCCGGGTCGCGGGAAGCTCGAGGGTCTTGGTGATGTTCTCTTGGGCGATGCCGGACCAACGATCACGCTGGAAGAGCTGCACTTGGGCAACGCGGACGAAGAGGGCGCCGAATACGAGCACCACGAAAAGCGCCATCCACCGGTATCGCCTTCGAAACTCGCCGACCTCGCGGCGCTGTGAGAGCGTAATCATGTCGAAGCCCTCGCCGATTCAGGGTCGACCCGGCGCACCAACGCGAAGAGGAGTGGCGACACCAGCGCAGTGGCGAACGCGGATGCGAAGAGCGCGATGGTGAGCGCTCCGCCACCCCAGGCCATGCCACCGGGCACGAAGGAGCGAACGATTTCGATTAGCCCACCGATCAGAATCGTCAAACCAAAGCTGAGCCCCATCTCGAACAACACCCCGCGAAACGACATGAGATACCCGACGAGCCACGAGGCTAAGTAGCCCACGACGAAGGCAAAGGTGTGAATGCCAAGGGGGTTGCCGGTGAAGAGGTCGTAGAGATAGCCAAGCGCAAAGGCTGTCGCCGCGCCGCGAACAAGCCGCACACCAGGGGCAGTGCCGAGGGCGAAGACCAACGGCAGTCCGAGGTAAGGAGAAAACGGGTACGGAGACAGAGCTCTCGCGAAAGCCGATTGCGTCAGCAGCAACGCAAACGCGATCAAAACGATGAGGATACTGCTCCTGACCCCTTGCATCCCTTGCCCCTACAACGCGTCCGAATCCTTGGGCCCGGAGGTCAGGATCAACACCTCGTCGAGCCTCGTGAAGTCGACCGACGGCGTCACCTCGCCCTCCTGGTGGAGCCCGAATTCCTGGTCGTTGATCTTGCTCACGTATCCAATGAGGATCGAGGCGGGGAATTTCTTCCCGAGACCGGAGGTGTAGATCTCATCGCCAACCGCCACTTCGTCGTCGGTGCGATCGAACTGAATGCGCGCGCGGTAGCGGCTCCGCTCGCCGAGGCCTTCTAAACGCCCGCGCGCCCCCTTGTCGCCAACTACGACATCTACACGGCTTTCCGGATCGATGGTCAGGAGCACATCGGCGAATCGACCAGAGACGCGGCGGATCTGCCCGATCAACCCCTCATTCGACACCACCGGCATCCCCGGTTGAACGCCGGCGTGGTCACCTTGGTCGATCGCGAGCCTCACGACCCGAAACGACGGAGAGATGTCTTTGGCGATTACCCGCGCGGTCACCGTCTCAGTCGAGAGACGCTCGCGCAACCCGAGCAGCGCTTCGAGCTGGTGAATGCGTTGGGCGTCCGCTCGAAGAGCGTGCATCTCCCTTCGCAGGCGATCGTTCTCCGCGCGCAGGTGGTCGTTGTCGCGCTTCACGTCGACGAGATAAACGTAGTCCTCGATGATGCTCGTCGCCCCGTCCGCAGCCCACTCGGCGGTGTATTGAATGGGGCCGCTGACCTGCAAGATGCCGTAGTCGAGCCGTGAGAGCTTCGAGGGGTCTTTGAGGTGGGAGCGGAGAAAGAGGAGCGGGACGATCAGCAAGGCGATCACGATCGCAGTGTCTCGAAATGTATGAAAATAGTTCATCGCCGCGTTCTCGCGCTACGCGATCGTCACCTCGCGCAACAGGTCCAAGTGGTCGAGCGCCTTACCCGAACCGAGAACGACCGCAGACACGGGATCGTCCGAAACCATCACGGGAAGGCCGGTTTCCTCGCGTAGCAACACGTCGATATTCTTCAGCAAAGCGCCACCTCCCGTGAGCACGATGCCCTTGTCCACGATGTCGGCCGACAGCTCTGGCGGGGTGCGTTCGAGCGCCATCATGACCGCTTCAGTGATCGCGTTGATCGGCTCTGTGAGCGCATCGCGAATCTCGTCGGAGTTGGCGACCACGGTCTTTGGCACACCGGCAACCATGTCGCGACCCTTCACCTCGAGCGTCGCCGCTTCACCGTCTGGGTACGCGTTGCCGATGCTGCACTTGACGCGCTCCGCGGATTGCTCGCCGATCAGAAGATTGTACTTGCGTTTGAGGTACGCGATGATCGCATCGTCCATCTTGTCGCCACCAACACGCACGGACTGCGAGTAGACGATGCCTGCGAGCGAGATGACCGCGACCTCTGTAGTACCGCCGCCAATATCGACCACCATATTGCCGCTCGGCTCCGTGATCGGTAGGCCGGCACCGATCGCGGCTGCCATCGGTTCCTCGATCAGAAACACCTCGCGGGCGCCCGCCCCTTCCGCGCTTTCTTTCACTGCGCGCTTTTCGACCTCGGTGATCCCGAATGGGACACAGATGATGATCCGGGGCTTGACCAGCGTGCGTCGGTCGTGATGCGCACGGGCGATGAAGTAGCGCAGCATCGCTTCGGTGATGTCGAAGTCGGCAATGACACCGTCGCGAAGCGGTCGCACGGCGCGGATCGAGCCCGGGGTGCGACCGAGCATTTCCTTCGCCTCTTTGCCAACCGCCAACACGCGTTGTCCGCCGCGCGGATCGGCTTGAACGGCGACCACGGAGGGCTCGCACGACACGATCCCGCGCCCCTTCACGTAGATCAGGGTCGTAGCGGTACCCAGGTCGATGGCGAGGTCGTTTGAAAAAAGGCCGTAGAACCAGTCGGAAATCATCGGTGTTTAATGGACCCTAGAGGAGAATTCCCCACCATTTCCAAGGGCTTCCGGTCCAGGCGGGTAGCATGTAACAGCTCCTTTTGGGCGTTTCAAGCACGGGCCTGATCGCTACCCGACAGCTCGCCCACAGCACCCTACAACACATTGTCGCCCAGCGATTTGGGCACGGGCCAGGAATGTGAGTAACCTTTAGGGGTCCTGAACAGACGGGGGCCTTTTGAGGCAGACCAGACATCTTTCCAAAGCACAACGTCGCGGCGCTGAAGCCGCGGAACTCGTCGACCGAGCCAAGAGCGGAGACACGGCAGCGTTCGACGAACTGGTGCGAAAATACCGCGGTCGGGTGTACGCGTTGGCGCTGACCCTGACCGGACAAGCGAGCGATGCGGACGACATCACGCAAGACGCGTTTCTCAAGGCGTACCACAAGCTGCCCGAGTTCGAGGGGCGGAGCGAGTTCTTCACTTGGATCTATCGAATCACGCTGCACCGCGCCCTCAACGCAAAGCGCGACCGAAAGCGCCGACGGTTCGTGCCTCTCGATGACCCGCGCCTCGTGGCTGCCGTCGCGGTAGACTCGCACGGCGACCCGGAGCGGGCGGTCCAGCTGCGCCAACGTTATCGCGCCCTGCTCGAAGCCTTCGATCAGCTCACGCCGCTCCTGCAGACGACCGTCGTGCTCACGACACTCCAGGGGCTCAGCTACAAGGAAGCGGCCGTCGTCCTCGAGACCACCGAAGGCACGATCGCGTGGCGAATTCACGAGGCCCGTCGCAAGATGCAAACTTACCTCGACAGCCTCGAGCCCGGCACTCGTGCAGCTCGCATCAAGCGTCGCCCTCTGTCGGACAGCGCGGTTTTTCGGCTGGAACGGGCTCTTTTACAGCTCGTCCCCAACGCTCCCTCGGCAGCAGCTATCGCTCGTTGATCGGAACGTAGTGTCGCTCGCCCTCACCGAGGTAGACCTGCCTCGGGCGCGCGATCTTTTGCTCGGGGTCGGTGAGCATCTCTTCCCATTGCGCGAGCCAGCCGGGTGTACGGCCGATCGCGAACAACACTGGAAACAAATCCACCGGAAGACCCATCGACTCGTAGATCAGGCCGGAATAGAAGTCGACGTTCGGATAGAGCTTGCGCTCGACGAAATACGGATCTTCGAGCGCAATCCGCTCGAGCTCGACGGCGATGTCGATCAAGGGATTTTTCCCCATCTCTTCGAAGACCTCGTAGGCAAGCTTTTTGATGACCTTGGCGCGTGGGTCGTAGTTCTTATAGACGCGGTGGCCGAAGCCCATCAATCGCTCCTCGCCCCCCTTCGCGCGCTCGACGAACCCCGGGATGGCGGCAACCGAGCCGATCTCCGTGAGCATACGAACGACGGCCTCGTTAGCGCCCCCGTGGAGTGGCCCGTAGAGGGCGGCACAGGCTGCTGAAAGAGCACTGTATGGATCGACGTGCGATGAACCGACTGCGCGCATCGCGCTTGCGGAGCAGTTCTGTTCGTGATCGGCGTGAAGGATCAGCAGCACGTCGAGGGCGCGCTCGATGATCGGGTTCGGGGTGTACTTCCGCTCCGTCATCTTGAAGAGCATGTTCAGGAAGTTCCCCGCGTAATTGAGATCGTTGTCCGGATAGACGTAGGGAAGCCCACGGCGATGACGGTACGCGTACGCGGCAATCGTCGGCATTTTTGCGATGATGCGGTGCATTTGCAGGCGACGTAACTCCGGGTTCGAGAGGTCCTTTGCATCTGGGTAAAACGTCGAAAGCGCTGCTACCGTGCTGCACACGATGCCCATGGGGTGTGCGTCGTACCGAAACGCATCGACGAATTCGCGGATGTTTTCGTGCACCATCGTGTGGTGGGTGATCTCGTGCTCGAACACCTCGAGCTCAAACCCGGTGGGGAGCTCGCCCGTCAGCAGGAGTTCCGCGACCTCGAGGAACGTCGCGTGCTCGGCGAGCTCTTCGATCGGGTACCCACGGTAGCGAAGGATCCCCTTGTCACCGTCGATGAAAGTGATGCGGCTCGTCGTCGACGCGGTGTTTTTGTAGGCCGGGTCGTACGACATCATCCCGAAATCGTCCTCCGACGTTTTGATCTGTCGAAGGTCCATGGCGCGGATCGTGCCGTACGTGATCGGGAGCTCGTAGGTCTCCCCCGTGCGGTTGTCGGTGATGGTCAGGCTGTCCTTAGACATCTGTGGTAAGTGAGGTTTCGTGCTCGCTCATAATATTGTCAAGTTCGAAACGAGTGAGCCGTCCGGATACATGATCTTCCTTCACGGGATCCTGGGGACACGCGCCAATTGGCGGGGTATTGCGCGAAGATTCGTGAAGGCGTGCCCAGACTGGGGGGCGATTTTGGTCGACCTTCGTGAGCATGGTGACTCGCTTGCGCAGGCACCCCCGCACAGCTTGAAAACGACGGCGGCCGACGTCCTCGGCCTCGAGCAAGCCCTCTCGCTACCCGTGCGGGGCGCGCTCGGCCACAGCTTCGGCGGAAAGGTCGCGTTGGAGTGGCTCGCAATGCGGGACATGGGCGCCGAGATCTGGCTCATCGACTCGTCGCCGAGCCCGAAAGCGACCGAGGAGGCCTCGAGTGTGACCGCCGTGGTGTTGACGATCCTCGAAGGGCTGAAGAAGGGCTGGCCCTCGCGGGAAGCGTTCGTGCAGTCCGTCGTAGAGGCGGGGCAACCGGAGGCCATCGCACAGTGGCTCGCGATGAACCTGAATCGCAACGAGGACGGAAGCCGCTCGTTCGGGCCTGATCTCTCTGCGATTCGATCCCTGATCGAGGACTACGCGAAGACCGACTTGTGGCCAATGGTGGAATCGCCGCCGGTTGGCTCCACGATCCATGCGGTCATCGGAGGACGTTCAGCCATGTTTTCGAGGATGGATCGGGCCCGCATGCAGGCCCTGGCAGAGCGTGATTCGCGGGTGTTCGTTCACGTCCTCGAAGACTCGGACCATTGGGTGCACATCGACGCCACCGACGAGCTCGTCGCGCTCTTGACATCGGCAGCCGGCGAACAACCATAAGCTCCAATGGCGATCTTCATGACGGGAGCGACGGGGTTCATCGGTTCGTATGCGACCGAGTGGCTACTCCGGAACACCGATCACGAGCTTGCACTCTTGGTTCGCGCACCGGACTACGACGCGGGTGTCGAACGCCTATGGAGGTCCCTTCAGCTTCACATGCAGGCAGACGAGTTCTATCGGTTTCTCGATCGCATTTGTTTCATCACCGGCGACCTCAGCGAACCGAATCTCGGAATCTCCAACGCCGACTACGACTGGCTCATCTCGAACGCGGAGTCGGTCTTACACATCGCGGCGGCGCTGAATTTTCGCTCGGAGCGAGCCTGTACGAACCACAACCTTCGAGGGACGCTCTCGGTGGTCAAGCTCGCGCGAGCGATTCAAGACGACCACCCTCTACGCCGCTTCACCCTCGTATCCACGGCGGCCGTGGCGGGCGAGCGTCCCGGTGACACCATCCTCGAGAGCGAGCCCCTCGATTGGGACCTTCCCGACTTCAACCCCTACACCCGAACCAAGAAGTTCTGCGAGCACATGGTTCGCGAGTTGCTCCCCGACGTTCCGCGCCTCTATCTCCGCCCAAGCAGCGTCATCGGGGACTCGAGATTTCCGGAAACGACCCAGTTCGATATGGTCCGTGCGTTTTGCGTGCTGACCGATCTGCCGATGCTTCCGTTCTCTCGCGACACGCGGATCGACATCGTCAATGCCGACTGGGTCGGGCCGGGGATCGCTGAGCTTCATCTGCGTGAGGACCTCTCGCACGAGACCTATCACCTGAGCGCCGGCGCAGAATCGCGTTCCATGGGCGAGATTTCCGAAGCTCTCTCGGAGACCCTCGGGAAACGAACCCCGCGCTTCGTCGGACGACTGAAAGCGCCCTTTGAACAGGCGATGGATTTGCTCGCGAACCTCAGCCGCAGCGGAAAGGCGCAACGCGTCGGCGCACTATTGAGTGTGTTTGTGCCCTACATGGCAGCCGACATCGTGTACGACAACGCTCGTTCAGTGACCGACCTCCACACTGCACCGGTCCCGTTCACCCGATACGGCGCCGACCTCTACAGCTACGCCAAATCCGTGAACTTCGAGTTTCCTTATCGTTCGTTTCCTCAAGGTCTGGATCTTTCGAACGTTCCACCGAGCCCAGTACGGCCAATTGCGTGAGTGGCGGCTCGTCATACCAGTAGATCTTTCTTTGTGCGCGTACCGGTGGTAATTGAGCCCGGAAATGGGTCTGAGAAACACCATTCAGTGGGTTCGAGCCGAGTGGGGCATCTTCCGCAAAGGTGGCGAGATGGGTGTTCGCGAGCGCGTGCGCTGGGTTCGGCAGTGGGCCCCGTTTGGCATGCGCACGATCGGCTGGGGAATCATTTCGTTGGCAGGCGGTCCTTTGACCAAGGGTAAGGTGTCAACTTGGGCGGCGACGCGCTGGAGCCGGTCGAGCGCCAAGGGACTGAACATTGCGATCGACGCAGATGGCCTCGACAACGTTCCCGAAGGCGGTCTCGTCTATGCGAGCAACCACGAGAGCCTAGTCGACATTTTGATCCTCGGCGCTGCACTTCCGGGGGACTTCAAGTGGGCCGCGAAGCGCTCGGTGATGAACATTCCGTTCCTCGGTTGGCATCTGCGACTCGCCGGCCACGTGCCGGTCGACCGTAGCGCGGGAAAGGACGCCGCGAAGGCTGCGGTCGAAGCGTTCACGAGCGTGCTCGACGACGACAAACCCTTGCTCGTTTTTCCTGAAGGCACACGAACCGAAGACGGCAAGCTCAGGCCGTTCAAGAACGGCGCCTTTCAAGCGGCCGTCGACACCGATTCCCCCGTCGTCCCAGTCGCCCTTCACGGGTCGTTCCAACTAATGTCACGGGATGAGGTCGATACCGGAAGCTCGAGAGACCCGAATGTGAATCGCGTGGTCACCGTTCGAGTCGGTGCTCCGCTCTACCCCATCACCGAGCTCAGCAAAGAAGACCGGGTCGCCGATCTCCGCGAGCGAACACGCGAGGCGATCGTCGCGCTCAAAGAAAGCTCTAAGCCTACTGGGGCCGTCGCCGAATCAGCGCAGCCGCTTTGAAACTGATCACGGTCTCGCCGTTCTGATTCGTGAGGCTGAGAAGGCTCCGGACGATCCCAAGCGCAGGATTGCCCTTGGATACCCGAGTCTCGATGACCTCGCCGCGGAGGCGTAACTGATCACCGGCACAGGCCGGCGTCTGAAAGCGCACCTCGTCCCAACCGAGCCCCATCGCGGTGGCGGTCTGCTCGGTTTGAAGCTGGTGGCCGAGGCGAATGGCAATCGCGACGGTGTGTATCGCCGAGGTAAACAGCTTGCCGACCGGCGTCTGTTCTGCAGCGCGTTCTTCGATGTGAAATGGGAGCGGATCCCACTTCGTACAAAAGTCGATGATCTCCTCGGCCGTCAACTCATACGAGTCTGTAGACTCTTTCGCATTCCCAACAACGATGTCCTCGAAATACTGCATCGCACCTACGTGTACTTCTCGATGATTTGGCCGAGGGTGGGGACGGCACTCTCGACGTTCTTGCGGGCGGAGCCGCGTAGCTTGCGGTAGGCGCCTTTGACGGAGCCGTGGTTCGACCTCGATGCGCGACCGTCCGTCACGGCTAACAATGCTTCGGCAATCTCTGGCGTGTGCGCGCTGAAGTAGTCGCCGACGGACTTGCCTTGAGTCACCGCCTGCTCGCGGCTCGGCTCGAGCGCCGCCGCGAACTCGGGAAGCAGCGTTTGCACGACATTTCGTACGAAACCTGGCTTCACACTTTGAACGACCTTGTATCCGGCCTTCACCGCAACCCCGCTCAGGCCTCGCTGCTTTGCAACTTCGTCTTCGACGAGTCGGCACAAGTCTTCGATGATCGAAGTTCGTGTAACGTCATCGTTCAGCACGTGGTTCAGATTCATGGCCCCTCTTTTTGCCTTTTGCGCGGCCGGATGCAAGCGCTGCCTCTTCGATGCTCTCCTCGATGGCCTCACAAACCGCCTCGACGGACGCGCGCTGTTTGCTGACCACGAACAAATACTCCTTGTTTCGGAGATGACTCACCTGGCCGACCTTCTTGCCATTGGGGCTGTAGATCCCGATCTGGGCGCCAACGTAGCGCTTGAAGTCGACCGCCACGACGCCGACGTGCCCTCTTCGCTCGAGCAGGTCAACCATCTCTTCTCGGTCGAGGTGACCCTCGTTGTTGAACGAGACGAGCAGATCGGGACATCGAATCGCGTCGATCACCGTCTCGAGACCCTGCCGAATGCGGCGCTTCGAATTGAAGTCACTCTTGTATTCGCGGCACTGCACGCGCTTGTTGGCGATGCCGTAGGTCTCGGGCTTGTCCCAGCGCACGAGGCTCTCCCACACGTGGTAGTTCCCCATGTAGCTGTGCTGGTTGTAAGGCGGATCGATGTACGCGACGTCTGCCTCTACCCGCGACGCCGCCTCGACGGCTTCGAGGCAAAGCGCCTCGCCCGCCCCCGGCAAGATCGCAGGCATACGAAGCTCGAGGTCGTTGAACGCACGGGAGGCCCACTGTTTCAAGTACGCCATCTGCACGCCGGTCGTCGAATCGACGCGGTCGGCGGCTTCCATCAAGGAAACGAGCGCGATCGCCTCGAGCTCGGGAGGCAGCACGAGGGAGGCGATCTTCTCGCGTATCGCATCGACGCGCGCCCCATTTTGAGGCTGAAAGTAGCGCGCGTCCTCGCAGAACGCCTTGGTGAAGTATCCAGGCGTCGGGAGGATCTGCGAGAGCTCGTCGATGAGGCGCGCTGCCTCTTCCCGCCAACGGTCCGCGTCCGCCTGCACGTAACACCGCGCCAAAATCGATGCGTACGCCAGGTGATCGTTCGCGATCACATACCGCCCCGACTCTTTGAGGCCGCGCGCCACCCTCGACGTCCCGGAGAACAGGTCGAGAACCCGCGCCGATTCAGGAAACGCGGACATCGCCCGTACGATGTGCGGCACCAACAGCCGTTTCGAGCCTATGTACTTGATCATGAAGTCTGGGCCGTCATCGCCTGCACGATGGCGTCCCGGAGCGTAGCAGCTTCGTAGGGCTTTTGGACAAAACCAAGCGCGCCCATGCCGCGAAGCTCTCGCTCGAGCGCACCTTCCCAGTAGCCTGAAACGAAAACCACGGGAACCTGAGGGTCCATGGCTTTCAGCTCCTTGAAGGCCTGATCCCCCGTCATCCCCGGCATATTGAGATCCATCAGTACCAGGTCCGGCCGCGGCTGAGTCTCACCATAGATGCGAAGCGCTTCTTCTCCGCTGCGCGCGAAGATCACGCGGTGACCGCTTTGCCGAACGACTCGGCCTGCGCTTCGGCGAACGACATCCTCGTCGTCGACGAGCATGATCAGCAGCTGCGTCTGCGGGACGGGAATCGCGGGCATGCTCGGTTCGGTCGGCGCCATCGAGTGCTGGGTAGCGAGCGGAAAGACCACTTGGAAAGTGCTGCCGCGATCGAGCGCGCTGTTCACCGTGATGTGGCCGTTGTGGCCCTTGGCGATCTCGTATACGGCTGCGAGCCCGAGCCCCGCACCGACTTGGTCGGCCTTGGTGGTGAAGAAGGGATCGAACGCTCGCTCCCGGGTTTCGTCGTCCATGCCGATGCCGGTGTCTTGCACGGTGACCAGCGCGTGCGCGACCAATGGGTTGAGCGGCGCTTTTTCCAGATCTTGTTGATCCGCCTTCTTAGCGGTGATCGTGAGCTTGCCGCCCTTCGGCATCGCGTCCCGCGCGTTGATCAAGAGGTTCATCAGGAGCTGGTGAAGCTGGCCACGGTCGCCGACTACCTTGAGCCCGCGATCGATTTTTGCTTCGATGCGAATGCTTCGGTGAAACGTGTGTCGGGCGAGCGGCACCACGTGGTGGCAAAGCTCCGACAAATCGACGTCGGAGTGACTACGCTGAACCT
>Ga0255058_10000813_pt1 | contig 17788 bp, 25 predicted proteins | sample Cases_109_9_MG_FD_188637 | JGI IMG/M metagenome (GOLD analysis project Ga0255058, IMG submission 188637) | Seawater microbial communities from Amundsen Gulf, Northwest Territories, Canada - Cases_109_9 | ecosystem: Environmental > Aquatic > Marine > Gulf | place: Canada: Northwest Territories... | reverse complement strand
GGAGAGAGTAGACAGTGCTGGTAATCCCTGTTAAGCTGAGCTAGCTCAGCTTAACAGGGATTACCAGCACTGTCTACTCTCTCCCCCCACGCCCTTGCGCTGCGGGGTTCAAGATTTGCAAGTTTTATTTTCGGAGCCGGAAGGCTCAGGATCTGCGGCGGGGCTTACGTTGTCTCACTTGTTTGCGCACTTCAGATTTGGCGTGCGCTTGTTCCTGTTTGTGTGGGTCTGCTTGTTCTATCGAGGCAGGTATACCCTTGGCGGTGCAGTCATCACACCATCTGCCTGGCGGTGCCATCTTAACTGTACCAATAGGACCGAGACTTGCGCCGCACTCACACAGGCTTGTTAGTACCCGTGCGCTTTTTGCTTTTGCCAACTTGGATCTCCACATCATCAGCCAAACCTGCCACTTCCAATAACTCAGTGACTCCCTTGGTCATCTCATCGAGTGTAATCACACCATCTGCCTTTGCACTATCGAACCAACGCATTGCAGTGATGCCGATCTTGAGTACATGCACTGATCTGTTTAACCATTTCATTGTGCTAATTCCTACAAAATCCCTGTGTTTTTGCTGGTATTTCCATCTGACAGATTGCCCAACACTAACTGCATAGCCTGGTCACGCTCAGTGTAACGGGCCAACATCAACTGCACTGTGGTTAGCGCATCGAGGTTTTTAATCTGCTTGCGTGTCACTCGATACACACACCAGCCCAGCAGCATTGCGCTTTGGTATTTCTCCAGGTCATTTTCAAAACCCTCCACTCTCTGATGCCTGCCGCCATCGTATGTCACGCCTTCAACCTCAACGGCGAACAACAACTCAGGCCACGCAAAGTCAAAGCGCCAGCGGCGCTCATCGTGAAAGCGGTATTCCGTTTCTGGTGTGATGTTGTGCAACCTGAACTGCACCGCCAGCTCTGCCTCAAGTGCTGAGCCTGCCTTTGGTAAATCTTCTTTTTTCATGGCGGCGATCATAGCAGCTCGATGTGACCCCAATCCATAAGCGTTTGGTCTGTCGTTTTGCCATCGCTGTCCCAATCACCACCCCAGCGCAGCTCAACTGGTCTGCCCCTGGTCGCTGCGCACGCCATGAAAATGCCAGCGATCAGCGCAAACATATGCGTGTCATTCCAATAGATCCGGCCATCAACCCACGGCGCGAAATCCAGGGCCAGTGCAGCGGGCTGTCCGTTGGCTTGTGAGTTGTGTTTTGATTGAGGAAATGGCTTTTGACTGGCTCCAGATTCGAACAGAGCATTCTGCTGTGCCTCGCCTCGATAGCCCCATACGATTGTAAAGTCTACTGGTGTTGATGTGATGGCGTGCCTGGCTATGTTGACCAGGTGCGGTGCAACTGTATCGAGCTTGCGCAATGACGCCTCACCAAAGCTGAAGGTCATGGCGTGAGTGAAATGATGTCTGAAGCTTCCCAGCCAATGAACGCCAGGAATGCGATCAACACTGCAGCGATTAGGATTCTGCCGTTGGTGCTGTTCATAAAGGTTGGCGGTGTATCCGCCAGGCCAGTGATTGCCTCAAGCGCAGCGAGCCGTTGCGCCAGCTCGCCAACCTCATCCATGCGCTGCTCGATCAGATCCAGCCGCGCCTCATTGCTGGCCTGACCTTTCTGCAGTTGCGTCTTTGCGCCATCAGGTATCTCAGTCACCTGGGCAGGAACCTGCCAAGCGTGGCCCCTATAACCGCGCTGGTGATGGTATCGAGCTGGCTACCCAACACATTGGCTGTGCCTCGCAATTCACTCAGCGCAGACTCTGGTGCGCCTAATAGCTCAACTGGTCCACCGCGTTGCTCGTTGCCCAGGAATGTCTCACCAGGTTGCTGGATCAGGTCGGACACGTTGCCACCGACCTGGCGTATGTTTTGGATTCGCTCACCAACAAACCGCTGCAGCATCGCGCTTTCTTGCTGCACCTGATTGAATCCCTGAACCAGCGCAGGGTTGACGCCAGTGAGTAATCGCAAGTCCTCTGCGCGCAGTGTCATCTGGTTGTTGAACAGGCTCTGCGTTGTCAGCAATCGCTCAAGGCTCGCGGCATCATCGCCCAGGATGAAATCTGCAACATTCAGCTCTGAACCAACCAGGCCGGTTGCAAAATTCAGCACGCCCTCATCGAGCGCGCCCAGCGTTAGCATTTCTTTGATGCCACCAACCAGTTGAGTGCGCAGTGATTGCTGGCGTCTGCCACCTGGTGCGGACGGGTCGCGGATCACACCAAACTTGGCCTCACTCACAATCAGCTCATTCAATGTGTTGGATGCCTGGCCCGTTGCAACCGCTTGCTGCTGCAGTTCGCGCCACTCAACAGAGCCAGGAGCTGCTGTGCGCACTCGCGCACCATTCAGGAGTGGATCATTGACATAGATCGCGCCCAAGTCCTGCGCTTCCTTACGCGCTCTGATGACGTTCAGATCATTGTTAATTCCAAACTGGCGCTGCTGCTCAACGAATTGTTCACGCGCCAATATGTGTGAGTCCCTGGAGTTGCCGAGCTGCGCCCACTGCAGCTCGCGTGTCAGTGTGTTTTGGTGCGCGGTCTGGTTGCGGCCCTGCACTGAGTTGAGCATCTGCACCGCTTGAGCTGGATTCGAGCGGTAAAGGTTCTGCAAGCCAGCCGCCTGCGTTGGCGTCAACATCGCGCCATTCTCACTGCCTGGCAGCGGCGGGCCAACACCATCTGGATTGTTGGTGAAAGATCCCAGCGCAGTATTGAATGCAGTTTGCTGTCTGCTGCGCTGCACCAGGCCACCGCCGATTGCACCGGCTGCGAGTAGGATCAGTGGAATAGGCATTGCGTTACCTCGTTAGAATCCAAAACCAAACTCAGATGCGTTTGTGCGGCTCGCCTGAGTGCCTAGCACTGTTGGCTGGCCCAGGATGCCCGCCAGGTTCAACAGCGGCCCAAACTCAGCCTGGAAGGGTGACAGCCCCAGGTTGAACAGCCCCTGCAACTGGCCCAGCCCCGCGCTGCCAAGTTGACCGCTAACCCGCTGCTGCTCAAGACCAACCCCGCCAAGCGCCTGAGCAGCGCCGAGCTGCTGCCCTGCCGCCACACCAGACAGTTGCCGCCTCGCAGCGATGTCTTGCCCCAGGAGCTGCGACGCCCCGCCAGCGAACGCACGTTGCGCCTCACCCGCTGCCTCACTGCTAAAAAAAGCCTGGCGATCACCACCAGTCTGCCCCTGCAGAGTGGCCTGACCGCCAAGCGTGCCGAGTGTGGACGCCAGGTTGCGCTGCACGTTCTCATCGAGCAGGTTTAGCTGGCCCTCCAGCGCCTGACCAGGTGCAAGCAGTTGCTGGATGCCAAATTGCCCCTCACCTGACGCGATGCCCGCAAGCAGATCCTGCGACTGGCTGACGCCAGGACCAAACAAACCTGACTGCTCAGCCAGCCCGCCCAGGAGCTGCTCACCAATGCCGCCCAGCCGCCCGCTGAGCTGCTGGGCAATGCCGCCAATGTTCTGGCCCTGTGTCGCAGCTAATCGCTGTGCATCGCTTCGCAGTTGGTTCAGAAACGGAACCTGCGAAGGATCAACGAACTGCTGCGAGCGTGACTTGCTCTCGCTTTTCCCGCCTGATACTGACATTAGGATCTAACCTCATATGCACCTGATCTGTTTTGAAACCGAAGTTGCGCAACTTGCGCGCCCAGCCTGGTCGCCCTGCCATCGTCACAGCGTCGCAGTTTTCCTGCTTTGCCATGCTCTGCAGCGAGTCAATCAGACAAGCCAGCCATGCGTTGGAATCCTCACCAGCGGTGCAGACAACGTGCAGGATTCTCTCATCATGTGTGTTTTTGAAAAGTTGCAAAATGGTGACTGACAGCAAGCGGTCATCATCTGCGCAAAGCAGCGTGCGCGCAAAGCCAGTTTCAATCTGGCGGCGCAAATCTTTGAGCGTGATTGAGTTGTACAAATCGAACGCGAGCGCATCAATAACGAATGGCTCCAGCTCTGCCCAAAATTCTATGGTGTCTGCGCCTGCCAATTCGGTGCAATGGATTGTCATATAACTGCCTGCGGTGCGTGTGTGTTGAACTCCCAGCGCAATTCCATCACATCATCAGGCAACGGGTTGCCATTAGTTCCCTCGAAATTGCCCACTAAAATTGCGATGTGGTTATCAAAGAAAAGCGTGGTGTCAACAACGTCATACACACCGCCCATGTTGCCGGTCTGGTTCAACAGTGAAACCTTGTCGCCTATCTCAATGGTTGACGTTTTCAAAACCTCTGCAATGTCACGCCCCTGCAGGTCGATGAAATTGACGTTTATCACGGTGAAGTCTTGGATGTTGCCTGTGTTGGCGCGCATGAATCCTGGCGCTGGCTCACCCAGCACAACGTCATCCCAAAACCAGTCTGCAATAACACCAATGATGTTGACCGCTTCCAGGCCAGCATCGAGGCGCTCATGCTCAATTCGTATTTTCTCCAGCTCGCCATCAATGTAGCGCACCAGGTCAGCGGTGTTGGCTCCGGTTGGCGGAACTGTTTTTACATATGGCATCAGAACCTGCCCTGCAATTCCACTTCAAGGTCAAACGCAGGCGAGCGCCAAGTTGCATCTGTCTCACTGCGAAATTCAACCGCCACAAAGCGCACGCTGGTTGTGAAATCCAGTGACTCAGTTATGCCAATCTCAAAGTCCTGGTAATCCTCCCAAATCACATTGGCGTTGACATGCTCCTGGCCACCAACACGCACGCGCACCACGCTACCAAATGGTCCCTCCAGCTTTGGCCAGATCCTGGTGATGAGTTTGAACTTGTCAGGCTCACCCAGGTCCAGGCCAATGCGCTGCACAATCGCTGTTGGCTCCACACCGTCAAAATCATCGCGCTGTCCTATCGCCTGAATCAGTGAGCCAGCGTCAGCAAATACTAGCTGCTCGAACGCCTCAGATATTCCGCTATCGCTCCAGTTGCTGCTGTCCTCATTCCAGGCGTGCGGGCGATCACTCCAAAGCGGATCATCTAGCCCGGTTCTAATCTTTCCCTCAACACCGTGCGGCCATGTGTTAACGCCTAGCTCCCTGAATCCCCAGGCATCATCTGCAATGGACCAGACCAACGCTTTGTCAGGGAATAGGTTGCCCTCGCTTGGCACACACACCCACACTTCCTGCTGCTCTTTATCGAGCAGCACAAATGAGTTTGCAAAATTGTCTTGGTCCAGCCCCTGAAAAATTGCCTTTCTGATTCTGCGATCAACCAGGCTGCGCGCTTCCACTCCATTGTGTATGACCAGATCGCCATCAGTGAGGACAATATGCTGCCCTCGCCACTCCACTGCGCAGCCGCGTGTCAGCATTCCCAGCGTGGAAAAAACAGGGCGTGTTTGCATGACCAGCCGCCCGCCAACAAGTTGCAGCACATACATGGCGTGTGCTTTGTAAATCATAAACTGCTCGCGCAGCGTCAGGCCGTCAACCAGGTCGCCAGGTGTGAAGCTCGCGCTTGCAGATCCAGCCAGCGACTGCGCGCCCGCTGTCCAGCTCTGAGGAATATCGTTAGGCGGCGCTGCGTCAGACCAGCGGATCAGATCGGCGTCACGGTCACTGCCGTCTGTCAGATCCATCGCTATCAGAAACTCTCGATACACCCTCATCGCGCCTGCTTTTCTGTCCAATGGCCAGTCAGGGAGTATCAGCGCAGCGGCAGCTCCTGACACATAGGATGCTGCTGGCCCTGTGAGGTTGTTCACAATCGTTATGTTGTTGATGGTGCCGCCAGTCCAGGGATTTTTTGCGCCCGCTGACGCCCATATCAGAGCGCCTGTGATGTCAGTGTGTATCGTGCCATCAGTCACAGCCAGGTTGGTGTCACCACCATAGATAAATTCCGACACACCAAATCGCTGCCCACTCGCCATGTAGCGCGGCAAAAATAACGTGTCACCAAACACGCGACCAAAGCCACGCGCTCTGCGTGGAAAGCCTTCGTTTACTTCCACGTTTTGCTGCAGCGTCCACACATCAGGGTCAGCCTGGTAAGGCGGCAGATCCACCTGCAGGTCAGTCATATTGAATGGCACTTTTTCTGGCATCAGGTCCAATCCAAAAAGTAAGTGATTCCATTGACGAAACTAGGCTGCCCCGCCAGCGTCCATTCCGCCCTGGCGTTTGTAGTAAACCCAAAGTCCTCCCTGCGCAGCGTGCGGCCATCCCAGTTGCCATCAGTCGATGTGAACTTGCAAATGTCCCAAAAAGTTGAGGGTACACTGCCCCCGGCGCTGTCGATCGCGATGACCAACGCGCCCGCAGCGTCATTTTTAAAATCGAAAATTGCGCGGCCAAAAGTATCAGGGAATCCCAGCGGGTTTATTGATCCAATTCCCAAATCAGTATCTAGGCCAGTCGTTGCCGCAGGCGTGTTAAGTCCCGCCACCATCGTATGCGTCAGAATAAATTCAAAGCTCCGCATGTTAGTTGTGCTGGTGTGCAGGATAGGCATTAGGCTACATCGCCGCCCCAGGCATTCCAAGATGTGCCAGTGTTCTGCACAAGTGTTAGGGCGCTGCCCAGGTTCAGAGTCAACGTGGCTGGCCCTGCGAAATTGCGCCGCTGAAACCCCTCATACAAAAACACCGTTTGACCTGCAGGCACGGCAATGTCTCCAACCGCAGTGGCACATATGACGTTGAAAGCAAACCCTTGAAAGGGTACTGCGAGCGTCAACGTGATGTTGTTTGTTATTTGCAGCATCTTCCCGTTATGCAGTGCCTCAAGCGTAGTGTTCCCGCTTATGATTAGTGGCGGCAGAGTGTTGTAACCAATAGGGTGCTGACCGCCGCCGATGTCACGCACTTCTGCCGAGCTGTTGCGCGTTGGATCAATCGTTGCGAAAGCTTCAGCACCATTGAAGCGCCACTTCACCCCGCCGTCACGCTCGAAAGCTCCCCAGTTTTTCGGGTTGCCGCTGTCGAAATCTATCTGCCGAATAAACACCGTGCCATCTGGCCCTGGAAACCTTTCAAAAGCCAGCCCTCCATCTGCATTGCGCATCCTAAAAATGGTGACTGCATCAGCTAGGCTGTTGTCCAGGTCAATGGTGTCACCCTTCACAAACAAGTTAACGCCATCGAGCGTCAGACCTGAAATGTTTAGCAGCGCCCTCACAATGTCATTGACCAGGAGCCGCGTTTCAGCGTCATCACCTGTGACATTGCCCTGCAGTGCATTTTTAATCCCGCGCAAATGTTGCGGACCTTCCGCCACTGGATCATCGTTAAATGGAAAGGTCGGGTCTAGCGAATCAATGTTGTCAAAATCGCCTTCTACTGGCATGGCTAAATCCCCACTGAAGCGGGCGCATTCATGCGTGCGCGGCTTTGTTGTCGGTTGATTAGTGCGATCTCATCCAGGTATGTGGTCAGCGCTACTGCTCGCTGCTTTTCATCCTGGCGGTAAACGTGCAGCTCCAGGAGAGATGCGTACAAATATAAAAACGGGTAATCCTCCAGCACCTGGTTGGTGGTGTTGACTGCATCGAGCACCGGCACTGTGTGATAGCTGAAATCATAGTTGATTGCGCGGAATGGTCGCACGGTCACAGCGCGGTTTTTGATGTTGTAAGCAAACGCTCTGTCACCCTGGTTAGGCACTAGCTGAATGCTGACCTGATCTTTTGCACGCAGCGCCTGGCGCTTGCTGTCTTGCGGCACGATGCTGCGAATGCTTCCAAAGTCTGCAGGCACTGGGAACGGATCGCCAAGCGCGGCAGCGTCCAACACTGCCAGATCCTCATTGGCTGAGCTGCGCAGATCGCGGCCAATGCGCTTGCTTGCAAAGGGTATGAAAATATCCTGCGTGCGTGATAGCAGGCTGGGCGCGTGGCCGTAGTCCACCACCAGGTCAGCCAGCTCGCTGAAGGTTTCAAAGCCTGTAATGGTCACTGTCATAAGTCTATGGTCCAGGTGCCACTGCTGACATCAGAGCCTGCAGGGTTGGTTGCTGTGATGTCGAACGCTGTAACCTCAGCGCCGGTTGGCGTGCCAGCCAGTGTCAGGCCAACAATGTTGATGCCGCTTGGCAGCACGCCTGATGTGACCGTCAGCACCACGCCTGCGGTGGTGTTGAGATTTGGCGCAAGATCCTCCACAACAGGAACGCCCACGTTGCCGTTGGCCAGCGCGCCAATCTGCACCACCCACACAGGCACAATCAGTGAGCCTGCCTTTGATGTGCGCTTAGGCACAAACACCCCTGTGTTGCCTGAGTGTGGCGACAAGGCGGTAAACGCTCGCTGGCGCGCTCTGATGAAATCACCCACGTTTTAGATTCCTATGATGCAAGCGGTAAGGTATTGACTCGCTGCTTTGGTAGAATTTTTTCCACGCTAAAAACGCGGTGTGCGCATGTGCCACTGCCAGGTCAGGATATTTTTTGAACAGAATTAGCAGATGGTTTTCAGGGATGCGCATGGCCAGTTTTGCCCACTCCAGTTTGCGGATTGAATCTGGATTTTTTCGCCGCTCACTATTCGCAGACAATATGGCAGCGTCGCCTGGCTGAACCAGGCGACGCACCAGCCGATTGCCTTCTAACTTCCAATCGGCAAACAGGACGCCATCATTCGTTGGCGGTGGTTTGAACATCAGGACCAGCCGTTTCAGTTTCGGCATCACTGCCAACCAGCTCAGCCACGCCCAAGTCAACCAACCGCTGCGCCTCATCGCGTGGCACATCTGCTGGTTGATCGTGCGTGACTTTACCAACGCTGGTGTGCAGCGCCCCTGTTTTTCTATCGAGCGTGCGCCTGATAGACAGCGTTTTTTTCTTCGCTGCCATCAGACACCCACTGGCACAGTTGGATCAACGTCTGCGATGGTTCCCAGTCCAGTCTCATTCAAGACCATCAGAGTCACATCACCACTGATCTGCCTGCGATCAGAAAGCCCAGGCTTGCCAAGCGGATCTGCACGCCACTGGTGCAGCCAGCTATGCGCCAGCAATTCCATGTCCAGGCCGTACACGTTCGCCACATCAACCGGGCCAACGTCACCGCTGTCATAAACTTGCTGAAGCCGATTTGCGACCATAGAAAGCTGGACATCAAAATCTGTAAGGAAAATATTTACAGATCCCACAGCCTCTGCTGCGCTGACCGCTGGCCCCGCCTCGCGTCGCAGTGTTGCAATGCGTGCGCTTTCCTCGAACATGAAACTAGACAGCCCACGTATCACACCAGGCACACTCATCAGCACGGTTGGATTGCCGCCCTGCAGCCAGATCGCCTCAGCCAGATCGCGCACCAGAGTTTCAGTCAGGCCGCGTGCCTCGCCCGGCGTTGGCTCAACTGTCAGTCCTGTGCCTAAGTTAAAACCACCGTCAGCCCCGCCAACGCCTCTGAAGGTGTTTGTTTCCAGCCAACTGCCCAGGCCACCAAGCCTGCCTGCAACCGTTGAGCCATCGTCAATGACGCTAGCCTGGTTCTCCAGACTGATGGCTTCCAGGTCGCGGCGAATCTCCCGCGTGCGCATCATTACCTGGTAAGAAAGGGTGTCGCTGAAGCCGATGCTATCAACGCTGCGCGCCCTGGTGCTGACCGCGATCTGTTTGGTCAGGATCTGGTGACGGTTGCCAACTCTGTCGCCAAGGTTGGTGTCATCGCCCGTTGCCTCTGCGCCATCAATGCTAAAATTCAAAACGTCAACGTCTTGCAGGGCGTCAACCGTCCACTCTCTGAACTGGTTGCCGCTGCTCTGGCTTCCAATGCGATCAGTGAACGGCAACGGTATGTTACTGATGTCGATGATCTGCGCTAAAACCGACTCGTTTATCAAACCGCCGAAAGGCTGCGCGGCCAAATTCGCGGCGTCTAAATTTTCGTCAGCCATGTTATGGCTCCCTTGTTACTATCGGATCAGAGCGGAAACCGCTGCCACCTTCTCTGCGGTGGTGCCAACTTTCGCCTGGTCAATTTGAGATTGCAGCGCCGCCTTGGGCGCTTCCTTTGCTGATCTGGCCCGCTTCTGCCGTGACTGTTTCACCACTCGTTTGCGCTGGGCGTTTGCGTCTTTGAAGCGCCCGCGCATGATGTGGAAATCATGCAACAGTTTGGTTAGTCGATGGTCCAGCACTGAGTCTAAATCTGCGCGGGTAAATCCATACTCCGCAACAGTTTCCATGATTGCATCTTGCGCCACCGCAAACACTGCTGGATCTTTCCACTCAGGTTTGATGGTGAGCAGCGCGGCGCGCTCTTTGTCTTTTGTGTCCTGCAGCTTGTTCTGCGCGAGCACAATCAACTCCTGCGGCACGTTGCCCTCTGCTGTCAGGATAGTAATTATTTCCTGCAGCTCAGCGCGTGACCGAATCATGTCATTTTCAAACTCTGTCCGCTGATCCTCAAAAGCGGTCTTTGTGTTTTGCAGTTGTGAGTAATCCTGGAAATCATCTTTGAGCTTGCCCAGCGTGGTAGCACCTAGCTCCCCGCCAAGCGGCACTTCAATGTCAAACAATTCCTCCAGGGTTAACCCTGCCTTCTCAGCCAGGTCATTCATGGCCAGTGCGATAGAGTCTCCAGGCGCTTGCCCTTCACCCGCTCCCGGTTCCATTCCCAGGCCAGCCTCACTCAGCCCGGTTGCGTCATCGTCGTCTGTGTTGTCACCCTTGTCAGGCTCGCCCGCTGGTGGCAGTGCGTCAGAATCTCCTAACTCACCCACTGCTGGTGCGTCGCCTTGTTCTACTGCTTGAGCGCGCCTGAGAATTTCGGCCACGCCATCAACGCCTCTTGGTAACTCTGGCTGCGGTTGCTCACCCTCGCCAGGTTCAGGCTGCTGCGTCTGTTGGTCCATTTCTCATTGCCTCATTGATCGTTGCTTGTAACTCAACTGTGACCGCCTTCAGCGCATCACACGTTTTGCCTATCTCCAGGCGCTCATGCTGATCGCCTGTGGATTTGAATTTATTAAATAACTTCAGCTCTGCGCGCTCGACAATTTCATCTAACAAACCAGCGTCAGCAAATGCGCGCAACAGCTCCTGGTCATGTGGCCGCAAGTTCCGCACTCTGGCGCTCCCTCCCTTCGGCCTGGTCGCTGTCGATCAGCTCAGGATCTGGCGCGGCCACTTCAGAGCCTTGCGCCTGCACCCTCAGTTCCTCAACTTCGCTGGTCAGCACTGCGTCAAAATAATCGAACCTGAGCTGCGTCAAATGCTTCACCAGGTCGGTGCGGTTGTCCCGGTCACTGATTAACACCTGAGTTGCAAACAGCCGCTCCTGCAGATCCTGTTGCTCCTGGTTGGCTTGCTGGGCCTGCTGTTGCTTCGCTTGCAGTGCTTGCTTCGCTTCCTCGCTTTTTGGATCAATCCAATACCTGCGCGGCATCATCAGCCCGCCCGCCTTTGACCAATCAATCAGCGTGGCATAGTAAGTCTGGAAGTCAGCCAGCACACCATCAAGCCCGTTGGTCATCAGCTTTTCTTGCTGCATCAGTGTTTGCTCTAACACGCCACGCTGTTGCTGGCGCTGGTGCTCACTCATGCCAGCGACAACGCGCACTTTCAACCTGGCTGGCCAGGTGCCTGGGTCAGAGCTGACAAATTGATCCTGGCCAACGTGAAAGTCCTGCGGGCCTGTGAAAAATTCGCGCAGGTTCGCGTGGATCAATTTGAATAGCTGTTTGATGAGTGTCTGACCAATGGTGTCAGCCATCAGGTTGGCCAGGGCTTCACGCGGTGTCATCAGGCGATCAACACCAAAGGCGCTTTCAGAACTAATCTGCGCCTGAGCACTGTGCATATCGAGGGAAGCGCCGCCACGCTCTGCCCTCACTTTATCCATGTACTGCAGGAAGGCTATGCTCGATGTGCCGATGTCTGTCACTGGCAGCTCGCGCACCGCGTTAACGTCATCAGCCCTGATGATGCCGCTGGCCTTCCTGGTTGTAACGTCACCCTCTGCGACAGAGCCATCTGCGATGACCAGCTCAGGGAAATTGGCTTGCTGCAAATTGTTGGTGTATTGCGTTATCGCTTTGCTCTTTACGTTTTCGATGCTTTCGATTTTGTCAAACAGTGACAAGCCAGCAAACCGATGTGGAAACAGGAAGGGCGTGCCACAAGCAAACGGCACAAAAGGGTGCGGTTCATTCAGCAACACAGTGCCGCCAGTTGCCTGGCCTGCGTACACCACTCGCCTGCGCTCAGCGATGCCATCATTATCTGCATCAACACGCATATAGATTCTGAAAACCTCAATGCGATCTAGCGAAGGGTCCGCAACGTGAAAGTGCGGGATGCTCTGGTTACGGTTGCGTGCGATGCTGCCCAGGCGTGTATCTGCATCAGTCTTTGGCAACCCTTCCACCAGCTTTTTGCTGAAGCCTTCCGCCAACAGATCGCCGCGCAATTCAAACGTGCGCTCACCAACAATGGTTGCCTCTGCCGGATTGATAGAAGTCCATTCCCTATCAATGATGAAATTGACCGGATCAACTGACCGAATTTCCAGCCGCCTGAATGTCGTTGTCCTGGTCAGCCTCACATCAATCAGGTTGGCCTCTGGAAACTCATCACTGCGGTCAGCTTCGCTGATGCTTGTTATGACAATTTCCTGCAGCGGCGCTGTTGGCTGCTGCACCTGGGCCAGCTCCAGGTCGCTGAGGTTTTCATACTGCTCCAGGTTTACGTCAACCTGCTCCTGCACATAGCAAAGCAGAATTGCAGTGCGCAGTAACAAGGCGTCGCGCACAGCGGCCTGCAGTTCAATTTCGCCATCGTTAAAATCGAACAACACCTGGTTGCATATTTGCGACTCCAGGCGGGCCTGTTCTACGTCATCTTTTCCGTTGCCCTCAAAAATCGCAATCTCTGACGATTTGAAAGCGGGCATAATCTGCGCGGTCACAGCTTCCACCATGTCAGCCACATCGTGGCTGCGCTCATCTGCGTCACCTGGTATGGATTTGCCCTGCAACCTTCCCAGGTAGGAATTGAGCGCCGCTTGCTGGTTCTCCTGCACTTCTGAGTTGTCAAAAAAATCAGAGCTGGTGATGGCCTGCTCAACAACCGTGCGAAATTCGTTAGCGGTCAGCTTGCGCCTGCGTGCCACTATGCAGCCCTCCCAGGATAGACCAGCGGTTTAGACCAATCAGTTTTGCGCGGGTTGAACTGCGCAGCGAACGTGCCAACGGAGCCAGCGAAATCGCCGGTCCAATCATCGTGCGGTTTTTCAGAGTACACCTGGCGAACGCTGTCATATTCCGCGTGCCACTGCATAAGCGCCTCGCCTAGATCCTCGCACCGCTCCAGGTCAATGCTGGTCCTGGTTAACAGGTCTTTGCACGCATAAACGGAATCCATCAGCGGCAGCTCTGGCGCAAGCTTAAACTTCAGACCGTGGCCACGCGCCTGGCTGACGCGGCTGGCGTAGTGGTCAACGTGCGCACGCTTGGGCGCGTAGTGGTGCGCGATTTTATAGGGGCGTTTGTCCAGCTCTGCGCACAGCTCTGGAATGCTTGTTTGTGTTTGCCATAACGAGTCAACGCACCGCACGTTGTCACCATCGTTTTGCCACATGGTCAGCACAACGCTGTCAGTTTTTGCAAGATACCAGGCACAGGTCACTGGCAACCCTTCCACCAGGTCAACCTTGCCAAGCCTGCCATCATCCTCCATTGCATTCATGGCGTTTGCAAAGTACGCGCCTCGATGCGCCACGTTGAAATCACACAGATACTCCTGCGCATATTCCCATTTGGTCAGGCTCTGCTGCAGCTCCAGCTTTTCAGCGTCAGAGTACAGGCCGGTTTGGTCAATGGTGTATAACCAGCTCGCCCACGTAGTGGCCTCTGGATCTAGCCCGCGATTGTACAAACGATACTGCCAACCCTTCCCTGCAGGCGTGCCTGTGAACATTGCGCGCCCTGGTGTGCGGCCTGGTGTGCTGAGCGCGGGCAGGAATACCTCAGAGAATAACGAAGGCGGCAGCAGCGGAGTTTCATCAAACACGCACGCATCAGCATAGATGCCTCGATGCCGCTGAAAATTAACTGCGCTCAGGAGCTGCAGCTTGGCGCTGTTCCAGGGAAAGGAAATGCTCAGCTCCCACTCATTGCATTTGATGCCAGGAATGTGCCGCGTCATATCGAGGCAGAATTGCCAGGCGATATTTTTGGCGGCTTTGTACGTTGGCGCAATGAAGTAACAGCGCGGGTTGTCATCTGTGCAGGTTTCGGCCACTTCCACCAGCCAATCAACGGCCATCATCGTCTTGCCAAATCGCCTGTGCAGCACAGCGTTTTTGAAGCGGGCTGAATCATCCCTGATGACTTGCTGGAGTGGTCGCAGCTTGAGCTGCGTGTCAGCGCGTGGCGGTGGCTGGTGTGGCTGCTCTTTGCCGGTGGAACGCTTGCGGCGCTTGATGGTCGTTGGCTCGCCATAACTGAGGGCTGCGGAATCATCCCAGGGATCTGGGTCTATATCGTGCGCTGCCTCATCTGCACCAAAGCGCATTGCGCTGGTTCTCTCACATTTCCCTTAGCCGCGCATAGTGCGCCCTGTTGCGGCCTGCAGTCAATGGCCAGCGGTTGCGTTACACCAGAGGTTCCGTTACACTGCCCTTGCTCGATTCACACACAGCACGGAGTGCAAAAAAATGGTTTTTTCAAACAAAGAAATTGAGATGAAAAACAGCGCATTAGACGGGCCAATCCTGGCTCGCCTCGATGTTGCTGACATGACCCTGATCGTTGGCAAAGAGAGCAACGGGCTGTATGCCTGCTGGTCAATCAACACGTTTGATGCCTGCTCGCATCACGGCCATTACATGATCGAGGATTTTGAAACCGCAGTGCGGGCCATGATCGAACGTGCGGGTTTTGTCCTGATAGGTGTGGAGGCGTGAGCGCGGCACAGAGGCTGACCAGCCACTACCTGGACCTGCAGCGCATATGCCAGTTTGAGCTGATGAGTGGTGATGTTGACTGCGAGCAGTTTGCGGCAACCGTGGCAGCGTCTGAAGTGGCGCTGCATTACCTCTCAGAGCACACCAGCTACTCAGAGTTTTCTGCAGCCCTGGAGCAAGGGCGAGTGGTGCAGGACATAGTGCGCAAAACGCTAGACCTCACCAGATGAAAGATGCGCAAAACCGCACGATAACCAAGCACCGCTGCCTGCATTGCAGGGAGCGGTTTACCAGCCTCAAAAGGGCGAAATTCTGCTCAACAAAATGTCGCGTCGCGGCACACAGAGCAGCCAAAAAACAAGCAACCAAACGGAGTGCTAAAAATGGACGTAAAACTACAAATTAAAAACGTGACTCACATCGAGCTTGAGCCTATCTGGAGCGATGGTGACTACCTGGAAAACCTCAGCCTGACTGTTGTGGATTCTCTCAACGATGAGGTTAGGCTGCGGCTGATCCCAGTGGCTGATAAAAAAATAGACCTGATGTTTGCTGATCCGCCTGAAGGTCTGGATGGTCTTGCTAGTCGCGGGTTTGAGGAAGTCACACCGACAAAAACCGCACTGATGTATGCCCGCGATTCATTCATCAAGCACCAGGTCAACGCCTTGGCTGACTTCATGCGCGAGCAGGTGCAGCTTGAGTCAGAGCCTCCTGGTGTTTATGACTTTGAGGATGAGCTGGTTGAAGTGATGGATGGTCTGCGGGATGCAATCGCCATTGATCTAAACGTGGCGCTGAACCAACAGGAGCTGGAGCTATGAGCGAGCGTGAATTAAAGCGACAACTGGACCTGCTGTTTGAGGCAGATCGCGTGATGCTGGACCGCGTGACAAGGTTGGCCACTGAGTGCCTGGTGCTGCAGGACCGCATCAAGCAGCTTGAGGATGACGCCAACGACGATTTCAAATACTCATTTTATGAGGGCGTCATCGAGGCGGGCGATAACTGGCAGGTTTACGTGACTGAGCCAGATGGCGAGCGTGAGAAGTTGTCGCCCAGGTTTGACCTGGGCCACCATTCTCCCGATGGCTTTAGCTGGGGCTATCCTGGCTCTGGCCCTTCGCAGCTCGCCATTGGATTGCTGGCGCATCACTTTGAGGATGCGAACGTGGGCCGCGATGTTATTGCAGCCAGGGTTCACAAGCTGTCCAACCGCTTTATGAATGAGCGCATCTGCAAGCTGACGCAAGGCGCTAACTGGGCCTGCACCAGCGTTGACATTGATGATTGGCTCACTGACATAGGGGAGCTGTAATGGACATCTTGTTATTGATCCTGGTTATCGTGTTCCTGGCGGTTGCTGCGTTTGTGCCTTCTGGCTTCAGGTTTCGCACGCTGTGTGCTGGCGCGTTAGCTTTCCTGGTGCTGTTCCTGCTGGGCGGCTGCGTCACAATGGATTACCTTGCGGCGCAGTGCAGCCAGGCAGGGTTTCATCCAGGGACGCCCGCGCACGCAGAGTGCGTGAAGGGATTGGCGCAGGCACATATCCTGGCTGGTGGTGCGGTGTTATGAAACACGGTATCAAGCTACTCACCTGTGCGCTTTACTGCTGGACCGCCTTTGTGTGCGTCTACATGGTAGCGCTTTCAATCAACCCGCTCGCCATACTGTCGAACATAGGTGCGCTGTGAGGCGGCGCATGTTGACCGTGGCCTGGATTGTTGAGCTACAGGTGGAGGGCGATATGGACTAAAACAAGCTGTCCTGATTGGAGGAAGCCCGCGCAAGCGGGCTTTTTTTTGCGTGTTGCTCCTGTCGATCTGCCTGGCCCTCTGGCCTGTGCAGCGGTGCATACACTGCGCCGCACGCCTTGCACACCTGGTAGGGCATGAGCTGCGCCAGGCGCTCAGTCATTCCACCGCCGCACTTACATTCCAATGGTTCGCGCTCCCTCAGTTGTTGCACCTGGTTGCCTCACTCCGCTTGCAGGTTTTTTTCTTTGACATACTTCCAGTGAAAGCGCAGTATTTTTGGTCATTTGATCTGCCTGATTCGGCACTGCCTTCTTTCTTCTCTCTCTCTCTCTCCCTCCCCGCCCTTTCCCTAGATCACCATTGCATGCAAAGGCGAGAGCCGGTTCCCAGGTATGGGGCCAGCGGGCCAAAGCCCGCTGGACGGTCGGCTTGCCAAACTGCGTGTGAATGTGTGTTAGACTTCATCCACGCGCAGTTTGACTTAGCACTCCAACTGTGAACCTGGGGCCGGTTAGATGCAATATCTGACCGGCCCCTTTCTTTTGGACTCTGTGAAAGATTTGACCAAGTACACTTATGGGCAAGCGCACCGAACAGCACCTGCAGGACATGGCACGCTACAACGCTGCACCAGAGTCTATCCAGGTGGCCACCGCCAAACGCGAGGCACGCATCAGACAAGAGCAGCGCCTGGCACCACCGCCAACACAGCCCCGCACAGAGACAGATGACCAGGCGCACGCCCAGGCCATCAAGAAACTGCGAGAAATGGGGCTTCGAGGGTCTAGCTGACGCACCGCCACAAGCCCTGTACTGCCCCAGGCTCCCTCTACGCCATACCCCTGGCTTTGCTATCTGTTCCCAGGAAGCCGCTCACAGAGAGGCAGGCGCAGCCAGGCGTCCAAAGGTATGATGTAAAGAAACCGCCTTTGTTCCGGCATTCCTCAGTAGAAACAAGCACTTAACCCTCTTTTCACTAACAAGTTGACTCTGCACACCAAAGGTGCTAGCTGAGCTGCCTGTTGACAAGTGTGAGAGAAAGGTATAGGGCGCAATGCCATGTGGAGGGCCATGTTAGTGGTGCATAGACCTGTCACAAACAACCAGACCGACACAAAACACAAACACAGACACACACACATTCCAGTGGAG
>Ga0255058_10000812_pt1 | contig 17790 bp, 18 predicted proteins | sample Cases_109_9_MG_FD_188637 | JGI IMG/M metagenome (GOLD analysis project Ga0255058, IMG submission 188637) | Seawater microbial communities from Amundsen Gulf, Northwest Territories, Canada - Cases_109_9 | ecosystem: Environmental > Aquatic > Marine > Gulf | place: Canada: Northwest Territories... | reverse complement strand
CAGTCGAACTCTTTAGCCACCCATTGCCGCTCGGCATCATCGTCGGCCTGTTCGTCGGAAAGCAGATCGGGATCACCGGTTTCACATGGATCCTGGTTCGCCTGGGGCTCGGTGCTCTGCCTGAAGGCGCGCGTTGGAAGACTCTGTGGGGCGGCTCTCTGCTGGCCGGCATCGGATTCACCATGTCGATCTTCATCGCGTCTCTCGCGTTCACCGACTACGACACTTTGGCCCTCGCAAAGATCGGGGTCGTCGTTGCCTCTCTGCTGGCCGCCGGGGCCGGCATCCTCGTTCTGCGGACGAGCGAGCCAGATCCCGAAGCTTCGTCGTTGGAAGGCTGAGGAGGGGTTCAGATCATGCGCGCTGTCGCGAGCCTGCTCGTCTGGGCCGCATGGCTTGTGCTGGTGAGCCTGTGGACTCCGGTCGTCGCGATCTCACTCGCCTTCGCTGGCTGGTGGGACCGGCCGCGCTGGATCACGGGCCGCGTATTCCGTTTCGGAGCTCGTCTCCTGGTCGCCTTCAATCCCTTCTGGCGCGTTCGACTCGACGGACGGGTACCGGCCCGGAATGCTCACCCCTTCGTGGCAGTCTCGAACCATGAATCTCTCGCGGATATCATCCTGATCGGCACCCTTCCCTGGGACATGAAGTGGTTGTCGAAGTCGTCCATTTTCCGGGTCCCTTTCCTCGGCCTGATGATGCGGATGGCAGGTGACGTGAGCGTTCGGCGCGAGGACAGGACGAGCCGCTCAGCGTCATTAACTGCGATGAGGCGCTGGCTCGAGAAAGGCTCGTCCGTCATGATCTTCCCGGAGGGCACGAGATCCCCGACGGAGGAGATGCTGCCGTTCCGGGACGGCGCGTTCCGGCTCGCGATCGAAACGGGCCGACCTATCCAACCACTCGCCGTAAGCGGCACCCGCACAGCCATCCGAAAGGGATCTCTGCTGTTCGGCACCGCGCGAGTCGTCGTACGCATCCTGGAGCCGGTTCCGACCGAGGACCTGGGACCGGGCGACGTGGAAGAACTACGCCTGCGAGTCCGAAAACAGATCGAGGATGCCCGTCGCGCCCTTGAGGAAGCCCGTCAGCGACCAGGTGGCGAAGCCGAGTCCAGTTACTGAGGACTGTGCTCCCTCATGACCTCGAGCACCTCGTCCACCGGAATGGCCTCGGCGCGTCTCCCGCGATAGCCCACAGTCGTCGTGGCCCGGAACAGCGAGTTCAGCACTGCCTCTTCCGTCGCCTCTGCGGTCGCCACGAAGAGCCGGGTAAGAAGCCGACCGTCGGGCGGCTCGACCGCTCCACGCCAGGTCGAGAATGCGATGGCGTAGTCACCCGACCCATGCGACATCCAGGAACCCGTCCGGGCGATGCCCGCGAACGCGCGCTCCGCCACGCGGAAGAGCTCGCGGTGAGCCAGAGGTGCGTCGGTGGCGACCACAATCATGACCGAGCCACCCTCGCGGTCGTCGCGAGCCGGCTCTTCGGGCCGCTCCGCCTGCAGGAATCGACCGACAGGAACTCCGGCTATCGTGAGCAGCCCACCGTAGTTCGTCTGGACGAGCACTCCGACCGTGTAACCCCCGGCCTCATCCGGCAGACGCCGTGAGGATGTCCCGATTCCGCCCTTCCAACCCAGCGCTCGTGTGCCCGTGCCCGCACCGACCGCGCCTTCCTCGACTGGTCCGCCGGTCGCGGATCGCAACGCTGCCCTGACGTCATCCAGACCGATCGGGCGAGCGCGAATGTCGCTCAGAAACCCGTCGTTCGTCTCTCCCACTACCGGATTAATCGATCGGACTTCGGCATTCGCCGGATCCGACAGGAGCGTGTCGACGAGGGCGTCCGCGGCCCGAAACACGCTGAGAGTGCCCGTGAGCAGAATCGGGCTCTCGATCTGGCCCAGCTCGTTGACCTGGCTCAAGCCGATCAGTTTGCCGAACCCGTTCCGAACGACGATGGCGGCCTGGACTTTGGAAACGAATACGTTTCCACCATGCGGAAGGACAGCGGTGACGCCGGTTCGAATCGAGTCGCCTACGATCAGGGTCCGGTGGCCGACCAGAACTCCACCTACGTCCGTGATCGCGTTGAGGGGACCGGGGTCCATCACGCCGATCTCGATGCCGAGGTCTCGAGCCCGAGGCCGATGTTCTTGCGCGCCGGCATCCGCGCCTCGGACCATCGTCAGCGACACGACCGCGACCGCGACACCGCCGATACGTGTTCCTCTCACGGGCGTTCGCAACCGGAGCGCGCGAATTCCCTCTCCACGTCCTGGACCCCTGCGTACAACCTGTCGTCACGCGTGGCGAGCTCGTCCGGCAAGCGTCCGCGGAATCTCGCCTTGCCCTGGACGTTGTAGGCGATCCAGCTGTCATCTACCTCCATGTACGCGGTGCGTAGCTCAGCACAGGTGGCCTGACCGGCGTCCACGGCCACGGCTCGCCCGTAATAGCGGCTGATCGCCTCGATGAGGGTATCTCCCAGCTCTTCGAACTCTCCCGCCGTGGCGACGTCCAGCGTGGAATCGGGCGGCACGGGTGGCGTTCCCTCCCCTGCATCCGATGGTGCCTCGCCGGCGTCGGAGGGCATGCCCCCGTCCAACTCTCCGGCCCCCTGCTCCGGCAACAACTCCTCGACGGAAGCCGGTTGCCCACCAGCGTCAGATTCCGGTCCAGACCCGGAGGGTCGGGCGAACACGAACAGGCTGGCGACGATGGCCGCGACCACGACGAATCCGGCGACGATCATGAGCGGATTGTGCGAGCGAGCCGTCCGCTCCGGCTTCGGTTCCTTCGCGTCCAGCTCGTGGAGTGAGTCCGACAGCGGCTCGACAGGCTCGTCCCCCGTCTCCCCCACGTCTTCCCGGTCGAGGTCGACCGCCTGAGCCACCGCAAGCTCATCGACGATCAGGGAGTCCGCATCATCATCACCCGGCTCATCCCAATCCGGCTCGACCAATACCGGATCCAGCGGCTCTCCCACCTGTGCCGTGACGTCCGCCCTCTCCACTTCCGTCACGAAGGAATCGAGATCCGTATCGTCGACGACGTCGAGAGTCCCTTCCTCGTCCGCGCCGCCTGCATCCCAGCCCGGCTCGGGCAAAGACTCCAGATCGAGATCCAGATCCTCGTCGCCGAAGTCTTCGGCAGGCTCGTGGATGATGGGCAGCGCGAGCTCATCTTCGGATGCAAGGAGCTCGTCCATCGCCTCAAGGGTGAGCGACTCGGGCTCCGACTCCTCCGGCCCGGCAGCCACCTCCGGAAGCCCCAGGTCATCTACGGTCGGCAAGTCGGAACCAATCTCCTCGCCGCGCCCGACCTTCGCATCCTCAACGTCGGCTCCAACCTCAGAGCTGGAAACCATCGACTCCTCAGGCTCAGCGACGGCTGATTCGGATTCAGCCTCGGGTGCGGGCTCGACGTCAGATTCGGGCTCAGGTGCGGGCTCGACGTCAGATTCGGGCTCAGGTGCGGGCTCGACGTCAGATTCGGGCTCAGGTTCGGGCTCAGGTTCGGGTTCCGGCTCAGGTTCAGGCTCCGGCCGTGACGCCGGCTTGCTCTCGATCGCGTCCACGGTCTCGACGTTCGTCCAGTCCATGGTCGAACGGCGAACTCCCCGGGGAAGCAGCGACTCGTTGCTCACCATCTCGAAGAACGCGAGAGGAGTGTCGCCCGCGAGCCCATCTCGCGTACGCCGAAAGCAGCCGCCCGTGGGACGGTCGTAGTCGGTGACAAAGAGCAGGCCGATCTGCCAGGGCTCCGGGAAGTGCCGCTCGTGCGTGGCGACATCCTCCGCTGTCAGAGCAACATCGCCTGCCCTGTGGCGGTGATACCACCCGGCGAGTACTCCCCGACGGCGATCGACCTCGAGCTGCATGGCCACCAGAGTCTCGCCGGGGATCTGCTCTGTCTCGTTTTCGGCGAGCGGAAATTTCGACGGCACGGCCGCGCTGACGATCAGATACCGACGACCCGTATCCGGATCCTCACAGAGATCTCCGACCAGGAAGCCGAACGGCTCTTCTCCGGGCCCGGCGTGCCAGAGATGCTGGTGGACCGCCGTGAACACCCTCTGATCGAGGTACACATCGTAGGATCCGGTCGCGGCATCCCGGGACGGCGCGGGCACGGGCTTCCAGTGGACGCTTCGCAGCAGGGGCCGCGGCTTCCAGACGTGATAAGCGTCGGTCTCGAGCTGCTCCTCACTGGGCACCCTCCATTCGGGTTTCTGTGAGGAATCGTTACGTTGTTCGTCGTTCATGCCCACTCCGCCATGGGAACGCGCTCTCGTCGACTGGACTCTGCCTGACGCAGCACAACTTCCCTGTTTGGGCGTTCAATCGATAGCCTTCCGGCGGGGTCGGCAAGATGTTCGGGATGAAACCCGGTGGCGCCCCGCAGTGTTGACATGCGGAGGGCCTGCCAGCGAGTGTCGGAGGGAGGCCGCCATCAAGCGGTTCAGGATCACCGATCAACGGGAGCCACCATGGGTCGCATTGCGGTCGCTGGCGCATTCGTCTTCGGTTTTTTTCTGCTCGGGGTGCCCGGTGAAGTTGAAGCCCAGCGTAGATTCGACCCTCGACGACAGGCTCGCCTCATAGTCGATGCCAACCTCGCCTACACCTTGATCACGGGCGAAGTCGGAGACAGCCTTAACGGTGGACCCGGTGTCGAGGCCGCCGTGCTGTATCAGATCGCATCCGTTCCGCTGCGGGTCGGAGCCGGCGGGGGTTACTCACGGCACGGGATCCAAGACGCGGACGGCTCCGCCAACAGATACGAGATCTTCGCGGTCGCCGACCTGCTGCTGTTCAGCGAGGAAACCCAGATGCTCCCCTACGTTCAGGGACGGGTCGGCTGGATGCAGGTGAGCAGCAGCCTCAACGACGGAAGCACCAGGATCAGCGGGCTGGAGCTTGCCGCCCTCGTGGGCATCGACATGCCGGTTGCCGAGAAGATCTCCATCGATGTCTCCGGACAGTTCGGCTGGTTCAACGGGGGCGACCTCGAGCTTGACGGCGTGTCGGTTCCCGGCACGTCGAGAACAGGATCGCTCTTCTCGATTCGAGCCGGGGCTTTCTTCTTCTTCTGACCGGCTCCTGCGGTCAGGTGACTTCCTTCCGCTGCGGGCCGCCTGCAAGGTACTGAGACGGTCTCGCCTCCAGCGAAAAACGGTTTGGTCGGCTCATTCGTATCGCAGCGCATCCACCGGATCCAGGTTCGCGGCTCGCCGCGCGGGCAGGAAACCGGAGAGCAGTCCGATCAGCATCAGGATCGAGCCGCATATGAGAGTAATGGTCCACGACAACTTGGGGTTTGCAATGTAGTTCATCGCCGGGTTGGACGCGGGAATCGAGTCAACAATCAGCACTGCCAACACGGAGAACGTCATCCCGGCGAGCCCACCGAGCAGTGATATCGAGAGTGCCTCGAACATGAACTGCGCCATGATGTGTTTCTTCCGCGCTCCGACGGTCAGCTTGATCCCGATCTCGCGTGTCCGCTCCTTTACCACGACGTACATGATGTTGGCCACGCCTACACCGGCAACGATCAGCGTGAAGATTCCCACGAGCCCGAGGAACAATTGGATTCCGAATCCTATGGCTCGCGTCTGGGCCTCGCTTTCGATGAAGTCCCACATCGGGAGTGCTCGCTCATCCGTCGGATCGAACTTGTGCTTGGCTCCCAGCACCTCGTTGATCTCCCGCTTCGTGACCTCTGCCCGCTCGACGCTTCGGGGACGCAGGAGCAGGTGGTTCACGTACCGGTCGCCGTAGATTGCACGATACGTCGAGGACGGAATGATGGCGCGGTTCTCGTCGGGGCCGTTGTTCATGCTGTCCTGGAACTTGGCCTGCATTACGCCGATCACCGTAAAGGGCACGCCGTCGAGGTCGATCTCCTTCCCTATCGGATCCTCGGAATCGAACATTCGATACGCGATAGAATCGCCCAGAAAGACCACACGACGCCGCTCGCCGACGTCCGCGTCGTTGATGAACCGGCCGCCTCTCTTCGGGAACATGCGACGCATGTCCGAAAAGGATGGATGGACCCCCTCCATGTAGGTCGTGGTCCTCACGTCGGCGTACTCGAGTGTCACCCCCCATCGACCGTACGAGGGACTCGCCTCGTCGATCTGGTCGACGAAGCGGACGACAAGGTTCATGTCGTCTTCCGTGAGACGTATGCGTCGTCCTCTCGGAAGCCCCTCGAAACTCTTGGACGTCTGCCCGCCGTACACCATGAAGATCCGCTCACCGGCGTTGAGCATACCACTATTGATCGTGCGACGCAGACCCTCGCCGAATGCTAACAGGAGGACGACGGAAATCGTGCCCCAGGTGATGGCGAACATCGTGAGGAGCGCTCGCGTCTTGTGGGCCTTGAGGTCGCCCACGAACTCGGTCAGCAGGATTCGCCACATGCTGCCCCGCTCACTGCCTCAGGCACTCGACTGGATCGAGGCCAGCCGCCTTGCGGGCGGGAAAGTAGCCCGCCGCCGTTCCAACCAGTCCGAGTAGCACCATCGTTACGATGGCGACAGTCGGCGATACCTGCGGTGCCCCTATGAACTCCTCCATGTCCCCGAATGAAACCAGCTTTACCAGCCCCAGTGACAACACGAATCCGAGTGCGCCGCCGATGAGCACGATGGACGTGGCTTCGATGAAAAATGGTCGCAGGATGTCCTGCCTTCTCGCCCCTACAGACCGCTTGATCCCGATCTCCCTGGTCCGCTCCCGGACGACCACATACATGATGTTGGCCACACCGATGCCGCCCACGGTAAGGGTGAACGACCCGACGATCGCGAAGAAGATGTGAAACCCTGTGAACAGGTACTCGAACATCTTCTCGAACTCCGTCGTATCCCACACGCCCAGGGCATCCTCGTCGGCGGCATCGAACCGATACTTTCGGCCGAGCAGTTCGTACACCCGTCCCTCGACCCTGCGCGAGGCGTCCGCACTTGCAGTCTGATAAACGATGTTGTTGAGGTACAGATGCCCGAACATCGCGTGGTGGGTCGAGCCGGGGATGAAAACCCGGTCCCGGTCGCGTGAACTGTAGGAGGAACTCTGCTGCTTGGGCTTCATCACTCCCACGATCGTAAAGGGCGTCGCGCCAATCATGATCTGCCTTCCGACGACGTCGACATCCTCGGCTTTGTCCTCGAACAGGAAGTCCCGAGCCCGATTGCCGAGCACCACCACCCGCCGCCGACTGTCGATGTCCTCCTGGTTGATGAAACGCCCTCCCATGTCGGGAATGACGTTCCGCATGAACGTGTAGTCAGGCCACACACCCGCGATGTTCGGACGCAGTACCTGGCGACCGTTTCGGACGGGCGTGTTCCAGCGACTATATTCCGGACTTATGCGCTCGATCTCCGGGATTTGAGCCGCGAGGATCCAGGCGTCGTCCTCGCGCAATCTGATGGAGCGGCCATCCGGAAAGCCCTCGAACGACCTTGTGGTCGTGCCACCAAACACCATTACGACTCGGTCACCCAGGCCGTGGAAGCGCTTCTTCGTCTGCCTTTCGAGACCTACCCCGAATGCCAGGAGGACGACTACCGCGACAGTCCCCCACGTGATGCCGAGCAGCGTCAGGGTGGTTCGGAGCTTCTGCTTCCTGACGTCCGCGAGGAACTGCCCAATGGCTGCCATGAAGCGACTCATCCTCTGCCCCCTACGCTCGACACGTCACCCGACGCCACGAGATCATTCGATCTCCCGGGGTGGAGGCTCGACCACGAGCTCGCCTTCCTCCAGGCCCGAGAGAACTTCGATGCTGAGCGCGTCCGACAGCCCTGTCTCGATCTCCCGCTCCTCCGTTTCTCCCCCGGGCAGCAGCACCGTCACACGGGCGATCTCGTCCTCGAAGCGTATGAGGCGCTCGGGAATCACCAGCACGTCTTCCCGGCGATCGATGATGATGTCCACGTTGGCCGAGTAGCCCGCGCGCAGGACGACGTCTCCCACCTCCGTGAGGCGGACCTCGATCGGAAACACGGTTGCGTTGTCCTCGTTTCGAGCCTTGAGGGAGATGGCATCCACTTCACCCGTGACGCCGACATCCGGCAGTGCGCCAACCTTGACTTCCGCCAGCATTCCCTCTCGAAGCTTGCCCACATCGATCTCGTCCACTGTGCCGCGGAAGATGAGGTTGCTCATCTCCGCCATCGTGATCAGGACTGTGCCCTCCTGAAACGCACTGAGTGGAACGACGGGATCGCCGCTCTCCACCCGGGTCTCCAGGACGAAACCGTCAATCGGGGCTCGGATCACTGCCTCGATGTCCCTGTCCGCGATGCGCACGCGACCCGTCTCGAGAAGAGCCACGCGTTCCCGGGCCATCTGAGCCTGCACACTCGCCCGCTCGTACTGCCTCTCCGAGAGCTCGAGCTCCTCCTGCGTAATGAAGTCGCGCTCTCTCAGTTCCTGCTTCCTCTGCAGATCGCTCCGCATGATCTCGAGCTCGATTTCCCGGAGCTCGACCTGTCGCTTGGATTCCGCGAGCTCGATCGGCGTCGGATTCGGCTTGACCTCGAGGAGCCTCGCTCCGGCCGATACGAAGTCGCCCGCCTCCACGAACATCTCCCGCACGACGCCTGAGATCTGCGACTTGACGCTGATCTCCACGTCGGGCTCGATATTGCCGATCGCCAGGGCCTTCTGGAAGATCGAACCGCGGACCACCTCGATCGTCGTCGGACCCTCGTCTCCGCTGCCGCCACGCAGCAACACCGTAGCCACCGTCCCGGCAACGAGGACCAGTACGCCAACTCCGATCCCCACTTTCGTTCGCATCTTCATGGATCTCTCCGTGCTGCCCGACGGCCGTTCGGCCGAGGGCTCCTACCCACAGCCGGCATGGCGTCAGGCGAGGGTCGCCGGACGCACGCAATCCATCGTCGACCGGCAGGTCCGGGCACGCCTCCTCCTACGGTCTGGAGGGCAGCGAAAGTTTCAGCAATCCGTGGGGCATCGTCCAGTGTACCGTCTCAGGAGTCTGGCAGTGTCCGAGAGCGTCGACGCGCCCGAGCCGGCAGGACGCTACGACGAAGGTCAGATCCGGTTCCGCCGCCGTGCGGCGAAACTCAGGAGAGCAGACACTCCATACATCGCCGCGGCGAGCAGGATGATGAACGGGCCCGTGGGAATGTCGAAACCGACACCGATCGACAGGCCATACGACAAGAAAAGGCCGGCCGTGATGCAGACCGCCCCGACCACGGATGCCAGGACCATCATCCGGTCCAGCCGGTGGGCCCAGTGTCGCGCGATCGCCGCCGGTATCGTGAGAAGAGCTATCGCGAGGATCACACCCACGACCCGGATCAGCACGACGACCGTCAATGCGGTCAGCCCGAGCAGCAATAGGAAAAGACCTGCCACGGGAACGCCAGCGACCCAGCTGAACTCCTCGTCGAACGCCACCGCCTGCAACTCCCGGTAACGGAGACCCACGACGAGGAGCAGTAGCAGATCGAGTCCGGCAGTGAACCACAGATACACGGGCGGAACGAAGAGGATATTGCCGAACAGATAGCTCAGAAGATCGGGAGTCGGACCGGGAGCCAGAGAAGCGAATATGATGCCGAGGGCCATCCCCACGGCCCAGACCATGGCAATCAGCGTGTCGAGGCCCTGCCGGAAACGCAACTCAGCCACACCGACGCCCAGTGCGGACAGGAGACCGAAGACGAGGGCGCCCAGCATCGGTGGAAACCCGGCCAGGTAACCGAGACCGATTCCGCCGAACGCCGCGTGTGCCAGGCCTCCGGAGATCGAGGCCATGCGCCGTACTACGACGAACGTCCCGACGATTCCGCAAGCCACCGAAGCGAGCAACCCGGCCGCCAGGGCACGCTGGAAGAATTCGTACTCGAGGGCGCCCAGCATCATCCACCCTCCACGGGATGGGACGGGAGCACCCTGTGCGGATGACCGTGGGCCACCAGGTCAACGGGACAGCCATACGCCGCCTCGACCATGCCCGGCGTCAGCTCACGCGAGTGGTGGTAGTGGAGTCGCACGTTCAGGCACGCGATCGTCTTGACGTAGCGCGAGATCACTCCGATGTCGTGTGACACCAGCACGACCGTCAGGGTGTCGGACAGGCGCTCGAGAAGACCGTACACAGACTGCCCGATCCGCGTGTCCACGCTCGCCGTCGGTTCGTCCAGCAAAAGGATACGCGGCTCCGAGGCAAGAGCCCGCGCAATGAGCACGCGCTGAAGCTGTCCACCCGATAGCCGGCCGATCTGTTCGCAAGCCTGGTCTACCAGGTCTACATGCTCCAACGCCACGAGCGCTGCTTCCCGGGCCTTCCGGGCTCCCTCCCGGCGGCCGCGCCCAAGTCGGCCCATGCGAACCATGTCCAGGACGTCAATGGGAAATCTGGATTCGAAGCGAGCGTACTGAGGCACGTAGCCGATCGTGCCTCGCGCCTTTCGTGGCGACCGGCCGAATACTTCGACACTGCCCCGGTCGGGCTCGAGAAGTCCAAGGATGATCTTGAGAAGGGTCGTCTTGCCGCCGGCGTTCGGACCTATGATTCCAAGAAAATCGCCCTCGTTCAGCAGCAGGTCGACCGATTCGAGCACTGCAGCTTCCCGGTACCGGTAGCTGACGTCCCGCATGAGGACGGCCGGTATGCTCATCGCTCCACCTGCCCTTCGAGAACAACAATCGCTTCACGGAACCCCGAAGCCCAGTCCCGTCTGAGTGGGTCCAGCGTGATCGTCCGGCCACCGAGCTCGGATGCTATGAGAACCGCCGGATTCGCGGCGAACTGGGGCTGGACAATGACGTCGGACAAACCTCGCTCGCTGGCGAGATCCACGATCGCGGCCAGCTCCGCGGGTCCTGCATCTCCGCTTCCGTGCTCCAGGATGGAGATCTGCTCCAGTCCATGATCGTCCGCCAGGTAGCCCCACGCCGGATGCAGGACGACGAAGGCACCCCCCCGGTGGGGATCGAGCCGTCTGCCAGCCTCGCTCGCCAGACTGTCCACGGTCACGAAGAAGCTCCCGAGGGACGCCTCAACGGCCTCCCGCTCCGCGGGCCGGGCTTCCGTGATGGCGCTGGCTATGGCCTGCGCCGTGGCCCGGGCGCACGACAGGGAGAGCCACACGTGAGGGTCCTCCGGGTTCGTCGCACAAGTGGCGCTGGCCGTGACCACTGAGACGGCGCCTCCACCCAAGAGATCTCTGAGCCATGTGTCCTCCCAGGTGAACGCAGAGTGGCCGACCGAGACGTAGATGTCCGCCGTTGCGGCCGCGCGCATCTGTGACAGGGACGGCTCGTGAGTCACGGGATTGGCTCCCGATGGAATCATGACGGTGACCTCCGCGATCTCCGGGGCCATGGCATCTATGAAACCGGCGAGTGGTGTGACCGTGACAGCGACCTTGAGGCGCCCCGAGTCCGGTTCGGGAGAACAACCGTGGAGGGCGATCCCGGCCGCGACCGCGACCCCGACGACAAGGGATCGCTTCGTGCCATGACCGATCGTAGTATGCTTCATAGTCTTCGCTTTCTGCTTCCGAACGGCATACAGGAACGACACGATGAACCATATCACTTCAGGGTTTACCTCGCCCGCTCGAGGACGCCGCGAACGGTCGGCCGCCCCGTTGCTTTCTCTATGTTTATTGTTGGCTGTCGCGCTGGCCTGCACGTCCGATGAGGCCCCGCCAGGACCGAGCGGACCGGTGGCCAGACCGAACACGGTGATCCTCGTTTCACTGGATGGGTTCCGCTGGGATTACCCCGACCGGGACGTCACTCCTAACCTGGACGAACTCGCCGGCCGCGGCGTGCGTGCCGAGGGACTGATCCCGTCTTTCCCAACGAAGACGTTCCCGAACCACTACACTGTCGTCACGGGCCTCGTGCCCGACAGGCACGGCATCGTGGCGAACACGATGTACGACCCCGTCTTCGACGCCCGATTCTCTCTGTCCGATCGGGACGAAGTGCAGGACGGTCGCTGGTGGGAGGGGGAGCCAGTCTGGGTGACGGCCGAGCGGCACGGCCATACTACCGCTCCGCTCTTCTGGCCCGGGTCGGAAGCCGAGATCGCAGGCATACGACCCACCCACTGGCTGCCGTACGATGGCCGGATGTCGCATGTCGCGCGGGTGCAGTGGGTGCTCGACCTGCTGGACCTTCCTGAGGCAGATCGTCCCGTGTTCTGCACGCTTTACTTTGCGGAGACCGATGACGTCGGCCACACTGCGGGACCCGTTTCCGATGAGATCCTCACCGCCATTGCGAGTGTGGATGATGCCGTCGGACTCCTGATCGCAGGTCTTGAGACCCGCGATCTTCTCGAGCGGACCAACGTGGTAGTCGTCTCCGACCATGGAATGATCCCAACGAGTCGGAAGCGGGTCGTGTTCGTGGACGACTACGTGGACCTCGCCGTCGCGAATCCCGTGGACTGGAATCCCGTGCTGGCTCTGTGGCCCGCTGAGGAATACATGGAGGACGTATACGAGGCACTCCACGATGCCCACCCTCAATTGGCCATCTACCGGCGCGACGAGATCCCCGACCGGCTCGAGTACGGAAGCCACAGACGAACTCCCCCGATTCTCGGCCTCGCAGCCCCAGGGTGGACGATCACCAACCATCCGTATTTCGACGAGCGCCCCGATCGGGCCGACGGTGGAAATCACGGATTCGACAACGCGGCCAAGGGGATGCAGGGGTTGTTCGTGGCAGCGGGACCTGCTTTCCGCAACGGGGTTCGGGTTCCTGCCTTCAGCAACACTCACGTCTACGTGTTGCTGATGGCGGCCCTCGGTCTGCCGGCCGCACCGGGCACTGGCGATCTGGCCGAAGTACCCGGGATTCTGGTTCGATGAAAAAAAAGGGGGGCGCCCTCAGAGCGCCCCCCTTCAAGAACCGGTCTTAGCGTCGAGCTTCAGTCGACCTTCACCACGTTCTTCGCCTTGGGGCCGCGTCCCTCCTCGGCAAGGTCAAACTCGACAACGTCGCCCTCGTCCAGGGTCTTGAAGCCCTCGCTCTGAATCTCCGAGAAGTGAACGAAGGCATCACGCGCGCCATCGTCGAACGACACGAAGCCGAAGCCCTTGTCATTGTTAAACCACTTCACGGTGCCCGTCAATCGCGACATACTACGCTCCTGCTAAGTGACACTCCTCGATCGTCGACTCGTACATCGACGTCGGCTCCCGATCTTCCCCGACGACGCCCGGCGCCACGAGGAACTCGCGCAAAGATAGGGCTCGATCCCGTTCTGTCAACGTCACTTGTGACAGTCGGTATGCGCGCCACTCCGATCACAGGGTGAAGCGGTAGCCGACCATGAGGGAAAGGATGCGGTTCCTGTAATCCGGATCATCATCGGAGTCGTCGAATGAGCCCAGCCCTACGATGCCTCTGCCGTCGACAACCAGGTATCCGGACCCGAGGGGGATCTCCACGTCCGCGCCGAACGCGACGCCCACGTCCATAGTCCGGGTCTGAATGCCCGCTTCAGCACAGGAGACAGGGTCGGAGGATCCATCGGGGAACCTATCGTAGCTGCAGCTGAGCTCGTAAGCGAAGGAGGGCCCGACGAAGAGCTCCGGTCGAGTAGCACCTGTGGACAATGCGAACTTCACCAGGACCGGAAACTCCAGGTATTCCAGGGAGAGCTCGTCGTCCAGGTCACCGGGGTCGTTGTCATTGTTCTCCCTCCCACCCTTCTGGACATACAGACCGTCCAGCTGGACAGACCAGCGCCCGTAGAGCCTGAGCGCAAGGGAGACTCCTCCGATGAAGCCGAAGCGATCGTGGGGAGTAAATGCATCTTCGCCCGCCTGATCCGCTACAGCACCCCCCGCGAGGACACCGAGCGAGACCTGGGGATCCTGGGCTCTAAGGCTCACGGGCATCAGGAACATGAGCAGAAGGAACACGACCGCGAGTCGATGAGGCACCTGGCTCACTCCACAGATGATTCCGATCCATTCCACGCGAATCCAAACCCCCGGGCGGGGCTCGTTCGCCACTTTCCGACCAATCACGCATGCGGAAGCGATAGAATGCTTCGGGTGAGAACCAGCAGCAAGTGCGCGGCTTGAATCTGATCGAGCGAGAGGCGATGCGCGATCCCGCCATCGCCCCACCGTTTGGATCCTCGAATCTCGCTCGTCTTACGGATCGGAGTGCCGGTTAGTCGCCCGGCGCCATCTCCCAGAGGACGTTCACGATCTTCCACTCACCGTTCCATCTGGATACGGCAGATAGTCGATCCACATGCCCGCGTCGATCCGCACGCTGGCCATGTTATAGTAGATGTCCAGAATCTCCACGTCCTCGCGTCGGGCCTCCTCGGGAATGCCTGCTGCACCGTCCATCGCAGTCGCCCGAACGAACTGCTCCGCAGTCATGTTCTGCAGCCGGCTGTCCGGACCGGCCGGTTTCCCCACGATCCGCTTGGCCAGGTTCGGGTGGAGCGCTCCCTCCATGCGCACCGCGTCGCTCGTGTAGAAGCCGTCGATTTAGTCGAGTGCCGTAGCCACGACGGCCGCCGAGTCGGCAGCCGACTGGGCGCTGGTCGGCGCGGCGGCGACCAGCGCCTCTCATGATGGCACGGTCTTCGACTTAGCTTGCGCTCCCTAGATTGCTGTTGATGGTGTTGAACACGGTCGCGACGATCGGGCCCAAGATTGCCAGGGCGGCAATCACGATAATCGCGATCAGCGCCAGCAGCAGAGCGTACTCGACCAGGTCCTGACCGTATTCGTCCTGCCACAGCGCTTCGAACGATGCGAGCATCTCGATCTCCGCCTTCCCATGAATCGAGTCCGCTACCATGGTTGAGTGTTGGCTTGTCAGCTGTCAACTGTTGTGTACCAGCTACAGCCGCCCACCGCTGGGCAAACATTTCCGAGCCAAATCGTGGCAACAACGTTGCCAAAATCCCCTGGCGTCAGAACCGGGGGGCTAATATCGCCACCGTAAGATGTTGTCTCACCATGATGCCGGAGGAGGGACTCGCCGTCGCGGCGCGCAGTGTCGCGACATTGAGCAGGCGTAGCCTGCGAACTACCCTCAACCACCATGCCGGAGGAGGGACTCGAACCCTCAAGGGATTGCTCCCACCGGATTTTGAGTTCAAGGTGACGGTCTGTATCCAACCGCACTGGGCTGTATCTGGCTGATTTGCCGCCACATTCGAGAAGACGTGTTTGCGCCTGGCTGCGCTGAAATGTGTACGGCTGCGGCAAAACGTCGGCAAGGTGTCGGCAAGATCACGTGACCTTCTCCAACGCTTCGCCAACGATTCGGCAGACTGCTTCGCTCGCACGGCGGCGGGCCTGCTTGGTTATAGTGGGGACATGGCGGTAAAGGACTGGCATCCGGTTCGGTTGGGAATCTTCTGGCTCTTGGCAGCCCTCTTCGGTTTTCCGATGTGGCTCCTCTTTGCACTCCTCGCTTCATGGATAACGGGCCGGTACCCAGATCAAGATTGGTTTGAGGCTATCCCAATCGTACTCGCCTTTCTGGTTGTCTTCGCTGTCGTGGGCCTGGGTCTGAGCGTGACCTGGAGATGGCTTGATACCCGGCAGGCCAAGCCATAGGAATACATCCACACCCGCCCAGCCTGTCCCACACATGGTCGGGGGCAGGCAACACCGCCAGTCAACTCCGGAGCTGTAAGGCGCGTAAAATTAGCCGATTGACTCGGGTATGAATATTGCTATGCTTGCAGATGCATGGTTGGCCACCTTCCTCCGGCTGCGCCTGCTTGCAGGGTGCAAACACGGGGCGGCTCATCTCAGGGGTCGTCCCGTGTCTTTCTTCGGCGAGGCGCGTGAGAGCCTGTAGCTCTTAATAGCCCTCGGAGTGATCGTGGCCCTTAACGAAGAGGTCGAGATGCGTGAGCCATACGCAGTGCTGTGGGCGGACGAGTCCGGCCAGGACCTCGTCGAGTACGCTCTGCTCGTGGCGCTGATCGCAGTTATCGTGATCGCCGCCCTCGTACTTTTGGGCCCGATCATCGCGACGGTGTTCAACAAAATCAGTAGCAATCTGGGGACGGTCTAAGTCGAAGTCCCCCCGTCAGAGGCGCGCTAGGTGCGCCCCGTTGTCTCGCCAAGGCTTCTAGTGCCTACGGCGGCACGCCGGGCGCTTCGCTTTGCTCGCACGGCGGCGGGCGGGATGCTATCGTGTGTAGACCCCGAGGTGAGCCCCACCGGACCTCATCCCTGACGGGACTTGCCCGAGGCCACCAATGTCATATGGGATCCAGGTCGTTTGCCGCTGTTGCGCGCTCGTCATCCTTGCGCTCGTTGTCGCCCCTTGCGCTGGTGAGGCCCAAGAAGAACACAGACACATGCACGGGCTCCACTTCTCCCACCCGCTGTTCACCGAATCCGTCACTCCCGACACCAAGCTTCGGTTCGACCTTGAGAAGGAGTGGGAAGCCGACGGCAAAGCGACCGAGATCGAGTTAGAAGGGGAATTCGCGTTCCACAGATCTTTCAGTGTTGAAGTCTTTGCCCCCTACGTGTTCCTCGACCCCGAACTTGGACCGGCCACTTCGGGCGTGGGCAACCTCGAGGTGGCCCTGAAGTTCGCCAACTTCGCATTCGAGGAACGCGGCTTGCTTCTCGGCTATGGGGTCGGGCTAGGGTTTCCCACGGGCGATGCGAAGGCCGACACTGGATCGGACCATATCTGGGAACTCCAGCCGTTCCTCAACGTTGGTGTCGCGGTCGCCAACTTCGAGGTGGTGGCCTGGGGGATTTTTGGGATTCCGACGAATCAGGACGCGGGCGAGGAAGTTGAGACGGACTTCTCGTACGACTTCTCTGTCCTGTACCACATCTCCGACAGATTTCAGGGACTCGTGGAGTTAAATGGTCAAACTGGTCTGAGTGGCGAAGAGGCGGGAGACGGAGTGGTCGCCGTCTCCCCAGGAGTCAAGGTGGCCCCCCTACCGGACTCGCTCATCTTCATTGGGGTCGGAGTAAGTGTTCCTGTTAACGATGAAGAGCTAGATGCGCGCCTCAAGATCTCTCTCTTCTGGCATTTCTGAATCTGAGCGGGTAATGCAGAGGACCCTGTAGCTCGAATGCCTACGGCGGCACGCCGGGCGCTTTCGCTTGCTCGCACGGCGGCGGGCGCGACGGTACGTTGACTGGAGTTGGAGAGTGCGGATCGGCCCGGACTCAGACGATAACCACCCAGAGGAGCAGAATGATGGCTGCCAGAGGAGTCGTGAAGTTTTTCGACACTAACAGGGGCTTCGGCTTCATCACGCCTGAGGGTGGTGGGAAGGACTGCTTCGTCCACCATTCTGCCATCCAGGGCGAGGGCGTCAGCCTTAACGAGGGGGACCTCGTGGAGTTCGATGTGGTTGAGGAAGAGAGGGGCCCAAAGGCGAGTAATGTGGTTCGCCTCCCGGAGTCGGACGAGAGAGAGGGGGAGCGGGACGAGGTGGACGACGAGGAAAAAGAATCGGCGGACGAGGATGAAGACGAGGAAGATAAAGACGATGACTCGTCGCCGTTTCAGTCAGATTCATACTGAGCAGACGGTCTAACGGCTACAGGCCCGCACTGTCAAGTTCGCACGGGGCGGTTCCATCGGGGTCGCCCCGTTCGCTGTGTCTATGCGCTGAGCCACGACCCACACCGGCCGCTTTCGCTTGCTCGCACGGCGGGGGGCGGAGGACTGACCTGCCCCCAAGAGTGGTACCACAAGCTAAGTTAGTCCAGCCGCAAGCCTCCGTACTGATCCGGGTC
>Ga0255058_10000811_pt1 | contig 17794 bp, 6 predicted proteins | sample Cases_109_9_MG_FD_188637 | JGI IMG/M metagenome (GOLD analysis project Ga0255058, IMG submission 188637) | Seawater microbial communities from Amundsen Gulf, Northwest Territories, Canada - Cases_109_9 | ecosystem: Environmental > Aquatic > Marine > Gulf | place: Canada: Northwest Territories... | reverse complement strand
GCTTATTCTCTTTTGCTGATGTCAGTGAATGAACTTATCGCGGCAAGGGACCCTCGAGGATTTCGCCCTCTATCTTTAGGCCGGATTAAAATCAATTCTTCTAAAAAAAACCCAAAATATGCCTATATTATTTCATCAGAAACATGCGCTATGGACCTTATTGACGCGGAATTTATTCGAGATGTGGAGCCAGGGGAGATGCTTCTAATTAATGATAAGGGTTACAAATCTTTTAAACCCTTTAAGGAAGAAAAACCGACTTTTTGTATTTTTGAATATATTTATTTTGCGAGGCCTGATTCAAATATTTTTGGGCAAAACACCCATTACATCCGCAAGAAATTTGGGGAGATTTTAGCTGAAGAAGCCCCTGTGGACGCTGATATTGTTGTGCCTGTGCCAGATTCTGGAATTTCCGCGGCCCTGGGTTACGCCGAAAAATCCAAAATCCCCTTTGAAATGGGGTTGATAAGAAATCATTATATAGGTCGAACTTTTATAGAGCCCAAACAAAGCATCCGTAATTTTGGGGTTAAACTTAAATTGAACCCCATTAAAAAGTTCATACAGGGCAAACGGGTTGTTGTAGTAGATGATTCGATTGTTCGCGGGACAACCAGCAAAAAAATCGTAAAAATGATAAAAGATGCGGGAGCAAAAGAAGTGCATTTCCGGGTAAGCGCTCCCCCCACAGTGCATTCATGCTTTTATGGGATTGACACGCCTTACAAACTCGATTTGATTGCCGCAAACTACACAGTTGAAGAAATTCAATCCTATCTCAATGCGGACAGTTTGGCCTATATAAGCCTTGATGGCCTTTACAAAGCTTTTCCTAATGGCAAGGAAAACTTTTGTAAAGCATGTTTTGATGGCAATTATCCTGTGAAATCAGACGTTATTGAAACTCCGCAACTCACGCTTTTTGATAAATAAAATGGGTTTTCAAAGGCTCACAAACAGTTATTCTCCCACCTCCTTTTCTTTAACTGTACATAATCGGTCCCTTAGAGTTACCAAAGAAGGGGTTTTTTTTGTTATTCTGGTCTTCGGAATCGGGTTCGCCGCTATCAATACAGGCATCAATCTTTTGTACCTGATTCTGGCCATGTGCCTGAGCTTTATTATTGTTTCAGGTGTGCTATCGGAATTAACTCTTCGAAATCTCCTCTTTACTCGTGTTATCCCTGATGAAATTTTTGCGGGCGAGCCTTTTCCGGTTCAGGTAAAAATCAAAAACAGAAAGAAATTCTTTCCTACCTACTCCATCTGGATAGAAGAAAATATGGATTCCAGCCACAATATTGAAGGAACCAAAAGTCATTTAAAGAAAAAAACAGCCCCTGAGATTCCGAAAATCTACTTTTATAATATTAAGCCAGGTGATTCTGAAAAAAGAACTGTCTTGTGGACGCTTCCAAAAAGAGGTCGATTTGAAACGAAAGGACTAAAAATCGGGACCCGATTTCCCTTTGGTTTTTTTGTCAAAACAGCATTCATTAATCAGCCGGAAGAAAGGGTGGTTTATCCCATCATCAGAAATCTTGAGGGTCTCTCTCATCAGTTTATTAACCATGGGGCAGTTCCATCAATGAAAAAAGGGATGGGCAGTGATGTTTTCGGGTTTCGAAAATTTACCTATGGCGATAGTTCGAGAATGGTCCATTGGAAAACCTCCGCAAAAGTCAATGCTTTGATGGTAAAAGAATATTTCCTTGAAGAAAGCAAAAAAATTTCGATCATATTTGATAATCATGTAGATCCTGAACTATCCAGGATGAACTATGATGAAATTTCTGAAAAATTTGATGAGGGTGTCACTCAAGCGGCTTCCCTGGCCCATCATTTTACCCAAAAGGATTATCAAGTTAAAATGGTTACCCACAGCCAGGACTTTCCTTTTGGAAGAGGACATGGTCATTTAACCGCAATTTTACACCACTTGGCGTTATTGAAACCGATAAATACAAAAACGGACCGAAAGATCCAATCACCAGAAAATTGCGACGGAGTTTTACATCTATCTTTCGGGGGGGACTTCGACGATTCCCCACAATCCCGCGCCTTCCATTAGTTCTACTTTATAAATATTTGAAATATCCCAATAGTTACAAATGATCTTTTTTAAAACGAAGCAAAGGGGTAAAGTAATTTAATAGAGTGGTATATAACCAATTATACAATTAAACTGTAAAACCTTCTTTTTTGAGAAAGTTTTTTTGTTTGTTCTCCAGAGCGGCAGCCCTATTTGGTTGCGGCCCTTAGCCGCGAATTGCTAAAGGAAAATTTATGACATTGGCATTTGGGTTTATTTTAACCCACTACATACTTTATAGCCTTGGGATAATTGCTTTGTTAATCAGCGAAGCGTTGGTTCCCCCTATAGTTATATTTTCTCTTTTATTTCTCTTAATATTATTTGTGTCAGAGCTAAAAGGAAAAATACCCATTATTACTGGGAAAAATTTTTGGGGATTTTATGTTGGACCTTTAGCTCTTGTTTTTGGCTATTTTGCTTTTGACCTTCCGGTTTTTGACAGTATTTGCTATCTCGTTTTAATAATACTTTTCACAAGAATCATCTTTAAAAGTGAAACAAACGATTATCTCTTTTGTTATATTCTCAGCCTGACATTTTTGATAATCGGAGCTATGGGCGCCGCAGAATTTTCGTTCGCGCTTATTTTTATCGCATTTTTTATTGTTATTTCCTGGAGTATGATTTTATTTCATTTACGCTTAGAAAAAGAAGATGAGCTTAAATTAAATAAATTATCTTTAAAATATGCCTTAACGGATAAGGACGCCTTCCAAAAGGAAAAAATAGGGGCTTCTTTTTTTGGTTTAACTTCTTTGCTCGTCTTAGGGTCGCTGGTAATTACTTTAGTTATATTTTTTCTCATGCCAAGGCTTGGGAAAGGTTATTTTACGCTTTTCGGAAAGACCAAACAGGCTATAAGCGGTTTTTCCAATGCCGTTGAATTAGGTGATATTGGCCGGATACTGTTGAATCAATCCATGGTAATGAGGATTGAAACCTATAAAGATAATGAAAAAATACAGCCCGGAGGCGATATTTACTGGCGAGGAATAGCCCTTGATTATTACGACGGAAAAAGTTGGCATAACACTTTTACCAATAAGGATTCCGTTAAAAAAATAGGCAATAATAATTATAAGATTGGCGATCCCAAAATATATTCTGAAATGTTAAAGCAGGTGATTTACCTGGAGCCTATTGGGTCAGACATAATTTTTCCAGCTGGTAACCCTATCACCGTAAACGGGCCCTTTCAGTGGTTGGGCATTGATTCTAACAATAGCCTTTATCGATCACAATTTCCCCATGGGCGAATCAAATTAGTTATTAATTCTGACGTCAGCGCTAAAGGGAAATATCTACTTTCCCCAAATGAAAATCATATGAGTATGGAAGATAGGAAAAAATACCTTCAACTCCCGCCTCCTTCAGATCAATTTACTGAGTTTACAAACAATATTACCAGGGGTAGCGAAAATAAATATCAACAAGCTTCCACAATAGAATCTTACTTGAAAAAAAACTTTGGTTATACCCTTAATCAATCATCATCAAAAGGCGCCTCTCCTATTGACCATTTTTTGTTTGTTAACAAGAAAGGACATTGTGAATATTTTGCCTCTTCGATGACGCTTATTTTAAGGACCTTAGGGATTCCAGCGCGGATCGTAAACGGTTTTTCAAGAGGAGAATGGAACGAGGTAGGGGAATATTTGCAGGTGCGCCAAAGCAATGCTCACACATGGGTTGAAGCGCTTGTGGATGACAATGGATGGATCATTTTTGATCCGACGCCACCGGCGCCGCCAATATCGGGCCCTTTTCTCATGTCCATGAATCAATATTTGGACGCAATAAAAATGACCTGGTACCGGTACATCATTAACTTTACCTGGCAGGACCAACAGGCTATTGCAATAAACGTCCGGAATAAGGGCCTAAAAATGAAGGAAAAATTTAATATTAACTTTTCAAAAGAGTGGGAATATTTTAAGCAAGGCATTAAAGATATCCGATATGAGATACTAGCTTTAAGCGGCGCTATTTTCCTTCTTCTCCTGGTTTTTGGGAAAAAAATTGCTTTAAAAGCTCGACCAATAATGGGCAGGAAAATTAAACCCCGGGATAAATCATCCTTAATTTATTTTAAAATGCTTGCATTACTTAAGAAAAAAGGGTTTGAAAAGAAAGACACCCATACTCCACGGGAATTTGCTTACCAGATTAAAAATGATGTTGGAAAGGCCTGGGAGAAAATACAAACAATTACAAATGAATATTATAAAGTTCGCTTTGGGGCGGCAAAGTTAGTTAAGGAAAATAAATTGGGACTTTATTTAAAAGATATTTCTAAACTAATTTCTAATTAAATTAACGCCCTGCGGGCGAACTTTGGAGTGTAGTAACCGTGTTACTGCTAGTGGTTTAAAAACATCGACACAGTCGAAGCGCTCCTAAAAAGAAAAAAGTAAGTTCTCAAAAAGTTGAGGAAATAATTCTTCGTGTCATGCCCGAATGCTTTTATCGGGCATCCAGAATTAAATTTATCCTGGATTCCCGCTAACAACATGCGGGAATGACAAACATAGGAACGCCCGGTTTACCTCAACTTTTTGAGAACTTACAGAAAAAAAATACTAACTGTTTGATTTATTTAAAATAAAAAAGGAATTTCCTATACGAATAAATTATACCAAAACATTCTCTACACACCCCTAAATCCCCTTTTAATAGAGGGGATTGGAAGGAAGTTATTTTTTATAAATGCAATTTCACAAATATTCCCCTCTAAAAAGAGGGGTGGCTCCGAAGGAGACGGGGTGTGTTATGGAAAAGTTTTTGCTGTCCCCATTGCGCAGAGTGGTTACAAAATTTTAAGGTTTTTTTATGAGAGAAAACTATAGTTCATTATATGATTTCATAAGTCGGCTGGAAAAGGATGGCGAATTGATCCGAATTCAAGAAGAGGTCTCTCCTGTTTTGGAAATCACGGAGATTGCCGATAGAGTTTCCAAATCACCAGGTGGAGGAAAGGCCCTATTGTTTGAAAATGTCGCGGGGAGCGCGATGCCTGTTTTAATCAACGCCTTTGGAAGCCAGAGAAGAATGCGCATGGCCCTTGGCGTAAGAGATATCGAAGATATATCTGAGGAAATAAGAGAATTAATTGAAACGAAGCCCCCTAAAGGCATTGCTGAAAACCTTGCTTTAATACCAAAAGCGCTTGAGCTGGTTAAAATACCCCCCAAAAACTTTAAAGGGAAAATAGCGCCCTGTCAGGAGGTAGTTTCTCAAAACAATGAAATCGATTTAACCCAATTGCCCGTTTTAAAATGCTGGCCCGATGATGGAGGAAGATTTATCACTTTGCCTCTGGTTTTTACCCGGTCACCCATATCGGGAAAACGAAACGTGGGGGTTTACAGAATGCAGGTGTACGATAGAAATACCACAGGGATGCACTGGCATATCCATAAGGATGGAGCGGGACATTACCATGAATATAAAAAAATGAACAAAAGAATGGAGTTGGCAGTGGCCATAGGAACCGACCCTGTGGTAACTTATGCCGCCACAGCCCCTTTGCCTCCGGGGGTGGACGAGTTATTGCTTGCCGGTTTTATCCGGAAAAAAGGGGTGGAACTCGTTCGTTGCAAAACCGTTGATATTGAGGTGCCGGCTTCATCGGAAATCGTCCTGGAGGGATATGTGGACCCTGAAGAGACCAAGATTGAAGGGCCCTTTGGAGATCATACCGGTTATTATTCAATGGCAGCGCCCTACCCTGTTTTTCATATAACAGCGATTACACATAAAAAGGACCCCATTTACAGTACTACTATTGTGGGAAAACCGCCCATGGAGGATTGCTATATGGGGAAAGCAACGGAGAGAATTTTTCTTCCTATGCTAAGAACTATCAACCCGGATATTGTGGATATCTCGCTGCCGTGGGAGGGCGTATTTCATAATTGCGCCATAGTGGCAATTGATAAGCGCTTTCCTTTTCATGAGAGACATGTCATGAATCATCTCTGGGGGGCCGGCCAAATGAGTTTTGCTAAAATGATTCTGGTGGTTGATTCCCATTTAGATATCCATAATTATTCTGAAGTGGCCAGGCATTTATTTAACCATATTGATCTTACAAAGGATTTATATTTTTCCGAAGGAATTCTGGATGTCCTGGACCACTCATCTCCTCAAGGTCTTTACGGGTCCAAGTTGGGCATAGAAGCAATCAGCGGACATAAAGAAGAAAAAAACCATCAAAAGAAAATTAAAACTCCCCAAATTCCTTTAGTAAAGGAAACTCTGCGGCTTGTAAAAAAGATATCCTCCAAAGTAAAAGAAATTTCCATTCCCCTTCGAAATGTTAAAACTCCAATTCTTTTTATTTCCCTGCAAAAAAAGAAGCCACATGCCGCAAAGGAAATGGCAAAATTAGTCTTTAAGGATCCCAACCTTGGCGCCTTTAAAATTGTGATTATTTTTGATTTTGATGTGGAGATAAAAAATGCTTCTGTCGCGCTTTGGAAATTTTTTAATAATGTGGACCCGAAACGGGATTTTCATTTTTTTAAAGGCAGGGTTGGCATTGATGCCACACGCAAACTGAAGGAGGAGGGTTACAAAAGGGAATGGCCTGATGAGATTAAAATGAGCAAAGGGGTCAAGAAAAAAATAAGCAAGATTTGGCCCAAATTGGGGATTTCTTAGGTGGGGATTTAGGGGAGGTTGAGTATTCCCAAATTGTTGTAAGTTCTTTGTCCCGTAGGGACTTGTGATAATAGCCCAGCAATTTATTGCTGGGTCACAGACCCCACCTCATAGTCCCATAGGGACGGCTGAAAAACACGATGCATTCAGTCGTCCCTACGGGACTAACAATCGTTGGATCTAGCCCCACCGATGAATCGGTGGGCTATTTCCAGATCCCTCCGGGACAAAAAAATGATTTGCAACAATTTGGGAATGCTACCATTCAGAGGTGGGTATAATCAAATGCAGTTTAAGCTATTGACCCTTTTGCTTTTGATATAAAATCTCTGACCTTTTGTTTATCCTTAATTCCGGGGCTTTTTTCTACTCCGCTGCTAACATCCACGCCATAGGGAGACACTTTATCTATAGCCTCAGAAACATTATTAGCAGTCAACCCACCAGCCAAAATAATCTTTCCGAATTGTTTTGCTTTTTTGGCAAGTCCCCATTCAAAGGTTAATCCGCTCCCCCCATAGCTTTCTTTATTAAAGCTATCCAACAAAAAGGCATCCACCTTATATTTTTTTATCAAATCCAATGATTGTTCATTTTTGACTCTTATAGCTTTAATTAATTTGCCCTCAATTAATTTGCAATATGACGGGGATTCATCTCCATGGAGCTGAATAGCAGTTAAGCCTGTTAATTGCGCAATATCCCGAATTTCATTAAAATCCTCATTGACAAACACCCCTACGGTGGAAACCAAAGGGGGGAGGGAGGATATAATTTCCTTAGCTTTATTAGGATTAATAAAACGAGGACTTTTATCATAAAAAATAAAACCCAAGGCGTCAGCTCCGCAGTCCACAGCCCACAAGGCATCGTCTTGATTGGTAATCCCACAAATCTTTACTTTAACCATTTAAGAATATTCCTAAAAATACACTTCTTTATTTGAATACAAAAAACCTGGTCCTCAGGATCAGGTCGAATATATTGGCTATGCCCTATCTTGTCATTCCCGAGTGTTCCTATCGGGAATCCAGAATCAAAACTCATCTTGGATTCCCGCTAAATCTTGTCCTCGCGTGCTTTTAGCGGGGAACGTTCGGGAATGACATTCTGGGACGTCGTTAATGACACTATGTGTTTCTAAATCCCTGCTATTTTGATCCAACAAGATGCAATGCTATTACCATTAAATCATGCCCTCTGGGCTTATTTCAATACCGGCCCCTCCGGGGTTGGATTTTTATTAATGGAATTCAAAGAAAGGTGTAGAAAAATTTCATAGGTTATAATACCTAAATTGAGCGATTTTTTTCAAGCCTATAATCTCCTCGGTTAAATGCGAAGTTTATCGCACGTGAAATGGAAGAGCAAAGCTTCAGGATTACCGATTGGAAATTACATCTCTCCATGACCATCCTTTTTTGAATGCTCCTTGAGCTTTCTTCAATCTTTTGGTTTTTACCCCGTTAGAGAAAGCCACCGACTCCTGTCGGTGGTATAGATCCTTCCTTGTGGATGGTGGTTCAATGCCACCATCTAACGGGGTTTACATTTACAAATCCACCTAGCCATAGTAATTTTATCTTTTTACAACAACTTTAATTTAATCATGACTGGAAATAGTTGACAGGGAAATTAACGCTTTTTTGAAAGCGATAACTTGAGATACAGGATATCTTCCCATTTGCAGCGGAGTATTAATTCTTATAGTTATCTGTGGCAACAAAACAAGTGCTTTATGGACAAGCATTTGCCCAAAGACTTTAATTCTAAAATAGTTCTTCTTTCTTATGAAAGGTGAACTTTTTTTCTTAAGATCTCCCCGTTTATTCCTATTTTGCCACTTCTTCTGTATGGATGTGGGATTATATGGTTAACTATAAAGCTCATCTAGGATTGTTTATTGTTCGGCGCAGTGCTTTATTATGCCAATTTATGATGTGCATTAAATATTCTGCAAACAAAAAATGAGCTAATATAATTGTTTATAAAATATCTTCTCTTAATAAATATCCCGTCACTGAACCTTTTTCCAATAAAAAATTTAAAATAACAATAACTTGATTTTTAATCTGTTTCGATCTTTTAATCCTTTGACGGTTTGTTAAAATATATCTTCTAACAAGATTTTCAATGTAATAAATGGTATTTACGTCCAATTCCTTGGAAAACATGTTCTTGTTTTTCTCCAAGATATTCCTTATCCAAATTATGCCATCATCAATAAAATTACTTCCTATATCATTGAGGATTTTTGAAAGAGAATATAATACTGAAGGATGATGTCCTATATCATTTGCAACATTTTTGAAAAATAATTTTTCTCTATCTTTTAGTGTATGCCATTCTTTTGCATCTTCTTTCCAATACAGCCCCGCTAGAAGGTAATTATGAAGGATTTCTTTGGTGTAATGACGAAAGCCCTGATTTTTGCAAATCTCAGTTATTTTGTCATAGAAAGCATTCCATACAGTCCAAAATTCTTCATATTTATTTAATCTGTCCTCCACAGTTACAAACTCTTTGAAAAAATCAGCCATATCTCTTGAACTAATAAAATTATCGATAAAAGGCCTTAAGTATGTTTCGATTTCATTCTTTGTTGAATTTAAAATGAAGCATGCAAACTTATTCAAAAACCTATGCTTTAGGACATAGTCAACTTTGTCATCATCCTGGAAAAGTTTTTTTGAAAAAACAGGTAAAATAGCAGTCAAGAACTTTTTATGGTCTTTATGTTCTATTTTGTGAGGTAAAAGCTCGAAAGCTGTTATTAGAGTTCCTAAATCTAATGTCTCTAAATCAATTAATTCGTCATAAGTAAGGCTATTTGAAATAATTTTTCCTAGCTCTTTTTCATATTTTTTTCTAAACCTTTCTAATAATTGTTTCTCTGATAATTCGTAAATATTTTTTTTGTAATTTTTTTTTCTGATCTCGTCGCTTAGGTTCTTATATTTAGGTTTTAATAGTAAGTAACCTAAAAAAAATGAATGAGCATCTTCAAAACTTATTCCCCATAAACGATGCAACACACTTCTAATAGCAAATGTCGATATTTCTCTCCAGGGGTTAAGTAATAATAGACACAAAATCATTTTAATTTCTTCTTTATCTTTTGGAAAATGCTTTATAAGTTCAGCCAAAATAATTATAGATGGTTCTGTGCCATCAGAGATTTGATAATGATAATGTTTGACTTTAAGAGGGGTGGATGCGAAAACAATAATTACTTCTTTACAGAAATTTTTATCTTCCTTATTTAATTTATCAAAAAAATCACAGATTAAAACAGAACAGGTATATGCAGGAATTGAGTGATTAAACAAAGAGAAGTTTTCTTCTGGACAATTTTTCAATCCTTCAATAATTTCTTTTGTTTCTTTAATAACTAATTGGGGATTTGTTTCGTATTGTTGATATTGCTTATATTTGTTTTCTTCCCTTCTGAATCTGCCATCTGACCATAATTTCAGTGATGTATATTTCATTAAAGCTGAAGATTCATTTTTAGAATCCTCACTATGCTTTTTTAATTCTGGGTCAATTTCAGGATTAAATTTTATTAATGTTTTTCCATCTTTTTCTTCAATCTCTAGACTCATTTTTCTTCTGTCCATTCTCGCTAGATACAATCTCCAGGTCTTATCAGAATCGGTTTCTTTATCTTTATTAGGAATTTTCTCATAATATTTATCAAAAATTTTCCAAATTATTTTGGATCTGTTTTCAGCATCCTTAACGCTTTCTCCTTTTATTCTAAAGAATTGATAATTGAGCGCGATATTCTCCAATGAAAGTTTTCTATGGGGTTCATCACAAGTTATAATTCTTTCCTTTTCGAAAAATGTTTGTTCATAATTAAATCCATAACCTAAAGAATAATGGCTTTTTGCAGTTTGATCCAGCATCATTCTGTTTGTATCATAAAGAAAAAACTCCTTTGTTTGAAAAAGTATTTTTGCGATATTGAAAAGTTTAGATGGGTGAGCAAGAACCACACTTGCAACCACAGCAGTTATTGAAGCTGATTTTGAATTTTTTATAAGATAAAAGCACTGGCTTTCAATATTTTTTATTGATTCTGATTTTGCATATTCGAGCAACCACTTTTCCAAAGCCATGTGCATTGATTCAAGAAGTTGTGAAGACATTTGTGTGCCTCTATACATATTCCATAACCTATTGCTTATATGTTGTTTTATTGATTTCTTTTCATCAATAAAAACCTCTACCTCTTCAGCTTCATTTTTAAGTGTGGATTTTGAATAGCACTCAACAGTTTTATTTATAAAAGACAGGATAAAATCAATTGCTTGTTTTGGAGCAAAACGTAATAGCGTATAGATTGGGGTTTGCAATGCACTTGCTGGAAAATAGTCATGATGATGCTCACGTAGGCAAAAATCTTGTTCAACATCAATTCTATCCCCTGGACGCCAGTTTTTTTTATCAGGAATTTGAAACCAAAAGAGGCTTCCTAAACTAATCACTTGCTCGGGAAGATTTTTTGCTATTTCAGAACTATTTATAGCTGATGATAGGGAAGTTTGGATCAGTGCATAATATTTACTTCTATGATTAATTTCCTTTTTGGATAAAACTTCGTTAAAAATATTTTTTAGTTCCTCTTTAACTTCAAACGAACCATTTAAAATGGTTCTTATCATTATTTTTTGGGTTTCACTGCGATAACTATAATCAAAACCATCATTTTTTGTAATTTCGTCATAATAAAATAATGATATTTGGCTTGCGTTTTTTGTTGTTTTGCCCTGTCTGTTTTTATTATTCCAATCATCAAGCAAGGGGAGAATGGTATTTATATGCTTTAAGCCAAATTCTTTTTTATAATTATTAATAAAATTTATTACGCAACCCCAGCCATCGCCTTTTGGTTTTGTAAATAGAGTTTTTAATGCAGGGCCTTCTATTTTTGATATACTAAGAAGGCTTAAAATACTTTCATCAATTTCTTTGCAGGCAATTCTAAGCAAAAAAACAATCCTGACTATTAGCTTTTGATTGTCTTCTAGGAGCTTTTTTTCAAATAATTGGATGAATTTTTCTGAATAATTGGATAGTAATACTGATACTAAAATTTCATCTTTCCAATAACTTTCTATTTCATCATCGCTAGTCGTGGTTTCTATTAAAGATTTAACCTCTTCCCTCTTGATAAAAAGTCTTTCTGAAAGCCAACTCCTAAAAGCTCTACGAATTGCTAAAGAACTTCCTATTTCTCGATAAAAAGCCTTGTAGTCCTCTGAATTATGAAAAGCTCTTTCTATTGCTTTATCTAATGCCCATTCTTCATAAATATCGTGAGTAATAAAGTATCCACCAGAATTAGATTCATATTTTATAATTTCATCGGATTGCAGCTTATGAAGTATTTCATCTTCACAATCATCAGCCTTTACAAGAAAATGTCCGTCATTAGCTCTTTTTATCGCAATTTTAAGAAAACAGTCTTCTCTTTTTATGTGAGTATTGTTTTTGCGGTAGGATGATTTCGATATTTGTTTATTCCATAGGATATTTTTGAAGTCAGAGTAACTTACAGCAGCATCTATACTCCCGTAAATCTGCAAGTATTCATTAAGATAAAAAGGATTGTGTAAAATCTCACACAATCTTTCGCTGTTTGGAAGCCTGAAATTAAACGTTTCAGAAAACCCTGCGAGTTCATCAGTTGTGAGATTTACAATATTTAATAGTTGAAAATTTAGTTTAAAAAATTCTATACATTGATATTTAAGATCATCTAAATAACCATGTCTTGTTGTAAAAATAATTTTCCAATTGGCATCAATTAGGGTAGATAAAAATTCTTCAAAAACCTCTTTATGTTCTATATCTGACAATTTTTCAGCAGAATCAATAATTATATATTTCTCATTAATATCTTCATGCTCTTTTATGAAATCCGATAATGTAAAATCCCCATAAGATTTGAAAAGTTCATTGATATTAAAAATATTTAATTCTGTAGCTTTAAAAGCAAAAAAAGGTATTGTGTCTTTAATGAAATCGTAAAAATCTTTTATCACCGCTGTTTTTCCTACACCGGCTTCACCGCTTACAATAACCAACGAAGAACTATCTAAAGTTTGACGAAGCTTTTCCACAATCTTTGATCTGTCTATTTTTATTTCATTATCATGAAAAATTATTTTCGAATGTATTGTTTTAAGGATTGATTCAGTGTGTTGTTTTAATTCACCAATAAAATCAATTACACTTTTGTTAAGGCTAAAAAAGTGTTGCGCTAAAATGCTATTTTTTTCGAGAGCGAGCTGAACTTCAAAATGACTTGGAACTTTCCATTCTAATTCTATACTTTTAGATTTAGCGTAATTTTCTATTTCTGTTTTATATGCTGGCTCCTTTTTGTCTTTATTACTGCTTTCTGAAAATTCCTTATTTATATAAAATAAAACTTTATTAAGTTTCGGATTTTTTATTTTTGCCTTGGTAATTGAATCTTTTATATCGTCTTTGTTCTCACTAATTTTTGTTTCATAAAACTTTGCTTGAAAGCCAATCCACTTGCCATCATGTTCAATTGGTTCTGTTTCTATTCCAGCTTGGTTTTTATAACGAAATACCCCTGTATTTAGTTTAAATTCATCGCAAAACAAAAGTAAGCTAAGCCACTCAAAAGACCTTTGCTCTTTCCCATTAAATTTTGTTTTAAAATTGTTCCAATTAATTTCTTGCATTCGTATCACTCATTATTTCGTTCGATGTTCAGAATAATCTTACTTTTGCAATGATATCCGTGAAATTGGATAACTCTTTATAATAGTGATAAATGACAGTTACACTATTATAATCGGCCTGAAAAATAAAATAATCATACCAATTGCAGATTTATTTGACAATACAAGCAACTATTGGCTTTTCATTATAACATTGCTTCAAAAAGTTCACCTTTCCTCTGAAATATGAACTTTTAATCCTTTGAAAACCCGAATAACCGATTAAAACTGCAATTATGGGGTCAGGTCTTGAAATATTAGTTTTTAAACACTCTTCAATAGGTCAGGCATAAGCTATGTTATTCCTTTAAGCCGCTGTCAGGGGATGTATCCGGGACAGCTCTTTTTTATAGGTCCGTTCCTGCCTCCCATAAATCCACCGCTTGCTGTGCATTCAGCCAAAACCCTAATCGGCGACTCCAGAATATAAATCACGAAACCACAACCAATCAACAAAAGTAGTATTTCCATTAGTTAGGTGAATTGCTCTTATATCTTTTTATATTGAGTTTAGAGGAAAGTGAAATAAAAAGTTCAGGAGGTATTATTGCATAGGAAAGGGGTCAAATCTCTGCTTGACTGCATGTAGCCTTAATACTTTTATACAAATTTGCAAGCCTTTTGTTTTTAGTCAATTTCATTTTAAACCTGAACTGATTTGAAGAAATGGTTTCATAAGAAGCAGCTTTATACTTTTCCGCTATCTCCGGCAAACTCAATGAAGATATTTCCCTGCTCAGGCAAAACAAGCTGTAAATACCAGCCTGACCTTACGAAATTGCTTTATTGGTGGGTATATTCAAGAGTATGAACTCGATGGCAGTGATAGAGCAAAATATGGTGAAAAACTCCTATCAGAATTAGCGAAAGCGCTAAATGGTGTCAGCAACTGCCACCGCCGTCAATTGTATGATTATCTTCAGTTTTATCGAGTCTATCCACAAATTGTGCGGTCAGTGTCGGCACAATTGCAGCCCTTGATTCACAACAAGTTATGATGCGTTGAAAAAAGTGCGTTCAGCAACCGCACTATTGGAAATAATTGTTGAAAGAAACAATGCAAACCTAAACATGGAATATATAAATGAATAAGAAAATTATAAGCGATAGAGATTATAAAAACTGGCTTACAGAAGTGATTGATAAAGTGAAATCAGCTCAAGTAAAAGTAGCGGTAAAAGTAAATAGCGCCTTAATTGCTTTTTACTGGGAACTTGGAAAAATGATTGCCAAGAAACAATTCGAAAGTAAATGGGGTGATAAGATAATTGAACAGTTATCCAACGATTTGCATTCAAATTTCCCTGAATTAAAAGGGCTGTCAACTTCAAATTTAAAATACTGTAAGAGGTTTTATCTGTTTTATGGCGAAAACCCTGATTTTAAGGCGATAGAGCAGAATAAAGACGGTAGGCTAATTGGTCAACAGCCTGTTGACCAAATTCCCTGGGGACATAATATCCTCATTTTTACAAAATCTAAATCCGCCAAAGAAGCTATGTTTTATATTCAGCAAACCATCGAAAATAACTGGAGCCGAGAAGCCCTGGCGCTTCAAATAAAGTCTAATCTTTACAGCAGGCAAGGTAAAGCAACCACAAATTTCAAAACCACTTTACCCACGCCGCAATCAGATTTAGCAGTGCAAACCATTAAAGACCCCTATGTCTTTGATTTTCTGACATTGACAAAACCTTATAACGAAAGAGATATTGAGAATCAACTTGTAGAACATGTTACAAAGTTTCTTTTGGAGTTGGGAAAAGGTTTTGCCTTTATTGGAAAGCAATATCATTTGGAAGTGGCTGATAATGATTATTACTTAGACCTGTTATTTTACCATGTTACGCTAAAATGCTATGTCATCATCGAGCTTAAAAACAAAAAATTTATTCCGGAATACGCAGGAAAGATGAATTTCTATCTGTCCGCAGTTGATAGCACGATTAAAAATGACAATGATAACCCTACAATAGGAATACTCTTGTGCAGAGATAAAAACAGTATCGAAGCTGAGTTTGCTTTAAGAGATATTAGCAAACCAATGGGGGTAAGTGAATTTCAATTCACCGAGATTCTACCCAAAGAGCTGCAAAGCAGTCTTCCAACTATTGAAGAGATTGAAAGAGAGTTTGGAAAAAAATCATGAAATTTACAGAAGAGAAATTAGAACAGGCAGTCATAAAACTCTTTGAAGAGGAGGACTATAAACATCTTACGGGCGAGGAAATCCATAAAGAGATGGCCGATGTTCTGCTTAGGGATGATTTAAAACAGTATCTGCTGGACAGATATTCCGATGAAAATATTACACTGAACGAGATAGAAACTATCATCCGTAAACTGGAGCTGTATTCTGCGTCGGCTTTGTATGAAAGCAATAAAAAAATTATCAAATTATTGTCGGACGGGTTTCTTCTAAGGCGGGAAGATCGTAGTAAAAAAGACCTTTATATTCAATTAATTGATTCTGGCAATTTGCCCGGGTTTCGCTCTCCGCGTCCTGATGAGGTGGCTACCATTGTGGCTGAAGAGCCGGCTCCTTATAACGCAAGCAGAAATATCTATAAGATTGTCAATCAACTTGAAATACAGGGATACGAAAAGAGAATCCCCGATGCCATAATCTATATCAACGGTATTCCCCTTGTGGTGATTGAGTTTAAAAGCGCCATCAAAGAAAATACTACCATTAAAAATGCTTATGACCAGATAACAGTGCGGTACCGCCGTGATATTCCTGAACTTCTGAAATACAATGCTTTTTGTGTTATCAGCGATGGCGTAAACAATAAAGCCGGTTCACTGTTTGCTCCTTATGATTTTTATTATGCCTGGCGTAAAACCGATGGAAATGAAATAAAAGAGGTGGATGGCATAAACTCCCTGTACACAATGGTAAAGGGGCTGTTTAACAGAGAAAGACTGGTTGATATTGTCAGAAACTTTGTCTATTTCCCGGATACCTCAAAAGAGGACATCAAAATAGTCTGCCGATATCCCCAGTATTACGCTGCTCGTAAGCTCTTCTCTTCCATAAAGAAAAATATGAGACCTGAAGGAAGTGGAAAAGGCGGCACATACTTTGGAGCGACAGGGAGTGGGAAAAGCTACACAATGCTTTACCTTACCCGCCTTTTAATGAAAAGCGCCTATTTTTCAAGTCCGACCATTGTTCTTATTACAGACCGAACCGACCTGGATGATCAGCTTTCGGGGCAGTTTACCAATGCCAAGAAGTTTATAGGCGATGACACTGTTGAAAGTGTGGAAAGCCGTGAAGATTTAAGAAAGAAACTACAGGGCAGAAAAAGCGGAGGGGTTTTTCTTACCACTATTCATAAGTTTACAGAGGATTTAAAACTTCTGACAGACAGAGCAAATGTAATTTGTATTTCCGATGAAGCTCACCGCTCACAGGTTAATCTTGATCAGAAAATTCGAGTTACTTCAAAGGGCGTATTGAAAACCTTCGGATTCGCTAAATATCTGCGCGATTCTCTTCCCAATGCAACTTATGTCGGTTTTACCGGGACACCGATAGACGCCACCCTCGATGTATTCGGCAAGGTTGTTGACGCCTATACAATGAAAGAATCTGTCAAGGATAATATTACCGTTCGTATTGTTTACGAAGGCAGAGCCGCAAAGGTGCTTCTCGAAGAGAAAAAACTTGCGGAGATTGAGGAATATTACAAGCAATGCTCCGAAGAAGGCACAAACGATTACCAAATTGAAGAGAGTAAAAAAGCAGTCACCAATATGGAGGTAATTCTCGGCGACCCTGACCGCCTTGAAACTTTGGCAAAAGATTTGGTAGACCACTATGTTAAACGGCTTGAAGAAGGCGCTAGTGTTCTTGGAAAAGTGATGTTTGTTTCCTCAAGCAGACAAATTGCCTACGATCTGTATAAACAGATTATTGCTTTAAAACCTGAATGGGCGGAAGTTAAAGAATGTGATGAGGGCGTCACGCTTTCTGAAAAAGATAGAAAAGAGATAAAGCCAACTGAGAAAATCAAAATGGTTATGACCCGTGACAAGGACGACCCTAAGGAATTATGGGATTTGCTCGGCACAAAAGATTACCGCAAAGAGCTTGACCGTCAATTCAAGAGCGCTAAGTCAAATTTCAAGATTGCCATTGTTGTTGATATGTGGCTTACAGGTTTTGATGTGCCCTTTCTCGATACCATTTATGTTGACAAACCAGTTCAGCAGCATTCACTGATTCAGACTATCTCCCGTGTAAATCGTGTATATGAAGGCA
>Ga0255058_10000810_pt1 | contig 17800 bp, 22 predicted proteins | sample Cases_109_9_MG_FD_188637 | JGI IMG/M metagenome (GOLD analysis project Ga0255058, IMG submission 188637) | Seawater microbial communities from Amundsen Gulf, Northwest Territories, Canada - Cases_109_9 | ecosystem: Environmental > Aquatic > Marine > Gulf | place: Canada: Northwest Territories... | reverse complement strand
GTCCGGGCGAGGCAAGCGGGAGTCCGTAGCCAGGGAAGGGCGCCACAATGGGCCCGGGAAGCTCTTGATCAGCTCCTCGAGGGCGAAGTTGCCAAGGGGCAGCAGTTGCCGCACCACCGATGCGATCTCTCGAGGGCCCAGTGTGACTAGCTCGTCCACCAGCAATCGAGCACGACGCGCAGGCGGCGGTGGGGCCACGCTGTCCGTGAGCCGGGGTTCGGCGGGTGGTGCTTTGGGCCGAACGTGTGAACCCCCGTCCTCGGCGCCCCTCGGGATCTCCGTTGGCAGTACCCCCGCTGGGAGTGAGTATCGTCGCTTGCGCACGTTCACGCCCCACTTATACCAGGAGGCGCAGCGTTTTGGGCGATCCCCTAGTCGGCGAGCGTTTTCGCGTGCAAACTCAGCGGTCATGTATCGGATGGTCGTGCGTGAGCTCGGTGGCCCCCCGGCTCTGGAAATCGAAGAGTTGGAGAGCCTTTCCGTCGGCCCTGGTGAGGTCGGCATCGACGTGAAGGCGGTAGGCTGTAATTTCTTCGACATTCTGATCACGCAGGGCAAGTACCAGGCTCGCCCCGAACTGCCGTTCGCTCCAGGCGCTGAAGTGGCCGGAGTCGTGACCGATGTCGGAGAGGGCGTAGACCGGTTCTCTCGCGGGGACCGGGTCAGCGCGCTCCTGGCGTACGGGGGCTACGCGTCGGCGGTCTCTGCGCCCGTGGATCGTGTGTTCCCAATGCCTTCCGAGATGTCGTTCGAAGATGCGGCAGCGGCGGGTCTCGTGTACCAGACTTCTCATATTGCCCTCGTCCATCGGGCGAATCTTCGCGCAGGCGAAACGCTCTTGGTGCACGCGGCCGCGGGCGGAGTCGGTCTCGCTGCCGTTCAGATCGGCGCGGCCCTGGGTGCACGTGTCATCGGTACCGCTGGAACGAAAGACAAGCTCGAGCTCGTTGCGCAGAACGGCGCAGACTTCGTCGTCAACTATCGCGAGGAAGACTGGGCTGCCCGCGTCAAAGAGCTCACCGATGGACGCGGAGCCGATGTGATTTACGACCCCGTCGGAGGAGACACCTTCGATGCATCGACCAAGTGCATCGCGTTCGAAGGCCGCATCCTCATCGTAGGTTTCGCGAGCGGACGAATCCCAACCGCCACGATGAACCGCGTGCTCCTGAAAAATTTCTCACTCGTGGGCATCCACTGGGGCCTCTACTTCGACAAGGATCCCACGGTACTTCATGAGTCACAGCTCGCGCTTTCACGGATGTATGCGGAAGGGAAAATCCGGCCCGTCGTTTCCGAGACCCATCCGCTAAAGGACGCCGTATCCGCACTTGCCGCGCTCGGGGCTCGCAAAACGACCGGCAAGATCGTGCTTGTACCGTAGCGGCGTGGTCGTGATCGTGATCGTAGTCGTGGTCGGATTCGACGTATGAGCCGATGAATCGACCACGATCACGACTACGATCACGACCACGAAGACGAAGATCTAAGACTGCTCACGGGGGTCTTCGGCGAGCGCGCTTGCGCAGCGGTCGATCACCGCTTGTGCGATACCGGGGTGTGTCCCCAACGGCTCGGCAATCACGTACTTCGTGCCTGGGTGAGACGCCGCGGCCGCGGCGATCAAACGCGGGAGATCTTCTGTGACGTGTCTACCGGGGGCCAGCATGAAGGGATGCACGACCACCATCGTCGCGCCCTCTTCGACGCATTGCGCGAAGCCGCCCTCAATCGTCGGTTTGGCAAGCTCCATGTGGGCGACCTCGACGATGCGATCGGCGTCCACTCGGGACCTCACCATCTCGGCAACCTTCTCAAGCAGCTCGTTCGCCTCGGCGCGTCGACTGCCATGGTCGATCAACAGAAGTGCGTACCTCTCAGTCACGCACGAGATCTGGGACTCCGATGCTCGCGTGTCAAGAAAGGTCGGCATCGGTTGCGACTAGACGGCCTGCGATAGCGCGCGTTTGACCGAGCCGACGTAGCCGCCGCCAAACAAGTTCACATGCACGAGCAACGGGTAGAGTTGATAGAGCAAAATGCGCTCGTCGGCTCCAGGCGCGAGCGGCCACGCTTCTTCGTAGGCCGCAAACACACGCGAGCCGAAGCCACCGAAGAGTCGCATCATCGCGAGGTCGACTTCGCGATGACCGCCATACACCGCCGGATCGATGAGGCAGGGGCGCCCCGCGTCATCCGCGTGTAGGTTCCCGCCCCAGAGATCGCCGTGCAACCGCGAGGGTGGCTCGGCTGGCCCAACCCGGTCGGGGAGCACCCGTTGTAGCGCTTGGAATTGTCGCCGTGTCCCGGAGTCGATCAACCCAGCGTCGGTCGCCGTCCGCAACTGGGCCTCGAGGCGTTCGCGCCAGTAGAACGAAGCCCAATCGCCGGACTGTGCGTTGCTCTGCGGAAGTCTCCCGATGAAGTTATCGCGGTCGAGTCCGAATGACGGAGCTCCGTGGGCGTGCAATGCGGCGAGCGCGCGTCCAAGCTTCTCGTCGAAGTCGTGCACGCGCTTGGCCGGCGTGAGCAGCTCGAGGGCGAGATACGCAGGACGATCGTCGGAAAACGCAAGCACGTCTGGCACCCGGACGGCCTCGGCTTCCTTCAACCAGCGAAGCCCATGGGCTTCCGCTTCGAACATCCCGCTCGGAGGGTTTGGATGCGTCTTGACGAAAATCCCGACACCGGTTTTCAACGCAACTTCGAACGCGTCGTTGATGTCACCGCCGCTGAGAGGCCGCGTGCTCTGCACCGTGGTGCCGAGGCGTTGTTCGAGGGCCACACGTAGGCCGGGGGTCATCGCCGATGGTTTTCTCGAATGTGGTTCAGCAGCCCTCGACAGGCGGCGTGGCAGATGTCGAGCACTGTCTCGAAGCCGTCTCCCTCCCCGTAGTATGGGTCGGGCACGTCGGCATCGCGTGGCCCGTCGGGATCGAAGTCTCGAAGGAGCATCACTTTTCGTTGGCCGCCCTCGTCGGGTGCGAGGCGAAGCAGGTCCGTGCGGTTGTGTCGATCCATCGCGACGACGTAGTCGAAACACGCGAAATCTTTCGCGGTGAAACGTCGGGCCTGGCCGTTCATGTCGAGGCCTCGGCGCTTTCCGGCGGCTCTTGCGCGTCGGTCGGGTGGCTCGCCGACGTGCCAGTCTCCGGTGCCGGCGCTCTCGATCTCGATAGCGACGGACAACCGTTCAGTGGCGACTAGCTGCCGCATCGTGGCCTCCGCAGTCGGGGAGCGGCAAATGTTGCCGAGGCAAACGAAGCAAACGCGGACCGGCATGGCTAGCTCGACCAGTACCGCCGCACCGTTCGATGTCAAGGTCCCCGCCGACGTGTTAGAGTGATTTCATGGACGTCGTGCTGGCTCCTGACATCTATGTGAACGCCTCGGTTTCTCTCGGCTCTCCGCCCGAGCACGTTGTTCGTAGAGCTCTCGGAGGGCCCGCGCGCACCAAGGCCTCCGAGTGGGTCTTGGAACGAGTCGAATCGATGCTCCACGCGCTCCCCGACTTCAAAGACGACGCGGTCGCTCAACAGATGGCCACGATCCGGGGTCTGGTAGAGATCATCGAAACCGAGGAGTTCTTCATCGAGGATTGGGGCAAGGCGCTAGTCGCGCTGGCCAAGGCAGCGGGCGTGAGGCGCGTGCTGACCGACCACCCCGATCTCTTGGCGACTGCGTCCCAGGGTGTGCAGTACGTTTCCTCGGACAATTGGCTGGTCGAGCAGGCCACCCCACCGCCGCCGCCCACAGTCTGAAATCTGCAGCTTGAGTAAATTGGCGGTCGGCTGTTACAGCTTGCTCGATGACGGACTCGTTTCTCCCGCAGAAGGATGAAATCAAGCGACGCTTGGAAGAGCGTTACGTCGACGCCGTCCCGCACAATCGAGCGTTGAACTTGCGCGTTGCCGACTACCGTCCCGAGCACCTCTCTCTGTGTCTCCCCTACCGGGAGGACCTCGTGGGCAATCCGGAGACACGGGTACTCCATGGGGGTTGCATCACGAGCTTGATCGATGCGACCTGCGGCGGGGCTGTGATCCTGTCCTTGGCGGCCCCGCGCCGCATCGCCACACTCGACCTTCGGATCGACTACGTACGGCCTGCCCTTCCCGACCAGGAGGTGATCTGCGATGCTCACTGTTACAAGATCACCCGGGACGTCGCTTTCGTTCGCGCGACCGCACATCACGGGGACAAACTGAGCCCGATAGCCACCTCATCGGGTACGTTCGTCGTGTTTAGAAGAGACCCCGAATCCGAGGGGGAGTCGTGACGAAGACGCGCGACGCGGTCGCCAAGCTTCGCTCCACCGGGGATTTCACGGCCTTGCAGGAAGCGATTCCATACGCACGCTTCATGGGCATCACCGCGAAGATCGTCGACGACGACGTGCTCGGAACCATGCGCTACTCCGACCATTTGATCGGAAACTCTCTGGCGCAGAAGCTCCACGGTGGAACGCTTGGCGCATTCATGGAGTCGACCGCGATCTTCAAACTGTTGTGGCACGGTGAAACGAACGCCGTACCCAAGACGATCAACATTACGGTCGAGTACTTGCGCGGAGCCGACCCCGCGGACGTCCTCGCGCGCGCTGAGTTCACGCGTCATGGCCGCCGCGTCGCCAACGTTCGTGTGTTTGCCTGGCAGAGCGACCGGGAGCGGCCCGTTGCGGTGGCTACCGCTCACTTCCTACTCGTGCCAGATTGAGCAGCTCCGATGCAAAAGCGTGCGATCCACGGCCTCACCAACGCCGAGTTGAGGGAGGATGCCCGGCAAAGCCTGCCACGAGGGCATGGGTTTGCTCCGCGCGTGCATCGTATGGTCATGCTCGCGGGGCGCTTCGAGCCCGAGGCCCTCGGGTTGGGTCCAGTCGCGTGCGAAGCGTGGCGGTCCGAGTTTTCGTTCGAGCTCCCAGAAATCGTCACCCTCAGGACTGACGACGGGCCCCATGGAACGACGTCGAAGGTCATCCTTCGATTGCACGATGGGCTCGAAGTCGAGTCGGTATGCATTCCGATGGGTCGTGGACGCTACACCCTCTGCGTTTCGAGCCAGGTCGGCTGCAAGATGGGATGTGGGTTTTGCGAGACCGGTCGCATGGGTCTGCTGCGCCACCTCTCCACCGACGAGATCATTGCGCAGCTGCTCGTTGCAAAGCACCGTCTCGGCTGGCCGATCCGCAACATCGTTTTCATGGGAATGGGCGAGGCCCTCGATAACGCGGACAACGTCCTCCGAGCGCTTCGCGTGTTGAACGATCCCGGAGGCCTGGCGATTGCGCAGGAGCGCATCACGATTTGCACGGTCGGCCACGTACGAGGAATCGAGAGGCTTCACCAAGAAGGGATGCGAAGACTCAACCTTTCGATCAGCCTCAACGCCGCTACGGATTCCCTCCGAAGCGAGTTGATGCCGATCAACAGACGCACCGATCTTCGAACGCTCCAACGTGCGCTGGTGACCTATCGACCCCGCCGGAACTTCGCGCTGGGGGTGAACTACTGTCTGTTGCCTGGGCTGAACGATGCGCGCGCCGACGTGCGCGCCATTGCTGACTTCTGCGGACCGTTAGGTCGCGTGTTGGTGAACGTCATCCCTTACAACCCCGGGTCGATACCCATCACGAGGGCGCCTAGTGAGCAGGAAGTGGAGAAGTTCGTAGATTGGCTCCGCGAAGAGGGGCTGCCCGTTCGTCAGCGCGTGACCAAGGGTCGGAGGGTCATGGCCGCGTGCGGTCAGCTCGGCAACCCTTTGGCACGCGCGGATCGTCGTCCGTTGCGTACGCTCCAGGGCTAGTCATTAGGTGCGTTTCTTCTTTCCGCGATAACGAACGCGGATCGGTGTCCCTCGAAAGCCAAAGCGTTTCCGAATCTGGTTGACCACATAGCGCTGGTAGCTGAAATGCACGCCCTTGGGTTCGTTGGTCATGATGACCAAGGTCGGCGGGGCCGAGGTGACCTGAGTGATGTAGTAGAGGCGAACCGATCGGTGGTGCATCGTCGGTGGAGGATGACGCTCGAGCACTTCCTCGAAAAAGCGATTGAGCTCCGCGGTTGTGATCCGCTTGCGGTGCTCAGTGACGGCATCCTCGATTCGACCGAGTAGGGCGCCCACACCGGTCCCCTTCAGTGCGCTCACCGTCACGAGCGGCGCCCAGGGCACGAAGGCCAAGATCTCGCGTGTACGGTCGATGACCTTCTTCTGCTTCTCACGCGAAAGGAGGTCGACCTTGTTCAGCGCCAGGATCAGAGCACGCCCTCGGTCGTTCGCCAGGCCTGCGATCTTGGCGTCTTGCTCGCCCACACCCGCTTCGCCATCGATCATCAACACCACGATGTCGCTGCGCTCGATCGATCGAATCGCATGCAACACGCTCAGCGCCTCGACCCCCCGCCGGTTCACACTGCGCTTGCGACGGATACCGGCGGTGTCGATCAAGATCAGCCGTTTGCCGTCGCGCTCGATGAGCGTGTCGACGCTGTCCACGGTCGTTCCAGGTCGATCGTCGACGACCTGACGTTCTTCACCGCAGAGCTGATTGACCAAAGAAGACTTCCCGGCGTTCGGCCGACCGATGATGGCCACGCGCGGAACGTCGAGGTCTGGCCCCGACTCTTCGAGGACTTCGGGAAGCTGATCCGCGATCGCGTCCTCCAGGGCTCCGATACCTCGGCCGTGCAGCGCCGAGATCGGCATGATCGTGCTCAGCCCGAGCTCGTAGTACGAGACCGCTTCGTGCGACTTTTGCTCGGAATCGGCTTTGTTGGCGACGAAGATCACCGGCTTGCCGGCGTCGCGGAGTAGCGCGACCGCCTCTCGGTCCGCCGGCAGTGGATCGACGGCCGCGTCCACGACACAGATCACCAAGTCACATTCCTCCAGGGCCAACCGAACCTGGGAAGTGATTCCTGCTTTCATCGGATCATCGCTATCGGGGTCGAACCCACCCGTATCGATCAACACGAACTCCCGGCCCAGCACGAAGGCGTCGGCGTAGTGGCGGTCTCTCGTCACGCCCGGAACGTCCTCGACGATCGCGATTCGTTGGCCTGCGAGGCGGTTGAAGAGGGTGCTCTTGCCGACGTTGGGTCGCCCCACGATGGCCACGAGAGGCTTCCCGCGAACCGAGCCTGCCGGTCGACGTACTTGATTTCGACGATCGGTCACGCGTCGCCCTCCTTGATCGCGAGCTGCCGGGCTTTGACCGGATCGCGGGTCCAGCCTGGGACCGCTTTCACCCACAGCCGAAGGTACACCTTGCGTTCGAGAAGCGCTTCGATCTGTTCCCTGGCTTCTGTGCTGATCCGCTTGATCGTCTCCCCTTGGTTCCCGATGACGATCGCCTTGTGGCTGGCCTTCTCGACGATAAGGGTGCCTTCGATACGGACGATCTCCGGCTCCTCTTCATAACTCTCTAGCTCGCACGCGATCCCGTACGGAATTTCCTGCCTCGTGTTGAGCATGGCGGCCTCCCGAACGAGCTCACTGACGAAGAAGCGCTCGGTGCGGTCGGTCAGAAAGTCGGCGTCATAGAGGAGACCCTCGGGAAGGTTGCTCCGGATCTCGTCCACCAAGGCGTCGAGGTTGATCCGCCGTGTCGCTGAAATTGGAACTACCGCATCGAATACGCGAGCCTTTTGATAGGCGTCGATAAAGGGCAACAGCTTGTCTTTGTCCTTCAGTCTGTCGACTTTGTTGATCGCGAGGATCACCGGAGTTTTGAACGCTTCGAGTACCTGCAGCACGGCGTGGTCTTTGTCGTTGAGCTCGCTGCCGCCGCTCGTCTTCGGGGCCTCGGTCACGAACACCACGACGTCCGAGTTGGTCAAACCCTGCCTCGCACTGTCGCTCAGCACACGACCAAGTGCGCCCTTCGGTCTCTCCAACCCCGGCGTGTCGACAAACGCGATCTGGGTGGGCGGATCGTCGGACGCATACACGCCGAGGACGCACGAGCGAGTCGTGCCGGGTCGCGGCGTCGCGATCACCAACTTCTGACGGAGAAGCGCGTTCAAGAGCGTGGACTTCCCGACGTTCGGACGCCCCACGATCGCGCATCGACCACCGCGTGACTGCTGGCCCTGATTTTCGCCTTCCGACATGCGGGCCGGAGTGTAGCGGGGGCGGCCTTTCGATCGAGCCGGAACGATGGCCCCAGGTGGACCTCTGAGCTATGCTCGCCGCGCTTATGCGCCACATCGTTTCACCTCACCTTGGTTTTGCCTTGATTTGTCTCTTTCCGTTCGCCGCTTTGTCGCTCGCTGGCTGCGTGGGTGGGGTCGGCACGACCTGCTTTCAGAACGACGAATGCGACGGCTCGTTGATCTGCTGCCACATTGGGAGTCCCTTCAACCAAGGCTCATGCGAGACGCAAGCGGTCTGTAACGACATGCGACCAGGTACAGGTGGCACGGGTGGCACTGGGGCAGTAGGCGGCGCAGGCGGCGCAGGCGGCGTGAGCGGTGCGGGTGGTACTGGTGGGGCTGGTGGTCAAAGCGGCGCAGGCGGTGCGGGCGGTCAGGCCGGAATGGGTGGCAACGCGGGCAGCGGAGGCGATCCGGGCTCATGAAATCGCTCGTGCTGGCCGTGCCGATCCTTTGTCTTGCTGCAGTGGCGCAAGCGCAGGCACCGACAGCACCGGCCGAGATCAGCCCACTCCCATCGGACGGCGAGCTGACCGCGCTTCTCGAAAGCCCGACTCTGACGGCCCCCGAGGCTTACGAACTCGGTGTACGCTTGTTCGAAGCGAAGCGCTATGAAGGCGCTGAGCATGCTTGGGCGCGCTCGAACGCATTGAGCCCCAACCCGGCGCTCTTGATCGCGATCGCTGACACGCGCCAACGCCGCGGAGACGAACCAGGGACCGTCGCCATGCTCGAACAATACCTCGCGGAACGTCCCGACGCGCCGGACAAGGCCTCGGTGGAGGCACGAATCGCAACGCTCCTAGAGACCCCCGCCACGGTCGTCGTGCGGTCCGAAGAAGAGGGCCACGCGATCCTCGTCGACGGCAAGCCCATCGACAAGAAGACCCCGGCGGAGATCGAGCTCGAACCGGGAGCGCACACGCTGATCGTCGTTGGCGATGGGCAGCAGGTCGGCGAGAAGAGTATTCAGGTCGGCTACGGCGAGCGAAAAGAGCTCGTCTTTACCGCGGCCACGCAGAGCAAGGTGGTGGTCGAAGAAGCTGAGCCTGGGGACGACTTCGAACAGGAAGAGCGCACTGCGCGACGGGCCGTGTGGGCATTATCCGGTGTATCCGCGGCAACTCTGCTGACAGGAACCATCCTCGGGTTCACCGCCGTCAAGCAAGAAGAGAACTACCGCAACGACCCGACGATCGAGACCGCCAACAAAGGCGACAGGCTGGCGCTATTCGCGGACCTGTCCTTCGGGATCGCCGCCCTTTCCGCGATCACCGCACTCACGATTTTCCTCACGACGAAGAACAAAAAGAAGAGGCGAGAGCAGGCTACGGCTCGGGTACGTTTCGAGACACGAGGGCCCGGTGGGGCGCCGACGTTCCGATTCTGACTTGTCGCCCAAGCGGGGCTTGCTCCTGTTTGGCCTCGTGGTGTGTGCTGCGTCGACGGGCTGTCAGCTCGTCGTAGACTTCGATCGGTCCCTCTTGGTCGATGCCGGCACGGATGCAGGGGAAGACGCGGGGAGCGATGGGGGTGTCGGCGGGGCCGGAGGAACGGGTGGCGCAGCCGGCGCTGGCGGTGGTGGCACCGGCGGCTCAGGAGGAATGGGCGGCTCTGCGGGAACTGCTGGCGCGGGTGGTGCTGGCGGTACCGGCGGTTTCGGAGCAAGCGGCGGCACCGGCGGTTCGGGGGGTATGGGCGGCGCTTCGGGCGCGGGTGGCGCCGGCGGTATGGGTGGCGGTTAGCGCGACACCTGGCGTGCCCGCCCCCGCAGCGATCGCATCACCGACAGCTGGGTTGCCGCCACGAATCCGTGGGAGAAATGCGTGTTGCCGGCGATCAGCTTTCGAATGAGCTTCGGAGAATCCGCCGGGTCGAAGCTCGCCCAGCCGATGACACCGGCCTCGCCGCCCGGATAGCGGTAAGTATCGAAACGCCATCGCCCTCTTGAAAGAGTGCCCGAGATGCCATCGACGGCGATGACGGTCGGGCTTGGCCGTAGGATCATTTCGCCGCCGACGTGAAGCAACGGGATCGGAATCTCCCACTCGAAGCGAAGACCCTCGTCGCTGCGATCGACGACCTTGGCGCAGCTTCCGTGAAGGATCGACTGACCGAATTCCTCAGGATCGAGCATCACGCGCCGGACGCGACCGATGCTCGCGCCTGCACGTCCTACGACGGCGACCTGTTGCAGGGTGTTGCCGTCGAGATCCATGAACACCAGATCGCCTCTGCGAAGAAGATTCGCGAGGGCGCGCATGTCGACGTCGGGTCGCGTGAGCGGCTTCGGTTTGGCCTTTTTCGTGCTGTGCGTCCCCGCACGTCGTTCGGCCTCGGCTTTAACTTCGAGCAGGGTCACCGCGGCGACTGCGACGTTGATCGTTCGGTTCACCGCGTTGCCTTCGGACGCCAACTGACGGGTGATGTAGTTCGCATTGCGCATGTCGAGGCGCGAGGAGAACACCACCACCGATCGCTTTGGGCCATCTGGGTAGATGCGCCAAACCACCCGGCCGATCCCGAGCTCGCCGCCCATGGTACGGATCTCGTAACGGTACCCTCGTTCCGGGTCGCCCGGAAACGCCGTCAAGACATTGTGACCGGTCAGCGAGAACAAAGTCACCCCCCAGGTCCAATCGAACGCCATCATCTGACCGTGCACCGATTTGACGTCCACGGACTCCAACGCCTGCATGAAGCTCGGGTATTCTTGTGGGTGCGCGATCACTCCAGCGACCGTCCTGGCTGGCGCCTCGACGCGCGCAGCGTAGATGATCGCCGGGAGGTCGGTCTGACGGTTCTGAAACTCGGTGAGAAGGACGGGGCCCGTGTCGAGGTGAGGCGCGAGCAGCTCCCTTTCTCGCTCGTTCAACGTCCCTAATCGCGCCCGCGAGGCGTCGACTCGTTCCGTTCGGCTCTCGGCGAGCGCTGCGGCGCTCCACGCAGTGAACAAGACGAAAATTATGAGAAATTTAGGCATAGTCGTTGGACGACCTCGGTTGCCCGATCTTCAAACCGGATGCAAAAGAGCCAGACGGGACTGAGTCATGCGCGTCAGCACGAAATGGACCCCTTCGGGGATCGTATTATGGCTCATCGCCGCGGTCGTCGCGACCCTGGTGGTCTGTAACAAGGCGCCACCGCCGGACGCGCGCCCGGAGGTGCCTGCCGAGATCGAGTTCGAGGTCGAAACCGTCGAATGATCGCGCGGTTTGTGGTCCAGCCGACACTCCGCTTGACCCCGCCTGCCCACCGCCCTTTACTTGGAGTCATGCAGATTTTCATCGACTCCGCAGACATCGAGGAGATTCGCGATGCCGCCGCTATGGGCGTCGTCGATGGCGTGACGACGAATCCGTCGCTCGTGGCGAAAACCGGGCGTCCCTTCAAGGACGTGCTCGTCGATATCTGCGAGGTGGTCAATGGGCCCATAAGCGCAGAAGTCGTCTCGACCGACTACGATGGGATCCTCGGTGAAGCGCGCGAGCTCGCCAAGATGCACGAGAACATCGTCGTCAAGGTCCCTTTGATCGCCGAAGGGCTCAAAGCGGTGCGTACCCTCACCGACGAAGGCATCCGCACGAACGTGACTCTTTGCTTCAGCCCGACCCAAGGGCTGTTGGCCGCCAAGGCCGGTGCGACGTACGTCAGCCCATTCATCGGGCGGATGGACGACATCGGTGGCAACGGGATGGAGGTCGTCGAGCAGCTCGTCGCCATCTATCGAAACTACGGCCTCGAGACACAGGTGCTGGCTGCGAGCATCCGTCACCCCGTCCATGTCGTTCAAGCTGCGCTCATCGGCGCGGACGTGGCGACGCTTCCGCACAAGGTCATCCACCAGCTCGTGAAACATCCGCTCACGGATCTTGGGCTCGAACGATTCCTGGCGGACGCCAAGAAGATTCCCACAAGCTAGGCGCCGGCACCCGCGTACGCGGCTGAAAGCAACGAATGCGCCCACGAGTCCTCGTCGTTTACAAGAAGAGCACGTACCAAAGGTACGCGGGCCGCGACAAGGAGCGGCTCCAGGAGCTCATCGAAAACAGCGACGTCTCCGTGGCAGGCCTCCTCCATGAGCACGAGGTCCACCAGGAAACCCTCCGGCGAGCCAAAGAAGCGGTTCGCGACCTGGGGGCGCAGGCGGTCCTTCGATACCGCCCCGAGCCGATGCCCGAGGAGCCATGGGACCTGATCGTGACTCTCGGGGGCGACGGAACTCTGCTCTGGGCGTCTCACCTCGCGGGAGCCGATACGCCGATGCTTGCGATCAACAGCGCGCCAGATACCAGCGTCGGATATTTCTGTGCCGGCAACGGAGACGACGTCGATGAGGTGCTTGCGGCCGCCTTGGCGGGGCGACTCAAAAAACATCGCCTTTGCCGGATGCGCGTCGAGCTCGACGACCGGGTCATCTCGACCCGCGTTCTCAACGATGCGCTCTATTGTCATGAGAGCCCTGCTGCAACCTCTCGATACGTGCTCGAGTATGGCGGCGACCAGGAGCGGCAGATGTCGAGTGGCGTTTGGGCAGGCCCCGCGGCCGGCTCGACGGCAGCCATCCGCTCGGCTGGAGGAAAAGTGCTTCCCATCGGGTCGCAAAAAATCCAGTTCGTGGTCCGAGAGCCGTATCGGGGCATCGACAACAAGTATCGTCTTGTGAAGGGGCTGGTGGGCCCGGGGGAAGATCTCAAAATCACGAGTCGGATGACCAGGGGGCGGATTTTTCTCGACGGGACTCAGAAGGAGCACTCCGTCTCCATAGGCGGGCAGATTCGCCTGAGCCTGTCGGATGAGCCGCTCACTCTTCTCGGTCTCAAGCGATTTCCGAACGACGGCAGCGCACCTACCAAGCTCCAGAAGTAGATTGACCACGCGAAGATCGGGGCGTTAGGTAGTGTCCGTGCCTCGGCATCGAAGTCATCTCGCATTGACGGTTTGGCCGATCACGGCGCTTTTTGTGTTCGAGTTGGCGCACCTCTGGCCAGCGCTCCAAGGGGCGAGCGTATTCGCGGCGGCCTCCCCTGTGAGTTGGCTCTCGCAAGCAGCGTGCACAGCCGTGGTCATCGTGTTTCTGTTGGCCTACATCCGCGGTTGGGCCACGCTTCGCCGAGACGCGCCGGAAGGGCCGGGGCCGTACCGGTCGGAAGGTTGTCGACGGCTTCAGCACTGGGCCGGCGCCCTGGCATGGGCACTCGTGCTCGGCCACCTCGGTCTCGAGTGGTTCATGTTCATGTCGGCGGGCCCCGTGTCGTTGAGCCACTACGAGCTCTTACGGGGCATTCTCTCTACGCCGATCGCTCTCGGCCTCTACGTGGCGGGCCTTGGCGCCCTAGGCGTCTATTTGTCGCAGGGAATCGCCGCCTCGGCCCGGGCCTTGGGCTTCGCCGAGGGGCCCGAAAGTTCACGGTGGGTCGAAGTCGGTTGTACCTTACTGTCCGCAGTCATGTTGCTGATGGCGATCAACGTCCTGAGCCATTTCGCCACGGGGCGAGCCTATTGGATGAGCTCACCGCCCCCAGCGAGCGGTGCGGACGGAAGCCCTACGAAATGAGCATTGGACGAATCTACGCAATCGCCCTCAACACCTATCGTGAAGCCGTAAGAGACCGCATCCTCCTCGGTGTGCTCGTCCTCGCGGCCGGCCTCCTGGCGTTGACGCTCGCGCTGGCAGAGCTTTCCCTCGATCAGCAGATGCGGGTGGTTACCGATCTAGGGCTGGCATCGATTTCGCTCTTTTCGGTAGTCGTTGCGATCTTTCTCGGGTCTTCGCTTCTCTATAAGGAGATCGAACGGAAGACACTCTACGTAATCCTTCCGAAGCCGATCGCACGATACGAGTTTCTGCTCGGAAAGTACTTCGGGATCGTCGCGACCTGTGCCGTATTCGTCGCGATTATGGGGGCGCTCCAGCTGTTGGTCACCGCGATCCAGGCAGGCGCATCCATCATGCTCATCGTGGCCGTGCCCGTTGTGCTCCTGGCCATTTTGGGTGTCGCGTTGCTCGTTGCGAGAGACCGCACGACCGTGGTGCCGATTTGGTCGATGATCGCTCTTGCAGCTTGTGCCTGGACCTCCTCGACCGTGGACGTCGAGTTGTTCCGACTCCTGGCTTCGCTGGTCTTGAGCGTCGGAGAGGTCATGATCCTCACTGCAGTCGCGCTTCTCTTTTCGTCGTTTTCGACGCCGTTCCTGACCGGGGCGTTCACTTTCGGCGTCTGGCTGGTCGGCCGCGCAGCCCACGACATGGTCGCCATGAAGACGCACGTGTTGAGCCCCGGCGTCCAAACTCTCCTCAGTTGGTTGGCCGAGGTCGTGCCGAACCTCGATCTATTCGTTCCTGGGCGCGCCACGCTGGTGACCCACGGGACCGAGTACGGCACGCCACTCGTCTACGTGGCGACGTCGATGGGGTACGCAACGCTTTACGCGACGGTCACCCTCTTCATCGCGGCGTTCGTCTTTAGCCGCAGAGACTTCTTGTGAGGCGTCTTCGAGAGCGCCCCTGGATCTTCGGTGTCTTCGGTGCACTCGCCGCCGTGGTCCTCGTCTTACTGGTGGGTATGCGGACGGTCTCCGAATCACGCTCCGAGCTAGCGACCGCCGATGCCTACGAGCAGAACGGCGACGTGATGCGGGCCCTCGAACACTACCGTCGCGCCATGCGCTGGTCGTTTCCACTCAACCCGTACCCTGCTCGCGCCGCCACTTCCCTTCGGAGTATGGCCAAGGAGCTCGGAGATGAAGGACGCATCGATGACGCGCTTCTGGCCTGGCGGTCGATCGCGGGCAGTTCGGCCGCGACGCGTTTCCTCTACAGCACCACGAGTCCCTTGCGGGAGGAGGCGCACGACGAGATCGCTCGTCTCATTGCCGCTGACCAGCGCACGGGGATCGATGTCGGGGCCGATGCCGAGGAGCTTGCTGCTGCTCATCGGTCGCTTTTGAAGGAGAACACTTCGCCCGATCCGTTCTGGGGAACCCTTCTACTCATCGGCTTTGCCGCTTGGGTCGGTGGCCTCGTCGTCACCGCGTCGCGGGGCTTCGACCCGGCCGGGCGCCTCCAGTGGGTGACGGCTCGGGCACCGCTATCGGGCGCCCTGGCGGGCTTCGTTGCGTTCGTCTTGGGAATGCTCTTCGCATGAGCTTTGTTTCAGTGGTCGACCTTGGTTGCTCGGAGGCGAGGCGCAGGGTAACAGGGCGGCGTGGATATTATCCGAATCGTTGGCGGGGCAACCCTCGCTGGGAATGTGCAAATCAGCGGCGCAAAGAACGCAGCTCTGCCGATCCTGACGGCAGCGTTGCTAGCCGACGGCGAGCACGTGTTTCGCAACGTTCCGAACCTGCGCGACGTGCACACGATGACGAGGTTGCTCGAGCGCTTGGGCGCCCGCACCGTGTACCAGGATGGCAGAGTGGAGGTGAATCTCTCGGGGCCGCTCGATCCCACCGCGCCGTACGATCTGGTCAAAGAGATGCGGGCCTCGGTGCTCGTACTCGGACCGTTGGTTGCCCGATGCGGCCGCGCGATCGTTTCGCTGCCTGGTGGCTGCGCGATCGGCGCCCGTCCGATCGATCAGCACCTCAAAGGCCTCTCCGCGATGGGAGCGGAGGTCGAGCTGAAGCACGGTTACGTCGAGGTCACAGTCCCTGGCGGTAGCCTTCGCGGCTCCGACATCGCGCTCGACTTCCCGACCCACACGGGTACCGAGAACCTGATGTGTGCGGCCGTTCTTGCCGAGGGGCGTACGACGATTACCAACGCCGCCCGCGAGCCCGAGGTCGAAGAGCTCGCGCGCGTGTTGAACAAGATGGGGGCGCGCATCGAAGGGGCGGGCACCTCGGCCATCGCTATCGAAGGCGTCGAGGCCCTCCACCCGATCGATCACGCGATCATGCCCGATCGAATCGAAGCAGGGACCTTCATGGTTGCTGCTGCGGCGACCGCGGGAAACCTGCTCGTAGAGGGCATCGGATTCGAACCACTCGAGGCGGTGATAGCCAAGCTCCGCGAGGTAGGCGCCACCGTCGAGCGCGAAGGAAACGGGATTCGCGTCGTCGGGGCGCGGCCGATCTATTCTGCCGACGTCGTCACCCAGCCGCACCCGGGTTTTCCTACCGACATGCAGGCACAGTTCATGGTTCTGATGTGCTTGGCTGAGGGTACGAGTCGCATCACCGAAACCGTATTCGAGAACCGGTTCATGCACGTCTCCGAGCTGAACCGCATGGGCGGCAACATTCAAGTCAACGCGCGCACCGCAACAGTCCACGGCGTCAAGCGGCTGGAGGGCGCCGAAGTCATGGCGACCGACCTCCGCGCGAGTGCTTCGTTGGTCGTTGCGGGCCTGGTTGCCGAAGGCACGACCGACGTTCGGCGGGTGTATCACCTCGATCGAGGCTATGAGCAGATCGAAAAGAAGCTGGGCCCCCTGGGCGCCGCCATCGAACGAGTACCTGGCAATGCGTAAACGAAAGCGAGATTCGGTCGTCATCGCGGTCCCAAAGGGCCGCGTCCTCGAGCAGCTGTGTGCGCGTTTCGCAAAAGCCGGGATCCCAACTGGCGCCCTCACCGCGAAGAGCCGCAAGCTCGTGCGTGAGGACAAGGGCGCAGGGCTCAGCTTCCTGCTCCTCAAGCCCGACGACGTTCCCACCTACGTGGAATACGGGGCCGCCGATCTTGGGATCGTCGGTCGCGACGTGTTGATGGAGCGTGAGTACGACGTTTTCGCGCCGGTCGATTTGGATATCGGCCGCTGTCGTATGATGGTCTGCGGCTTACCCAACGAACCGATCACTGGACGAGGCGAGCGCCTATTGCGCGTCGCCACCAAGTTCCCCCACATCGCCGAGCAGTACTTTCGTTCGAAGGAAATCCCCGTCGAGCTCATCTTTTGTCAGGGCTCCGTCGAGCTCGCCCCGCTCACCGGCCTCGCCGACGTGATCGTCGATCTGGTCGAAACGGGTGAAACGCTCCGACACAATGGCCTGGTGCCGCTCGAGCCGATCGCCGACATCAGCTCGGTAGTGATCGCAAACCGGGTAGGGCTCAAGCTCCGCCGAGAGTCGATCGAGCCAATCCTGAACGCGCTTCGCGGGTGACATGCCGCGCCTCCGGACAAAGACGGACCCGGCTTGGATCGAGGTGGTGCTCTCCGACTTCGATGCGTTCTTGCTCGATCACGCCGCGTGCGAGCGCAAGGCTTCCGCAACGGCGTTGAAGCTCGTGTCGCACTATTCGGATCGCTCCGTGCTAGTCCGAGAGCTCATTCCGTTTGCACAAGAGGAGCTCGATCATTTCGCCCGGGTAATGGCGATCATCTTGGACCGCGGGCTTGCGACACGGCCCGATGAAAAAGACCCCTACATCGGCGCGCTCATGAGGCTGATCAAGCGCGGTTCCGAACAGTACTTCCTCGACCGGCTCTTGGTGCTGGGGGTCGTCGAAGCGCGCGGGTGCGAGCGTTTTGGCTTGCTGGCGGAGGCCCTCGAGCCGGGACCCCTCAAGGACTTCTACCTCGACATCACCCGATCCGAAGCCCGCCACCACGGGATCTTCGTCCGCCTCGCCCACGAGTACTTCCCGGCCGAGGTCGTCGAAGCCCGACTGGACGAGCTACTGGAAGAGGAAGCGAAGATCATAG
>Ga0255058_10000808_pt1 | contig 17809 bp, 13 predicted proteins | sample Cases_109_9_MG_FD_188637 | JGI IMG/M metagenome (GOLD analysis project Ga0255058, IMG submission 188637) | Seawater microbial communities from Amundsen Gulf, Northwest Territories, Canada - Cases_109_9 | ecosystem: Environmental > Aquatic > Marine > Gulf | place: Canada: Northwest Territories... | reverse complement strand
TTCTATAAAGATGTATCCAATATAACGAAGCATGTTGTTAAGGGTCCGCCTCATGTTCATCATATCATCAACGATAAGTAATTTCAGATTTTTATCTGAGGTTGTCATTTTGCAGGTCCTTTATGTTGACACAGGTATTGTAAAACGAAGCGCGCTCCCTTCCCCTTCCCTGCTTTCCACCCAAATCTGACCATTGTGCGCTTCGATTGCCATTTTACAAAAAGTCAACCCAAGTCCGGAGCTGTATTTCTGCCGAATTCCATTTTTATTTTTTTGATAATATTTATCAAATATTTTATCTTGATATTCCGCAGGGATGCCTCTTCCCTGGTCCACTACGCTAATTTTCAAAAAATATTTATCTCCGGGCTCTGCAATTATTTTTATCACAGTTTTCGGGAATGAATAAGAAATTGCATTTAACAGCAAGTTTGATAATACGCGCTCAATAATATCTTGATCAGCATTTATTTTTTTTATGTCGCTCTTTAAATCTATAACAAAATTAATTTCATTTTGTTTCCCTACCGCTTTTACTTTTCTGACGCTTTCCCTAATTATATCCTCTATTCTAAAAGCGCTTTTATTGAGGATCATACGTCCTTCTTCCATTTTACTTGTATCCAGAATATTTAATACCATCTGGAAAAGGTTTTCGCATCCAAGGATTGCTGTTTCCAAGTATTCTCTGTTAGATTCGGAAAGTGACTTTTCGTAATTCAATAAATCAAGGTTAGCCATAATTTCACCCAAAGGTCCCTTGAGGTCGTGGATTATCATCTTAAAGAAATCCTCTTGAGTAGCATGCAACTCTTCTAATTTTTTATTTTTTCCTTTTAGTTCCTCTATCTTTTTTTTAAAAGAGTCTATTTTGTTTGTCTGGTTAATTTTTGCTCCTTCTAAGACTGCATTTTTACTATTTTAATTTTTACAGTTTCAAATTCTCCGTTTCGCAAAACTTTCAATTTAACAATTTCCCCTATTTTGGAAAAGGCCACCATCCTTTGAAGCTCGCTGGAGGAAGTAACTGAATTTTCATCAAACATAATAATAATATCCCCTTGTTTTAACCCTCCTTTGAAAGCAGGAGCGTTCGGTATAACTTGGTTGACAAGAGCCCCTTTTTGCGAAGCAGAATGAAAAGTTTTGGCCAACTCGGGAGTTAATGGTTGAATACCTGCCCCTATCCACCCTCTATTGACCTCGCCTTTTTCAATCAGTTCCTCGCAAATTAACTTAACCATTTCAATTGGAATAGCAAAACCAATTCCTGTCCCCAAGCCAAAAAGGGCCGTGTTAATTCCCACAACCTTCCCTTCAAGATCCAAAAGAGGTCCCCCGCTATTGCCAGGGTTAATAGAAGCATCCGTTTGTATAAAATTTTCATATGTCGCAATACCTAAACCCGAACGGCCAGTAGAGCTAACAACACCTGTCGTTACTGTCCTCTCAAGACCATAGGGGTTTCCTATGGCCATTACCCATTGCCCAACCTGAAGTTTATTTGAATTTCCCAAAGGAGCCCGAGGCAAAGATCGAAATGTCTCTATTTTTATAACTGCCAAGTCGGTTTTTTTATCAACTCCTATCAAAGTCCCCTCGAATTTCCGGTTGTCGGATAACTTTACTAAAAGGCGTTCCGCATTTTCTATGACATGATAGTTGGTTATAATATAACCCTTGCGAGAAAAGATAATACCTGATCCAAGATTGGAGACCTTATAGCTCTTTTGTTTAGAAAAATCTTCTAAATATTCTCGAAGACCTTTGAGAGAAAACTTATTTTTAAATAGTTTAAAGCTGCTAGAATATTTATTCTCCTGTGTGAGAGAACTTACATTTACCACAGCAGGTTTGATTGCTTTAGCAACCCGAACAAATGATTCCTGTAAGGAAATGATGTGTTTATTTTCCTCCTTTTGAGTATAAGATAGGGAGCTAACCTTTAAATTTTCTTCCTGTTTTAATTTTGTAATTTCCGATCCTGAAAAAAGAATATTGAAAATAAGTAAAGTAAGCAAAAAACCAATAATAATCTTAATTTTATTGGATTTGAAAAAAAAATTGATGGAAGCTAAACAGGTATTTTTGAATATATGAGAACGCATAACAAGCTGATTCCCCTTGGTTTTACCCGTTAGAGAAAGCCACCGAATCCTGTCGGTGGTATAAATAATTCCTTTAGAGATGGCGGTTCACCCCGTTAGAGATAGGGAACGACCCAAGATAGTTTTAAAAGTAGGCACATTATTTTACCAGTCGTTTCCGCAATCTCTAACGGGGTGAACCGCAGAGTTTAAAAAAGAAAATAAGTGATTCCCTGCCCTTGATTTAGGGCCTTTATACTATTATTTTGTAAAAACTTGTTTTTTTGAGCAAGCTTTTTGTTAGCCCACTGGAGCGGCAGCTCCCTTTGGTTACCGCCCCCTGGCTGTTTTATGGCCTCAACGATAGGATCTTGTCCTTCAAGGCCTCGCGCAGTTTTGGTTTATGCAGAATAGCGATTTCGGCGAATCATGGTATTAACCCAAAAGGAGGAACCCTCTTGATTTTCAATCTAATTTTGTTCTCTAAACAAAGTTTCGAAACTTCCTAATAACTTGCTGAGAGAATCTCAAATTCAATCAATAAAGTATATCTTATTTATAGCCTATATGAACAGATACAGAGCCAAAAGTAAGGTTAAAATAACTTACTTTTTTCAGGCCAGCCTTTAACATAATAGCCCTTAATTCATCTTGGCTATAAAAGTCCATCACGGAGGTGGGAAGATAATGGTATGCGCTGAATTTACCTGAAATCAAACCTCCAATCAATGGTAGCGCTTTTTTAAAATAAAAATAATAAAAATACCTAAAAATCCTATTTTGTGGTTTAAAGAAATCAAGGACTATTATTTGACCGTTTTTTTTAATTACTCTTCTCATTTCCTTTATTCCCTTAAGTTTATTTGAAAAATTTCGAACACCAAATGCGCATACCGCTGAATGAAAAGAGTCATCGTTAAATGGCAGATTTTGGCTATCCCCTAATTGGAATTTTACTTTGCCATCCATATGAAGTTTATTAATTTTTTTTTTACCAATATCAATCATATCCCTGGAAAAATCTACCGCGACGACTTGAATGCCTTCAAGGCTCCGTTTTGTTATTTCAATCGCCATATCTCCTGTGCCAGCCGCTATATCAATGTATTTTTCTCCTGGAATCAGATGTAACTTATTTATACTATATCGCCTCCAATATTTGTCTCTTCCAAAGCTCAACATACTATTGAGAAGATCATATCTATGGGCAATAGAGGAAAACATTTTTTTTATTTTAATGCCATTTTCATCGCGGTCAGAATTTTGTGACGGATTATTATTAATGGATTTAAGAAAATTATCTATGACAATACAAAAGTGCTGGAACTTATCGAGGTAGGAATAATGGCCCGCATTTTTTAAAATTACCAGACCGGCATCTTGAATCTCCGTTTCCATAATTTTGGCCATGTAAACAGGGGTTTCCCTGTCATTTTCTCCCCAGATTAACAAAGTGGGGGCCATTATATTTTTTAATAATGGCGTTAAATCTTCTTTAATAACTTTAATAAAAGTAGATCTCATTGGTCCAGCCTTTTGAAAATCTTTTGATCCTATATGCTGATAAATCCAGGTTTTTATTTCGCTTCCAGGCCTTCCTAATATTTTAGGAAATATTTTTGCTATTTTTGCTAGAATTGTTTTGAAATAATACTGAAATGTCCGGCGTGGTTTAATTCCGGCGCTGTCAATTAAGATCAACTTATTAATCTTTTCCGGTTTTTCCACTGCCAATTTAATAGCGATCCTTCCTCCAAAGGAATGAGCGATTATGTCGGTTTTTTGTAAACTTATTTGTGTCATGAATTTTTCCAAAAAATCCGAATAATTGCTAACGTCCCATGGCAATTTAGGTTTATCACTCTTTCCGAAACCTGGGAAATCAAGGGCAAAAACCTTATGGTCTTTTTGCAGCCATTCAATCACGGGTTTGAATGAAGAAATACTGCTCCCCCAACCATGGAGCAGCAAAATCGGGTTTCCATGTCCTGTAATTTCATAATGGACTTGGTTCCCCTCGACATTAAGAAACATTTTTGATTCCGAAATTGTGTTTTAATATATTAGAGTCATAAGAATAAATGGTCTGTGTTTTTTCCTGTTTTCTCTTCATTGCAAGCCCTATTAATTCATCGATTAATTGAGAAAACTGGATACCGCTAGCTTCCCAGAGATAATAAGAAAGGGATCCAGGAATAGTATTGATTTCATTAACGTAAATAGTTTCATCTTTTTTATTTAACAAAAAATCTACCCTGGCAATGCCATAGCAATTGATTGCTTGAAAGGTTTTAACAGCCATATTTTGAATCTTAGATGTTAAAGCATTGGAAATCGGGGCAGGGAGAATCCGGCGTGTCCCTTTCATTCCAAGGTGTTTAGGGCCCCTACCGTATTTATCATTATAGCTTAAGTGATCGCCATCGGAAATAGGGTGTTCGCATATTGACGGTTTCGGATTTTCAGTATTTCCCAATACAGAGCAGTTGATTTCCATCATGTTTTCAATTCCTTCTTCTATGAGAAGGCGGGAATCAAATTCAGATGCAACCTTTATAGCAAATTTAATTTCGTCCTCTGAATTAACTTTGGATATGCCCACGCTGGAGCCAAGGTTGGAGGGTTTTACAAAAAGAGGAAATCTTAAATTTTCTTTTATATCTCTCAGAATTAAATCCGACTTTTCTTTATATTCCGCTCTAGTAAATGCAAGATATTTTGTTACTGGCAACTGATGAGCTGCTAACACTTTTTTGGTAAATACTTTATCCATGCCAATGGATGATGCTAAAACTCCTGAACCTATATAGGGAATGCCTACCAACTCTATTAACCCCTGAAGAGTTCCATCTTCTCCGTATGTTCCATGGACAAGAGGAAAAATGACATCCAAGCGTTCTCCCTTTTTCATTCCTATAAAGGATTCAATGGAATAGTGTTGGGAAGGGGAGGGCAAAATGGAGACTTTCTTCAAACCTTTTGTGACGGTATTTAAATCTTTAAAATTTTCTATATCCTTTAATTTCTCACCGGTAAACCATTCTCCCTGTTTATCAATGTAAATAGGTATAAAATAGCATGTTTCTTGATTTGCGGCATGGATTACCTGCAAAGCAGTGATAATAGAAACCTCATGTTCTACCGATCGGCTACCAAATATTACTCCTATGTTTATTTTATTTTTGGATTTTGGCATAAAAATAAAAATATTAACAAAAATAAAGCATTTTATCAAATTTGAAGGCCGTTAAGCAGTGGCATTTTCAGCAATTTTGCCAGGGTATTTTACGCGTTAGCTCAGTCAAAGGTTTATAATAAAAATATATTGAAAAATAATTTTATACTCTTAAGCAAGATACTTATCGAGACATTGTCTTAAATTAAATTAGAAGAAAATACATGTTTTCCCTATACATGGCATTTTTATTGCTCATTGAGTTTTTTGTGAGAAAAACCGTCAAAAATTACCATAGAACTGAAAGCATAAGGTTGTCTAATAAAAAATTTATAGTTTCAAAAAGCTTTTATATAGCATTTGTAGCGGTTCTTGCTTTGTGGGGACTTGTTTCGATAGGATTTGCGCAAAATGAATCCAATATCAATAAAATAACTGACATTAGACTGGTTGCCCATCCCTCTTTTACCAGATTAATTTTTGATTTAAATAAAAACGTTCCTTATAAAATTTATCCGGATTTCAAGGAAGGGATTGTATCTATAATTTTTGAAAATTCAATGTCTTCTATGAAGGTTAAGAAAAAAAATATTTTTAATAGGCACATTAAAAATCTGAAGGTATTGGAGCCTACTAAAGGGGTTGTGCGACTGGATATCAAGCTCATTTATGCTAGCAACATTTTTTTTCATATCCCTTTGAAAGATCCCTCCCGATTAGTATTTGATGTTAAGAATAAACCTCCAATTTCCCTGGAAGGAGAAGAATTGAAGTTCTCACAGTTAAATAAAACAAATAGATTTTTGCCTGTAGAAGAAAAGAATTTAACCCTCGGTTCAAGAAAAATTGAACTTCAGGAGATAACAGAAAAAGAAGCAGAGAAAGAAAAGGAATGGGCTTTAGTGGAAAATAACCAAAAAAAATTGGAAAAAGAATCAGATATTCTTCTTTCAAAGCGTAGAGAGGATGGAAGAGAAAACTATTTCATGGCATTGCGGATTTTTCAATCTAAAGACTATTTAATGGCAAAAAGGGAATTTAACGCTTTTTTGGGAAATTATCCAAAAAGTAAATATAAGGCTGATGCAATGTTCCTTAAAGCGGAATCAGAATACAAAATTATGTTAAAAAACAATCAACATATTGATTTACAAGAGATTATTGATAGCTTCAACCATAGCCTTGCGCAATTCCCTCATTCGAAGAACAGAGATATGTCTTTGTATAAAATAGCAGAATTATATAAAAAGATGGGGTTAACGTTGGAATCAAAAGCTTATTTTAAAATATTAATTGATGAATACCCTGGGGGGCGTTACACGCAAAAAGCCAGGATACGGAGAGCTCAAATTTTGGTGGATGAAAAAGATTATGGGTTGGCGTATAAAGACCTTCAGGAAGCAACCAAACAATCTTCAACGGGCCGAGAAGCTCGTGAAGCAGTATTTAAAATTGCCTATTTATATTATGAGAATAGGAAATATAGCAAAGCTATTAAAATTTATGAGGATGCAGATCTAAAATGGCCCATCTATATTCAAAACCATCCTGAGATCATTCATAGAATGGGTGAAGCTTATATTAAGCTTAGAAAAATGAATCAAGCGCAATCAAAATTATTTTTACTGGTAAACTTATATCCTGAACACGAACTTACTCCCAAATCTTTAAATAGAATTGGAGAAATTTATCGAATGGCTGAAAAAGATAAATCAAGCGCCAAAGTTTTTCATGAGGCCATTATTAGAAAACCTGAAAGCGAAGAGGCTCCTTATGGTCTTATTCGTATAGCTGATTTAGGGGTCCTAAATCCATCAATGAAATTTCATAACATGATTTTTAATTATGAGTCTTATTATGATCCTTTAAAAACCTATAAGGCAGTATTTGAAAAATACCCGCAAAGCGCTCTTGCCCAACTGGCATTAATGAGAGAAGGAATAGCTCTTGCGAAAAATAAAAATTACATAGGGGCAATTAATAAATATAGACAAATATTAAGCGCTGATCCTGATATTGCGATAAAGGAAAATCTTATTGGACTGATTCTTGATTCTTTCTTTGCGCTTGTTGATGTTTACTATAAACAAAAAGGATATTTACCTCTTTTGAAAGTTTATTATCAAAATGTGCGTCCATACCAGGCAAAAATAAAAAATCCAAAAGTATTATTAAGAATTGGAGAAAGTTACCAGGCCATTGGGTTGGATGATTTAGCTCTTGAAATTTACCAAAAAGTAAAGGGGTATGATAAAAAGGGCGCTTACAGCGAATCTATAGGGTTTAAAATTGCCCAGATTAATTTCACCAGAAAGAAATATGAAAAAGCCGAAGAAATAATAAGAAAATTTATGGCGCATTTTAAAAACAGCAGAAAAATAAAAAAGGCCATGCAAATTTTGGCCCATAGCCTTTATGCTCAAGGCAAATATGATCAGGCTGTGCATGCCTATACAAAGCTTATTAAAAGATTTCCTAAAGCTCAAGAAACTTCCGAAAGTTACTATTATCTAGCGCACTCTTATTATAAACAGAAAAAATATAAAGAAGCTGTAAAGAGATATCAGGAAAGCATTAGGTCATATGTTCCAGAAAATGGAATGAAAAAAAAACCTGATTATATTGCGGACAGTTATTTTAAGATTGCTGATTGTTTCTACAAAATTAGAGAATATTCAGCATCTATTAAAACCTATCAAAAAGCCATTAAGAAAAACCCTGGAGATCAGACCGTTTCTTACGCTAGATACATTATGGCAAAAAGTTATAATATTATTAATCAGGGAGATAATGCTTTAAAAAAACTAAAATATGTTGAAAAAGAATCAGAAATGGGAGTTTTTAATAGAGCTGTGCGTTTGGAAGCAAGTCTGGTGAATTTTTCAAAAATATATAAAAATGCAATGAAATAATTAGAGAATTTCATATTTTATCGGCATTTACCTACTTGATTCAAAAAATGCAGAGTTTTGTTCCGTCAATATTATGACAGTTTTTCAATGGTTGCCGTTTAAACTATGGGTGTGAAGTATTTGAATAGGTAGTTTTACAATTGGACTTTTATACTATTACCCTGTAAAAACTTCTTTTTTGGACAAGTTTTTTTGCTAGCTCACTGGAGCGGTAGCTCCTTTTGGTTTCGGCGCCTTGCCGCTTTATGGAATATTTGAACTATCTAAGAAGCCTTAGGTGTTGTTGCCCATTATCTTTAGTTTTAAGCAATAAAATCAATAAGTTGATTATAGAAAGCACAAAATTGTAGGCGATTATTCTTTTTGTTATTTTTTTGCTTGTTGTGCTAAGAAATTTTTGAAGCTCCGTTGCTAAAAAGATTTTGGGCATACTAATTGCTAATCTAAGCCAATGAAATGTTTAAGCCTATTTTTGACATTATTTCTAATATTGGATTATTTTTTATGGAACTTCTCCCGGGGAAAAAGGTAGCTTTAATGGTTGCTGGTGTTCTTATTCTGGCAGCTCTGATGGTTTTATCTTTCCATTCACGAAAGCCGGAATTTGAGGTTCTCTTATATAAACTTTCTTCTAATGATATGGGAGAAATAATAGTTAAATTAGAAGAAAAAGGGATCGATTATAAATTAACAGATGAGGGTGCTGCGATATTGGTTCCATCAAAAGATGTTATTGATTTAAAAATCCAGCTTGCCAGCGCAGGCTTGCCGCGGGGAAAAGGAAATATTTTTTCTGAAGGAAAAAAAACAAATGGGGAGGTTCAGCTGAGTTTGACCCAGTTTGAGTTTAAGCAAAATATTGAAAGGGATTTAGAAAATAGGGTGAAATCAATGTTGGGTGTTGTTGTTGGACCGGAGAAAATTACCACTCAAATATCTGCTGACATTGATTTCAACCAAACGGAACAGACTGAGGAGATATTTGATCCAGACAGCCAAGTAATCCGGAGTGAAAAAATTGATGAAGAGAGCAATATTGGTGTAAAACCATGGAAGAGCCTAAAAGCCAATGAGAATATCAATTATGAAATTAATAAAATAACACGGCGCACAATCAGCCCGGTAGGCAAGATTAAACAACTGTCTATAGCTGTTATGGTAGATGGAACCTATGACAAAACTAACAAATATGTTCCGAGGAATGCTATTGAAATGTTGCAGTATGGAAGGATTGTTGAAAGAGCGGTAGGATATGACGAAGAAAGGGGAGATAAAATAGAAGTAGTTAACATTCCTTTCGATGGAGTTCTAATTAAAGATGAAGAAAAGACAATGGATAAATCGACAAAATGGGGTTTTGGGGTCCCAATGGTTTTTTGGGCAGTGACATTGATTTTTATGCTGATTTTATTGGTGTTGCTGATTAAATCTCTTATTGCTTGGATAAGGGCTGCAGGCGCTAAAAAGCCAAAAGGAAGCGTCCCCTACTCTCCAAAAGACGCTGAAGAAGAGGTAGTAGAACAGGCTGAAAAAATTGTTTCTGCTCCTATTAAAGAAGATTTCAGAAAAGCTGTTCAGGATTATGCCAGAAAAGAACCAACTCATACAGCCGAACTTATGAGAAAATGGCTTAAACATAAAAGGTAAGTGTATATGGAAAAGGAAAAATTATTAGGGCCACAAAAAGCTGCGGTTCTACTCATGGCGATGGGAGAAGAGATTGCCTCCGATATTATATCTAAATTAGATGAAAAAGAAGTTCAGATTTTGGGAAACCATATGATATCTCTGGAAAATATTGATTCAGAGATTATGGATATAGTCAGCAAGGAATTTTATGAGAACATAAAATCTGGAGCAAGAGGTTTAGCGGTATCTGGTAAAGACTTTATGAAAAATACCCTTCTAAAAGAAATGGATCCTTTAAAAGTTGCGGATATCCTTAAAACCATGTCCCCTTCAGTGGAGGAAAAAGGAGGCGGACTAGAAACCCTTAAAAATCTTGAGCCTAAAACCATTGTTAATTTCATAAAAAATGAACATCCACAAACAACGGCTATTATACTAGCCCACTTGGACCCATTACAGGGCGCGGAGGTTATAAAATTATTGCCTGATAAATCCCGAGGGGAAATTGTGTTCAGATTGGCTACGCTAGAGCATGTTGTTCCTGGTGTTATAAAAGAGTTGAATGAGGCGCTAAGAATAGAATTTAGCGCGACGGGGGCTATGGAAGGAAGTAAAATAGGCGGAATTACCGCCGCAGTGGAAATGCTCAACCAGTTGGATCATAATACCGAAAGTAGCATCCTAAATGATTTAGAAGATAGCCATCCGGATTTGGCTGAGAATATCCGAAATCTAATGTTTGTTTTTTCGGATTTAGTTAAATTGGATAACCCTTCCCTGAGGCAAGTTCTCAAAGAAATCCCTTATCAGGAGTTTTTACTTGCTTTGAAAACTGCCACTGAGCCGCTACTGAAAAAAATTTATGCAAATATGTCTAAAAATGCAGCTACAACGCTGAAGGAAAATCTCAAAGTTATGCCGCCTCGGCGATTAAGCTCGGTGGAAAAAGCTCAGCAAAATATACTTAGAGTAGTAAAAAGATTGGAAGAGGAAGGAAAAATAACTATAGGCGGCATCAGAGAAAAATTAGTATAGGCCCGCCCTTTTCTTTTTAGGCGCTAGTTTTAAGCTTTAATGTAAGTTTGATGAAAGAAAAAGGAATATAAACTGAAGGTCCCTGAATAATTTTGGAAAGTTCTGTGGAACCTTCATAAAGCGGCCAAGGGGCCGCAACCAAATAGGGCTTCCGCCTTGGAGAACAAAAGAAAAAACTTGCTCAAAATAACAAGTTTTTACAGAGTATTAGTATAAGGTGCATGATATTTAAAATTTAAGAAGAGTTTCCAATGAAATATAAATTATTAACCGCATAGGAAGAGCAAAATTTAGCATGAATATTTTCCGTTATAATTTTGCCCCGATGGTGATCAGTAATGGTTGAGTTATTTCATTTTACTGACCTAAGGAGGGAAATTTTTTTTCCCCGGTCCAAAAAAAAGAGGGGAAAATCCAATTTTAAGGAATTGAAAGAAATTAAAGAAACAAAAAGAAATCAACCTGATTTTTCTTTGATTTATGATAAGGATGGTCGCATTGAAGGGGAGAGAATAATAAAAACTGCTACACAGCTTTCGGAAGAAATAATTCAATCTGCTAAAAAAAAGGGGTTAGAAATAGAGAAAGCCGCCTATTTAAAGGGAATACGAAAATTAGAGAGCCTTCTGGCCATGTTTCAACAAAAGTTGGAAGAGATTTCTCGGTATCAAAAAGAAATTTATGCTAAATCCGAGAAAAACATTCTTCACTTAACACTTTCCCTTGCATCGCGGATAATACATCACGAAGTCCGAACAAACAAAGATATCATTCTCGGAGCAATTCGAGCGGCAATTAGTAAAGTTTTGAATCGCGAACAAATTATTATTCGTATTAATCCTAAGGATATGGAATTTGTCGCAAAGAACAAGCATAGATTAAAAGGCGACCTTAATAATATCCAGCAGGTATCTTTTAAAGAAGATTCTTCTATAAGCGAAGGGGGTTGCGTTATTGATACCAATTTTGGTTCTATCAATGCGACCATTGAAAAAGGATTTGAAGAGTTCGATAAACTATTAAAAAAAGAGTTTGAAGAATCAAGGGGCAAAAGGGAATTTAAGGAATAGTTATGTCTGTAACTATCGATTTCCAAAAATATAATACCGTTATAGAAGAGAATGATGGCATTGCAATTGAGGGGTATGTTAGTGGCCTTATCGGGCTGACCATTGAGGGGAAGGGACCTGTGGCCCCTATTGGAACTCCATGCTGTATATATTCTAAAAATGCGGCGGCTCTCCCAATTCAAACGGAGGTGGTGGGTTTTAGTGAAGGGAAAACGCTCCTTATGCCATTGGGCGATATTAGCGGGATTGCTCCCGGTGATAAGATTGTTGTTGTAAAAAGGAAAGCCAGACTGAGGGTGGGAAAAGCAGTTTTGGGAAGAATTTTAGATGGCTTGGGAAATCCCATAGATGGAAAAGGCCCGATATTTTCCGAAAAGGATTGCCCTCTTTTCCCGGAACCAATTGATCCAATGCAAAGGAAGATAATAACTGAACCGCTTGATGTTGGAATAAAGGCTATTAATGGAGTATTAACTATAGGAAAAGGCCAACGAGTTGGTATATTGGCAGGAAACGGAATTGGGAAAAGCGTATTAATGGGTATGATTTCCCGTAACACTTCCGCGGATGTTTGTGTTATTGCGCTTATTGGTCAAAGAGGGAATGAAGTGCGTGAGTTTATAGAAAGCGGTCTTGGCAAAGAAAGGCTTAAAAGGACTATAATAGTTGCGGCGACCTCTGACCAACCACCTCTTGTCAGGATAAGGGCAGCTATTGTGGCTACAACCATAGCTGAGTACTTCAGAGATTTAGGAAAAGATGTTGTTTTAATGATGGATTCAATATCACGCATTGCGCAAGCCCAAAAGGAGGTAGGTTTGGCCATTGGAGGACCTCCAGCCACTAAGGCGTTAACGCCTTCTGTTTTGTCTTTACTGGCAAAAATTTTGGAAAGAGCGGGATTTGCAAAAGGAAAAGGGAGCATTACAGGGTTCTACACTGTCCTGGTTGAAGGCGACGGCTTGGCAGAACCAATTTCTGACTTACTCAGATCTATTCTTGACGGGAATATTATCTTATCCAGGGACCTGGCAACTCAAAACCATTATCCTGCCATTGATATTTTAAATTCTATTAGCAGAAATATGATAAATATGGTTTCCGATGAACAGATGATTTTAGCGGACAGAATAATTGAAATCTTAGCGACTTACAAAAAATATGAAAATATAATTAATGGAGGCTCTTATGTTGGGGGAAAGAGTCATAAATTAAGTTTGGCTATTGAAATGATAAACTCCATAAATAAATTTTTGAAGCAGGGAATTTTTGAAAAAGTGGATTTTCAGAAAACCATAGATCAGATGAAGGTTATATTAAATTAACAATGAGAAAACAGTTTAAAATAGAAAAATTCCTTTTTATTTTAATAATTATTAAACTTGGTATAGCTACGCTGATAATGCAATCAGGGGAATATAATTTTGCTGATATTTCTTTTGGGACTTCCGTATATGCCGAGGAAAAAGATCAAATCTCCGGGCTACAAATGCCTGAAAAAATGAGGAATAAACAAACCTTCTCCGGGAGTTTGAATTTAGAAATTCTGAAGTCCTTAGAAAAAAAAGAAAATGCAATTAACCAAAGGGAAAAGGACCTTCAAAAACAGGAGGAGCATTTAAAAGTTTTGCGAACCGATATTGAAAAAAGGCTCCACGACATTGAAAAATCACAGAGAAGACTTGAGGAGTTGGCTGCTATTAGAGAAGATTTAGTGGGAAAAAGCATTAACCACCTTGCTAAAGTCTATTCCTCTATGAGACCAGAAGAGGCTGGGCCCTTAATAGAAAAGCTAGAGGAAGATATCACTATTCAAATACTTAGAAAGATGAAAAGCAGATCTGCCGGGAAAATATTGGCGCGTGTAAAACCCTCCATTGCGGCAAGATTAAGCGAAGAAATCGCCAGGAGAAAATAGTTTCTCCATGCTACACTCTCTTTTTTTTCTTGAATAAAAGAATTCCTGCCATTCCAATTAAAAAACCGCCCACATGTGAAAACCAGGCTACTCCCCCTGAATTAACCAAATCAGTGTTTTGGAATGAGTAGTATCCATTAAGGAATTGCGCCGCAAACCAGAGACCAAGGACCAAAAGGGCGGGCAATTCAGCTATTTTAAAAAAGAAAAAGATAGGAATAATGGTGAGAATCCGGGCGCGGGGAAATAAGATGAGGTAGGCTCCAAGCACGCCTGAAATAGCTCCGCTGGCTCCTACCATGGGAACGTTTGAATAATGTGATATTATTATATGCGTTAAAGCGGCTCCAAGACCGCAAAAAATATAGAAAAAAAAGAACCGAGCATGTCCCAGATAATCTTCTATGTTATTTCCGAAAATCCAGAGGTACAACATATTGCCAGCAATGTGTAATAACCCTCCATGAAGAAACATGGAAGTAAACAGAGAAATTATTGTGCTTCCAAAATTGTCAAGATCTCCTGGATTTAAAAGCCTGGATGGTATTGTTCCATATAAGCTAAATAAAGCGGCCAATTGATGCTGAGTCATACTCATGTTATGCTTTACAAATATATAAATATTGCTTGCAATTAAAAACGCCGTCACAAACGGCACTGTCCTCCTGGGATTTTTATTTTTTATTGGGATCATAGTTTTTACAATAATATAAACATATGCTTAAACACACAAGGATATATTGAAAAACATAAAGCGGCCAAGGGGCCGAACCAAATTGGGCTTCCGCCCTGGAGCACAAAAAAAAACTTGTTCAAAAAACAAGTTTTTACAGAGTAATAGTATCTATTGACCATGTCCTGATTTGAAATGCCGCTTTTCAAGAGGGTTTTGATGGTGAATTATCATTAACCCATTATTAAAATTATGCAGAGGATTGACAAACTCTGTGCTAGCTTTTACAAGCCCCATTTTCATTTTTATCGGCTAAATGCTCACTCTCTCAAGAAAAAGGTTATTAAAAAGCGCCAGATGTATTGTGTTAAAAATAGGCAGTGGGGTTTTAACCACTCCTAAAGGCAACATAGATAAAACAACCATAAGAAAAATAGCCTTTCAAACTTCTTTCCTTGTCAAAAAAGGTTTTAAAGTTGTGATAGTTTCTTCCGGAGCCATTACCGCTGGAAAGACTGAATTGGGTATCAATAAGCCATTGTCCGATATCCCATCAAAACAAGCGGCTGCGGCGGTGGGCCAAAGCCATCTGATTGGTTATTACGAGAAATATTTTAAAAAGGAAAAACAAAAGACCGCGCAGGTTCTCCTTACCCATGACGACATAAGCAACCGGGGTAGGTACCTCAATGCGCGCAATGCTTTAATGACCCTTTTGTCCTTTAGGGTTATCCCCATTATCAATGAAAACGATATAGTAGCAATCGAGGAGATAAAATTTGGAGACAATGACACACTTTCTGCTTTAGTCGCTCATCTTGTGGGGGCCGATTTATTAGTCATTATTTCTAATGTGGATGGACTTTTTACCGCAGATCCGGCTCGAAATAAAGATGCCACTTTCATCCCGCTTGTAAAAAAAATTACGCCTGAAATTCAAAAAATAGCGGGGAAAAGCAGCTCCCCCACAGGGGTAGGCGGTATGGATACCAAGCTCAAGGCGGCAAAAATAGCCGCTGATAGCGGTGTTCCGACACTCATTGTTAATGGAAATATCAAGGATGTAATCACGAGGGTTTTAGACGGAGAAAATTTAGGGACTTTTATTTTGCCCGTTGAAGGCAAATTGTCCACTCGAAAACATTGGATCGCTCATGGGCTAAAATCTAAAGGAAAACTCATCCTTGATAATGGGGCCAAAGATGCTGTATTAAAAAAGGGAAAATCATTGCTCCCTTCGGGAATATCCAGAGTGGTTGGCCGTTTTGATAGCGGTGATGCAGTCAGCTGTTTGGATAGCAAAGAAGTTGAGTTTGGAAGAGGATTAGTAAACTACAATTCTTTGGATTTGAAAAAAATAATAGGAAAGCATTCTTCTCAAATAGAAGAACTTCTTGGATTTAAGCTTTATGATGAGGCAATACACAGGAACAACCTCGTTATTCTATAAATAATCAATGTTAAAAGAAAAAATAAAAAAAATTGCTCAAGACGCAAAAAGAGCGTCCAGAGAAATGGCAGGGACCTCAATACAAGAAAAAAATGGCGCCCTTTTGAAAATGGCGGAAGATTTAGTGTCTAATTCTGATGGTCTTATAGAAGCCAACTCCAAAGACCTGGAATATGCCAAGCAAAAAGGGATTAGTATCGCCATGCAAGATCGCCTTATGCTTAACAGAGATCGTATAAAAAAAATGGCAGAAAGCCTGCTTAAGGTATCTCAACTCAACGATCCCGTAGGTGAAATTGTGAAAATGTGGCGACGTCCCAACGGTCTCCAGATAGGAAAAATCAGGACCCCCATTGGTGTCATAGGTATTATTTATGAGTCAAGACCTAACGTGACAGTGGATGCGGCATCTCTATGCTTAAAATCCGGCAACGCGGTGATTTTAAGGGGGGGCTCGGAAGCTATCAACTCAAACATAGCTATCGCCGGCATATTAAGCAAAGCTGCAGCCGAATCTGGGCTGCCTGAAAAGGCGCTTCAGTTGATTGATGTCACTGACCGATCTGCTGTTCAGGCATTGCTAAAAATGGACGAATACATTGATTTAATTATTCCCAGAGGGGGACATGCCTTAATCCGCTCAGTTGTTGAGAATTCCTCCATCCCTGTTATTAAACATGATAAGGGTCTTTGCCATGTTTATATTGATAGCAAAGCTGATTTGAAATTAGGAGAAGACGTGGCATTCAATTCAAAAACTCAACGGCCTTCAGTTTGCAATGCAATGGAAACCCTTCTTGTGCATAAAGATGTGGCAGGAAAATTTTTGCCTTCCATGATTGGACGTTTTCAAAAAGCCGGGGTTGTTGTTCGGGGATGCCCTAAATCAAAAGAGATAGCAAACGATATTGAGCGGGCTTCGGAAGAAGATTGGAGCTCAGAATATCTGGATATGGTCCTTTCCATAAAAGTTGTTGAAAGTATAAATGATGCTATTGATCATATTAGTTGTTATGGCTCTATGCTTGCTGAGTCGATTATTACCACGGATTATAATCGGTCATGGAAATTCTTGCGAGAAGTGGACGCTGCCTCTGTGTTTGTAAATGCCTCTACCAGATTTACGGATGGAGAGGAATTTGGGTTTGGGGCCGAGATGGGCATTAGCACTCAAAAGCTTCACTGCCGTGGTCCTATGGGATTAGAAGAGCTAACTTCCATGAAATACATTATTTTTGGAAACGGTCAAATTAAAAAATAATTCCCTTCAGAAACAAGCAATCATGGCATATAAAAATACTTATTTGCGGGTGTTAGACTGTTTGTTTTTTGAATAATTGCTCTACTTGAGTTTGCTAATGAGAATTGGTTTGCTTGGAGGAACATTTAATCCCATCCATTTTGGCCATATTTATCCAACCAGTGAAGCGGCCGCAAAGCTTAAGCTTGATAAAGTTTTATTTATACCGGCTTATCTCCCTCCCCATAAATCAAAAGAAAGAATTGTTTCTGCGCGGAGCCGAATAAAAATGATTCAATTTGCCATTGAAAAGTATCCAAATTTTGAGCTTTCCTTAAAAGAAATTAACCGCCAGGGCGTTTCTTATTCGGTGGATACCGTTACCAACTTTGCTGAAAAAAAATGTGGTGATAATTTTTTTTTTATAATGGGAGTAGATGCGTTTTTGGAAATTGATACCTGGAAAAATGTGGATCGTTTAATGAAGAGTTGCAATTTTGCTGTTGTTTCCAGAGGTGAGTTTGAATATTCGGGTCTTATTACTGTCATAAAAAACCTTTCAGAAAAATTCAAAGGTCTCCATTTCCATCATGGAGAGATAGAGCCCGAAAGCGGTTTAA
>Ga0255058_10000807_pt1 | contig 17822 bp, 19 predicted proteins | sample Cases_109_9_MG_FD_188637 | JGI IMG/M metagenome (GOLD analysis project Ga0255058, IMG submission 188637) | Seawater microbial communities from Amundsen Gulf, Northwest Territories, Canada - Cases_109_9 | ecosystem: Environmental > Aquatic > Marine > Gulf | place: Canada: Northwest Territories... | reverse complement strand
CGGGGATCGGATCGAGGCCAAGGTTGCCACCGAGCACGATGACCCGCGAGTCCGTGGTGAGGAGGTCATCGACGGCACGCACCAGACGCAGGGTGCCGTTGACCTTGACATCGATCGCGGCGAGGACCGACGCGGGCGCGACCTCGTCGATGTGGCCGCCCATGGGAGCAGCCGCCGCGTTGATCGCGGCTCGGCATGTCCCGGGGAGGGCGTCGCGGATGAGGTCGACGCTGTCGTCGTCGCCGATGTCGGCCACACACGTCTCGAAGTGGTCCAGACCTTCACCGAGCGCAGCGAGCGCGGTCCCGGTGCGCCCGACAGCGACGACGCCCAATCCGCGATCGGCGATCTCCGCGACGATGCGAGACCCGATGGCGCCGGTCGCTCCAACCACCACCGCCCACTCCTGTGCCGTCGTCATGTCATCAGCCTCCTTGCTCCTGCCTGCCCAGCGCGCCGGCAAGATCGTTCCACACCCGGTGGGTCGTAATCAGCCCGTCGACGATCTCGAAGCGATCGATGAACCGCACCCCTCCGAAACGGTCCCCCGCCAGATCCTCGCCTTCGAGGGTTCCATAGACATAGACGACGGTTGACTCGTCACGATCAAGCACGTCGAAGCCATCGAACACCTTTCCGATGCTCCGATACATCGTGGCCGCCGCTGCCACCTGCTCATCGAGACTGGCGAACGAGCGGCCCAGAGGGAACGAGATCTCGACCCCCGGGGAGAGATACGCCGACGCCTCGGTGAGGCGGCGCTCCTCGACCAGTCGCAGATAGGTCGTGACGGTCTCGATGGCAGCGTTGTCGTTCACGAGTCTGAAGCCGCACCGTCGAGCATGGCGTGGACCAGCTCCTCCTTGGCCACCAGAGGCCTGGGATATGCGGATCGGCTGTGGGTCAGACCCGCGGCGAGCAGCATCTCCATCAACTTGTAGGACAGGGGGCCGGGGTTGACGACCGGGACACTGAGGCGCTCGCTGAGATGCCCATGTGCCTCGTGCATCGTCGTCGATCCGAGGCAGACCACGTCGGCACCCCCTTCGACGAGACGCAGGGCGGCAGCCTCCATCTTGGGGAACACCTCATCGCGTTTGTCGCCGATCAGCCCTGCGAAATCCGGTTCGGTGTCGAAGTGCTCGACCCCGGCGCAGTGAGCGGCAAGCCCCCAGTCCGCCAGTGACTTGCGCATGCGGGCCAGCCCTGGCTCCCACTGGGCGAGGACCCCGAACGACTTTCCCAGCGTCAGGGCGAACAGCAGCGACGCCTTGCCCGGACCGAGCACCGGGATGTCGAGGACGGAGCGGAGCGCATCGACACCCGAGTCGCTTGCCGTGTCGATGACGACCCCGTCGTAGCCATCGCGCTCGGCGTCGAGACCAGCCTCGAAGATGGCGACATCGAGCAGGAGCCAGTCGTGGGGGCTCTGGAAACTCGACGGCCCGGCCTTGACCGGACGGAAGTCGTATTCGATATCGCTGCGCACCCCGGCCTCGGCGAGCTGGGACTTGCGGTTTGCGAGGCCTTGCTCGTCGAGCGCAAACGGGACGAGCACCAGGATGCGGCTCATGCCAACCTCTCGACTTCTGCGGCGGCGGAGAGCATCGCCGAGATCATCTCCGGCTTTGGGACGAGCGGCTCCGGATACGCCGTCCGGCTGTGCGTGAGCCCGAGCGCCAGCATGGTGTCGGCGGTGAGATACGAAAGCGGGCCGGGGTTGAGCACCGGGACCGGAAGCCGATCACGCAGGTAGGCATGAGCCTGATGCATGGTGGTTGAGCCGAGACAGACGACGTCGGCGCCGTCCTCTTCGATGAGTTGGAGCGCGGCGTCGTGAAGCCGCGGCAGCACCGTCTCCTCCTTCCCCTCGAACAGGTTCTTGCTGTCGGGCTGGATATCGATCGAGCGGATCCCGGCGCAGCGGTCCTCCATGGCGAGCTCGCGCAAGGTCCGCTCGTAGAGGCCGAACCATCGCTCCCACATCGAGAGCACCCCGAACCGTCTGCCCAGCATCAGCGCCGTCATGAACATGGTCTTGCCCGGGGCGATCACCGGGATGGTCAGCATCGATCGCAGGGCGGCGACGCCCGAGTCGCTCACCGTGTCGATGCAGACGGCGTCAAAGCCCTCCTCCTCAGCGCGCATCCCCGCCTCCATCAGACCGATGTCGGCGAGCACGTAGTCGTGGGCCGACACGTAGTTGGAGGGGGCGGCCTGTGTCGACCGGTAGTGCAGCTCGACGGTCTCGGGCAACAGCACTTCTTCCTGCTGCTCGGCGCGCTTGGCGAGCTGGTCCGGCTCCATCGGGAATGGCACGACAACCAGGATTCTGCGGGTGGATTGCGTCACCCGGCGACCCTAGTGAATAGGGTGGGTGTGTGGACGTTGATGTGATCGTCGCCGGGGCCGGCGCCGCCGGCCTGGCCGCCTCCATCGCCGCCGCCGATCGCGGGGCGTCGGTGCTGCTGGTGGAGGCCAAGGACACGTATCGCGAGGGAAGCAACACGGCGATGAGCACCTCGATGATCCCCGCCGGTGGCAGCCGCTGGCAGGCCGAGGCCGGGATCGACGATGACTCGCCGGACCGCTTGTACGGCGATCTCATGGAGAAGACCAAGGGCACGGCTGACCCGGTCGTGACCCGGGCGCTGGCCGATGTGGCGCCCGAGCTGGTTGCCTGGCTGGCCGACGAGTGTGGCGTGCCGCTCGAGCTCGTCACCGATGTCTCGTACCCGGGCAACTCCCGACAGCGGCACCACTCGGTGCCAGAGCGCTCCGGCCGGGCGCTGCATCGCCGCCTGCTCGAGGCCGCGGCCGCTCGTCCGGGGGTCACACTCGTCGTGCCCAGCCGCCTCGCCGATCTCGAGGAGATCGCTGAGGGGATGCGAGCCACGACCGTGCGCCCCGACGGGACCGAGGAGACCATCGACACCGGTGCGGTGGTGCTCGCCACCAATGGCTTTGGCGCCAACAAAGCGCTGGTCGAGCGCTACATCCCCGAGATCCTCAATGGCCTGTACTTCGGAGGTGACGGCAGCACCGGCGATGCATTGATGCTCGGCGAGCGTCTCGGCGCCGACACCGGATCGCTCGGCGCCTATCAAGGTCACGGGTCGGTTGCGACACCCCACGGGGTGCTGCTCACCTGGACGACGATGATGAACGGGGCAATGCTGCTCAACGCTATGGGCCAGCGCTTCCAGAACGAGACCATCGGGTACTCCGAGTCTGCGGTCGGCGTGCTGGCCCAGCCCGGCGGCGTCGCCTGGGTCGTGTACGACCAGGACGTGCACGACAAGGCGCTGCCGTTCCAGGACTACCGGGATTTGGTGGAGATGAAGGGGGTGCGCTGGGCCGACGACGTCGAAGGAGTGGCCGCCATGATCGGATGCCGCACCGAACATGTCGAAGAGACCATCGAGAGCGCAAGCCGCTACGGCGCCGGCGAAGACGACCCGCTGGGCAGGACGGAGTGGACACACATGCTCGAGCCGCCCTATGCCGTGGTCAAGGTCACCGGCGCCCTGTTCCACACGCAGGGCGGCCTCAAGGTCGACGGCCGCGCCGCCGTGCTGCGAAACGGCGTGCCGATCCCCGGTCTGTTTGCCGCGGGTGGGGCCGCCATCGGGGTATCCGGCGATAGTGCCTCCGGCTATGTCTCGGGGAACGGGCTGCTCAGCGCACTCGGCCTCGGCTACCTCGCCGGCAACGCCGTGGCCGCCGACCTCAGCGGCTGAGGACCGCAGGTGCCAGCCGGGCAAGCGTCCCGGCCTCGTCGACCTCGCCGACCGGGATGGCTTGCAGGCTGACGTTGTCGGCGCCGGCAGCGAGGTGATCCGCCACCCGGCGCTGGATGGCCGCCTCGTCGCCCCACGCGTACACGGCGTCGACCAACCGATCGCTGCCACCGCTCTGGAGATCGTCCTCGTCGAATCCGAGCCGGGCCAGGTGGCGGCGGTAGTTGGGCCAGTGGAGGAACCGCTCCAGGTTCGCTCTGGCTGCCGCTCTGGCCTGTTCCGCGTCGGTCGTGAGCAGCACCGCCTGCTCAACGGCGACCAGCGAGTCCCGACCGACCGTTGCCCTGGTGGCGGCGGTGTGCTCCGGTGTGCTCAGGAAGGGATGCACTCCGTCGGTCATCTCACCGGCCAGGGCCGTCATCTTGGGCCCAAGGGCAGCCAGCACCCGCAGCGCCGGAAACTCGGGGGGATGGCCGTCGTAGGGGGCGGCATCCATCTCCTCGAGGTAGACACGCATCGCCTGGAGCGGCTTGTCGTAGCGATGGCCTCGCGACGAGGCGGTGTCGCGGTGGGAAACCCCCATGCCAAGCACGAAGCGCTCGGGGTGAGCATCGGCGAGCGTCCGGCCTGCGTTCATCATCGCCGTCGGGTCACGATTCCAGATGACGGCTATGGCGCTGGCGACGGCGATGCGTTTGGTACCTCCGAGCAAGACTGCACTGAAGGTGAGCACATTCTTGGCAGAGGACGACTCGGATATCCAGACGCTGCCGTAGCCGAGTTCCTCCCACTCGTTCACCAGCGCCACGGCCTCACCGGTCGGACGCCGCTGCAGACGGCCACTGAAGACCCCAACGCTCCCGACGTCAGTAGTCATGAACTCGCTATCTCCTCACCGGTTGCAGAAGGCTCACACGATTCCCTCGGCCCGGAGCGCGGCGATCCCGTCCCCGTCGTAGCCGAGCTCCATCAACACCTCGTCGGTGTGCTCTCCAAGCAGCGGCGGGTGCCGGTCGATGGATGTCGGGTTCTCCGAAAGTCGCATCGGCAGCCCCAAGGACAGGAAGCTCCCGATAGTCGGGTGGTCGATGGAGGTGACCATTTGGCGGGCGGCGGCATGGGGACTCGACAGCGCTTCGGCCACGGAGCTGACCGGCCCGTTTGGGATCCCCGCCCCGGACATGGCCTCGATCCAGTCGTCCCTGCTGCGGGTTGCGATCTGCTCGCCGATCAGCGCTTCCAGGAGGTCGCGATGCCGTACCCGATCTTCGTTGCGAGCAAACCGGGGATCGGTGGCCCACTCCTCGTGACCGAGGACCTGGCACAGCGCCAGGAACTGCACGTCGTTGCCAACGCCGACGGCCAGCTCACCGTCCGTGGCCGTGAAGGTCCGGTACGGAACGATGTTGGGGTGGCCGTTCCCGTATCGCTGCGCCGGTTCTCCGCTGATGAGGTGGTTGGAGGCAATGGCGGCCAGCATCTGCAGCCCGGTGTCGTGGAGGTTCACCTCGGTGCGCTGACCGAGGCCGCTGCGATGTCTGGCTTCGACCGCAGCGAGTATCGAGATGGTGGCGAACAACCCGACACAGAAGTCGACGATGGCGACGCCCAGCTTCATCGGTTCTCCGTCCTTCTCGCCGGTGATCGCCATCAACCCGCTTTCCGCCTGGGCGATGAAGTCGTAGCCGAGCTCCCCGGCCCGTGGCCCGCTGCTGCCGTATCCACTGATCGTGCACCGGATGACGCCCGGGGCGTGCTCGGCAAACCATGAGTCATCAAACCCCCAGCGGACCATCGTGCCCAACTTGAAGTTCTCGATGACGATGTCGGATCCCTTGATCAGCTCACCGAGGATTTCCCTGCCCCGCTCTAGAGCCAGGTCGAGCGTCATGCTCCGCTTGTTGCGGTTGATGTTGAGGTAGTAGGCGGACTCTCCGTCGGCAAAGGGAGGCCCCCACGCCCTGGTGTCGTCGCCCCGGCCCGGGCGCTCGACCTTGAGCACATCGGCACCGAGGTCGCCGAGGAACATTGCCGACAGGGGCCCGGCCAGCACCCGGGTGAGGTCGAGCACCTTGAGGCCGTCGAGTGCTCCTTCATCCATGGCACCGCTCCCGGGTCGATGAGGTCACGGTATCGTCACAGGTACGAGTTTGCGCCGGTGGCATGGAGGTTCACATGACAACCGAGGTGTTGGCCCCGATCGAGGGGCCGTCGGCATGGTACGGGCCGGACATGGTGTCCCGGCCCGACGAGTGGCTCCACCAGCTCAGCGCAGCGGAGGTCACCGAGATCGATGACGCGGTCGACGCCCTCAGCAAGGACGGCACACCGCTGCTCGAAGTCGGTCGGGACAACTTCCCTCTGCCTACCCTCGCCGCGGTGCTCGACAACATCCAGGACGAGGTGGTGAACGGGCGCGGCTTCGTGCTGATCCGCGGCCTCCCGGTGGACAGCTCCACCATCGAGGAGGCGGCACTGGCCTACCTCGGCATCGGCTCCTACTTTGGATGGGCGATCCCGCAGAACGCCAAGGGCCACGTGCTCGGCCACGTCAGGGATATCGGCCTTGACCCCGACAACCCGGAACATCGTCTCTATGGAACCAAGGCACGCCACTTGTTCCACACCGACTCTTGTGACATCGTCGGGTTGCTGTGCCTGCAGATCGCCAAGTCGGGCGGCCAGAGCAAGATCGCCAGCTCGGTGACCGTGTACAACGAGATGTTGAAGCGGAGACCCGACCTGGTTGGCGTCATGATGGAACCGTTCGTCACCGACCGGAAGGGCGAGATCCCCGAGGGCAAGGGTCCCTTCTATGAGATGCCCATCTTCAACCCGTACGACGGGTATCTCACCACCACCTACAACCGCGACTTCATCACCGCCGCCCAGCGCTTCGACGAGGTGCCAAGGCTCACCGACGATCAGGTGGCGGCGATGGACCTTGCGGACGAGCTCGCCGCCAGCGACGAGATCCGCCTCGACATGGACTTCCGCAGGGGCGACATGCAATTCATCCACAACCACCAGGTGCTCCATGCCAGGACCCCGTACGAGGACTACCCGGAGCCTGAGCGGAAGCGCCACCTGCTCCGGCTTTGGCTGGCGCCACCAAACTGTCGCCCCCTGGCGCCGGTCATCGCCGAGCGATTCGGATCGATCGAGCAGGGCACGGCCCGAGGCGGCATTCGCGTGCCGGGACAGACGCTCCAGGCCCCCCTCCAACCCGAGTAGCGCGCTCGACGTTTCCTCCACTCTTTGGGGAAGGTGGGAGTGGCGCGCCTCTCTTCTTTTCTTCTGTGGCTCCCCCCTCCAAGGGGGGAGGGCGGTCAAGCCGCGGTAGCGACTCTTTGCTCCCCCCTGAGGGGGGAGTAAAGAGTCGCTACCGCTCTGCGCACTGCCACAATCCCCGCCGTGCAGGGACCAACTCGCATTGCGTATGCCGGGCGGATCAATGCCCCAATGGGCGTGGTCGCCGCCACCGCGGCGGTAGCACTGATGTTTGCGGCAACACCATTTCTCATCACCCCGATCGCCGAGCGCTACGGGGTGTCCGAGGGAGCGGTCGGCTTGGTATCGGTTGCCCAGGTCGGTGCCTTCGCCGCGGCCAACTTTGTCTTGCCCCGCCTGCTCCGGCCCACCGGCAGCATCCTCCGCATCGCCGCGGTGGCCCTGGTCGGCTTGAACCTGCTCAGCGTCGTGCCAAACGTCTACGCCGTGCTGGTTGTGATCAGGTTGGTGGCGGGGTTCGCCGCGGGATCGATGACCTGGCTGGCCTGGACCGACGCCATGCAGCAGCGCAAATCGATGAGCGCCGTCGCCGCCGCAGGCCCGCTGACAGTTCTCATCGGGGCGCCGATCCTCTCCATGGTTGCCAGCGATGGGGATCGCGCCGTGTACTTGTTGCTGGCTCTCGCGGCCGTCCCGGCCGCCCTGATCTTCGCCCCGATCAGCGGCGAAAAGCGGCGCCGTGGCTCGGTGAGCAAGTCTCGGTCCAACCGATTGCTCATGGCGGCAATGTGGATGCTCACTTTCTTCGGCTCTGCGCTGTTCATCAACCAGGCCCTCGTAGCGCGTGACATCCACGGCCTCACCTCCATCTCCGCATCGATGGCGTTCAGCCTCAATGCCGCAGGCGGGCTGCTCGGAGCCAGGCTCTCCTCACGTCACCGGCATCCCGGGTGGTGGCTGGCCTCGGCCGGGATCGCGGCCTGGGCTTCGGTGAACGGGCCGAGCGCTCTCTTCTTCATCGGTATGGCGTGGTGGGGTTTCGCCTTCTGGATGTCCGTCCCCGGAGTGATGGCGATGATCTCGGCGCGCTCGCTCGAGCCAAGCGAGCGCGCAGGAGACACCCAGGGTCTGATGGCGGCGGGAAGGGCGTTTGGGCCCGCCATGGGCGGGTTGTTCGTCGACGCCGGTGCCCTGGTTGCGCTGTCCTTCGTCTCCGGCATCGGAATCTCCACCGCCGGTGCGACCGTGATCGGCGTCAAGGAGGGGCGGGACCGGCTGCCGCCAACCGACCCGAGGACGGTCCGGGCGCCAAGCCGCTGAGCCTCGGCGTCTTTGCCTCCCCCTCATGGGGCCATCGAGGCGCGGCGGAAGGTGGAGCTCTTGCCTCCCCCTCAGGGGGAGGTGGCAGCGGCGCCGCCGCTGACGGAGGGGGTCAGGGCTCTGGCGCGTGCACCTCGCGCGTCGCGACCCACGGTTTGACCCCCCTCCCCGCCCTTCGGGCGGGACTCCCCCCTGAGGGGGGAGCAGAGGAATCTATTGCTCACTGGCAACTGACAACTCGTCCTCAGCCCGAGTAGATCCTGCTCTCGTCGACGCGGAAGTGGTCTAGGCGTCCTCCTTGCCAAGCTCGGTTGCCGCGATGACCTCTGCCAGGACATCGCCAAGGGTTGGCTCCCCGACGTCAGCCGACCGGTACACGGCGTGGCGGTGGGGATGACCGAAGTCGATGAGCCGGCCAAGGTCGATCGGCGTGCCGGTGATCACGACGTCGGCGGGAACAGCCTGGATGGTCGCCTCGAGATCCCGCAGCTGCTCATCGCCGTAGCCCATGGCGGGGAGCACGGTGCCGACGTCGGGGTACTGCTCGAAGGTTTCGGCGATCGATCCCACCGCGTAAGGGCGGGGGTCGATCATCTCGGACGCACCAGCCTGGCGAGCCGCCACCGTGCCCGCTCCGAATGGCATGCCGCCGTGGGTCGCGGTTGGCCCGTCCTCGATGACCAAAACACGCTTGCCATCGACATCGGGGCCAGGCTCCAGCTCGACCGGTGATGCAGTCTGCACCACGGTCGCCTTTGGGTTGACCGCTGCGATGTTCCCCATCACCTCGGCGAGCTGCTCCGGGCTGGCCGAGTTCACCTTGTTGATCAGCAGCACGTCGGCCATGCGAAAGTTGGTCTCTCCGGGGTGGTAAGCCAGTTCGTGGCCGGCACGCAGCGGATCGACCACGGTGATGTGCAGGTCGGGGCGATAGAACGGGATGTCGTTGTTGCCACCGTCCCAGATGACGACGTCTGCCTCAGCCTCGGCTCGTCGCAGGATTGCCTCGTAGTCGACCCCCGCCCACATCACCATGCCCATCTTGACCGGGAACTCGTACTCCTCACGCTCCTCGATGGTCGGGTCGCTGGCGTCGATATCTTCGATGCTGGCAAACCGCTGCACCGCCATCGCCTCGATGTCCCCGTACGGCATGGGATGACGGACCAGGGAGACATTGAGGCCTGCCTCGGTGAGCAGCCTTCCCACCATTCGGCTGGTCTGGCTCTTCCCGGACCCGGTTCGCACCGCGGTGATGGCGATCACCGGCTTGGTGCTCTCCAGCATCGTCCGGTCCGGGCCGAGGAGCATGAAGTCGGCACCGTTGGCCATGACGAGCGACGCCTTGTGCATCACCTCTGCATGCGAGACGTCCGAGTAGGCGAAGACGACCTCGTCGACGTCCTGCGCCTTGATGAGCTCGGCAAGCCCGTCTTCGTCGACGATCGGGATGCCCTCTGGGTACTGCGGCCCGGCCAAGACCGGTGGGTAGATGCGATCATCGATGCCGGGTATCTGGGTGGCAGTGAACGCAACGACGCGGGTGTCGGGGTCATCGCGGTAGGCGACGTTGAAGTTGTGGAAGTCTCGGCCGCCGGCACCCAGGATGACGATCCGCCTCACACACCCTCCTCACTCTCCGCAGACTCGGTCGAGTGTAAAGGCGGGTCCCGTCCGACGCCGCCCCTCGATACGATTGTCATCGGCATGACATTCGGGACGAGCGGGGGGCATTGTGAGGGTTGATGGTGACATGAGCACAGCAGAGACCACCTTCGATCCGTACCGCAGGTGCGAAGACGGTTGCTCCCATGACCTTGCCAGAGGCGTGCTGCTTTCGGATCTCCGCGATGGCGACGGCCCGTACCCGTCACTCTGGGTTGTGTCGGGCTTCTTTGGAGGCATCGAGCTCCCGGCCGCCCTTGCGGTGGAAGAGGCGGAGGCGGCGTGACATGGCACACTCGATCACCTTCAACGGTACGAAGGCAGAGGAGTCCGGGTATTACACCGACCGACACGGACACCGGGTCTTCGTCTGCCGCGGCGACCTGATTCCGTCCTGTCCCCGCTACCCGTTCGCCACCACCGGGTGGACGATCGCGGCTGCGATCGGCTGCCAACACGAAGTCGACACCCGGCGCGCCGCATAACGTCGTAGATCGAGAGCCCTAACCCGTTGCATGGGCGCCCAGCAACAGTGCGACCATGAAGCCGCCAGCAGTGACCAGGCCGATAAACGCCATGTTTCGGTGGAACGCCTCGGGAATCATGGTTTCGGCCAGCATGGCCAGCACTCCCCCGGCGGCGAGGGCGGTGATGGTGGCGAGGAACTCATCACCGGCATCTGAGAATAGGGCGACTCCCACGACCGCAGCCAGGCCTGAGGCGGCAGCCACCCCTGCCCACACCCCGAGAACGTAGGTCGCCGAGCGGCCGGCTTCCCGCATCCCGCTGGCGCTGGACAGCCCCTGTGGCACATTGGCCAGGAAGAAGCCAAGGACGAGGCCGGCCGAGATGGTGACTCCGCCAACCCCCGAACCGCGTCCGGCGCCGGCAACCACCGACAGACCGATGGCAATGGACTCGGGAATCCCGTCGATGAGGGCCCCGACCGCGATGGCCAGACCGCTTCCCGGAATCTCGGCCTCGGTCGGCTGGGCTACGCAGGCGCCACAGCGCTTACGGTCGGCAGCGCCGCGCTGCTCGAAGAGCCAGTTGACGGTGGAGAACATCAGGGCACCAACGAGGAACCCGGCAGCGGTGTAGACGATCGATCCATGCTCGGCCGACTCGATGACGAGCTCGAAGGCCAGGACGGCGACGAGCACACCTGCTCCAAAGCCCATCACGATGGCAATGGCACGGTGGGGAAGGCGGCCGAGGTATCCGAGCAAGGCGCCTACGAACAACCCGGCGCCGGCGAGGAGGCCGACGAGACCGGCGATAAGCCAGGTCGCCACCTACGTCGCCTCGCTGTCCACGATTGATTCCTCGTTCCCGACGAGCCCTGGATTGTATTGCCATAGACTCGACGCAAGAATTCACAGGGAGGCTGCCCAATGGATGCCGAAGAGGTCACCATCGAGAACCGGAGATTCGACTCCGGTGACAACGAGGCGTTGCAGGGCATTTCCCGTCAGTTCGCCGCCGCGTTCGGCTACACCGCCGAGCTGCTGATCGATGCCAAGCTCGCTCAGCTTCTCCGACTGCGGGTCTCCCAGATCAACAACTGCACCTATTGCTTGAACCTGCACTACGAGGCAGCACGCAGCCTCGAAATTCCGCGAGCCAAGATCGACACCCTGACCGCCTGGTGGGAAACCGGGCTATTCACGCCTTCTGAGCAAGCGGCGCTCAACTACACGGAGACCCTCACCCGGATCGCCGATACGACGGTGGCGGACCGCTTCCAGAGGCACCACGATCAGCTTGCCGAACACTTCTCGGGGCTCGAGATCATCGAGATCGCCGCCATCGTCATCAACATGAACGTGTGGACTCGGCTCAAGCTCGCCGAGGGCGCCACCCCGACCTAGGCAAGTCGGAGCAAGCGGGACGTTCTCCCCCATCCGCCCTACTCGATGGACACTGCCTTGTCGGGGGTGAGCAGCTCGTAGAACTCGATCCACGAGTCCTCGGTGAGATCGCGCAGCTTCTGGCCGAGGGCACCGGTGTCGGGGAACTCGTTGTCACCACGGTACGGAGACTCGATCACCGGTGCGGTCCACTCCATGTACACGACATCGCGCTCGCCGGGAAGGGTGCCGCCGTTGAAGTAGACCCGGACCGGCTCGCGTTGGCCGCTGTCCTCGTAGATGTTTCCGATTTCGGCAACGATCGACGCCACTCGTCGCGACTCACGACGCTTCGCTACCCATACCCTCTTGATCACGTACATGGAGACCTCGCTCTCGATTCCGAGCGACGCTAGGAGGCTGTTGAACAATCCACAAGCGGGCAGTTGCACCCGGGAGATTCCGGGTCAGCCCACCACCAGGCCCTGCGGCTGCCCGTGGCACTCGTCATTGTTCAACGCCTCCCTAGCCGGTCGCGACGTCGGCGGGGTCGGAGCTAATCCCTGTCACCGAGTGCGGCGAGGGCGGCGTCGGCGTGGGTCTCCATGTTGAACTCGGTTGCGATGACGTCGAGCAGCGATCCATCGGTATCGATGACGAAGGTGGTTCGCTTGTTGCGCAGCGGCCCCGGACGTTTCACCCCGAAACTCTTGGCAACCGAGCGGTCCGGGTCGGAGAGGAGCGGGAACCCGAGATCGTGCCTGGCGTCGAACTCGGCCTGGGTGGAGACATCATCAGCGCTGATGCCGACGCGCTGCGCTCCCAGAGCGGCGAATTCGGTGGCGAGGTCACGGAAGTAGCACGACTCCCAGGAACAGCTGGGGGTGAATGCCTTTGGGTAGAAGAACAGGACGACGGGACCATCGGCGAGCATCTCGGACAGGCGCACCGTGTCCCCGGCCTGGTCTACGGCGGTGAAGTCGGGAGCGTGGTCACCGGGTCGCATGGGGCCAAGATATCCGACCGCGCACCGTACCCGGCGCGAGCACGGACGCTCAGTCGCTAGAAGGGTGTTGAACAATCCACCAGCGGGCAGTTGCATACGTGAGAATCCGGTCAGCACAACCCCTAGCCACGCGACTGCCCATGGCACTCGTCATTTTTCAACACCCTTCTACGGCGTCTCTGCATAGAACTCGGCAAGGAAGGACTCAGCGGCAGGGCGGGCGGATGCGATGCAGTCTGCGGGGTACAGGCGGCCCAAGCACTCCTCGTAGACGCCAATGATGATGCTCATCTCCAGCTCGGTCTCGTTCAATGATCCTTGCAACCGCTCGGCATCCCTGGAAAGCGCCGTGACCTGGGTCCTCAGGAATGCGGCCTCGCCCTCGGCGACGGCCAGCCTGGTTCGCGTCTCCTGCAGATCGACGGACTGGAGGCGAAGCAGTTCGACCTGCTCTGCGATGAAGACGTCTCCGGCCGGGTCGGCGTCGCTCGACGAGAACCCACCGCCAATCGCGAAGCCGGTCACCCAGACCACGAACACGCCCGCAGCCAGCAGGGCCAGCAACATCCAACTATGCGTGCCGGACTGCTCGAAGAGCTGCTCGACAAATCGCTCGAACTGAGTCCGGTGGCGAAAGATCGCCTCGACTTCGGTGGTACTGGGATCCTCGAGGCGGTCTGGTCCAAGGCGTTCTTCGAGGCGTTTCGTCTCCATCCGTTTCTTTCGGCCATTCGACCCTCCCGCCTGAAGCACGACGGGTCGCAGCCACAGCCCTCTGCACAAGCGTTGCGCGTCACCAGCAGGGGCCGGTCTTCCAAGCCGCTCCAACCACTGGGTATCCTCGCTGGATGGTGTTCCGGCTCGTCCTGGCCGAAGATAGCTATCTGATGCGCGAGGGCATCACCTCCCTCATCGACCTCGACGACTCCCTCCACCTCGTCGCCTCGTGCGAGAACTACGACCAGCTGATCGAGGCGGTCGAGCAGCACCGGCCGGACGCAGTCATAACCGACATCCGAATGCCACCGACTCAGACCAACGAGGGAATCCGGGCCGCCAATCTGATCCGAGAGCGCTATCCGGAAACGGGCGTTGTGGTCCTCAGCCAGTATGCGGAGCCCGACTACGCGGTTGCCCTCTTCGAGCACGGCTCGGCAGGGCGTGCCTATTTGCTCAAGGAGAAGGTCTCCGATCTCGACCACTTGAGGAGCACCATCGAACAGGTCACCGCCGGAGGCTCGGTGGTCGATCCCGACGTCGTCGATCTCCTCGTCGCTGCCCGCAAGGACTCGATCCTGGACCGGCTGACCGACCGGGAGACCGAGATTCTCGCCGAGATCGCCAAGGGTGGAAACAACGCTGCGGTAGCCGAAGCCCTCTTCATCTCGGAGGGAGCGGTCGAGAAGCACATCAGCTCGATCTTCACCAAGCTCGACCTGTCGCCCGAGGAGGACTCAAATCGTCGGGTCAAGGCGGTGCTGCTCTATCTCTCCGAAAGCGCTTAGGAGGACCCATGCCGGTACGCGTCCTGATCGTCGACGACCAGGAGCCGTTTCGCTCGGCTGCCCGCATGGTGGTGGAGATGTCCGACGGCTTCGAGGTCGTCGGTGAGGCCGAATCAGGAGAGGAGGGCGTCGAGCTCGCTGCCGAGCTGCAGCCCGATCTGGTCCTGATGGACGTCTATTTGCCGGGCATCGATGGGATGGAGGCCACCCGCCGGATCACCTCTGCCGACGATCCGCCCAGAGTCCTGGTCATGTCCACACACGAGTCGGTGGAGTTCGCCCAGGCCGCCCTGGCGGCTGGTGCCATCGCCTTCATCCCCAAGTCGCAGTTCGGGATGGACGAGCTGGCCGACGCCTGGGATCGAGCCGGCGACTAGCTCGTAGGAACCAACCCGACGACAGAGGTTCCGCCGCCGGGCGCCGACTCGATCATCAGCGTGCCCCCGGCGGCGTCGAGCCGATCGGCCATGCCGGGAATGCCGCTGCCACCATCAACCGCCCCCGGGTTGAAACCGCGCCCATCGTCGCTCACCGCGAATCGCAGTCGCTCACCATCGTCGTCGAGGGTCACCGTTGCGGAGGCGGCGTCCGAGTACTTGGCGGCGTTTTGAAGAGACTCGAGGATCGAGAAGAAGACCGCGGTTTCGATCTCTCGGGGATAACGACCAATTTCTCCGGCGTGGATGGTGACCGGCAGCGCCGACTTGGCCCCCTCGGCGGAGACCGCCGCCGCAAGGCCCTCGGCTTCCAGCAGCGGCGGATACACCCCACGGGCAAAGTCCCGCACCGACTCGATAGCGGTTCCCGTGTCCTGTTCGAGCTGTGCGAGCACCTCGGCGGTCTTGGGAGCGTTTGCCGATTGGGCCTGAGACTTCACCACACCGAGCTTGACCTTGACGGCCACCAATTCCTGTTGTGGGCCCATGTCGAGGTCCTGCTCCAGGCCACGCCTGGCCTCGTCGGCAGCGCTGAGGATCCGCTCCCGCGAGGCGGCCAATTCCTCGACCTGGTCCCGCAGATCGTCGGTGAGTCGGGCGTTCCTCAGGGCAAGGCCCAGACCACCTGCCAGGTTCTGGACGAGTTCCTCCTCGGCGGGCGCAATAGTGACACCGCGGGTGGCTACCAGCGACAACCCACCCAGCAGTTCCCCATCGTGTTCGACGGGAACCGAGTAGTCGGCCGCAGGATCGGTCCATGGTCCGTCGGCCACCGTTGATACCGGCGTCGACGCAGATTCGTCGTCCGGCCACCACGCCGCTGGTTCCAAATCCCCCTCATCGGCGATCCACAGCGTCGCCTCGGATGCGCCGGTGCCATCGACGATCAGGCGCGGGATTCGCGCCAGCATCTCCTCATCACCCTGGGCGGTTGCCGCGCGCTTGGAGAAACGGGCCAAGACCTCGTACGGCGTGGCCCGTTCCCCGTATACCAACCGGTTGGCCCAGCGCTGCAACCGTGACCGGATCGGCTCGAACATGAGCGCCACGGCGGCAGTGGCGGCGATCGCAAGACCCAGGTTCGGCTCGTCGCCGCCGCCAAACAAGCTGCTCAGACCGACCACGATCGCCACATACACCGCGGTGATAAAGACGGCGAGGGCGCCGTACGTGACCGTCTTCGAGACGACGACGTCAATGTCGTAGAGCCGGTATTTCGTGATCGCTACCCAGAAGGTCAGGATGAGCACGATCTCGGCGGCTGCGAGGAGGAGAAGGACCAGCGCTTCGCTGAGGTCGACGGCCGCGACTTCTTGCTCCAAGAGGACGACGAACATGGTCGCAGCCAAAACCGCCCCGCCCCACGCGATCCAGCGGATCTGATGTCGGGTAGTCCCGGAGCTGCGTCGATACCGGACGATGACCGCCGATACCGATGCCACGACGGCAGCCAGGGCTAGAAGTACCACCACGGCGTCGTCCGGGCCGTCGCTCGGCGCCTCGTACGCGGTGGTGCCGGCGGGTCGAAACGACCAGGCCGTGGCGACGACCGCCAGCGCGATCACTCCGACACTGAGCCAACCCACCCAGCGCCATCTGGGCGAAGGGGGGTGGCCATCGGGGAACAACAACAGGACCAGGGTCAGCACCAAGAAGAACGCCGGGATCCACGCCCAGATAAGCGGATTCAAGGAGATCGCTACCGCCCGGGGAAGCTCAGACGGGCTCGAGCTCATGACCTCCGCAAAAGGAAGCTCGAGGATGGACGTCGGAGCAGTGAGGCTGAAGATCGCGACTCCTATGACGGATAGCGCCGCGAAGAACGCGGCCAAAGCAAGAGCCCACACCATGGCGTTGCGGGGCTGTTTGCTGATCGTCACCCAGGCCAGGGATCCGATGCCGATGGCCCACAGGCCCAGGTGCCCGGCAGCAGCCTCGATGATGAGGTCCCAAGTGCCCTGCACCGCAAGGGTGCCCAAGCCGAGCGCGCCGCCGACAACCGCTATGCCGGAGAGCAATCGGCCGGCTCTTACGAAGACTCGATCGGAGGGGGTGTCGAGCGTACTCACGACGGCTCGAGGGCTCTTGCCGGGAGTCGACCGGTAACCACCGTCTCACCGCTCGGGGATGACTCGACATTCAACGTTCCCTCGAGCGCGTCCATCCGATCGGCGACGGCAGCCAGGTCTGCCCCGACATTCGCACCATGGATCGTGAACGTCAACGCCCCGGCGTCCTCGCCGACCGACACCCGGCCGCCGCCGCTCGACTGACCGATTGCCTCCAAAACGGAAAAGTAGATGGTGGCCTCGATCTCCGGCGGATAGCGGCCGATACCGTCGGCGTCGATGTCGACGGCGATCGAAGCCTCACGCGCCATGGCGACGAGCGCCGCGCGCAGCCCTTCGGCCTCGAGCAGCGGTGGGTAGATGCCGCGAGCGGCCGCCCGCATGCCGTCGACGGCGCGCTGGGTGTCGTCGGCCAGGTCGCCGACCGCGTCGGCGACCTCGTTGACTTCCTCTCGTTGCGCCAGCGTCTTCGCCAGCCCGAGCTTGACCTTGAGGGCGACCACTTGCTGCTGGGCGCCGTCGTGAAGGTTCCGCTCCAGCCTTCTGCGCTCCGAATCCTGCGCCGCAACCAGCCGCCTCCGCGATGAGCGCAGCTCCTCGGCCCGATCGGCGAGCTCGGCGTTGAGCTGGATATTGCGCAGCAGCAACCCGGTCCCGGCGGCAGCGTCTTTCAGCAGATCATGATCGGCACGCGTGACCGGATCGGCCTTGCCCTTTCGGATCGACAAGACTCCCAACAACTCGCCGCCGTGGTGGATCGACTCGGCGGCGTCGCCGGGGACGGCGGTCAGTTCCGTGACGAGGGTGTCGCGAAACATGAACGGGTGCGCATCGCCGTTGAGCGGATCCACCTCCGGCACTTCACCTGAGGTTGCCTCTGGGCGGAAATGGTCTCCGATCCGCAGCCAGACGATCGCCTCCTTGGCTCCGGTGCCGGATGCGATGAGCTCAGCGAGCCGCTCCAAGGCTTGTTCATTCGTGCCGGCTTCGGAGAGACGA
>Ga0255058_10000806_pt1 | contig 17826 bp, 19 predicted proteins | sample Cases_109_9_MG_FD_188637 | JGI IMG/M metagenome (GOLD analysis project Ga0255058, IMG submission 188637) | Seawater microbial communities from Amundsen Gulf, Northwest Territories, Canada - Cases_109_9 | ecosystem: Environmental > Aquatic > Marine > Gulf | place: Canada: Northwest Territories... | reverse complement strand
TAAACAGGCGGGCATTCTCGATGGCGATCGCCGCCTGGGGAGCGAAGAGGTTGAGCAGCCGGAGATCCGAATCTCCGAACCGCCGCTCCGGATCCTTGTCCATGAAGGCGATGGTGCCTACCAGCTCACCGGCCACGAGAAGGGGTGCCACCATGACGCCGTAGAATTCCACTTCCGTGTACTGGGAGGACCGGCCGCTCCACTCCTGGTAGGAGGGTATGAGGAGTGGCTCACGAGTCATGGCCACGTGGCCCATCGCCCCTTCACCCAGCTTCATTCGAGTGCCTGCGGTGTCCTTCCGGCCCACCCTGTGGCTCGCGGCAATGACCAGCTCTTCGGCCGCGGCGTCGAAGATGGCCAGCTCGCCGTGGCTCACGCCGAGCAGGGTCACGGCCCGTTCCAAGACCGATTGCAGGAGTGTGGAGAGCTCGAGCTGCGCCGACAGGTCGGCCATCGTGGCGCGCAACGCCTCTTCTTCGGCCGCGCGCCGCCTCGCATCCTCCAGCAGTCGGACACGTCCGATCGCCACCCCGGCCTGATTCGCGGCCGCCGTCAGGATCTCGAAGTCCTCTGGACCGAAGGCGTCGGGACGGTTGCTCTCCACGACTAGCACGCCCACGAGCTCCCGGTTGACCAGCAAGGGCACGTCGATCTCACAGCCTTCATTGCGGGTCGGGAGATACCTCGTGTCCGCCGTCACGCGCGGCGTGTAGTGCAATTGGCCGTCGAGCAGCGGACGTTCGCTGAGACCGCTTCCTGGCTCAATGCGGAGCTCATCCGGTGCGTCGGCCCAACCCTGGCTCGAGACCAACACCCGCTCCCCCGTGGAAGCGTCCACCAGGAGTAGAGCCAGAAAATCGTATCCCAGTGCTTCATCGTGAAGTCCCTCAACCGCCGCTTCGCATACCTCTTGCTCCGTTTCCGCCGCGGTGATCTCAGCGCTCAGACGGATCAGCGCGGCCTGGTGGCGAGCCAGAGGACTTCGTCCGTCCTCGTCGCCCTGTGTGGCTGTACTCTCAGGATCCATGCGACACTCCGAAAAGGAAACTTCGGTGCCGGCCGCTCGTCGGAGGCCCGCCGGGCTCGGCGCTTGGAACTTCCGGTGGGGCTAGCCTCGTGGCAAGCGGGCCTGCCTTGTGTACAAGGGGACTCCATTGGCAGCCCTATGGTTACGGCCCGCCGCTCGACTTCGCAGCGGTCCTTGATGACGAATGCGAAGGCGACCCGTCGTCCCCCGAAGGAATTTGCACAGGGAAGGGCCTAATCGGTGGCTTCACCCTCTGGCGGGGGGGGGCTGAAAGGCTGGGGTTCCCGGACGTTACCGACGACCAAAACCTGGACCCGGTCACCGCTGAAATGACAGCAGCCTGGGAGGCCGGCAATTACCGGTGGCACCTGAAGTACGGCCAAGACTGTAATTATGACGCCGCGGACGCGAACCAGCTAACGGTCACCGTGTTGCCCGGCACGCATGCAGGCGAGATCGCGGGCTGGGTCGTAGAGACCACCGGCCTGGAGCCGAAGGCATTCCTCTGCCGCATCCCTCAGCGAGGCAAGCGGGTGGCGGAGCTCATGGACGAGTTCATCGCGCCGGTCCGGCTGGAGTTCAGATACCAGCCGAATCCGTAGACGACATCCCGGGCCACGTACTCGGCCTCTCCGCAGTGCCAGCGACAGTGCCAGCGCCCACGAGCGCTGGTGCGCGCCCGTCATCGGCTTTGGGAGCAGGGGATCGCCGGTTGGCTCCACTCGCTGCGCTCGGTCGCCGGTCAGGTGGATCCGGCCGCCCCGACTGGATAAGCCTCTATCCGGTAGCCTGATAGGGGCTTTGGGTTAGCTGGGTTCTAGGCCGCAAATAGCCCGACCAGTGACAAACGTTCGTCACTGTTTGTGACACTGAACGGCAGACCTGGCGCTCGTGCTCCTCCACAGTAGGGCGACAGGTACCATGACCTATGGCGGACGGGACACCAAATCCCGTGCGTCCACCATTCTGGCCCCTCCACGCTATGTTCTGGTGGGGAGCTCGAAATGCTCGATCTCGTCGCCATCGTCGCCGACTTCGCCGCCGCCCGGGCGCCGCGGCAACGGCGCTTGACCCGGGAGATACCGATGCTCTGGATGGACGCCGTGTTTCTCTCGCTGCTGACGGTCGCCTACCCGATCTGGGCCGCGCGGCAGTTCCCCGGCCTCCTGCGACGAATCGCGCTCGAGGGAACGCCGGCACGGATCGCGGGCTACCGCGAGACGATGCTCGCGTTGTGGGGCTTCACCGTCGTCGGACTCGCCCTGTGGTTCGCGACCGGGCGCGGCGCCGAGGCTCTCGGACTCGGCGTTCCCGGCGGGTGGGGCTTCTTGACCGCACTCGGCCTGACCGCGATCGCGGTGGTGCTCGGCACGCTGCAGCGGCGCGGGATCCGCACCGATCCCTCGGCACGGGACCAGGTGCGCACGTCGCTCGGGGACATGGGCCTTTTCATGCCCCGGGACGCACGCGAGGCCCGGTGGTTCAACGCCGTCTCGCTCACGGCGGGGATTACCGAGGAGATCCTGTTCCGGGGCTTCCTGATCGCGTTCCTCACCCCGTTCGTCGGCACGATCGGCGCCGTGATCCTCTCCGCCGTCCTGTTCGGTCTCGCCCACGGCTACGCGGGCCGGGACCTCGCGATCCGCGCGGGCGGTCTCGGCCTCGTGTTCGCCCTCCTCTACGTGTGGACCGGGTCCCTCTGGGTCCCGATGCTGCTCCACACGTTCGTCGACATCAACTCGGGCCAGATCGCGGCCCTCGTGTTCCGCGACCAGGAGCCGGCGGAGGTGCCCTCGTGATCCGGCAACCCGCCCGAGGCCGATCCGTATTCCCTTTCAGCAGACATCCGTTTCTCGTCTCCGGGAGTCGTCCGTCATGTTGAGCGTCCGCAAGCTGGTCAACGTGCGGACCAAGAAGCCGTTCCAGCCCGGCATCGGCCCTCACAGCGAGGCGAAGCCGGTCGAGCTAGTCCTGCGCGAACTGGCCTTCTTCGTTCCGATGATCCTCATGGCGTCCGGGGCGCCGTTGATGGGGCAGGAGCCGGCGGCTGGCCTCGATGTCGGTAGCCGCGTCCGCCTGACATTCCCTTGCGAGCTCGCGTCGCCGTCGTTGCCGGAGTCTGCCGGCCGGACCTGCCGCTCCGATGGGCGCCTGGCGCTCCTCACCGGGGACACCATCATCATTGCGGCCGGGGATTCGACGTTGGTCTATGACCTGAATGCGGTGAGCCGCGTCGAAGTGAGCAGAGGGAGGAAGTCCCATTGGCTGGCGGGAGCCGGCATCGGGTTCGTCGTCGGAGCGGCGACGGCATACGTGGCGCTGAGCAGCGGCGGATCGACAAGCACGTGCGATCAGTCGGCGAATCAAGATGCCGTCTCGACCGGCGAGTGCATCGCCCTGGCCGCTCTGGTCGGAGGCGTACCGGGCGCAGGGTTGGGTGCCGTTGCCGGGCTGTTCATTCGCAGCGAGCGCTGGCAGGACGCTCCGGTCGATTGGCTGCGGGTGAGCGTCGGGCCGGGACCGGGAAGCTGGTTTCAACTGGCGATCTCCATCACGCACTGACGGTGGCGGCGAGCAGTCCGAGTAGGCTAAGTACCGGTGATGGAAGCCAACGACACGGGCGGGAGCTGGCTTTCCAACGAAGCGGGCGACCGGTCTCGAAACGGCGACGTTCAGCCTGGGAAGCCGCTCCCTGCTCACATCTGACCTTGGTGTTACCTTGCCGTACTGAACGGGAGCCATCGGAAAATACGGACAAACCAAACCCGCCCAGGAGCCCGCCCACCCCTTACAGCTGGTCGCTCTAGGTCGAGCCGCGCCGCCCCTCCACGCTCCTGAGAGGAGGTCCCAGGTATGACGGGGATTCGAGTCTTCACGACACCCACTTGACCCTACTGCAAGCTGGCCAAGGATTGGCTAGACCAACACGACTGCGACCACGAAGAGCTCGATGTTACGAAAGACGTCGACGCGCTGCGCGAGTGGCGAGAGCTGTCGGGCGGAGCCGGAGCCGGCGTGCCTCTCATTTCCTTCGGAAACGACATCATTATCGGCTTCGATCCCCAGCGACTTTCGCAGTTTATCGGGTCCTGCGAGCACTCGAGTCAGGTCGATCTCTCTGACTGAACAGCTGGCAGTGCCAGCGACAGTGCCAGCGACCACGCGCGCTAACGGGCGCTGACGCGCGCAAGGGAAGGGAAATAGCTCGGATTCGGGCGCCCACGAGCGCTGGCGCGCGCACGTGATCGGCTTTGGGAGCAGGGGGTCGCCGGTTGGCTCCACTTGCTTCGCTCGGTCGCCGGTCAGGCAGATCCTGCCGCCCCGATTGATGTTACAGGATTACGCGGCTTGGCGCGGCGGGCCTGGTTGACACGTCCGGACGGCTCTTGTCGCGCAGTCCCGTACCGATCATCCTACGGATGACCCTCAACCAACGGGGCACAAGTAACCTCCATAGGCGGTGTCACTTTGCGACGCCAAGTACACTGACCGACGGAGCCGTGCCAAGAAGGAGGTGCACAGCCATACGGAGTCCATCCACGGCATGAGGTACCATTTCGCTATCAGGCCGTAGGTGAACAAACCGAGAGCGATGCTGATCGGCATGATGAAGTTGGTCATGCGAGCCTCCCCTTAGAACCAGTCAGACTGCCCTTGGTCAGGAAAGCTGTTGTGAAGCCCTTGGTCAACCTCGCTGCGCTCCACGCTCCTAAACAAGTAAGGACCGAAGCAGTCATGGCATCTAGTGAATGCGCCACGTGCACTCGTGCCTATCCGGGAGGGATGCGGGTACGTGTACAGATACCAACACACCTACAGTGACCAACGCACGCGGATTCATCAGCCGCGCCAGATTACCCTCTTGCTGGCACTGATCGTCGCGACGGTCGTGATGGTCCTCGCCGCCCTCTCCTTTGCCATCCTCCTGACTGGCTGGCCGCTGAGCTAGCAGAACCGGCTTGGCCCCCTCGACGGGTTGAGTGCCTGCGGAATTCGCAGCGTAAGCAGCTACAACGCCTACTATCGAAGCTGCCTGGCTGGTTGTGTTCAGAATGGTCCAAGCCCTAAGCTGATGGCGATGATTGACTGCATCCCAAGCGGCCGGACGCGGTTTGTGGCCTCACAGCCTAGGCGAGCTCGCGGGCGAGAGAGGCGTCTTCCGAACCACGGGACGAGGGTGAGAGCCATGACGGTCGAGAACACCAGCTTCAGCAGCCAGCCGGCCCCCTGCGGCCAACTGGTGGATGGAGAGCGGCACGTGGACCGAGACGAGGCTTGCCTGCTCACCGATGATTACTCTTATGGTTGTGGCTGCCGTAAGACCCGTCACGAGTACCACGACGGCAGTTTCAGCCGGCTCGTCACCCACCATGACGGAACGGTCTTGGTAGACGAGTTCCTCTCCGCGGAATAGCCCGCGCCATGCCCCCTGGCCACGTCGACATTCAGTTCCGAACCTCCTCCCGGATTCCGAGCAGCGCTACTGAGAGACGCACGGCGTGACCCTATCCCATGACGTGATCTTGGTGGGTGGAGGTGGAGCGGGTCTACGCGCGGCCATTGCCATCGCGGAGACCAATCCCCGGCTCGACGTGGCCGTGATTTCCAAGGTGTACCCGATGCGCAGCCACACCGTCTCCGCTGAAGGAGGTGCGGCGGGCGTGATCGCATCGGACGACACTCTTGACGAGCACGTCTACGACACTGTTTCGGGCGGCGACTGGCTGTGCGATCAGGACGCCGTCGAGGCGTTCGTCGAGGAAGCACCGCAGGAGCTGCTTCGCCTGGAGCACTGGGGTTGTCCCTGGAGCCGTGAGGCGAATGGCCGGATCGCGGTGCGCGCCTTCGGTGGGATGAAGAAGAAGCGTACTTGGTTCGCCGCCGACAAAACGGGCTTCCACATGCTGCACACGCTCTTCCAGACCGCCCTGAAGTACACCGGCATCGTCCGCTACGACGAGTGGTTCGTGACCAGGCTTCTAGTCGACGACGGCCGCGTCCAGGGCGTCGTCGCCATCGAGCTGATGTCGGGCAGGGTCGAGGCGATCACGGCCCAGGCCGTGATTCTGTGCACGGGAGGGTGTGGTAGGGTCTTCTCCTTTACGACGAACGCCAGCATCAAGAACGGCGACGGGATGGCCCTGGCCTATCGCGCTGGTGCGCCGCTCAAGGACATGGAGTTCGTCCAGTACCACCCGACCGGGCTACCGTTTACGGGCATCCTGATCACCGAGGCAGCGCGGGCAGAGGGCGGCTGGCTGCTCAACAAAGATGGCTACCGCTATTTGCAGGACTACGATCTGGGCGAGCCGGAGCCGAAGCCGGTCCTGCGTAGCATGGAGCTGGGACCGCGCGACCGCTTGTCACAGGCGTTTATGAAAGAGGTGGACCTGGAACGCACCGTCGACACCGCCCACGGTCCCGTCGTTCACCTCGACCTGCGCCACCTGGGCAAGAAGGTGATCGAGAGCAAGCTGCCGTTTGTGCGCGAGCTGTGCCTGAAGTACCAGAACATCGATCCGATCAGAGAGTTGATCCCCGTTCGACCGGTGGTCCACTATTCGATGGGTGGGGTCCACACCGATATCAACGGCGCCACGCCGATCGCAGGGCTTTACGCTGCCGGCGAGGTTGCGTGTGTGAGCATCAACGGCGCGAACCGGCTTGGCTCGAACTCCCTCCCCGAGCTGCTGGTCTTCGGCGCGCGTGCCGGCCGAGCCGCGGCCGAGTACGCGTCCGGCCAGACGAATCCCAGGCCTATCGTCATGGCACAGGCCCGGGACGAGCGCGATCGGCTGGAGAAACAGTTTCTGCACAGAACCGGCGGTCGGGAGCGCATCGCGTCGCTTCGTGAGGAGATGCAGAAGATCATGGAGGAGAGCGCCGGAATCTACCGCTCGGGAGACGCCCTGGCGCGGGCAGCCAGCACGCTTCAGCAACTCCAGGAGCGCAGCGTCGACGTGAGTCTAGAGGACTACAGCCGGACCTTCAACACGGAGCGGGTCACCGCCCTGGAGATGTCCTTCATGCTGGACGTGGCCGAGGCTATCGTGAACTCGGCGCTCCGACGGGAGGAGTCGCGCGGGGCGCACCAGCGCACGGACTTCCCGGCGCGCCGCGACGAGCAGTTCCTCGCACATTCGCTTATCTACCGCAACCCCGACGGCTCGTGCCGGGTGGAGTACCTACCCGTCACGATCACACGCTGGCCGCCGGGCGAGCGGGTCTACGGGAGGTAGCATCGATGGCGGACACGATCACCATCCAGGTCGCACGCTACCGTCCGGAGGAGGAGCAAGAAGCCACGTATCAGGAGTACGACGTGCCGTGCCCGCGAGAGTGGGTGGTGCTGGATGGACTGAACTACATCAAGGATCAGCTGGACGGCTCACTCTCGTACCGCTGGTCGTGTCGCATGGGCATCTGCGGGAGCTGCGGCATGACCGTCAACGGCGAGCCAGTGTTGACCTGCGCCACGTTCCTCACCGACTACGGCTCCGGACCTGTTCGCGTCGAGCCGATGCACAACTTCCCGGTCATTCGCGACCTCGTGGTCGAGATCGGCGACTTCATGGAGAAGCTGGCTCGCGTTAAGCCCTGGATCATCCGCAAAGAGGAGAAACCGCTGTCCGATGGCGAGTATCGGCAGACGCCGGAGGAGATGGAGCGGTACGAGCAGTACAGCATGTGCATCAACTGCATGCTGTGCTACGCGGCCTGCCCGGTCTACGGACTGGATCCCGACTTCATCGGGCCCGCCGCCATTGCTATCGCACAACGCTACAACCTCGATGGGCGAGATGAGGGAGCTCAGGAAAGGCGCGCCATCCTCTCCGGGCACGACGGAATCTGGGGCTGCACTTTCGTGGGCGAATGTACGGCGGTCTGCCCCAAGAACGTCGATCCAGCAGGCGCCATCCAGCGCTACAAGCTGACGGCGGCCACGGACGCGCTGAAGTCCCTCCTCATGCCGTGGGGCGAGCGATGAACAACGGTGCCGGCTACACCAAGTACCACCCCCGCTGGCTCCGGCCCAAAACCTCGATCTATTGGTGGCTGAAGCGGCGGTCGTACCTCACGTTCATCCTGCGGGAGCTGAGCTGCATCTTCGTTGCCTGGTTCGTCATCTTCTTCCTTCTCCTGCTCCGCGCGGTCGGCCGGGGCGACCCGGCCTACCAGCGGTTCCTCGAGTTGTCGGGAGCCCCCCTGGTTCTGGCCGTCAACGTCGTCAGCCTGCTATTCGTCATCTTCCACGCCATCACCTGGTTCAACTTGGCGCCCAAGGCGATGGCCCTGCGCATCCGTGGCAGACGTGTGCCTCCGTTCTGGATCGCTGCGCCCAACTTTGTCGCCTGGGCGTTCGTGTCCGCCGTCGTCGTCTGGCTGATGCTCGGAGGATAGGTGAGCACGCGATCGACCGAGCCGTTCTTGTGGTTGGCGTTCAGCGCTGGCGGCGTGCTGGCGGCGCTGCTCATCCCGAGCCTCCTTTTCCTCTTCGGTGTGGCGTTCCCGCTCGGCTGGCTCCACCCACCGGCGCACGCCCAGCTGCTTACTGTGCTCGGTCATCCGCTCGGGCGATTGATTGTCTTCCTGCTCTGTACGTTCTCGTTGTTCCACTGGGCCCACCGTTTCCGCTACACCCTCTACGACGGCCTGCAGATCAAGCACCTGAACGAGCTGGTCAGCCTGTTCTGCTATGGCGGAGCCATCGTGGGGTCCGTCGTCGCCGGGTACCTCGTCCTTCAACTTCCGTAGAAGTCGACCGTCGATTCCGTCCGGAAGCAGCCGGTCTCGCACCGGCCTTCAGCCCAGAAGCGCTACTAAGCTGGCACTAAAGTTGGCCTGGACGCCGCCGTCTCGGGAAGACGCTCACCACGGGCTGATCCCCAAGGGCGATCGAGCGGACGCGAACGATTCCGCTACTGGCGCTGCTGCCCCCGTGAGCTCCTAGACAGGAAGGACCGGGCCTCCTCTACCTCCTTCCTGTCCGAGTCCGGGGCGGTCTCCACAAGCATGTTGTAGTACTCGGTCGCCTTGCTGCCGTCGCTACTCGCTCGGGCCGCTCGGGCCGCGCCCAGGAGGCTGTTGAAGCGGCGGGGCCACATGGCCAGCGACTTCTCGTACGCCTTGAGCGCTTCGGCGGGATCACCGATCTCCAGCAGCAGATCACCCAGGGCCTCGCTCGGCGGCAGGTAAGATCCCGGGGTCACCGGATCCTTTTGCGTCGTGGCCTCGAGGTCGACCGCAGATCGGGCCAGGCTCAGGGCCACATCGGAGGCCTCCTTCACCATAGCCCTCCAAGCAGCCAGCGTACGCAGCTCGATGTCGATGTAGGTGGCGTGGGCTCCCTCGCCCGCCTCTGCCGCCGCGTCTCGAAGCGCCTCCATCCTACCGAGCGCTCGGTCCGCCGCCTCGAGGTCGTCCGACCGGATCGCTCCGAGGCCTTTCGCGAACCACGTCTGGGATTCGGACCACTGGTAGCGGTCCCAGGGTAGATCCGCCGGCGTCACCGGCTGCAACGACGCCGCCGCGGCCCAGTCCCTGCGCTCCACCGCGTAGCGTGCGGGTATGGCAGCCAAGTGGAAGGCGCTTATGAAGGTGCCCTGATACTTGCTCTTCGCGAGGGCTTCCTCCACGGCCGCGAGCGCTTTGGCGTCCTCTCCCTGCTGGAGGTACGCGTAGACCAGATAGTCCATCGCGTGCGGGTAGTGGTGCGAGACGGCGTCTCCAGCCGGGAACTCCAGCGCAGCATCCGCTGACTTCCTGTTCCACTCGATCACGCCCGGCCAGTCACCGAGACGGACATAGATGTGAGTCGGCATGTGTAGGGCGTGCGGGACGCTCGGGGCGATGCCGTCGTAGCTTCGCACCACCGCTAGCGACTGGTCCGCGCGGCCGTCCACGTCGTTGGCGTGGATCGTATAGTGGATCGCCCCCGGGTGGGTGGGTTCCCGCTCGTAGATCGCAAGCAGCACTTCTGCGGCCCTGGCCTGATAGGCCTCTTGATCTTCGGCGTTCCGACCGGAGGCCAGATGCGAGAGCGCATAAAACGCCGCCACCTCCAGATCGTCGGGGTACGCTTCGTACGCCATTTCCATCGAGTCGGCCCACCGCGCGATCCGGCTCCACCAGTCTGCTGCCTCGTCTCGATAGAACACCTCGACCGCGGCTACGAACGCCGCCTCACGCTCCGTGCCGGGTCCAAGCTCCCTGGCTTTCTGGATCTCCTCCCGGCCCCGCCTCAGCTGATCCGGTCCGGGCCGCGTGGGCCAGAGCGGCTGGAACAGCGTCGTGGCGATCCCCCAGTGGGCCATGGCGCAGCCGGGATCCGCCTTCGCGATCGCGATGAAGGCAGCGCGCGATTCCTCGTACATCATGTGGTGGAGCAGGGCCACCGCTCGGTCGAAGTCGGCCTGAACGCCCGGAGCGCACGAGACGGGGAAATGGACCGCCCCGAGCTTGTCTCCATCGTGACCGCCGCCGTGCTGAGAGAAGGCCGTGCCGGCAGCTGTCGCGACCGCGAGGCAGACTGTGAGACCGATACCAGCGCTCGGCCAAAGACGAGTCGGCAGACTTCCCATCGCGCAGCCTCCACTAGAAAACGGTTTAGAGGAACAGCAGGGGCGCCATCCGGGAAGCTCGCATTGAGCCGCCGTCCCGAGTTCCCCGCGGAATCCGAAGGGCTCCATGCTAGCCGCTTGCGGATCGCTCAGCCAACAGCTCCATGCGGACGCGCGAGCGGTGCCTAGATCATTTGGCGTGCCGCACTACGAACCACCCCGACATCCACAGGACGCCGAGCATCGCCGCCGCACCGAGTGCCAGCATCGGCTGGGTCCAGACGATCACGGCCAGGACGGTCAAGTGAAGGCATACGGTTACCGCCGGTAGCCAGGGATACAGCGGAACCCGAAGGGGTCGCGCCAGCTCTGGGCGAAGCCGGCGAAGCCGGAAGATTCCGCTCAGCACAAGGAGATCCACCGTGATTGCGACGGTCATCATGAAGCGAATCAGAAACTCGAAGGTGCCCGTCACAGCAAGCCCCAGAATCACCGCAGTGACGAACACCAACGCCGGCCCGGGTGTGCCGCCCTCGCCCACTCGTGCGAACTGGGAGGGTGCCAGCCCGTTTCGAGCCAGTCCGAATGCGACCCGCGGCATCCCGAGGAAATTGACGTTGAGAGAGCTGAGCAGGATCACGAGACTAGCCACCGTAACAACGCGTCCCGCAGCCGTCCCGAAGGTGCCGCGCAAAGCGTCCGCTGCTACCAGGGGAGATCCCGACATTTCCTGCGGTGTCAGCGCACTGAGGAAAGCGACGTTGATTAGGAGATACAACCCGGCGACGGTGGCCGCCCCCCCAACGAGGATGCGCGGAAGGCTTCGCCCGGGGTTGTTGGTCTCCTCCGCCATCTTGGCTGCGTCTTCCCAACCGTAGTAGGCGAAGGCCACTGCCTGGTACGCCAGAGCGAAGCCAAGTAGCCCCGTGAACTCGGGGGCAACTTCCATGGTGGCAACGAATCCGCGACCGTCGCCGCCAAGAATCCCTGCGGCACACATCGCGAGAAGAAGCAACACCTTCACCACGGTGGAGACGTTCTGGAAGCCGCGCCCCACCCGCAGGCCCCGGGAGTGAAGGAAGAAGAACCCGACCACCACGGCGGCGGCCAGCAGAGGTACCGACCCGCGTCCCAGTAGCAACACCAGGTACTCGGCGATGACCACGGCCTTCGCCGCGCCGGAAAAGGCCCGGGTCACCAGGAGTTCGGACCAACCAGCGAGGAAACCGGCTTCCGGCCCGTACGCCTCTCGGGCGTACACGTACTTTCCGCCCGCCTCGGGCAGCGCGGCGGCCATTTCGGCTAGCACGAAGGTGCTGAGAGCCACGACGATGCCACCGAGGAACCACACGCCGAGTATGGCCAGAGGGCTGCCCAGGTATCCTGCGATCAGGCCCGGTGTGCGGAGAATCCCAGCCCCGATGACGATTCCGACGGTGACCGCCAACCCATCCCGTATGCGCAAGATCCTGTGGAGTTCTCCAGGTCGCGTCTTCACAGGCTCCGCCTCCGACCGTAACCTCACCGAGGACCGACCTACCCCCATACTCTCCTCACTTATCGCCCCCCTCTCGACTTGCGACAAGGATCAGCGAGATCGCCATTGGCTATCCCTCCAGCCGGTAGCCGACCTTGCGCACCGTGAGGATATGCGCGGGCGCGGAGGGATCTCGCTCGAGCTTGCCCCGTAGAGCCGCGACGTGCGTATCCACCGTGCGCGTTCGGATACGCTCGGGCTCGCTGTAGCCCCAGACCTCTTGCAGGAGCTGCTCTCGGCTCACGGCTATGCCCCGATTGAGGAGCAGGAATGAAAGGAGTTCGAACTCCAGCGGGCTGATCTCGACTGGGTCGCCGGCGCGGTGCACCGTGCGCGCCGCCAGGTCGACTTCCACGTTGCCGAAGCGGTGGATCGAGGGAGCCTCGGTCGTGCGGCCGGCCGGGTGTGTTCGCCGTAGGATCGCCTTCACCCGGAAGAGGAGCTCGATGACCCCGACGGGCTTCACCACGTAGTCGTCCGCCCCGAGTCGGAACCCTTGTACCTTGTCTACTTCCTCTCCTCGCGCGGACAGGATTAGCACGGGTTTCGCGAACCCGACCGCTCTCATCTCGCGCAGCACGGCGAAGCCGCTCCTGTCGGGCAGCATGAGATCCAGGATGACGAGATCCGGCTCGCTCTGCTCGACTCGCTGCACCGCCTGGCCACCGAGACCGACGATTTCAACCGAGAAGCCCTCCGTCTCGAGGCTACGGCTGAGCCCCAACGCCAGGTTGACGTTGTCCTCGACGATCAGGATCCTCGTCATCGGGCGTCTACTGCCCCTTCCGTCGTGGAGCCGCTCCGCGCGTGGTTCGCGCCGTCGTCGCTCCGGCCTCCGTCTGTTGCAGGAAGCCACACGAGAAAGCGGGCGCCGCCACCGGCACCGGCTTCGACGCGCACGCCGCCGCCCATCTCCGTTGCCAGCTGGCGAACGATGGCGAGTCCGATGCCGCTTCCGGTACGGGCCTGCCGCTCCTCGCGTTCGAGCCGGTAGAAGGACTCCCAGATCTTTCGCCGGTCGGGGGGCGGAATGCCCGGTCCCTCGTCCTCGACGGCCACACAACCGCGGGAATCCGTCTGGAACACCGAGACTCGCACGGTTTGACCCGAGGGCCCGTATTTCACCGCGTTGTCAAGCAGGTTGACGATAATGCGGTGGATGGCGTTCGGATCGGCCCGCACGGTGGGCCCGCTCTCGGCCGTGAACTCGACGGTCGAGTCCTTGGCCTCCGCAAGGATCCGGAACGATTGGACGGTGGCCTCGACCAGGTCGCGCAGCTCAACAGTTTGAGGGCTCACCAACGCCTCTCGCTTCGAGAACCGTGAGAACTCAAGGATGTTCTCCACGAGCACGGTGAGCCGCCGGACCTCCTGATCGATCACGCGCAAAGCTTGATTTCGTTCTTCCGCGGATCGAACATGCCGCAGGCGGAGCAGATCGACGAAGAGGAGGATCTGCTGAAGAGGAGTGCGAAGCTCGTGTGACACGTTCCCGATGAAGCGTTCCCGCAAGCGCACGAGCTCCTGACCGCGCCGCAGCTGAGCGAGCGCGACCGCCATGAGGGTAGCGGTGAGGAGAACAAGCCCCAGCGCCACGGGCAGGCGCGACTTCGGTAGCCCCCCGATCACGAGCTGCTCGGCCGCCATGGGCCGGAGTGCCACCCGGAGCTGCAGTCCCTCGAAGGTGCCCGGCGGCCGAAGCGCCGCGCTTCCGTAGAAGGATCCATCGGAGGCAGCTGGCTGTCCGTAAACCGGCTCGCCCGCCGTATCGAGGACGGAGAGGGTGAAAAGGGAATCGTTCGGCGTCGCACCTACCAGCGTCGGCGGCAGCACGCCCGATTCGCCGAGCACCTGGTCGAAGACGTTGCCAGTGCCGTCGCGCCAGCAGCTGTCGAAGCCGTACACAAGATTCCGCTCATCGCGCCGCCAAACGCGATAGGAGATCGGCTTTCGCTCGCCTCGAAGCGGGCCGAAGAGATGCGCAAACTGCCAGTCCTCCCCGTACGTGTTCCGGGCGTGTGCTGCCAGGGAATCGGTCAGCCAGATGCGGAAGTCGGTGTCGGCGTTTCCGTCCACCGCCAGGTCGCCGTTGTCCAGATCGAGGCGGAAGAACAGGCGGTCCGCCGGGTCGACGACCGCGGCGCAGCGAGCCAGCTCGATGGAGTCGCGCAGCGTTGCCGGGCCGGGGAGCGATCGGGCAGTCCTTCCGAAGGCGAGTTCAACCGGATAGAAGCCGTACAGCATGGCGCGGGTGAGCCGACGCTCTACCCGGCTTGCCAGCAGATACGCAGCGAACTCGGCGTGGTCGCGCACGGTCGCCTGAGCAGCGGCGCGGTGCCCGCGGGCCGCATCAAGGGCCTGGTAGGCCAGGATGAGAGCGAAGCCGAGCCCGAGGACGAGCGGCCCGACGATGCCCGCCCATCCAAAGGCCCGAGAGCGAAGAAGATCGGCCTTGCCCGGTTCAGTCATTCTCGATCCATGCCGGGATCACTCAGCGCCGCCAACGACGGTCCATTTGCGGCTAGCCTCGGGAGCAATAAGGCCTGCTCCCGGTGCGAGGGCTACCTGCTGAGAGTCGGTTTTGCAAAATCTTGACATTTTCCTGTCCAACTCCGCGCCAAACGCGGTTGTCCTTCGAGGTCCGCGCTGCTTTGTTTCGACAGCGGCGTCGGAAACGGTGCCTTCACGCTGGGCCGGCCGAACTTCGATCCTGGGAAAGCGTTCAATCATGCGATCTCTTCTAGCTGCAGTCGTCACTGTCGAGCCAATCTCGGGGAACGTCTCCCGACCGGACAGACGCCACGCCGACAGGCCTCGAATCGAGGGGCCTCGCTCGACACGTCTCATCGTCGCGGCATGCGCGAGCGCGGCCATGATCGTACTCCCGCCCGCTGTCCACGCGCAGATCCCCGACACCTTCAAGAACCTCCAGTACTTCCCGGAGGACATCTCGAAGGACGCCCTGATCGGGAACATGCGGCAGTTCTCGTTCGCCCTGGGCGTGCGGTGCCAACATTGCCACGCGGGAGGTGATGGGAGGTCCTTCGAGGGTGTCGAGTTCGACTCGGACGATAAGGCGGCCAAGCGCAGGGCGCGCTACATGCTTCGCATGGTTGAGACCATCAACGAACAGCTTCTGCCCGACCTCCCGGAGAGGGAAAAGCCGAACGTGATGGTCGAGTGCCGGACCTGCCACCGCGGCCTCTCGCGCCCTCGCATGATCGACGACATTCTGGCGGAGAAGGTCGAGCAGGAGGGGGTGGAAGCGGCCGTCGCCCATTACAAGGCGCTACGGGATGATACATACGGGGGCTGGAGCTACGATTTCGGCGAGTGGACGATCAACGATCTCGCCGAGGAGCTTGGCGACGCAGGTCGGACGTCGGACGCGATCGAGCTGATGAAGATGAATTCGGAGTATTATCCAGAGTCCATCTCCGTCTGGGTCATGCTTGGCGATTTCCAAAAGGAAGCGGGTGAGCGCGAGAAGGCCCGGGCAAGCTATGAGCGAGGGCTGGAGTTGCGACCCGACGCCCCATTCATCCAGCAAAGGCTATCCGCGCTCGAAGAAGAGCCGTAAAAGGCTGCCGAGGGCTCGGGTTCTACGTAGCAGCGGCGCGAAAAACGCCGACGCACATACGTTGCTTGCGGCTTCCCGCTCCCCTACCCGTGACCCGCGAGGGAGCCGAGACCCCGCGGCTCCAGGAACCGGAACAAGCGTCTGAATGTCAGGGCCGCACAAACGACTGCGCTCAGCGCGGCCAGTCCTATGAGCGCGTTCAGCGGATCGCGTTTCTGCGACGTTTCACCTGAGGAGTCTGATTGTCCCAGCGCTTCCTCGGCCTGCCCGCCGTGGGCCGCGCAGAAGCGTAGACCCGCACGTGCCGAACGTTTGCAGCGCTCTCCCGACTTCGTCTTGCCGTGGCATCTCTCCACGTCTCACCTCCTATTCCCTGTCATCACTACGTATTCTAGAGGACGAGGATTCACGCAACCAAACGAGCAGCCGAACTAACCCTGCGTGGAGGAATAGTAGATAACGCCTGCCCCCTTGCTTATGGTGGAACCAACGAAGCTACCGCCTGCTGCCTTGCTTACCGGCCAAGCGCCAGCTCGTTAGACCCTTCGCCACCCACTAAAAGTTAGGCGGCATCATTGGTGAATTGGGAAGCACTAGGGGCGCTCGCTGAGAGCGTCGGAGCTGTGGGTGTTATCGCCACTCTCATCTATCTCGCGGTACAGGTCCGCCACAACACTCGGGCAGTGCGTGCCGCGACATACGATTCGTTCGTCGGTCAGTTCCGTGAGTGGAACGAGCCTTTCCGCAGCGATCCGAAACTGACAAGCCTCTTCAGCAGGTCCCTTGAGGAGATTGAAGACCTAGAACCGGAAGCACGCCAGCACGCTCTCCACATGTTCTTCGACCTCTTCAAGCTCGCTGAGAACCTTCACTACCAGTACCGTGTGGGAATGATCGAGCGACCTCTCTGGAAGGGGTGGGAGGTTATGTTCCGCACGTATCTGACGGCCCCCGGTACGACGTGGTATTGGAATCAACGTCGCTCGATGTTCGCATCCGAGTTCGCGGATTGGATGGATTCTATCGAGGAGCCGGAGGATGTACGGCGCGTAGGACACCTTGCCCAGGGGTGAACCGGTGGACGAGGTTGCCGGAGAGGTACTGCGTGGATCGGTCGCGTTATCCGGCTGGCTGATAGTTTACGCAGAGCTCGTCGGTCTCAGCGACATCGAGTGGTTGCGCGAAAAGGTTACACCAGCATTCGGCGGGGTCAGTTCTACAGTGCGCGTCACCGTCGAAGTGGAGGCACGCGGGACACGTGCCGAACGAGCGACCTCCCCGGACGTGGGCAAGCCGAGCCACCAGGTCTTTCAGCGTGCGAACGAATCGAGCGCGAGCTGCGGGCGGTAGGGAGCCGAACGCCGCGACGAGATCGTTCAGCGGATCAACCCCTAATATCTCTCTGCCTTTCTTGGTCAAGTCGAGCCGGATGCTGCGGCCGTCAACTGGGGAAGGATTCTTCCGCACGAATCCCCGGTCAACCAAACGCTGAACCGTCTGAGAGGCCGTGCCGCGCGTCGTCGCGTGAAACTCGGCGAACGCCGATACGGTCCGCGAGAACCGGTTGGCGCGCGAAAGGTAGCGCAGCGCGGCCCATTGAGCGGGTGTGAGGCCGCGCGGGTAGCCTGCTCCCCCCACAGCGTACCCGAGCCGCGCTAGCAGTTCGGCACCTTCTTCCTCGCTTCTCGAGCTGGCTTTCATAAAGATAAACGGTAGCTATACCAACCTATGTTGACAAGCTAGATTAACCATATAGTTTTGTAACGTAACTATACTACGACCGCAGGGGTCGGCGAGAGAGCCGTCCACTGGGCCGGCTTCTGACGACAGGATAAGCACTTGCCACGCAACGAGACGATCGCCGAACTAGAGCTCGACGAGTACAAATACGGCTTCGTCACGGAAGACAAGCCTGTCTTCAAGTCCCGGAAGGGCTTGGACGAGGAGATCGTGCGCCAGATCTCGGCCCACAAGGAGGAGCCGGCGTGGATGCTTGAGTTCCGGCTGAAGGCGCTGGAGATCTTCGAGTCGAAGCCGATGCCGGACTGGGGCGGTGACCTGACGAAGCTCGATCTCGACGAGATCTACTTCTACGTCCGTCCCCAGGACCGCATGGAGCACT
>Ga0255058_10000805_pt1 | contig 17834 bp, 16 predicted proteins | sample Cases_109_9_MG_FD_188637 | JGI IMG/M metagenome (GOLD analysis project Ga0255058, IMG submission 188637) | Seawater microbial communities from Amundsen Gulf, Northwest Territories, Canada - Cases_109_9 | ecosystem: Environmental > Aquatic > Marine > Gulf | place: Canada: Northwest Territories... | reverse complement strand
CTAGGATCCGGGCATGGATGAGACACGCATAGACAAGCCGGGCGGTGGCCGCCCGGGGCGGCGGCTTCCGATCGTCGGGCCCGGAGCGCCGCAGGGCGAGGCGCCGCCGGACGCGGAGGCGCCTCCTGCGCGACCGCAGGGAATGCGTCCCGTGGAGGCGGATCGCGCGGCCGCCTCGCGACACCCACGGGATGCGGAGCCGCTGGACGGCGTGAGGCACGTCGTGGCGGTGAGCTCTGGCAAGGGCGGAGTCGGGAAGTCGACGGTCTCCACCAACCTCGCGGCCGCCTGGGCGGCGATGGGCCACCGGGTCGGATTGCTGGACGCCGACGTCTACGGCCCCGACATCCCCACGATGTTTGGTTCCTCCGCGAAACCCCGCATGGTGGACGATCGCGTCCTTCCTCTCGATGCCCACGGCGTGAAGCTCATGAGCATCGGCTTCCTGGTCGACGAGGACACGCCGGCGATCTGGAGGGGTCCGATCATCATGGGGATCGTGCGGCAGTTCCTGCAGCAGGTGGAGTGGGGGACTCTGGACTATCTCCTCGTGGACCTCCCGCCCGGCACCGGCGATGCCCAGCTGTCACTCTGCCAGCTGGTGCGCGTCTCCGGAGCGGTCATGGTCACGACCCCGCAGGATGTGGCCGTCGGGGGCGTGCTAAAGGGGATCAGGATGTTCGAGACCCTGGACGTGCCGGTCATCGGCATCGTCGAGAATATGCGGGGCTTCATCTGCCCTACATGTGACGTCTCGCACGACATCTTCGGCTCCGGGGGCGGAGAGAAGCTGGCGGCCACGCTGGAGATTCCGTTCCTCGGAGCGATACCCCTCGGGGTGGCCGTCCGCGAAGAGGGTGATCGGGGACTGCCAACCGTGATCGGGAGGTCGGAATCTCCGGAGGGACGTGCCTTCAGGAGTGTCGCGGAAGCCACCGCCGGCCGGCTTGCGGAGTTGGAGTCGGAGCACGCCTGACCGCACCCGATGAGCCTGTTCCGGCGAGCGGGTCGGTGTCGTGGAGCGTTAGCTTGATGCCGGCCGTAGAGAGCTCATGAGCGTAGTCACGATCACGACCGACTTCGGCACGAAGGACGGGTACGTCGGAGAAGTGAAGGGGGTGCTTGCCACGCGCGCTCCCGAGGCCGCCCTCGTGGATGTGGCTCACGATGTGACGCCCGGAGATGTGAGAGGGGCGGCCTGGATCCTCGGCCGCATCTGGAGCCGCTTTCCGGTCGGGACCGTACACCTGGCCGTAGTCGACCCCGGAGTTGGCGGCGCACGGACGCCGATTGCGGTGCGCGTCGCCGAGCGCTGGTTCGTCGGACCTGACAATGGCCTTCTCAGCTTCGTCTCACGTGCCTTTTCCGTGGAAGAAGCACGGCGGATCGATCTCGCGATCGGCGGAAGCCCTCCCTCGAACACGTTCCACGGGCGGGATGTGTTCGCGCCCGCGGCCGCTCATCTGTCCGCCGGCGCGGACCCTCGACGGATCGGTCCGGAGGTCGAGGGAAGCCAGATCGTCGAGCTGACGTTGCCCAGGCCCGTACGGCAAGGTGACTCGCTTCATGGCCACGTGCTGCACGTGGACCACTTCGGGAACCTGATCACGAATCTACCGAACGACGACTTGCCCCCGTCGCCCCGGGTTATGATCTCGGGCGTGACGGTGCCGACGCTGAGTCGAAGCTACGGCGCCGTGGGTAGGGGTGAGCTGTTGGCGAGCCTGGGCTCGGGCGGCACCCTGGAGATCGCGGTCCGCGATGGGAGCGCGAGCGAGCGCCTGGGCGTGGACCGTGATGAAGAGGTGGAGGTGAGGCCATCGCCCGGCGCCTCCGCGTGAGCGTCCACCGGGTCGGCGTGAACGTCCGCCGGGTCCTTCCGCCGAGCTAAGAGCTGGTCAGGGAACGACCTCGACGGCGATCGACCCGAACGCCGTCTTCAGATCGAGCTCCAGCTTGTGCTCCGCGCCTTCCCAATTCGTCGAACGGTACCCGCCATCGACCTTCTCCAGATCTGGAGCGCTGAACGACGTGAGCACGCTGCTCTTCTGGATCCAGACACCGATCTCGACGGGGATCTTCAACTCCAGAGAGCCGAGACCCATCTTCACGGTTCCTGTCGCGCTGCCGTCCCACTCGCCCGTGAAATCCAGCACCACGTCTCCCACTCCGCCCTTGAGGTCGAAGCGGTCGAACCGGGCGTTTCCGAGACGCTCGGCCGTGAGCTCGGCCGCACCCGCCCTAATGATCAGCTCGGCCATGCGCACCGGGTTCGGGTCGTCGAACGACAGCTCCGTCTCGCTCGCGGCGGTGATGAGCTCGAGGCGGGAGACGGCCACCCCGCCCAGGGCGATCTCGGTCGCGACGGCACCGGCGGACAGCTTAAGGTCGACGGGCAGTCGACGGCCCAGCTTCAGCTCGAGCGTGCCGGCCGACTCATCGAAGTCTTTCAGGTCATCGAGGTCCAGAGAGAGCTCGGGATCGATGTCGAAGTCGCCCGATGCCAGCGCGCTGATCCAATCGCCATCATCATCCAGCGTCGTCAGCCCTACGCGAAGCTGCCCCCGTCCCTCGTTGAGGCTCCACTGCCTGACGGGCTTGAACTGCTCCGCGTCGTACCGCATGCGGACGTCGTAGAGCAGGTCGCCTTCCGCCGGCTCCACGGAGAGGTGGCCGACCCCGTATACGATCTCGAGGGCGAACGACTCCGCAACCACGTGGGCCTGCCGGGACGACCGGAACTCCGTCCAGTCCTGGCCCGGCAAGCTCTCCGGGCGAAGTCCTATCAGAGCGAGGAGAGCGAGGCCGCCGACCGCTGCGCGCACGCCGCCTTTGTGGGTGGGGCCAGGTGTGTGTGAGAGGCTCACGCGACGTCCTCCCTTTCCGAGGTGGCGAACGGGACGCTCGAAGGATAGCCTCGGGCTTGCTCCGTTCTGGAGCCTCCACGCGAGAGGATGACCGCACCGAAACCCAGGGTGGCGGCCGCCCAGGTGACGAGGCAGGCGGCGAAGAGGGTCAGACCTCTGAGGAACGACAGCGGTCCGCCGAACACCCACAGAACGGCGCCCAACACGAACGGAAGCAGGAGAAGAACCAGCCCGCTGAGCACGTAGTAGTAGGAGTTGGAGCGGCGGAGCCTCTCGAGCAGGTGGCTCCTGAAACGGCGTGCGGCGAAGATCTCTCCCGCGGCGTGAGCGACGGCCAGGTAACCGCCGAGGAGCGCCAGCGCGACGGCGACTGCATAGAACGGGATGAGCAGCCAGGTGATCACGGCGACCACGAGGATCAGCGACACCGGGAAGAAGAGTACCTCACCGGCGAGTCCGACCGCGAAGGATCGCGCGATATTGTTGCGTGCCGTGTCCGCCACCGTCTCCAACCGTCGCCGCTGGAAGGAGACCAGGCCCACACCGGTGAGGCCGAGACCGATCAGCCATCCCAGAGTGACTCCGAGCCCATCCATCGCCCGCTCGAAGTTGCGATAGATGGAGCCGAAGAATCCTCCGCGGTTGCGCTCCATGACCTGAATCCGCGACACCGGCCGGACTCGAATCTCGTGTGCGGGCGCCAGCGCGGGAGCCGATCGTGGAGCGAGCGGGACGATCGACAGCAACTCTCCGGCGATCCGAGGAGTGCCGTGCTGCTCGACGTCGCCACCCACCTGGAGGATGTCGCCCTCGATGGATGCGTTGGGCATCAGGTGCAGGGTGCCGTCGAGGACGAGCACGTCTCCCGCGACCGTTCCGTCGAGGCTCAGCTCACCATCCAGCAACGCGAGGTTCCCCTCGACGGTACGATCGGTGGGGATGGAGTACGAGTCGTGCACGACGAGCGCCAGCGCCTCGTGCGCGTCGGCGGCGTCCTCTCCAAGCCGGTCCAGCGCGGCGCGCAGCCGGTCCAGCTGTGCACCCAGCTCTCCGAACGAGAGTCGGCCCGGAGCAATGGACACGCCTCCGTTTGGCCCCTCGACCGAGACCTCGGCCAGGGCAGCCGGCGGATCCGCCAGCTGCACGACTGGAGCGACGTCCACAACGGAGCGGAGCGCTCCCTCCAGAATCTCGGCGGCTGCCTCGTCGGCGTCCGCCGGCGCGGACCAGTCGCGCAGGGCACGGGCGAGATCTTCCGCGGAGAATACGGCCGGGCTGCGGAGCAGCTCCCGCCATGCGCTCTCGAGTGCACCGCCGGGCTCATACGTGGCCCGCTCGACGCCATCGATGTAGACCTTCCCCTGCTCGAGCCGGAAGCTGCGGGTCGCCTCGTCGGCAAGGCCCAACGTCAGGATCGCTTTGTCGCCCGACATCGAAACGGACGCGACCATCGCCTCCTGTGCGTCAGCCTCCGGAGCTTCCTGAGTACCCAGGTGGCCCACCGGCGAAAACAGGACGCAGGCGGTGCTCGCGACGGCGACGACCGACAGCGTGTAGACTCCGTTCCTGGTCTTCTGAAACCTGTTGATCATCCTATTCCCTTTAACGTCTTCCAGTGTTGTCTTCTAGTGTTTCGCTCTCAACGCTCGTTCTTCGCTCTCGATAGTCCGGGCCCAGGCTCGCCTAGGCCGCATTCCGCAGCCGAAGAGGGGCGGGCTGCATGAGCCGCATCATCGCTCCGGCGGCGCTGATCGTGACCAGGCTCAGCGCCGACAACAGGAGGATCGCTCCTTCCGTGCCGATCCGTTCCGAGGCCTCGATCACCGACCGAACGACGGACGAGCTCCACAGCAGGCTGCCGATCGCCATCACCACCTGGAGCGAGAAGTCTCGGATCTGCTGAACCACCAGCCCGGAGAGGCTCATTAGGCTCAGCTCGGGCTGGCTGGTGAGCCACAAAGCCATCAGGCTCGTCGTCGCCGCCAGCGCGAGACTCGCAGCCGCGAGCGGTACCCAGCGCTCACGCGTGACCGTCCACGCCCTGGCGTACCAGGGTGCGCGCAGCGAGACGCGAGCCATGACCTGCTCGGCAAACCTCGGGCTGGGCGCTGGATGGGCGAGGCCGGATAGCGCTTCATCGAGGGCACGGAGAGACTCGACCTCCCGGTGGCACTCGGCGCACTCGCCGAGATGTGCTCGAGCCGCTCGCGGCCGGGCCGGCAGGCCGAGCGCGAACGTCTCCACCTCATCGGGTGTCAGGTGTCTCCTGGGGTTTGTGGCTCTGTCTCTCATGATTCCCTTTGCTGCTGCGCTTTCACTCGTTCTTCCTTACGAATGCCCACGGATAGAAGTTTCACCCATCAGGACCCACTCCCGACGCTTCATTCCAGGAGATGTTGGAGTTGCCCCTGGAGCTCCTTTCGAGCCCGGTGGATGTATGTCTTCACGGTCCCCAGTGGGACATCCATGATCTCCGCGATCTCCTCGTACGATCGGCCCTCCACGTGCCGGAGGATGATGGCCGATCGATACTCCTGTCTCAGCTCGCCGATCGCCACGTCGATCTCCGAGCCGATCTCGCGAGACTGAAGCGCCTCATCCGGCCGCTCCTCCGTGGACTCCACCGTGATCGCCGTGGCGGCCTGGAGCTCGGTGGTGACCGCAGAGGGCGAGCCGTGGATCGAGACGGTATTCAGCCGCTTCTTGCGCAGATGGTCGATCGTGAGGTTGTAAGCCACCTTGAAGAGCCAGGAGGAGAACTTGTAGGATGGATCGTAGCGCGCGAGGTTGTTGAATGCCCTGACGAACGCCTCCTGCGCCAGGTCTTCGGCGAGCTCTCGATCCCGGACCATGCGGTAGATGAGGGAGAAAACGGGGCGCTCGAACCGACGGAGAAGCTCTACAGCGGCGCGCTCATCGGCCCGCTTGCAGAGTTCTACGAGTTCCGGGTCACTTTTTTCCCTGTAATCCACGGACCAGGCGCGTGCCGGATGCGGCCGCCCGAGACATTGCGCGGCGCGCTAAGGTAATTTCGCACGAACAGTAGAGAATGGACGAACGCCGCGACAGCACGGCAGAGCCGACGCCCGCTTCGGCCGAGACCCGATGGGTCGGGGTTATCTCCGACACCCATGGCCTTCTACGTCCGGGGGTCTTCGAGGCGTTTCGGGGCGTCTCGCACATCCTTCATGCCGGCGACGTGGGGGACCCGATGATCCTTGAGGACCTGGCGGCGCTTGCTCCGGTTACCGCGGTATGGGGGAACATGGACGGACCCGAAATCCAGGCCGTGACGCTGGAAGAGGCGGCCGTCGAGTTGGCGCGAACTCCGATCGCCGTGATTCACGGGCATCAGCTCAGCGACTACGGGCGGCTCCCGGCGCGCTTTCCGGAAGCCCGCGTGATCGTGCATGGTCACACGCATCTGCCCTCCAATCACCAGATCGACGGCACGCTGATCCTCAATCCCGGCAGCGCCGGGCCCCGACGGCCGGGCAAGCCTGTGACGGTGGCCCTCCTTCGGCTGGATCCCGACGGCGTGCGGGCCCGACACGTGCCACTCTAGGAGAGGGGAGTGAGCCTCCGGAAGTGACGTTTCCGCGAGGATCGACCAGAACCGCGTCTCGGACCGTTCACTTCTGGCAGGAAGCACAGAGGAAGGTGCTCCGTCCCGCCTGGACCGACCTCTCGACGGCTCGGCCGCAGCTTCGGCACGGCTCACCCTCCCGGCCGTACACGCTCAGGCTGTGCTGATAGCTGCCGGAGCGCCCGTTCACGGCCCGGAAGTCCCTGAACGTGGTGCCCGCAGCCTGCAGGGCGTCTCGAAGGACGGTGCGGATCGACCGATGCAGGGCGGCGATCTCCCTCGTCTCCAACGAGCCCCCGGCCCGCTCGGGATGGATACGGGCTCGGAACAGGACCTCGCTCGCGTAAATGTTTCCGATCCCCGCGATCCGCCGCTGGTCGAGAAGAGCGTTCTTGATCGGTGCCCTCGTTCCCTCGAGGACAGTCTCGAGCCGGCGGGCGGTGAAGCTGGCAGCCAGCGGCTCGGGGCCAAGCGAGCGATCGAGGGCCGCCCATTCCTCGGGTTCGAGCCAGCGGAAGCCACCCAGCCGCCGCACGTCGTCGTAGTAGAGATTCCGACCGTCATCCAGCTCGAAGATGGCCACGATGTGCCGGTAGATAGCGACATCCGGCCGCCGGCGTCCCAGAGCGAAGCGTCCGGTCATTCGAATCTGGATCTGAAGAACGGCTTCGCCGTCGAGGCGGAAGAGCAGGTTCTTTCCGCGGCGGTCAACGCGGCAGATTCGGCGGCCCTCCAGCTTGCCGGCGAGGGCTCTGACGGTTGGGAGGTTGAGGACGAGGTCGCGGCGGCGAATCCGCACCTTGCGAATCGTGCGCTCCCGAAGCTCGGCATCGAGGTGCCGGCGGATGATCTCGACTTCCGGGAGCTCCGGCATCAGCGTCGAGGACCCGGCCAGCGCTTCACGAGCTGGAGTGTATGACCGTGCCTATGTCTCGCCGCCAGTGCTTGTTCTCGAAGTCTATCGCGCCCGCCGCCGCCCGGCTCCTTTCGCCGGCTTCCGCGAGCGAGTCGCCGATTCCGGTGACTCCCAGCACCCGCCCGCCCGCGGTCGCGAGCTGCCCGTCCCGGATCGCGGTCCCGGCATGGTAGACCCGCAGCCGCTCCGACTCGATCCCGTCCGGAACGGTGATCGGAAGACCGCGGGGATAGGCTTCGGGGTAGCCGCCGCTGGCGAGCACCGTGACGAGCGCGAAGCCCGCCGGTGAGGGAGGCTGCCAGTCAGAGAGACCTTCGCCTCGCGCGATCGCGGTCATCGGCTCGACAAGGTTGCCCCGGGTGAGGGGAAGCACGACCTGGGCTTCGGGGTCGCCCAGTCGACAGTTGAACTCCAACACTTTCGGGCCGTCCGGCGTCAGCACGAGCCCCACGTACAGGAAGCCGCGATACGGGATACCCCGAGCGGCGAGTTCCTCGAGAACCGGGATGGCCACTGTTCGGCGAACCGTCTCGACCAGCTCGCTCCCGATGCCGGGCACCGGCGCGAAGGCTCCCATGCCGCCCGTGTTGGGTCCGCGATCTCCTTCCTGCAGACGCTTGTGATCCCGAGCCGCGACGAGCGGCACGGCACGCTCTCCGTCCGTGATGAAGAAGACGGACAGCTCATCCCCCCGCAGGAACTCCTCGACCACCACGTCGCGCCCCGCCTCTCCGAAGCGGCCTCCCAGGATCTCTTCGATGGCCCGGCGCGCCTCCTCGAGCGACTCACAGATGATCACGCCCTTTCCGGCCGCCAGCCCTGAAGCCTTGACGACTACGGGCGGCTCGAGCTCCTGAAGGTACCCGACGGCCAGCTCAGGGTCGGTGAAGACGTCGAAGTCTGCGGTGGGCACCCCTACGTCGCGCATGAGCTCCTTGGCGAACGCCTTGGAGGATTCGAGCTGCGCCGCTGCTCGTATCGGCCCGAAGATCGGCAGGTCGCGGTCGTCAAAGAGGTCGACGATCCCGTCGGCGAGCGGGACCTCCGGACCGATCACGGTCAGATCGACCCGCTCGTCCGCCGCGAACGCGGCCAAGGACTCCAGGTTCTGGGGGTCGACAGGCACGCTTGCCGCAACCGCTTCTGTCCCGGGGTTGCCAGGTGCCGCGAAGATCGTCCCGTTGGGCAGATCTCGTCGCAGCTTGTCGGCGATCGCGTGCTCGCGACCCCCTCCGCCGACGACGAGCAGCTTCACGAATCCGAAGAGCCCCGCCAGGCCTTGGAGACCCGGTCGCGCATCCGGTCCACGGCAGCGTCCACTTCGTCCATGATCTTCTGTGCCGACTCCTTGTAACCGGAGAGCGCCTCGGCGAGGTCCGCCCGGTACGGCCGCTCATCCTCCGTCCCGCGCTCCTGGTACTCACCCGCGAGGATACGCTCGTAGGTGCCGCCGTCTATCCAGTCCTTGAGTTCCGCGACCCTCACCACGGCGAACGGATGTGTCAGGCCAAGGACGTTGAGGACCTTGTAGACCGAATCCAGGAGTTCGCCGCCTTCGCGGTACTCTTCCGCCTGCGCCACGAACTCTTCCAGGTTGAGCGTCTCTCCACGCATGCCGCCGGCCATGTGCATCAGGCCGCGCATCGAGGCGTCCGGATCCTGTATCGCCAGGAGGCCGGCCCGGTCCGACGACAGCTCCGACTTCCGGTACCACTCGAGCAGCGCGAACAGCACCGGCCGCACGGCCAGACCCGCCAGCGGATACCGGAAGACCGTGAGACTGAGCAGGATGACGAGCAGCGTTCGGTAGAGTACGTGTCCGCTGACGATGTGCCCGACCTCGTGGCCGATCACGGCCTCCACCTCGTCCGCGCCGAGTAGCTCCACGAGGGACGAGTTGAGGACGATGAACGGCTTGCTCATGCCGACCGCGCCCGCGTTTACGACCGGCTTTTGGGACACGAACAGCTCGGGAACCTCCTCTACGTCGAGCACCTCGCAGACCTTGAGGAGGCTCTCGTGCAGGTCCGGATACTGGTTCTCGGTGACTTTGACGGCGTTGGCCTTGAAGGCGAGGAGCAAAGCTCGCTCTCCGAACATGCCGAACACCTTCCGCAGGACCATGTCGAAGCCGGGGATCTTGCGGAGCGCGTTCAATGCCGCTCTGTCCGCCGGGTGCTCCCATGCGATCGGACTTATGTTCGTGAGGACTCGCCTCTGAACGCCACCTGATTGGATGCTGCCGCTCTCCATCTTTTCCTCCTTAAGGCGCGCCTGCCGCGCACGTCCCGGTCAGCCGCGACCACCGATCGATGAGGGGTGGCAACGCGGCCGGCCTCCGAGAACGCCTACGGCGTGCGTCAGGTGGCGGTTTCAACCGGCGGACCGTCTCTCAAGCCTGGTCGAGCGCGCCCCGGAGGTCCGCGATCAGGTCGTCGGCGGACTCGATGCCGACCGAGAGGCGAACCAGCCCGTCGGTGAGACCGATCTTCTCCCGCACCTCCGGCGGGACGGAGGCGTGGGTCATCTCGGCCGGCACGGAGATGAGGCTCTCCACGCCGCCAAGGCTCTCCGCCAGCTGAAAAAAGCGGGTGGAGGTGGCGATGGTCCGGGCTCGCTCGAAGGAGCCTGTGTCGAAGCTGATCATTCCGCCGAAACCCCGCATCTGGCGTCGAGCCAGCTCGTGCTGAGGATGCGTCGGGAGTCCGGGGTAGAGGACGTTCCTCGCCGCCGAATGCCCGACCAGGAACTCGGCGACTCGCTCGGCGTTCTCGCAGTGGCGCGTCATGCGCACGTGCAGCGTTTTGATGCCTCTGAGCACGAGCCAGCAGTCGAGCGGGCCTGGCACCGGGCCGCTGATTCTCTGCTGGTCGCGAATCCGCTCGCCGAGCTTCCGGTCGCCGGTCACTATCGCGCCGCCGATGACGTCGCTGTGCCCGTTCAGGTACTTCGTCGTGGAATGGACGACGATGTCTGCCCCGAGCTCCAGCGGACGCTGCAGGAACGGTGTCGGGAACGTGTTGTCCACCGTGAGGAGCGCACCCCCTCCATGCGCGATCTCGGCGCACGCCCCGATGTCCGATATCTGCATCATCGGGTTCGTGGGCGTCTCGATGTGGACGAGGCGGGTCTCCGGCTGCATGGCCGCTCGCACGGCGTCCAGATCGGAGGTGTCCACGTAGGTGAAGCTGAGGCCGAACCGCGACCACACGGTGCGGAACATCCGCTCCGTCCCCCCATACACGTTCGAGCCGCAAACGACGTGGTCGCCTTCCTCCAGCACCGATTTCAGGATCGCCTCGATCGCCGCGAGCCCGGAGCCGAACGCAGCCCCGACGGCACCCCCCTCGAGTGCTGCGATGTTCTCCTCCAGCGCCGTACGCGTCGGGTTCGTCACACGAGCGTATTCGTGCCCGCCACGAGGCTCCGCCACACCGTCCTGCACGTAGGTGGACGTTTGGTATATCGGCGGCATGACCGAGCCCGTCATCGGGTCCGGAGTATGCCCCGCGTGGATCGCCAGGGTCTCGAATCCAGCCTCGCTCTTCGCGCTCATTGTCTCCAGGTTACTCGAGTCGGTTTCCGTCGACGCCTTCGACGTGTCTTTTCGATCACGAGTCCGCGTGCGGCTGCCGGAACCGTGTCCTGGTTGCCCACGGGATCGCGCCCAACATAACGGTTCCAACGGGCCGGTACAGGCCTCTCGCGCCCCTTTCCCCGGGCCGACCGCCAAGTTCTCTTCCATAGCCCCCGGAACCAAAACGACGGCCGAAGGAGGGATGCTTGAGGGGGAAGCTCATCGTATCCGCGTCAGGAATTCGAGGCGTCGTGGATCACGGCCTCGCCGCTGCCACCGCCCGACGATACGGAGCCGCGTACGGCGAGCACCTGTCCGAGTTGCACGGCGCGTCACGTTCCGGGCGAGTTCTGCTTGGACGCGATAGCCGCACGTCGGGTGCCGCGCTCGCCGACGCCGTCGCCGCCGGCTTGACCGGTGTCGGTTGGGACGTGGGTGACCTCGGGATCGTGCCCACGCCCACGGCCCTGCTCGCCGTCCAGGAAGACGATCGGGCGCGGGGTGGCGTGGTCGTGACCGCCTCCCACAACCCGGCGGAATGGAACGGGTTGAAGCTCGCGTCAGCGACGGGCGAGTTCATAGATCCGGCCGGCGGCAGGGAGGTGCAGGCTCGGTTCGAGGTCTCGACGACACGCGAGGAGCCCACGGAAGCCGGATCCCGATACCCGGCGGCCGGCCGACGTGTCCGCGGCCGGAGACAGGAAGTAAGTGGCGCCCTCGACCGTCACCTGGAGCGGATCCTAACCCTCCCGCTCCTCTCCCCGGGCGTCATCGCGGAGCGCCGTCTTCGGGTCGCGCTCGACTGCGTTCGTGGAGCGGGCGGCCTCATACTCCCGGCGCTCCTGGAGCGGTTGGGCTCCGAAGTCGTCGGAATCCACCTGGAGCCCGACGGCCGCTTTCCGAGAGACCCGGAGCCGATCGCCGCCAATCTGGACGAGCTCGCACAGCTCGTCCGAGAGGCGGGTGCCGATTTGGGCATGGCCGTCGATCCCGATGTAGATCGGCTGGCCTTGGTAGACGAACGAGGCGTTCCCGTGGGAGAGGACTGGACGCTCGCCCTCGCCGTCGAGCTCGTGCTCTCGAAACGCTCCGGTCCGGTCGTCACGAACCTTTCGTCGAGCCAGTGCATCGAGGATGCCGCGGTGCGGGGCGGCGAGGCTTTCTACCGAGCGCCCGTGGGCGAGGCGAACGTGGCCCGCTTGATGGCGGAAGTGGGTGCTGTGATCGGTGGGGAGGGCAACGGCGGCGTCATGCTGCCCGCACTGCACGCAACACGCGATGCGCCGCTCGCCGCCGCCTTGATCCTGCAGCTGCTGTCGGAGCGCAACGAGTCACTCGGCGAGCTGATCGGAGCGCTCCCCTCCTACGCGGTGGTCAAGCACAAGGTGCCACGCCCGGAAGCTCCGCTGGACGTGGTGTACCGACGGCTCGAGAGCGAGGCACGGCGCGGCAGCGAAGTCGATCAGCAGGACGGGCTTCGGCTCTCGTGGCCGGCACGCGGAGAGTGGCTTCACGTCCGGCCGTCCGGAACGGAACCGATCGTGCGTGTGATCGCGGAAGCGCCCGAAGCAGGTGCGGCGGGATCCTTGAGTGACTGGGCGATCCAGCTCCTTCAGGAACCCGGCGACGGCGTCGGGGAACAATAGAAAACCGGGTCAACGGTCCTCGCTGGTCCCCAACCGGCCAACGAAGGTTTAAGTATGTGTGGCATAATCGGTTACATTGGCACGCGTGAAGCAACGCCGTTGCTGGTGGAGGGACTCAAGCGGCTGGAGTACCGCGGCTACGACTCCGCCGGCGTCGCCGTCCAGAACGGAGCCGGCGTTGAAGTCCGCAAGACCTCCGGCAAGATCGCACGGCTCGAGGAGCTGCTTACCGAGAGTCCGGCCCAGGGCTCGGTCGGCATCGCGCACACACGGTGGGCGACGCACGGTGCGCCGACGACGCCGAACGCTCATCCGCACATCGACGACTCCGGCCAGATAGCGCTCGTTCACAACGGCATCATCGAGAACGCCGACACGCTCAGGCGGGAGCTGCGCGAGGTCGGATACGAGTTCCTCACCGACACCGACACCGAAGTCTTGGCGCACCTCATCTCCATGTTGTTCGAGGGGAACCTCGAACAGGCCGTGGCGGCGACGCTCACGCAGGTTGAGGGCACGTACGGCCTGGCCGTTCTGGCCGCTCTGGATCCGGGGAAGATAGTGGTGGCGCGTCACGGCGCGCCGCTCCTGTTGGGCCTCGCCGAGGACGGCGAGAAGGCCATGTTCGTGGCGTCGGACGTGGCGGCCGTTCTTGGCCATACCCGGAAAGTCGTCTACCTGGACGACGGAGAGCTGGCGGTGCTCCGCAACGACGGCTACGAGCTGATGGACTTAAGCTCGCTCGATCCTGCTCGCCCTCCTCGCTTCATTGAGAAGGAGATCAGCCACGTCACCTGGGACCTCGACCGGATCGAGCGCGGCGGCTTTCCCCACTTCATGCTCAAGGAGATCTTCGAGCAGCCCGACACCATCCGGAATGCAATGCGAGGCCGGGTGTTGGAAGAGGAGGGAACGGCCAGGCTCGGCGGGCTTCACGGGATCTTCGATCGACTCAACTCCGCCCGGCGCATCATCTTCACCGCCTGCGGCACGAGCTGGCACGCGGCCCTGGTCGGCGAGTATCTCCTGGAGGAGTACGCCAGGATTCCCGTAGAGGTCGAATACGCCTCCGAATTCCGCTACCGGAACCCGGTGATTCCCGAAAACACGGTCGTTGTGGCGATCTCCCAGTCCGGGGAGACCGCGGACACGCTGGCCGCGCTAAGCGAGGCCAAGAAGCGGGGCGCCACGACGATGGGCATCGTGAACGTCGTCGGCTCGACGATCGCGAGGCAGACCGACGGGGGCGTGTACACGCATACCGGCCCCGAGATCGGGGTCGCGTCCACCAAGGCGTTCACCGGCCAGCTTACCGTCCTTAGCCTGTTCGCGTTGATGATGGCGCGGCGCCGCGGGATGTCGATCCTGCAGGGTCGCGAGATCGTCGCGGCCCTCCGCGACCTGCCCGAGAAGGTTGAGCAGCTGCTGAGCGCGCAGGAGCTCGTGGGCCAGATCGCGGCCGAGTACAGTGGCCACCCCAACTTCCTGTACCTCGGGCGCGGGGCCCACTTCCCGGTCGCGCTCGAAGGAGCCCTCAAGTTGAAGGAGATCAGCTACATCCACGCCGAGGGCTATCCCGCCGCCGAGATGAAGCACGGACCGATTGCCCTGATCGACGAGGAGATGCCCGTGGTCGTGCTCGCGCCGAATGACCCGGTGTACTCCAAGGTCGTCTCCAACGTCGAGGAAGTGAAGGCACGGGGCGGCAAGGTCATCGCGGTGGTGAGTGAGGGTGATCGGGTTCTCATCGAGAAGGTCGACCACGTCATCACCGTGCCCAGCACGATCGAGATGTTGCAGCCGATCCTCACGTCCATTCCGCTTCAGATGCTCGCCTACCAGATCGCAGTCCGTCGCGGCTGCTCGGTGGATCAGCCTCGCAACCTGGCCAAGAGCGTAACCGTCGAGTAGCAGGCCTCCTAGCAGGCGGTGGGCCTCTAGCGCCGCGGACCGCGGCGGCCCCATACTTGTGCGTCGCCGATCCGGCGCTCGCGGGCCCGCGGAGCGCGGATCGAACAGCGGGGCGTAGGGTTATACTTGCGAGTGAGCGACCGAGATAAGAGGCGCCGACCGAGCGGCGGTACGGATGTGACACCGGATTACCTTCAGCTCCTCAAAGAGCAGGTCAGCAAGTACGCCGGGACCCTTCGGGATGTCATAATCCTCGCCCCGGTGTATGCCGTGCTGATGTTCCACCTCCAGCACGATCCCCGGCTCGCCCCCCAGCATCGTCTTTGGGTAGAGGCGGCGATCGGCTATCTCGTCAGCCCTCACGATGTCATCCCCGAGGATGAGGTCGGGCCGTACGGTTACCTGGACGACATCTTCTGCTGTGCATACGTGGCGGATCGTATCGCCGAAGAGCTTGGCTGGGAGGTCGTGGAGGCGGGCTGGACCGGGGATGGCTCCGCTCTGGAGGTCTCCAAGAACGTCTTGGCACGCGAGCAGGAGCTGCTCGGCTACGCGGGAGATGACGTTCTCAGGTTCGCCGGGCTGGAAGATCTCTCCGAGGAAGCGGAACGGGAGCGCACGCGACCCTCGCGGACGTGAGTTCGGTGCTTTCTGATCCCACTGCCGCCACCGCTCGCGGCGGACGGCGGATCACCTCTTCAACAGCGATCTCCGCGCTCGTCGTAGTCTGCCTCCTGCCGGTGGTCTCGCCCCGAGCGCTGCTAGCGCAGTACGTGATGCAGGCGCCCTCAGGGATCGAGATCGAGTTCTCCTCCACGCAGGTGCGGGCGATGCTCGACACGACGAGAACCCTCGAGATGAACCTCCAGGAGGATCCCCGCGTGCTCTACTTCACTCTCGTGGGTCCCGCGGTGGAGACGAGAGACAGCCTCGACGCCGCCTATCCGTGGAACGCGATCGAGGTACGCAACGACTCCGTCGCCACCATCCTGACGCCGGGCAACCTTCGAGAGGCGGACCGCGCCTACTACAACTACGCCGTGATCCGCATGCAGCTCGTGCGCGGATTGGACCCGGATGTCTCGTGCGAAGAGCTCATGGAGCGCGAGCTGGAGGCAGTCTCGGCCTTCGTGGACGGCTGGGTCACCTCCCGGCTTCTGTTCGGCGGTTTGCCCTTCACCGTGCTCGACGAGTTGGCCTTCGCTCGAGAGCAGGGACAGCTGCCGAGCATGCTCGCGGCGAAGGCGGATCGTCAGTTGGGCGCTTGTTCGGCCGAATGGTCCTCCGATCACCCCGAAGCCGTGGAGGCGTACCTCTCCTGGCGGGACACCCGGTTCCTGGAGCTGGCGGAGCCGGCCCCCGAGTCCCCGAATACGACGACGAGGGTCGAGTCGGAAGGCTCGTAGGAGCGGGCCCATGGCGCTGCGCCTCCACAACACGCTGACGGGGACGCTCGAGGTGCTCGAGCCGCTCGAGCCCGATCACCTCAGGATCTACAGCTGCGGCCCCACCGTGTACGACCGGGCGCACATCGGGAACTTCCGCACGTTCGTGTGGGAGGATCTTCTGCGCCGCTACCTCAAGCTCCGTGGGTACCGAGTGACACAGGTCATGAACCTCACGGATGTCGACGATCGGACGATCAACGCCGCCATCGAGCAGGGGAAGACGCTGGATGAGATCACGCGTCCGGTCGAGCAGCAGTTCTTCGAGGACTGGAAGGCTCTCGGGCTCGAGCCGATGGAGCACTATCCCCGGGCGACCGAGCACGTCGACGCGATGATCGAGCTGGTGCAACGCCTCGCGGATCGCGGACTCACCTACGACCGCGACGGATCGGTCTACTTCGCCATCGGTCGCTACCCCGAGTACGGAAGGCTCGTCGGCCTCGATGCGTGCGACCTCGGTTCGTCCGGTCGTGCCGAGGGGGACGAGGAGTACTCGAAGGAAGACCCGCGTGACTTCGTGTTGTGGAAGGGTGGCGACCGGGAGGAGGGTGACGTGGCCTTGTGGGACTCGCCGTGGGGCCCAGGCCGACCCGGTTGGCACCTGGAGTGTTCGGCCATGTCCATGCAGTACCTCGGCGAATCTTTCGACATCCATACCGGCGGGGTGGACAACATCTTTCCCCACCACACGAACGAGATGGCACAGTCGGAAGGTGCCACGGGTCGATCGTTCGCACGCTACTGGTTGCACGCGGAGCACCTGCTGGTAGACGGCGGAAAGATGTCGAAGTCGGTTGGCAACTACCACACCATCCCGGACCTTCTCGAGCGCGGACATCGCCCGTCGGCGATCCGTTACCTGCTTCTCAGCGCTCACTACCGGACGCAGCTCAATTTCACGCTCGGAGGTCTGGTGAAGGCCGACCGGGCTTTGGAGCGGCTGGAGGAGTTCCAGCGACGTCTCCGATCCGCTCATGCGCTTGAGCCGGCCACGGCATCGCCCGCGGAACCTTCCGCGAGCCCGGGTGTGGAACCGGCTCGCGCCTCCATCGGGGAGCTGGCCCGTCGTGCGCACGAAGCGTTCATTTCGGCGATGGACGATGACCTCTCGGTCAGCGATGCGATCGCCTCTGTCTTCACCATGGTCAGAGAGGTGAACCGCGAGCTCGATCGGGTGGGAGACCGGCTCACGGCGGGTGACGCGGAGTCGGCTCTTTCGCTGCTTCGCGACTTCGACGCGGTCTTCGGAGTGCTCTCGCTGCGAGGGGCAGAGAGGCGCGACGCGGATCCCGCGCTAGCGGCCTGGATGGATGAGCGGATCGCAGCGCGACAGGTGGCGCGCGAAGCTCGTGACTTTGCGAGCGCCGATGCGATACGCAGGGAGATCGAGGAGAGAGGAATCGTCATCGAGGACACCCCCGACGGCACCCGGTGGAAGCCCGTTGGCGAGGCGGTTTTCGGCGGTTGATACCGCGGATTGACGGTCGACGATGAAGCCCGTATCATAGAAGACTAATGTTGGTCAGGGGCTATCGTGCGGCCTGCTCGCTGCGGGAGCGGTGAGGCGGGCCGTCTGATGCTGACGTAGCTCAACCGGTAGAGCATCGGATTTGTAATCCGAAGGTTGTGGGTTCGAGTCCCACCGTCAGCTCCGTCATGATGGAGCCCAGGGGTCGTTCGCCGGGCAGCGTGAGGCCCATCGCACCCCGACCCTTCCCGGGTGTTGACGGCCGGGGATGGTGGGGTACCGAAGCGGTCAAACGGAGCAGACTGTAAATCTGCTGGCTTAAGCCTTCGGAGGTTCGAATCCTCCCCCCACCATACACGAGTGCGACTGCGAGTCACACGAGTTCATCCAGTAACGTCCAACGCGACCTCCCCGG
>Ga0255058_10000804_pt1 | contig 17850 bp, 18 predicted proteins | sample Cases_109_9_MG_FD_188637 | JGI IMG/M metagenome (GOLD analysis project Ga0255058, IMG submission 188637) | Seawater microbial communities from Amundsen Gulf, Northwest Territories, Canada - Cases_109_9 | ecosystem: Environmental > Aquatic > Marine > Gulf | place: Canada: Northwest Territories... | reverse complement strand
GCAAGAATTTCGCTGGTGTCGACTTCCCAGGTATTCAGAATCTTGCCTCTGAGCGGCATGATCGCCTGGGTCGTGCGGTCCCGCGCCTGTTTGGCCGAGCCGCCGGCCGAGTCGCCTTCCACCAGGAACAGTTCACACAACTCCGGCTCCTGTGAGGTGCAGTCTGCCAGCTTGCCCGGCAACGCCGGACCCGAGACAATTTTCTTGCGCACGATTTTTTTGGCCGCTTTGAGCCTGGATTGTGCCTTGCCGATCGCCAACTGCGCGATCTGATCGCCACTTTCCGGATGCTGATTGAGCCATAACGCAAAGCTGTCCTTGATCACACCGGAGACAAACGACGCCGATTCCCGTGACGACAGGCGCTCTTTAGTCTGCCCCGAAAACTGCGGGTCCTCGAGCTTGGCGCTCAGAACGAAGCTGAGCCCGTCCCATACATCCTCGGGCGCGATTTGTAGGCCGCGCGGCAACAGGCTGCGGAACTCGCAAAACTCGCGCAGCGCATTGGTCAGGCCGGTGCGCAAACCATTGACATGGGTGCCACCCTGCGGCGTCGGCACCAGGTTGACGTAACTTTCGGTGACCGTTTGCCCTGCAGTCGTCTGCCACACCAGCGCCCAGTCCGCCGCCTCGTGACTGCCGGCAAGGCTGCCGGCAAACGGATCCGCCGGTAAATGATCGACCTTGCCAATGGCCTCGAGCAGATATTCCTCGAGCCCGCCGGAGTAACACCATTCGATTTTTTCCTTTGGCTTGGTGACCGTGAGCTTGACAGTCAACCCTGGGCACAGCACTGCTTTGGCACGCAACATGTGCTTCAGCCGCGATATCGAGAATTTCGCGGAATCAAAATATCCGGCATCGGGCCAGAAGCGAATGGTGGTACCGGTATTCGCCTTGCCGACTTTGCCGACAACCTCGAGCTTGCCGCGTTTCTTACCGCCGGCGAAGCTCAGATTGTATTCCTTGCCACCGCGGCGTATCCAGACCTCCAGGTTCTTCGACAAAGCGTTGACGACGGAGACACCGACGCCATGCAGACCGCCGGCGTACTGATAATTTTCCTTGTTGAATTTACCGCCGGCGTGCAGGCGCGTCAGGATCAACTCGACACCGGGCATTTTTTCCTTCGGGTGGATATCCACCGGCATGCCACGACCATCATCACTGACTTCCAGGGAGCCGTCGTTATAAATGGTGACTTCGATTTTCTTGCAATGACCGGCAAGCGCCTCGTCGACACTGTTGTCCACGACTTCGTGGGCCAGGTGATTCGGCCGGGTGGTATCGGTGTACATACCCGGCCGGCGCCGCACCGGCTCAAGACCACGCAGGACCTCGATGTCGGCCGCATCGTATCGTTTACTCATCTACTCTCTTGCCCCAAGCGATGGTAGAGGAATGCGATTTACGCCGGGGATTCTAGCAGGATGTCAGGCATCCCGCGCAAGCGAAACCAAAAGCGACTGCGCTAGTCGGCTTCGTCGCGATCGGCCTCAGTCAAGATCGGCAAGTAGCGACTGACGTATTTTCCCGGCAACCGGGCGGATCTCCACGTGGTAGTTTTCGTGGTCGATGCCAGCCGCAAGTTCGGCTCCGTCCCGCAGCGCAGCAACCTGCGCGTGCGCCAATTCGAAACGCAGGAAATGCACTGCGGAGGTTTTGTCATCGTCCGAGCGTTCCAGGTCTTCATCGGCGATCGGCCTGATCTTGTCGAACTCGCCGACTTGCATCCACACCCTGTTCTCGATGCCAATGAGTCGCGTCAACATGGCGCGGCGCTCTTCGGCGTCGGGGAACTCGACCATGAATGTCGCTTTCCAGTTACTGCCATCGGGAATCAGCGGATTGTAGACATCGAGTTCCCCGGCAATGCCCGCCGCTTCGAAGATGCGTTCAATGCGCAACATTTCCTGGACCTGGTACTGCATCGTCAGCCGGTCTTCGAAATACAGGTTGGCGTTGGTGCCGAGCGCCAGGCGCCGGTCGCGCTTGTGTTGCATTACCCGGGTGCGAAACTCTTCGCGCAATTGTGCATACTTCTCGAGACTGTACAGATCGTCTCTGGCAAGTTTGTCCATGCTCAGATTCCGTAGGCGCGGCGTAACAGGCCCAGCGGATGCTGCGGCAGGTGCTCGTCCAGCTCCTGCGCAATTTGTTCTGCGGCCATCGGGCAATCACTGATGAAATGCTGTGCATCGCTTTTCCTGACTCTGGTAACCACCGGCCGCGCTATCTTCCTTGAAATATCGTGAAACTCTTTTTTTACGGCGTACGTGCCGTCATGCCCGGAACATCGCTCGATGGCTTCCACTTTTGTGTCGGGCACGAGCTCCAGCGCATCGCGGGTCTTCAGGCCGATATTCTGCACCCGCAGGTGGCAGGGAACCTGGTATGCGATTTTGCCGAGCGTCGTCTTGAAGTCGGTGCGCAATTTACCGTCTTTGTGTCGCAGCATCAGGTATTCGAACGGATCGAACATGGCGTTCCTGACTTTGGCAACCGCGGGGTCGTCGGGAAACATCAGTGGCAGTTCCTGTTTGAACATGAGCGTGCACGATGGGATCGGCGAGACGATATCCCAACCGCCCTCGGCCCAGGACGCCAGCAGCGGGATGTTGGCTTCTTTTGCGCGAGCAACGGCATCGAGATCGCCGAGCTCCAGCTGCGGCATGCCGCAGCAGGATTCCTTCTCGGCCAGGGCAACCGGTATGCCGTTGTGCTCATAAACTGCGACCAGGTCCTCGGCCAGCGACGGCATGTTGCGGTTGCCGTAGCAGGTCGCGAACAGCACGACTTTGCCCCTTGTACTGTCGGTTGCTTGTGCCTGCAGAGCGGACTCCTGACGGTGCTGCTGCAACCTTTTACGCGCTGTTTTCGCATAATACGCAGGCACCGGCGCGTTCCGATGCACGCCCAGCGTTTTTTCCAGCAACTTGCGCCCGGTCTTGCTGCGATTAGCGGCGTTGACGGCCTGCACCAGCACCGGTATACCCGCGATGCGCCCGAGCGCATCGGTCGAGGCGAGCAGGCGATCGCGCCTGCTGGCGCCCTTGTTTTTGAATTTGACCGCCTTCGCCCGCAGCATCAGGTGCGGAAAGTCCACATTCCATTCATGCGGTGGCACGTACGGACACTTGGTCATGTAACACATGTCGCACAGGTAGCAATGGTCTACAACATCCCAGTAGACCTTCCTGGGGACGGTGTCCAGCTCCATGCTTGCCGATTCGTCGACGGCGTCGAACAGCGTGGGAAACGCGTGGCACAGGTTGAAACAGCGGCGGCAGCCATGACAAATGTCGAAGACGCGCCCGAGCTCCCGCATGAGTTCAGACTCCTCATAGAACTCGTCGGTCTGCCAGGCAAGCGGATGACGGGTTGGTGCCTCGAGGCTGCCCTCGCGATTGTCGCTCGATTTGCTCATAGAAAAAAAAGCCGGTCCGGAGCCCGGATACTGTTGCAGTATCCGGGCTTCCCCGGCTTATCCAGACCGATGTCTCTCAGTCGTCCAGCGTGTCCAGCGCTTTCTGGAAGCGGTTGGCGTGCGAACGCTCGGCCTTGGCAAGCGTTTCGAACCAGTCCGCGATTTCTTCGAAGTCTTCCTCGCGCGCGGTCTTCGCCATACCCGGATACATATCCGTGTATTCATGTGTCTCACCGGCGATCGCCGCGGCGAGATTGGCCGAGGTCGCTCCGATCGGCAGCCCCGTCGCCGGGTCGCCGACTTCCTCCAGATATTCGAGGTGACCGTGCGCATGCCCGGTTTCCCCCTCTGCCGTCGAACGGAACACGGCGGCCACGTCGTTGTAGCCCTCCACATCCGCCTTAGCGGCAAAATACAAATAGCGTCTGTTTGCCTGCGATTCCCCGTAAAATGCGTCCTTCAAATTGGTTTCGGTCTTGCTGCCTTTCAGTGACATGTTCGCTCCTCTCGATTTTTCTCGATGTGCATTTAGACTTAGTCTAACTGAAGCGGAACTCTATGCCCGAAAAGCATCATTGTCAATGCATGCGACGCCTGCATTGACGCTATCGGTGACGCCCTGTAGCGTACGGGACAATCATGACCGCCAAGAAAACCATCAACCTCGAAAAATCACTTGCAGACCTGGAAGCACTGGTCGAGGAACTCGAAGGCGGGGATCTGCCGCTCGAAAAAGCCATGAAGAAATTCGAGGAAGGGATCAAACTCACGCGCGGCTGCCAGGCGGCCCTCAAAGAGGCGGAGCAACGGGTCGAGATTCTGCTGCAGAGTGCGGGTGGCGACGATTCCCTGCAGGCATTCGAGCCAGACGAATAAGCCAGGTGATTGGGCCCGGTTTTGTTCAGCTACCCAGCTGGTACACCAACAGCGCCCCGACGTAGCCGATCGTCGACATGTAAAGCCACGCAAATAGCGGCCAGCGAATGCTGTTGGTCTCGCGCCTTATGACTGCAAGCGTTGCCGCGCACTGCAAGCAGCAGGCGTAGAAGATCAGCAGGCCGATTACCATCGGCAGCGTGAAAACCGGCGTGCCATCCGGCCAGGCGGCGGACCGCAGTCGTCCTGCGAGCGTGGCCTCGTCGGCTTCGTCACCAACGGCATACACGGTGCCCAGCACCGCAATCACGACTTCGCGGGCCGGAAATCCGGCGATGACTGCCGCAGAGACTTTCCAGTCCCAGCCCAGCGGCCTGAACAGCGGTTCGACAACCTTGCCGGCGCGCCCAAGATAGCTCGACTCCAGTTGCGCAGCAGCCGCCGCGTGCTCGTTTTGCGCCAACGCGTCGGCAAGCGCCGCGCCACCCAGAGTTTGCACCGCAACCGCCTGCCGCGCAGCCAGTTCGGCCTGCACCGCTGCGGATCGCGGGTAGTAGGCAAGCACCCAGACGAGGACTGCAACCGTGAAGATGACTGTGCCCGCCCGCTTCAGGAACACAATCGCTCGTGCCAGCAACTGCATCAGCACGGTTCGGAGGTTCGGTCGGCGAAATTCGGGCAGCATCAGCGCGAACGCCGGTTTCGGGCCATGCAAGGCGGTTTTCTTCATCAAGAGCGCAGTCAGCAGGCCCGCAACGATACCCAGCAGATACAGGCCCATCAGGATCAGCCCCTGCAGATTGAATACGCCAACGTTTTGCGCCGGCACGAACGCGGCTATGAGCAATGCGTACACCGGCAACCTCGCCGAGCAGGTCATGAAGGGCGCGGCAATAATCGTCGCTATGCGGTCGCGGCGATCCGGAATGACCCGGGTCGCCATGATTCCCGGGACAGCACAGGCAAAGCTGGAGATCATCGGAATGATGGACTGTCCCGAGAGGCCAACAGCGCGCATCGCCCGGTCCATCAGGTAAGCGGCCCGCGCGAGATAACCCGAATCCTCCAGCAGGATAATAAACAGGAACAGGATCATGATCTGCGGCAGAAATACGATCACGCTGCCAACGCCGGCAATGACACCGTCCGCAACAAAACTCGCAATAGCACCGTCACCCAGGTTTGCGGCAGCATAGGCCCCGAGCGCTGAGGTGCCGGCATCGATGGCGTCCATAATCGGTGTCGCCCAGGCAAACACGGCCTGGAAAACAATCGCCATCACGACAAACAGGCCGATCGTGCCGGGAAACGGGCGATTGAACCAGGCACTGACCTTTGCGCCGGCGGACGACAGTACCGGCGACTGCTGCTGTACTTCGGCCAGTACTTGCCGCACCCAGGCATAGCGATGCTGTGCCTCCCACGCAAGCGGCGGTTGATCACCGAAGACTTCACGCCTCACCGCCTCGATGCGTTCCCGGCCACGCCCGCCGAGGCGATCCAGCACATCCTGGTACAGCGCCCCCCGGCCGTCGATCAGCGCACGCTCGATTTCGATCCGCGGCAAGGGCTGCGGCATCGATGCCGATAGTTGCGCTGCGGCATCGGTCAGCTCGGGCCAGAAATTGGGCGTCTGCGGCTTCTCCCTTTGCGGCAAAGCAGCCAGCGCAGCGCGCAGCGTATTCATCCCCAGCCCGGTGGTTGCCACGACCGGGTAAACCTCTGCGCCGCCGAGCCGCGCGCGCAACCGGTCGATGTCGACCCGCAGGCCGGCCTTCTCGGCCGCGTCTGTCATGGTCAGCGCGACCAGTACAGGAAGGTCCAGGTCCAGTAGCTGATGCACCAGGTACAGGCCCTGGTAGAGGTGGGTGCTGTCAACCACCGCCAGGATTCCGGCCGGCTGTGCCGTACCAGGCACGCGCCCCAAAGCAACATCCACTGCGATCCGTTCTTCGGCGGAATGTGCGCTCAGGGCGAAAGTACCGGGCAGATCGATCAGCTCGAGCAGCGAATCGTCGAAACGCGCTATGCCAACATGTTTCTCGACCGTGACACCGGGGTAATTGCCGATCTTCTGGCGCATCCCGGTGAGACGATTGAACAGCGTGCTTTTGCCGGAATTGGGATTCCCAAGTACCGCGATGCTGGCTGTGGGGTGCCGGCGGACGCTTATCTGATCAACCGCAACGCTGCTCGATTTCGGACTAGCCACCTGCTACCGGCGCAACGGTAAAGTGTCGTGCGTGTTCGTGGCGCAGCGAGATGGAGTTGCCGAACATGCGGAATTCGAGCGGGTCGCCACCGATAGCGGCACCAGCGAGCTCGATCTCCGTACCCTCGACCAGGCCGAGGACCATCAGCCGCTGCACCGCAGGATCGTTGCTGTCGACCGCTTCAATTATATATTTCTGCCCCCGCTGGAGCGTTGAAAGTGTCATTCGGCGTCCATCCGTTTACAAAGCCGCAAAATCCGGGAAAGGACGCAAATGATAACGATTCGCATTAAGTGGAGCAATACGTATTTGTACTGCGGAGGGGGCCAGGGGGAAATTCCCCGTTTGGGGACAGTCCCCCGGTACTCCGTCAAGGTGATATTGATGGAGTACTAGGTCTGGGCGTTGCCGTCCCCCTGCAGCCGCGTGATCAGCGACTTCAGGAACACCTTGTTGAACCTCAGCTGACAGGCCGAGGACACCTGCTCCATCAGGGTCGAGCTGACACGTAGAATGGTCACCGCACCGTTGGCCCTGATGGAAGCGGTCCGCTTGGCGCCCCGCACATAACTGGTTTCGCCGAAACAGTCACCGTTCTCGAGTACGCCCAGTTTGTTGCCATTTGTCTGAACCTCTGCCTCTCCGGTGACGATGATGTAGAAACGATCATCCATCTCGCCTTCGCGAACGATGTCTTCCTCATCCTTGTATTCGTGCCAGTCACTGGCACGCAGCACTTCCCAGATTTCGGCATGCGAAAACTCGTGGAAGAAGGTCAGCGTGCGCAACAGATCGAAGTGCTCCTGATTATCCAGGCTGTCGTACTTGGTGCGCAGGTCCTGGTAGACGCGGGTCAGATCCGCGGCCATCGAGGTGCCGCTGGGACAGCGCTTGCCCGGATCCTTCTGCATGGCCATGGCCACGACCTGCTCGAGTTCCTCGGGCAGGTCATTCCGGTAGGTGTGTATCGGTGGCGGCGTTGCATACACGATCTGATGCAAAAGCTTCGACAGGTTGTCTGCGCGAAACGGCCGAAATCCGGTTAACAGTTCGTATAGCACTGCGCCCAGCGAGTACAGGTCCGAACGTGGCGTCAGCTCTTCAGACTGCACCTGCTCCGGCGACATGTAACTCGGGCTGCCGGCAATACCTTCGATGCGCGATATTTCGGAGTCATTACAGATTGCTATGCCGAAGTCGATGATGCGAACGTCATTATCGATCGTCAGCATGACGTTGCTGGGCTTGATATCGCGATGAATGACGCCGCGCCCATGAGCGTAATGCAGCGCTTTCGCGCACTTGTAGATGATCTCCACTACATCATCGACGCGCAGCAGGTTGTCCGGACGACAATAGGCGGCGAGTGTGCGTGCGCCCTGGACGTGTTCGGTAACGACATAGTACTTGCCGTTCTCTTCACCAGCGTCGTAGATCGGCATGATATTGGGGTGCTGCAGCATGCCGACCATATGCGCTTCGTTGAAAAACATCTTGCGCGAGACGCGCGCGCGGTCCGGATCGGAGTCTTCCTCGATGTTGTAGACTTTGATCGCCACGTCACGGCGATAGTAAGGATCGTGCGACAGGTAGACGATACCGGTACTGCCCCTGCCGACCTTGTTGATGATGACGTACTTGCCGATCTTTGTCGGGACGTCGTTCGGTCGCTGTAATTCCGTTACATTTCGGGCCATTTCATCCTACTTTTCAGACCATATACCACCTGTAAATAACCAGTATTAATGCGGCATACAGAGCGGCGACGAGGTCATCCAGCATAATTCCCAGCCCTCCGCGCAGTCTGTGATCCAGGTCCCGAATCGGCCAGGGTTTCCAGATGTCAAAGAGCCGGAATAGCCCGAATCCCAAGGCCCACAACGGCAGCGACGGTGGCAGCAGCAGCAAAACCAGGTACATGGCGGCGATCTCGTCCCAGACGATTCCCGGATGGTCGTGCACACCGATGCGGCGGGCGCTTTCACCGCAGAGCCAGATTCCGCTCAATATCAGGGCAATAGCGACCAGAAGTCGCAATTCACCAGTCAGAGGCAGCGTCCACCAGGCCAGCGCAACGCCCAGCAGCGATCCCATGGTCCCCGGGGCCCAGGGTGACAGGCCAGTGCCGAAACCGAATGCCAGCAGATGCACGGGATCTCTCAGCACTGTTGTGCGCAATTGCTCACTCATTGATCCGGTCCCGCCGCGAAATGCCGGTAGCCGTTGTGCCGGTCATCGACTCGCTTGCCCGCATTATGACAAACCAGCCCGTCGCCGGCCGTAACCTCGCCGATCCGGGTGACCGCGATGTGCTGCTCTGCCGCCACCTGCATGATCCGGGCGTGATTGTTCACGCATGTTGTAAAACACAGCTCATAGTCATCACCACCGCGCAATGCCATCTCGACGCATTCCGCAGGCGCAAACTGCTGCCTGATTTCCGCAGACAGCGGCAGCTTATCCAGCTCGATAATGCCGCCCTTTTGGCTCGCCTGCAGTAACTTCCGTGCGTCCGCAGTCAAACCATCGGACAGATCGATAGCGGCACTTGCCAGCGGGGCGATCGCCTGGCCCAGAGCCACGCGCGCGGTTGGCCGGCTGAATCGCTGCATGAGATAGCGCCCTGCCGGCGTTTCCGGGATGGGCTGCTGTATCAAACTGAGTCCGGCAGCCGCATCACCGAGTGTGCCGCTGACATAGATGCCGTCCCCGACACTGGCGCCGTACCGGCGCAGCACATTCTCCGGCGCGACATCGCCGACAATCTGCACCGTCACCACAGTGGTCGGCCCTTGAGTTGTGTCGCCGCCCACCAACTTAACGCCGTGTTCATCCGCCGCCTCGAACAGGCCGCCGGCAAAGTCCCGCAGCCAGGTTTCCTCGGCCTCCGTCAGGGTAAGCGCCAGTGTCATCCAGCGCGGACGGCCACCCATCGCCGCGATATCCGACAGATTGACGGACACCGCGTGATAGCCAACGTCTGCCGCTGCCAGTTGCAGCGGGAAATGCACGCCTGCAACGATCGTATCGACGACACAAAGCAGATCCTTGCCGGCGGTGGGCCGTAGCAGCGCGCCATCGTCACCGACACCAACGCGAACATCGGCAGCTTCGTATTCGCGCGTGAAAAATCGCCGTATCAGCTCAAATTCATCCACGCAGTTTTGCCACGGCCTGATCGAGTACGGCGTTGATGTACTTGTGTCCATCGACGGCGCCAAATCGTTTGGCCAGATTGACTGACTCGTTAATAATGACACGAAATGGCACATCCGGTTTTTCGGCGAGTTCGTGAAATCCCAATAGCAGGATTGCCAGTTCGACCGGATCAAGCTGTACCAACGGCCGGTCGGCCACCTCGGCGATCCAACCCCGCAGCTCGGACTGGTGCTCGCAGATGCTACCCAACACGCTGTCAAAATACGCCTGATCGACACGCGCATAGTCCGGCCGCTCGTGAAACTGAGATAGCAACTCAGCACTGCTGTGATCGGTAATCTGCTGCTGATACAGAGCCTGCACCGCTAACTCGCGGGCACGACTGCGCGCGCCTGGAGTCCTGGCCTTGCTCATGCATGCATCCTCTTGTTCCGGCGGTCGACGACTGCGCTCAGTCCAGACAGCGCAACAGGTTGACCATTTCGACCACGGCCAGGGCAGCTTCCTCACCTTTGTTGCCGGCTTTGCTGCCGGCGCGTTCGATAGCCTGTTCTATGCTGTCGACCGTGAGCACGCCATTGCCAAGTGGTATGCCGTGCTCCCGCCCTGCGGCAGCTATGCCGCGCACGCATTCGCCGGCGACGTATTCGAAATGTGGCGTCGCCCCGCGAATGACCGCAGCGAGCGCGATAATGCCGTCGGCGCGCCGCGTCTCTGCTACCCTGCTGACTGCCAGTGGCATTTCCCAGGCCCCTGGCACGCGTACGACTTCGATGTCCGACTCCGTCGCACCATGCCGCTTCAGGCAGGAAACCGCACCCTTGATCAGCGACTCTACGATAAATTCATTGAAGCGTGACGCGATGATGACAAACTTCGCATCCCGCACGATCGCCTCGCCTTCCGTTGTCTTTATTTTTTCCATGTTGCGGCTTATCGTTCGACGTATTCCGTGATCTCGAGACCGAATCCGGAGATACCATACAACTGTTTGGGCGCGGACAGTACTCGCATGCGCTGCAGGCCGAGGTCTCGCAGGATCTGGGCACCGACACCATAGGTCTTGAGTACCGCATCGCCGCTGCGTCGCTGCTCCAGGTCATTGCGGCGGTTGGTCAACCCATCGACCGCATCCATCAAATCGCGTGCCGATTCCTGTTCGCGCAGAACTACCACCACGCCGACTTCCTCCTCGGCGATCCGCTCGATGGCGCTATCGATCGGCCATCCCAGCTCCGGGCTCTGCACGCCGAGAACGTCGCCCAGCGTATCCTGGATATGCACCCGCACCAGTGGTTCGCTGACCGAGCTCAGATCGCCTTTTGCCAGCGCAATGTGTACCGACTGGTTGACCAGATCGTCGTAACAATACAGCGTAAATTCACCATGCACCGTCTGCACAGTTTTTTCCGCAATACGCTCTACGTAACGTTCCTTTTCGAGCCGGTAACGTATGAGGTCTGCAATCGTGCCAATCCTGATGCCGTGCCGTTTGGAAAACGTTTCCAGATCGGGCCGCCGCGCCATGCTGCCGTCTTCGTTCAGAATCTCGACGATCGTCGCCGCCGGCTCAAGGCCCGCTAGCCTTGCCAGGTCGCAACCGGCTTCGGTATGTCCGGCCCGGGTCAGCACGCCACCGGGTTGCGCCATCACCGGAAAAATATGTCCGGGCTGGCACAGGTGCTCCGGCCGGGCGTCGGGCGCAACCGCAACCTGCACGGTCCTGGCCCGATCGTGGGCTGAAATGCCGGTCGTGATGCCTTCCGCGGCCTCGATCGAGATCGTGAAATTGGTCGCGTGGCGCCGATCGGTGTCATCGACCATCAACGGCAAACGCAACTGTGCACAACGATTACGGCTCATCGTCAGGCAAATCAGGCCGCGACCGTATCGCGCCATATAGTTGATGTCTTCCGGCCGCACTTTTTCAGCTGCCATCAGGAGATCGCCCTCGTTCTCGCGATTCTCGTCGTCGACCATGATGACCATCTTGCCTTCGGCTATGTCGGCCACGATGTTTTCAATATCGCTGAATGTGCTGCCTGGCGCACTTGGGTGTAAGGTCGTGTTGTCAGCCATAGCCGTGTTCCCGCAAGAATTCTTTCGCAATGCCGCCTGCTTCGTCTGCCGTCAGCAGCCGCTCCAGGTACCGGGCCAGCAAATCAACTTCGATATTGACTTTCGTGCCAACCGCATACGCACCGATTATCGTCTCTGCGGCAGTATGCGGAATGATATTCACTGCAAATACGTTGTTTGATACCGCATTGATGGTAAGACTGACGCCGTCGACGCACACTGAGCCTTTCCTGGCGACGTAGCGCTTGTAGTCCGCTGGCAGTTCAATTTCCAGTCTAACCGAGCGCGCATCGCTGGCGCGAGCCCTGACCGTGGCAACGCAGTCGACATGGCCGCTGACCAGATGACCGCCCAGCCGCTCGCCCAGACTGAGAGCGGGTTCCAGGTTTACCCTCGAACCGACGGTAAGGTCGGACAGCGCGGTCACGGCCATCGTTTCACGGGATACATCGGTGTCGAAACCGTCGTCGCGAAATGCGACCGCGGTCAGGCATACGCCGTTGACCGCAATACTCTCCCCGACCTCGAAATCCCGCCATGGCAACCCGGCAGCAGTCACCGTCAGACGCAGGTCACCGCTGCGCGGTGCTATGCGTTCGATGCGACCTTGTGCTTTGACGATTCCGGTAAACAAGACTTCAATCTGCCTGGCGGACCGGCCTGGCCGTAATCCGCGTGTCATTGCCAATACGCCGGACGTCCCGTACCTCCAGCTGCATGCGCTGCTGCAGTTGCAACCAGTCCGGGGTCGCAAACATGCCGCGCGTCTGGCTGCCCATAATATGGGGTGCCTGATAGATCACAAGTTCATCGATCAATCCGGCCGCGAGCAGGGCACCCGCAAGCCGCCGCCCGGCTTCTACCAGAACCTCGTTGACCCCCCTGGCTGCAAGTTCGCGCAGCACGCTTTCCAGATCGGTGTGATCATCGGCGGCTGGTACTACCCGCACTGTGGCGCCCGCTTTTTCCAGGGCTTTGCGATTGCTGTCATCGATGCAAAACACTTCGGTGCGCCCGGGCAGCGTCAGCATGCAGGACGCCGGCGGCATTTTCAGGCGGCTGTCGAGCACCACCCGAAGCGGCTGCAGGTCAGACAGCGATTTATCCCGCACTATCAGGGAGGGATCATCTTCCAGCACCGTGCCAACACCGGTGAGAACTGCGCCAGACATCGCCCGCAATCGCTGTACATCCTGGCGTGCTGCTGCTCCGGTGATCCACTGGCTTTGTCCATCCGCCATTGCCGTGCAACCGTCCAGGCTCGCCGCCATTTTCAGGCGGACGAATGGCAGGCCCCGGGTCACTCGTGAAACAAATCCGGCGTTCAATGCCGCCGCCTCGTCCTGCAGCAAGCCACTGCGGAGCGTGATGCCGGATGTCTGCAGAGCCTCGATACCGCTGCCGGATACCGCCGGAAACGGGTCCGTCATCGCCACCACCACTTCGGCAACACCGGCGTCGTGCAACGCCTCGGTACAGGGCCCCGTCTTGCCCTGGTGCGAACATGGCTCCAGCGTGATATACGCAGTAGCGCCCCGGGCATTGCGGCCCGCATCGTTCAGAGCATTGATTTCTGCGTGGGCCTGGCCCGATTTCTTGTGCCATCCGATGCCGACGACCGTGTCGTCTTTGACCAGCACACAACCCACCCTGGGATTCGGATGGGCCGTGAACAGGCCGCGCCGCGCCAGCTGCAGCGCATGCGCCATATGGATGTAATCCGCACTGGAAAAGTCGGACATGCTGTTGATCTCGTGCCCTTACTTTTTCTTGCCGAGCAGTTCCGGCAACAATGACATTTGTTCGCGGCTCGCCGTGGCGTCGGATATTTCCTGTAGCCGTTTGATCTCGTCCTGGAATTCGGTAACGTCCTGAAAACTGCGATACACCGAAGCAAAGCGCACGTAGGCTACCTGGTCGAGCTCGCGCAGTTCCTCCATGACCAGTTCGCCTATCAACCTGGACGGAACCTCACGCTCGCCCATGGTGCGCAATTTGTGCACCAGTCTGCCTACCGCCTGTTCGAATGCATCCGACGGAACAGGACGTTTTTCCAGCGCACGCACCATGCTATTGCGCAGTTTTGCCTCATCGAACGGCTGGCGGCTGTTGTCGCTCTTCACCAGCCGCGGCATAACCAGCTCCGCGGTCTCAAAAGTGGTAAATCTTTCGTTGCAGTCGAGGCACTGCCGGCGCCGCCGAATCTGCCTGCCATCTCCTGCCAGCCGGGAGTCGATGACCTTGGTTTCTTCGTGGCTGCAAAATGGACAATACATCTATGCTTGATACTCCGCAGATCTCAGCATAACACTCTGCTCAACCGTAGACGGGGAAACGCCTGCACAGCTCGAGCACCTGGCCACGCACACGCTGGACCGTTACCTCGTTAGTGATGTCATCGAGAATGTCACCGATCCAGTGGGTCACTTCGCGAATCTCTTCAATGCCAAAACCGCGCGTCGTAACCGCCGGTGTTCCCAGTCTCAGGCCGCTGGTGACAAATGGTGAGCGCGGATCGTTCGGTACCGTATTCTTGTTGACGGTAATGTTGGCACGCCCGAGCGCTGCATCCGCGTCTTTGCCGGTGATCTCCTTGTCCAGCAGGCTGAGCAGGACCAGGTGATTCTCCGTGCCGCCCGAGACAATACTGAAGCCGCGCTCTGCGAACACGTCCGCCATCGTCCTGGCGTTGTCGAGCACATGCTGCTGGTACTCCCTGAACTCCGCTCCCATCGCTTCCAGCAGCGCCACCGCCTTGGCCGCAATGACGTGCATCAACGGCCCGCCCTGCGTACCCGGGAATACCAGCGAATTGAATTTCTTCGTCAGTTCCTCGTTGTCACGGGCCAGAATCAGTCCGCCGCGCGGCCCGCGCAGCGTCTTGTGCGTGGTCGTCGTGACGACATCGGCAACCGGCAGCGGATTGGGATACAGTCCCGTAGCAACCAGCCCGGCAACATGCGCCATATCGACCATCAGGTAGGCACCGACGCTGTCCGCGATATCGCGAAACCGTTGCCAGTCCATCACCCGGGAATAGGCCGAGAATCCGGCAATGATCATGCGCGGCCGATGTTCCTTCGCCAGATCCTGAACCTGGTCGTAATCGAGCAGCCCCGTGATCGCATCGACGCCGTATTGCACCGCATCGAATAACTTGCCGGAGAAATTGACCCGCGAGCCGTGTGTCAGGTGGCCGCCGTCCGACAGGCTCATGCCGAGGATCTTATCGCCGACATTGAGTAACGCCAGGCAGGCGGCCGCGTTGGCCTGCGAACCCGAATGCGGTTGCACATTGGCATAGTCCGCGCCGAACAGCTTCTTCGCCCTGTCGATGGCCAGCTGCTCCGCTACGTCGACGAATTCGCAGCCTCCATAGTAGCGCTTGCCGGGATAGCCCTCGGCATACTTGTTGGTCAAAACCGAGCCCTGTGCCTCCATGACCCGCGGGCTGGCGTAATTCTCTGACGCGATCAGTTCGATATGTTCTTCCTGGCGGCGGGCTTCACCGGCGATGGCGCCGAAGAGTTCGCTATCGAATTCTTCGATTGAGGTGGTGTCAACAAACATGGATGGCGGATCTCCGGGGTAGCGCGGCTCGGGAAGATGCGCATTGTACCTAAGCGAAATCAGACTGCCATATCAGATTGAGGCGACGAAGGACGATACGACCCCGGTCCACGCCCGCGCCAGATTGTCGCGGTTGTACCCACCACCGCCGACGCCGATGATGCGCCCCGCACAGTGTTTGTCCGCGAGCTCGCATAAGCGCCTGGCCGCCTTCGCATGCGCCGCCGCGGTAAAACACAAGTGCGTAATCGGATCGCCTTCCAGGCTGTCGGCGCCGCACTGCATGATGATGAACTCCGGGTCGGCCTGATCGACATAGTCCTCGATCATCGCCCAGGCGAGGTCGAATTCACCGTTCCCCGCCCCCGGCGCCAGTGGGATATTCAGCTTGGTACCGACAGCCGCCCCCGTGCCGGTCTCGTCGGCGGCCCCGGTTCCCGGATAGAGAAACCGCCCGTCCTCATGAAGATCGGCAAATATCAGCTCGGGATCGTCTTCAAATCCGTAAAAGACGCCATCACCGTGGTGCGCATCGATATCAACATAGGCAATTCGCGTCAGCCCGTGCTGCCGGCGCAGATATTCGATAGCGATGCCACAGTCATTGAAAACACAGAACCCGGCAGCGGCATCGCGTGCTGCATGATGCAAGCCGGCAATCGGCACAAAGGCTCGCGACGCATCGCCGGCCATCACCGCATCGACCGCAGCAAGCGTCGTGCCGACGACATCAGATGCACTGTCATAAACACCGGGAAATGCCGGCGTGTCACCGCCATCCAGAAAACCTACCCCGTCAGCCGACATTTTCGAGACCCGGTCGATGTACTCACGCGTATGGAACAGGGCCAGATCCTCGACCGAGGCACGCCTGGGATCCGCATAGGCGATGGCCTCGCCAAGCTGCAGTTCGACCAGCGCCTGCTGGAATACGTCATGACGGTCGATGCCGAATGGATGGTCATCACCAAAACCGTAACGTGCAAGCGCGTCACCTTTGTAGACGTACACCGGTGCCTTCATCACTCAGTCGCGATCCTAAAGCTATGAATTGTTCGCTATTGCAACAGCATACCGGATAATGGGCGCCTCACTAGTTCATCCAGGTAAACCGACGCGGACAGGTATGGCTCAGTACATTTATACGATGAATCGTGTGGCCAAGATCGTGCCACCGAAACGCTACATTATCAGAGACATCTCACTGAGTTTTTTCCCCGGCGCCAAAATCGGCGTTCTGGGACTCAACGGTTCCGGCAAATCAACGCTGCTGCGCATCATGGCCGGTATCGACAAGGAGTTCGACGGCGAAGCACGCCCGCAACCGGGCATTAACATCGGCTTCCTGCCGCAGGAACCCGAACTGGACCAAACGAGGACCGTGCGTGGCAATGTTGAGGAAGGCGTTGCGGCAACCAGGTCACTGCTCGACCGATTCAACGAAATCAGCATGCAATTCGGCGAGCCCATGTCCGATGAGCAGATGAATGCGCTGCTGGAAGAACAGGGCAAGCTACAGGATGCCATCGATGCAGCCGGCGGCTGGGAACTTGAGCGCAAGCTCGACGTTGCAGCAGATGCCCTGCGGCTGCCGCCCTGGGATGCCGATGTATCGACGCTATCGGGCGGTGAAAAAAGACGCGTGGCGTTATGCCGGTTGCTGCTGTCGGAACCAGACATGCTGCTGCTCGACGAACCGACCAACCACCTGGATGCCGAATCCGTGGCCTGGCTGGAGCGTTTCCTGGAAGAGTATCCCGGCACGGTTATCGCGGTAACGCACGATCGCTACTTCCTGGACAACGTTGCAGGCTGGATTCTGGAACTGGACCGCGGCCATGGCATTCCCTGGAAAGGCAATTACTCGTCCTGGCTGCAACAGAAGGCTGAGCGGCTGTCGCAGGAACAGGCAACCGAGAAGGCGCGGCGTAAGGCCATGCAAGCAGAGATCGAATGGGTACGCGCCAATCCGAAAGGCCGGCGGGCGAAATCCAAGGCCCGTCTGAGGCAATTCGAGGAGATTTCCTCGCCGAGCTATCAGAAGCGCAACGAGACCAACGAAATCTATATCCCGCCAGGGCCGCGTCTCGGTGACCTCGTTATCGGAGTAAAGGATCTGCGTAAAGGCTTCGGCGACAAATTATTGATTGACTCGCTGAGCTTTATGCTGCCACCCGGTGGCATAGCAGGCATCATTGGACCGAACGGCGCCGGCAAGACCACGTTGTTCAGGATGATTACCGGCAGCGTACAAGCGGATTCCGGCAGTATCCGACTTGGCGACAGCGTACAGCTCGCGAGCGTCGATCAGTCGCGCGACAGCCTGGACGACAGCAAGACGATCTGGGAAGAAATATCCGACGGGCAGGACCTGATCCGGGTCGGCAAATACGAGACACCATCACGTGCTTATGTTGGCCGCTTCAATTTCCGCGGCACCGAGCAGCAAAAAAAGATTGGCGTGCTCTCCGGCGGCGAACGAAACCGCGTGCACCTCGCCAGGGTGCTGAGAGCCGGCGGCAACCT
>Ga0255058_10000803_pt1 | contig 17857 bp, 12 predicted proteins | sample Cases_109_9_MG_FD_188637 | JGI IMG/M metagenome (GOLD analysis project Ga0255058, IMG submission 188637) | Seawater microbial communities from Amundsen Gulf, Northwest Territories, Canada - Cases_109_9 | ecosystem: Environmental > Aquatic > Marine > Gulf | place: Canada: Northwest Territories... | reverse complement strand
CCCACGGAGAGCTACGTGATCTGGCGGATACAGCTTTCACCAGGTGCGGCTAGTATTTCGTTGGGCCAGACAGAGAGACGTCTGACAGTGATTAACACACCGGATCGACTGCAAGGAGAAAGGTGATACATGGCAAAGATACTTTTTGTCGGAACTCACGGCACCGACGATCCCACCAGGGCCACTTTCCCTTTCATGGAAGCCAAGGGCGCCATCGAGGCCGGGCATGAGACCGGAATCATCCTGATGATAGATGCGCCACCTCTAATCAAGGATCACATCGCGGCGCAGGTCCGCGGTGTTGGTGTACCGCCACTGAAAGAGTTGATGGACTTCCTCTTTTCCCGCAACGTCAGGATTTCTGTCTGCGAGCCCAGCGGCCGTGCCCTTGGGGTCACAGAAGACGACTTTGCCGGTAAGAACAGCGGCTTCGGCACGTCGGTGAATGCCGCCAACGCCTACGCCGGGTACGATCGTGTGGTGACGTTTTAGGGGCTGCTGTTCCGCGCGTGTCATACGGCCGAGACGACGCGGGGCCTAGATCGTAGTGAACTCGGCGACCAGTCCGTTGGACACGGAGTAGATCACGAACGGCTCCGACTTCTCGCCACCCATACCGGGCGAGCCCTGCGGCATGCCTGGAAGTGCAATGCCATCGATTTCAGGCTGTTCCTCCAGGAGCTTCTGAATGGCCTCCGCCGGCACGTGCCCTTCGACGAAATACTCTCCGATGATCGCGGTGTGGCAGCTCCGCATCTCGTCCGGTATTTGAAGGTCATCCTTGATGGCAGCGACGTCATCCGTAACGACTGACTCCACTCCGAATCCCTCGGCCCTCATGTACTCCTCCCAACCGACGCAGCACCCACAGGTTGGCGAGCGATAGGTCGTAACAACCGCGAGAGCCGGACTCGGTCCGGTCGCCTGCGCCGTGGCTGTCGCGCCCTTCGGCGTGGCATCGCGAAGCTCACCAGCCCCGGTTTGATCGCCTGGCTGGGAGCATGCCGCAATCAGGACGACCAGTCCCGCGAGCACTCCAACGCCAAGTCCCGTGCCGAGTTCACGCCTGCGAGTCGGCATCGTTCACGTAATTTAGGTAGCCGGCGTTGGCAGCCAGCAACTCCAGGTGTTCGGGGCACCAGTGCTCGTCAGGATCGTAGCCGTGGTCAGCCATGAAGCAGAGTTCGTCTAAGCAAACGTGGTGATGCAGCCCGAGGATGTGCCCCAGTTCGTGCGAAAGCACGTAAGCGTCGCGTTCCAGATTTCCCTCGTGGTGCCTCACGACGACGTACGGATTGCGGATGTTGGCGAGACCATCAACGCCGCCAGAATATGATCCAGCCGTGAGGCCAACCGTCAGGGAAGACGGACCAGCGGGGATGGCATCCTCAAGTGCGTCAAGGAAAGGGTGGATCGTTTTGGCCACGTCGGCCGACGTCCATTCCGTGACGTCAGCCAGCCGCAGATTAAGGCCAGCAATCCGGAAGTTGGCCGCCGCAATCTCCAGGACTCGCGCAGCCCGCTGCTCCGCTGCGGATCCGAAGACATCGATCCATTCCTCGTCCACCGCGACGGTGACATCGACCACGTAGGGACCCGGGTTCTCGGCCTGCCAGGCCGCGGGGACGATCGACCCGCCCGCATGCATATGCCCCTCAAGAGCGGGCAAGAACGCAGCGCCGACGATGACGATGGCGAGAAGCGCCGCGGCTTTCCTAGGCGGTCTCATCACAGCGCCTTCTCCACGGTCACGCTCCCTCTCATGGTCGGATGGATGGTGCAGAGATAGTCGTAGACTCCGGGCGCATCGAAGGAGATCGTCACGCTTTCGCTCTGCTTCAGCGTACCCGTGGCCCAGCCGCCTGCCTCGCCCGTAGCGTCGTGAGGAACGCTGTCTCGGTTAGTCCACGTGATGGCGGTCCCGGCCTGCACCGTCAGGTCTCTGGGCGAGAAGTCGTAGTCGTGAATATCTAGCGTTACTTGAGACGCGTTCGACAGGACCGGCGTCTGGGGCGCACCGCCGGCCCCACGGTGCATCTCTTCGTGATGGTCACCCATGCCGAAAACGCCATCGCCGCAGCCGGAAGCCGCGAGCGCAACGGCCGTCAAGGCCGCAGCCCCGATCGCTGCCGCTCGCATCCTCGTCGCCGTCGCTCTCATACCAGGACTCCGAGGCTGGATCACAGCCTCAAATTGATCATCCGCAGGACGCCACTGCTTGAATAGGGCCGTAAGTCACTTGTCGTGTCAGCACATCACGCAAGAACGGGATCCCCAGGGAGTGTGGGGATCCCGTCAGAAGGGGCTACTCGATGGCTCTAAGACTCTGTCACGATTAGCTTTCCTTCCATCCCCGCGGCCTGGTGTCCGGGAACGGAACAGTAGAACACGTACTCGCCCGGCTCGTGGATCTTCAAGTGAACGACGCCACTGGCAGGTTCCGTCAGCGCAAAATGCACGTCGGCATCCTTCGCCGCCTCAGCGTGTTCGTGCTGCCCGGTGCCCCCCAGGTACGAGATGTGGATGTCAGCATCGACCTTGTCGATCGTGAAGTCGTGGAGAGCCGCTTCGGAGTTCTGGATAGCGATCTCGACGACTTCGCCCGCCTTGACTTCAAGGACGCCCGGTGTGAACGAAAACAGCGACATGTTGACGAGGAACAGAGATTCCTTGGGTGCCGCCTCAAGGTAGGCGTGCATCTCGGGGTCGTGTTCGACAGGCGTGTGCAGGTCGCCATCAACGTGCTCGTCGGCGTCCGCGTCGTGGTCAGCGTCGTGGTCAGCGTCGGCATCCGCGTCGTGATCGCCGACTGCGTCCGCGTCGTGGTCGCCGTCCGCATCTGCGTCGTGGTCAGCGTCGCCGTTGGCAGCGCCATCGTCGACGTGCTGGGCAGCATCGCCGGCCGGGTTCGCGTCCCCGTCAGCTGAATCGCCGCAGGCGGAAACGAATACAGTTGCTGCGACGATCAGTGCTGCGATTGCGAAGAGCTTCAGGATCTTCGTGGTCTTCATGGTCTTAACCTCTTCCTTTCTCCTGACTCCATTCTTCGCCCTGACGGACACTGCGTGATCCGCTAGCTCACGTAGTGGGACTAGGCAAAATCGCCTAGTCGTGAGGCGGCGCTGCTAGAATTGATGGAGGAGATTCGCGAATGGAGTCAAGGAAGCCGATAACCGTAGTGATCGCCGATGATCACACGCTCGTCCGCGAGGGCACGAAGCAGCTTCTAGACGAGCATCCCGGCCTGAGTGTTATCGGCGAGGCAGCGGATGGGCGAGAGGCGATAGAGGTTGCCACACGTTTGAAGCCAGACGTCGTCCTGATGGACATCGCTATGCCGGGAACAAACGGCATCGAGGCGACAAAGCGCATCAAGGAAACGAGCCCCACAACAAGCATCCTCGTGCTCACGGCCTACGACGACGAACAGTACATTTACGCTCTCCTTGACGCCGGCGCGGCCGGGTATCTGCTCAAGAACGTTGGCGGAGAGGAGCTGGTCAGATCGATCTATGCCGTAGCCGAAGGTGAGTCCGTGCTCCATCCATCGGTGGCAGCGAAAGTATTCAAGAGGGTCACCAGCGGCGCCACTGGACTCGCCAAGGCGGGAAGCACAGATCAGCTCTCAGAGCGCGAGCTCGCGGTCTTACGCCTGGCCGCCTCCGGCCTGAGCAACAAGATGATCGCCCGAGACCTTGACCTGAGCGACCGGACAGTGCAGGTGCACCTGAGCAACGTCTTCGGAAAGCTAGGGGTCGCATCGCGTACGGAGGCGGTAATCACAGCGTTGCGGCGCGGCATCGTGAGGCTAGAGGAGATCTCATGAGGGCTGCGTCTTCGGTGGCCGCTCAGGAGTGGCCATGGCGTCACGGGCCGGTCGCGGTCTGGCAGAGCTTCCGCCGGCGCTTGTCCGATCCCCGCTTCTGGGGCGTGCAGTTCATGGTCGCCGCGATCACGGCGCTCCACTACACCGTCGAGGCCTTTCCGGTGGACGATTCGATCTCGGTGGTGCACCACATTCCGGTGATCCTGTACCTGCTCCCGGTTGTCTACGCGAGTCTCTACTACGGCTGGGAGGGAGGAGTGTTGACCGCAATCTGGTGCGGCCTTCTGACAGTGCCCAGCATGGTGATTTCCCATCGGACCGATTATCACTGGACCGGAGAAGTGGGGCAGGTTGGCGTCACTCTGGTCGTCGGGGTGGTGCTTGCCTGGCGCGTGAAGCTGGAGGCGGAGCAACGGCAACGGGCTGAACGGACGAGTCAGGAGCTGACGCTCTCCGAGCAGAAGTACCGGAGCATATTCGAGAACGCAGGCGATCCGATCCTCATCTGCAGCCGTGGCGGCACCATCGTCGCCTCTAACGAAGCTCTCTCGACTCTCACCGGAGCCCAGGCAACGCTGGCGGCGACCTCGGTTGCTGACCTGTTCGGTGACGAGGGCGCGCGACAGTTGACCGCTGCGGCCCAGACGGCAGGCCAGCTGCGCCTGACGTTGAAGCGTGAAGACGGTACCACCGCTATCGTCGACGCCGCGTGCACCTCCCTGGGGGACGCGGAGGACTCGACTGTTCAGCTGATCCTGCACGACGTTACGGAGCAGGAGCAGACACATCAGGCTATGCGCGCCTACGTCAGAGAAGTGACCAAGGGTCAGGAAGAGGAGCGAACGCGCATCGCGCGCGAACTGCATGACGACACGGCACAATCTCTCGTTCTCCTCTGTCGCGGCCTCGACGTGGCTCGTTCCGGCTCCGAGGACGGAAAACTGGAAGAGATGAGGGGGCTGGCGGACTCGATCCTGGAAGGCGTGCGACGATTCAGCCGCGACCTGCGCCCCTCGATCCTGGACCACCTCGGCCTTTTGCCGGCGATCGAATGGGTCGCCGGTGAAGCATCGAGCCGCGGAGTCGTCAAAGCGTCCGTCGACGTCATCGGTGAGCAGCGAAGACTCTCTTCGGAAGCAGAACTCGTGCTCTTCAGAATCGCTCAGGAGGCGATGCGGAACGCGGAGAAGCACGCGGGAGAATGCAGCGCCAAGGTCACGATCGAATTCAGAGACGAAGATGTTCGACTGAAAGTTGCTGACGATGGCCGCGGCTTTGAGCGCACCGCGAGCGGTTCTGCGCGGGAGGGCAAGCTGGGCCTGCTCGGGATGAGGGAACGGGCAGAGCTGCTTGGCGCTGATTTTCAGATCGAGTCAGCCGTTGGCAGCGGAACCAGCGTCTCCGTTGTTCTGCGCGATATCGATTCACGATCGGGCTCCAGCTAGCAGGCGATTTCTCCCGATACGACGCTAGCGCGGGCGAGATCGCTCTGCACTGGTCGGGTTTCAGTCGGGATGCGTCGTGTCTGGAGGGAACTTCTGGAGCACTTCGTCCGTCATCCTCGTATCGGCGAATATCAATTCACGGAGGAACGACTGGATGAAGCGATGGATCTCCAGGATTCGCTTTTTCACCCTGCATTTCTCCTTTCTGTGTCTTTGCGTTCGATACTTGCGCGCTCTACTTCAGAGCAAGCCGCAAACGCGTTTGGGTTCTCCATACCTCTGCCTGGGACGGGAAGGACTACCGAGGGGAGACGAAAAGAAACTCCCGAGGCAAGCCTTCGCCCTGGGAGCCTTCTTCGCGACGATATAGCGGTTGTGGATGCGGCCTGACGCGGCATCTCTTTCTCCTTCGGCAGCCCGGCCGCCCTAGCCCGTCATGGCCTTAGGCCCGTGGCTTTGCGTCCCGCCCTTTCGGACGAGTTGCCCTTTTCGGGATCCATTGACGTAGACGTGTCCGTAGTCGAGATGTTGCAGATACGCCCGAGAAAATGTGATCCGCGTCAGTAGCCGGGACGATCAGTCGAGGATTTCGTGATCCGTCCTGCGAGGACTCCGTATCTCAAGTCCGGTGCTCCTGACGACCGGCTATTTCAGATACGGATGTAATTTTGGCACCCCACAGCCTGATTTGCCGCACGTTGCTAGTGTCAAGGAATGTTCAGTCCGCCATCGCCTGTGCCGGTCGCCGAAGCGGCCAATGGCGCGCTAGGAGATTGGGTACCGCGCTTTCGCGCCGGCAGACCTAGTCTAGGGAATACGACGACCGTTTCTGGCCAACAAGCGCGACGTAGGGCAGGGCCGAGCCGTCTGTCGAGATGCGGTGCGTAAACTCCTTCTCTACCTTTAGCTCCAATGCCCCAGTTCCTATCATCGTTCGCACCAAGCCCGAGAAACCACTGCCGTCACCCGCTATCAGGAAATCTGATTTGATCGTGAACGCCACCCAACCGCCATCCTGAACATAGTCATACGCTTCGAGAAAAACCGCCGGTGGGATATCACTGAACCCAAGCGCTGCCACGCAGACCATGCAGTTGAAGTCGCGAGCCCGGAGCTTGTCGGCGTCGCTGTCCTGGAGGTCGGTAATGTCCCCGACTACATAGTGGGAATACAGCCCAGCCCGGTCTCGCTCGGCAGCGATCGCAGCTTCGCGGCAAATGTCGACGCCGACGAACTCGTTGACCCCGATCTCCGCCAAGGCCTCCGCCGCGCAGCCGTTTCCGGCGCCCAAGTCCAGCACTCGGAGGTCTTCGGCAGCATCATCCGCCCGCGCCAATTCTGCGTCCAGCAACTCCGCAACAACGGTCGGCGACTGGCACTGCAGCGCGTCGTACACTACACGCTCATAGAGACCGGGTGTGGCGTAGAGTTCGGCGTAGTCGTGGAGGCGTACCTCCTTCCACTCGTCGTCGACTTCAACCAGAATCGATTCCTCGTCCTGGCTGAGGTTGGATTCAGGCTCGGGAATGGCGACTCTCAACGATGCTCGCGCGTGTTCCAACGACGGCCCTACAGTTGTTTCCTGCACAGATCATTCCTTCCGGTTATTAAAAGGCCGCTAGTCGCTGGGCGTGGTGTTGGAGCCCTTGCCTGATATGGAGAGCGCGTCTCAGAGGGGCTGCCTCGCGCCGAATCCTCTCGTCGCGAACCCGATGCTTGCTGACGGGGATTATAGCACTCGGGGGCGGGGTGTTATCGGCTGTTCGCTTCGCGGGGGCTACCTCTCGTCAGGCAAAGCCACCCCGCGGTCGCACAGTGTCAAGGAATGTTACTAGGTCCGCCAGCAACTCGCTGTCCTCTCCCGCCAGTCGCGGCGACCCAAGCTTGCCCCATCTGACCGATCTGTCAGATCTCAGGGCGCGAGCGCCATCGAGGCAATCTGAAGGGCGAGAAGCCGACCCACTTTGTATCTGAGGGTGGGCATCGTGAGGCTAGGATTGGGTGTGGGGTGCCAAAATGTCATCCGTATCTGGAAGGGTTGAAGCAACTCTGGAGATCCGCACGTAAGACGCAACGACATCTCACTGACAAACGTTGCTCGGTACGTTGACTCCCGGACTTCACGATCCTTGACGCGAACTGTACGCCAAGACATCCACCACAGTTAACTGGGCAGACCTACGCTACCTGTGACCACAGGACTGGTGGATTGGCAAGGCCTCGCTTGACTCATCAGATATGGGCGGCATACGCTCGTCCGGCGAAGCGGTCGCGGTTGACGTCACGGAATGATGCTAGGTTCTCTGTGACGCCAGCGTTCTCCCCCTCGCGAGTAGCGCCTCAAACAACAACTCAAAGGAGAAGACATGGACGCGTTCGAAAATGCCACAAATTTCTTTCATGCTTGCGAGTCGCTCACAGGCTGGGAAGGGTGCAAGCAATACGTAGCAGCCGACGCTCCTTTCTCAGCGCAATCCGAGCCGCTTGTGGACATTGAGACGGTCCAGGGGTACACCGACTGGATGATGGGCTTCGGGACAATCACCGCCAAAGGCTGCAGCTACGAGCTCCACGCAAGCGCATATGACGAGGCGAGCCAGAGTGCGCTGTTCTTCGCGACCTTCACGGGCAGTCACGTTGGCGAGGGAGGTCCCGTGCCCGCGACCCACAAGACGACCAACTCACATTACGTCTACGTCTTGACCATGAACGACGACGCAAAGGTCACACGAATGATCAAGGTGTGGAACGCGCCGTGGGCGCTGAAGGAGCTTGGCTGGATGTAGCTGTCCACTGCCGGCGCGCTGCTCACGGGGGATTCCCGTCAAGCCTGTGACCACCAGACTGAGTATCCGGGGACTCAAGAAAACGGCCAGATTGGCCGACCTACGTTAGATAGGGAAGCAATCTGGAGGGCCCGGTGGGATTCGAACCCACGACTCCCGGATTAAAAGTCACATCGTGCAGGGCGCGTGGAACGCCGGATGTCGATAATTGGGCACACGTCAGTTGTTTTACGCGCTCTGCCAGGAGACTGGGAACATCTCCTGTACGCCTGTCAGCCCCTTAAGCTCGACCTGGCGTGCTTCGCCGAACTCGATGTCTCCACCGCTCGACGTTAGCTCGTTTAGCAGTGAGGAAACAAGGATTTCGCCGCCCGTCGCTTGACCTGCTATGCGCGCCGCAAGGTTCACGTGCTTGCCGAAGAAGTCATCGCCTTCCTTGATCATCTCGCCCGTGTGCACGCCCATCCGTACGCTGATCGGCACATCCGACGACTCCGACCGTTTCGCGAATGCCTTCTGCGTCTCGATCGCGCACTGCAGCGCCTTACGCGCGCTCTGGAACGCCAGCATGAACCCATCACCCTCACTCTTCACCTCGAACCCGTCGTGCGCCGCAAGCTGCTCTCGCACGATCGCGTTGTGCTCGCGCAGCACCTCCATCCATCGCTGATCGCCCAGCTCCTCGGTCTTCGCCGTAGAGCCTTCGATGTCGCTGAACAGAATCGTCACCGTCCCGTCCGGCGATGTGTGCTTTCGTAGGTCTGGCTGCTGGCTCTCGACGACGGCGGCGACAGCGTCGATCGACGTCTTGATGTCGCCGCTTTCGATGCCCTGGAGCTTTACCTTCATGGCTATCGCCCTGTCGAGGTAGAGCTTGGCGCCGTGCTCCTGGAACAGCGCTGCGGCCTTGTCTAGGTGTTGGAGCGCTTCAGCAACCTCGCCTCGCTGTTCCGCCACTTCCGCCAGCCCGTAGTGGCAGCGGCCGACTTCGATCGGCAAGCGCTCGCGCTCGCACAGCTCAAGCGCCTCGGCGAAGTTTCGCTCGGCCGCCGCGATGTCGCCGATGGAGAGTGCGATGCCGCCACGCGCTCGGACGAGGCAGCGCCCGATGCCATCAAACAACAGCCCGCGCCGCATCTGTTGCGCGACCGAGCCCTTGAGCTGCTGCTCGTCGGCCAGCGCGGCGAACGCCTCGTCGAGAACGCTGATGGTGACGAGGTTGGTCGGAACACCGTTGACGATAACCTGGTTCGGATCAAGCCGGGCAGACTCAAGCACGTGGGCGAACTCAGACCTGGCCTCTTCGACCCTGCCAGCGTTGAGGAGCACCCGAGCCCTTGTGGAATGAATGATCCCCAGATAGACGGGAAATCCGCCAGCCGAAGCCGGATCCGGCAAGAGCGCGATGGCACGGTCAAGGTCACCCGCAATCTCGGCCCGAGAGGCAGAGAGCATTGGCATGAAGAAGCTGGCGTCCGAGGCACGTTCTTCGACAAACGCATCGAACTCATCAAATTCGCATCGTGCGAGCATTATACTGGCGAGCGATCCCGCGCTATTTTCTTCGTGGAACTGCTGATGGTGACGCCGGGCGTGCTCGAACCCCTTTTCCGCTATCTCTCTAGCAGCGTCAACTCTACCGGCGAACCACAGATTCGCCTGTTGGAAAAACAGGGCCTGCCCAGCCGGGCGAACCAGACCGAGCCGCGTGTAGATCTCAAAAGCCTCATCAAGCAGACCGGCCGCTTTGCCGGGGTCGCCGGCTAGCGAGATCCGAAGTGAATCGTTGTATATGACGTCCGCTCGGACATCCTCATAGCCGTGCTGCTCCGCCAGCTCCATGACTCGGGCGCGGGTTGCCTGGTGGCGGTCTCCGGAAGTCTCTCCGGACACCCTGGGCGCCAGCTGGAAGGCAAGCAACCTGGCCTCGAGGTAGGGATCGCTATCAGCGAGCGCTCCGAGAGCCTCTTCGACGAGTGCCTCTTGGCGCCCAGGGGGCGCCACCATTTGCTGGGCTTCCAAGGCCGCACGGGCCATGCCGATCGCGTCCTTTCGCTCGCGGGCGATGTCCATGGCCCGCATCAGCGACCGCCACGCCGTCCGGTAACTACCCGCGTTGCGCGCGCAGATGCCGAGGGCGAGGAGTAGGTCCCCCTCTTCCCTGGACTGCGCGTCGTCGGAGGCTCCTGCGAGCGTCAGACAGTCTTCGTAGTGGCGTGCCGCCTCGTCCCAGCCGTACTGCGCCTCGGCCTGTGCGGCGGCGAGCTTTGAGTAGTGCATCGCTTTCTCGGAGTGTCGCGGCGTCAGCATCGCCGCCTCGACGAAGTGCTGAGCCAGCCGCGTGGCGCGCTGGTCCGCGCGCTCGCCCCAGCGCTTCTCCAGCGCCTCGCCGACCTGACCGTGGATACGGACACGTCTTGTCGTGGACAGTTCGGACAACAGAGTCTCCTGCATCAACGCGTGCGTGAAGCGATAGCGTCCCGGCTGCGGCAACTCCTCGATCACGCGCGCCTCGAGGGCCTCCTCGATCAATCCAAGGACGGTCTCCTCCTTGCCCTCGCCAAGAAGCGACAGCGTTTCGTACGTGAACTCGCGACCAGCGATCGCCGCTATCGCGAGTAGCTCATTGGCCTCCTCGGACAGCAGGTCTAGACGCCGGCCGAGCGCCTCGCGCACGCCGTCCGGCACTGCGATGTCGGAGATCGACTCTTTGGAGAAGGCACCCTCCTGGGTGAGGAGGTTGACCACCTCCGACAGGAAGAACGGATTGCCCTCCGTCTCCTCGAAGATGCGGTCGACCAGCTGCCTCTGGGGCTCGACGTTAGCTGCCGCTCGGATATAGCCGAGTACCTCTTCTCGCGACAGGCCACGCAGTACGACTCGCTGGAACCCGGACTCGCGGTTCAGCTCGGCCAGAGCCTCGGACAGGGGGTGTGTGCGTGCCAGTTCCGTATCGCGGAACGTTCCGACGATGAGCACGCGCATACGCGACAGCTCACGCGCCAGGTGGCGCAGGAGCAAGAGTGACGGCTTGTCCGCCCAATGCAGGTCATCGAGCACGATCACCAGCGGCATCTTCTTCGCCATCGCCCGGACGAACGTCGTGTAGGCGTCGAAGAGTCGGAACTGTGCGGCATCGGGGTCGCTGGTAGCCTCTGGCTCCGCCACGTCAAGAAGCTGGCGTAACTCGGGGAAGATCCTGGTCAGTTCGGGACCCTTGTCACCCACGTCCGGTATCAGTTCAGCCAGGTCGTAGGTCTGCCCATACGAGCGGCCGACCTGCATCCACGGCCAGTACGAAGGCGCCCCCGCGCTCTCGTGCCCCATCCCCCAGAGCACCGCTGCTCCGCGCATCCGCCCGTACGTCTCGATCTCTTGCGTCGTCCGCGTCTTTCCAATGCCCGGCTCACCGACGAGCATCACGAGCTCGCCCCGGCCGGCGAACGCAGCATCGGCGGCCTTGCGCAGCCGCTCGAGCTCTTTCTCCCGGCCGACGAACACGCCGCGCGCCAGGCGATCGAGTACGTTGGAGTCTGAGTGCGTGGCGCTCTTCTGCTCCGGGTCGATCTTGCCAAGGGCCTCCGCAACCTCCGCCGCCGACGCCGGGCGCTCGTCCGGGTCCTTCGCCAGCAGGCCGAGCACGATCTCTTCGAGGTCGGGCGGACAGTGCTCCGTATGCCACGACGGCGCCACGGGTGTCATGTTGATGTGCTGGCTGATGATCGCCGTCGGGTCGTCACCGGTGAACGGCGTGCGCCCTGTCAGGCATTCGTACAGCACGCAGCCGAGCGAGTAGAGGTCGCTGCGAGCGTCTGCCTGCCGTCCCAGCGCCTGCTCCGGCGGCATGTAAGCCACCGTCCCGACCATCATCCCTTCCATCGTGATGCGGGAGCGGTCCAGCGCAACGGCCAGACCGAAGTCGCCGAGCTTGGCGTCGCCTTCTTCGGTTAGCCAGATGTTCCCCGGCTTGAGATCGCGGTGGATCACTCCATGCGAATGGGCATGCCCTAGCGCCTCGCACATCTGCTCACCCATGCGGAGGACGGATTCGACTCCAAGCTGTCGCTCCTCCGACCGATCAAGCAGCCCGTCGAGATCACCGCCGCTCATGTACTGCGAGACGATGTACGGTTGGCCGCCATCCTCGCCTATGTCGTGAATCGTGACGATATTCGGATGATCGCCGAGCCGGCCCATTGACTGTGCCTCGCGCTTCACTCGCGAAAGGCCAGCTTCGTCCAGCCCCTCCGTCTTGATGATGGCGACCGCCACGTCTCTGTCGAGGCGGTCATCGTGTGCAAGATAGACGCGCTTGCGACCGCCCTCGCCGAGGAAGCGCTTAACGTCGTAGCGTCCTCCGGCGAACGACGAAGGCAGTGCCGGTGAAGGCTCGGGGGTCCGGGAGCGATCCGGTGACGCAGCCTGTTCTAGCCGCTGGCCGCACGAATCGCAGAACTTCCTATCCGCCGGGTTAGATCGTTCGCAGGAGCCGCACCTAACCTCAGTCGCAAGTGCAGATCCGCAGTCGCCACAGAATGTCGCGTCATCGCGATTTTCAGAGTTACACGAAGCGCAGTGCAAACGGTCTCCCCCTTTGAATATCCAATTGGAGCGAGCCTTATCGTGATATACGTTCACGCAGATGTCAAAACATGGTGCATGCACACTAAGTCTGCATAGCGAGTGGAAACGAAGCGCACACTCGCAACTATGGCCGAATGGACTACAATCGCTGCGCTATGAGCGAAAGACCAACCACCTCCGATCTGCAGATTCGAGTCGCCGAGACTGAAGAAGAGAAGCGCGCCGTCTATCGGCTCCGTTACGATATCTACGTCGAGGAGATGGGTCGCTACCAGACTGTCGCCGACCACAAGAACCGGATGCTGCATGAAGACGTCGATGAGCAGAGCCGGATCTCTTACGCCACGCTCGACAGTGAGGTCGTGGCCACCGGGCGCCTCACCTGGGGCGGCGCCGGACCCTTCCCGCAACGGATGATCGATCAGTACAGCCTTGCGCCATTCCTGGCAGAGATCCCGAGAGAGGCGATGGCGGTTGGCGAACGGGCGATGGTGCGTCCGCACCTGCGTGGCAGCGACATCCTGCTGAAGATGATGACCACCGGCAACAGCTGGCTTAACGAGAAGCGTATTCAGGTCATCTTTGGCGATTGCGAGCCGCATCTCCTTAACCTCTATCTCAGCCTGGGGATGCGCACGTACGCTCAGACGAACATCAACAGCCCTGAAGCCGGGTACCTGATACCTCTTGTGACGGTCGTAGAGGATGTCGCGTACCTGAGGCAGATAAATTCGCCTCTGGCCGAACATCTGCGTGACTTCGGCGACGATGCGCGCATACCGGACTGCATCACGCGTGACATCGACGACGGAAGTGCCGTGTTGAGCCGCCTGCACACAGCCCCATCGTTCTACTGGAGCGAAGTGCAGAGCGCCCTGGCTGAGCTTGAGGCAAACCGCATATCCGCGCTCGATGGGTTCAGCGAGGAAGAAGCGGCACGCTGTCTGGACAAGAGTTCGATCATCGAATGTGAGGCGGGGGACCGGGTGCTGAAAAAGGGTGGCGTGGCGCGCAACCTATTCGTTGTGCTTAACGGCACTCTTGAGGTGCGCGACGGCGATGCGGTGATCGCTGTGCTTAGCCCAGGGGACGTCTTCGGCGAGATGGCGTTTCTGCTTGAGCGACCCCGCTCCCGCGACGTCTACGCCGCCACCGACGATGTCCGGGTCCTCAGCCTGAGCGAGGCGCAGTTACGCAAGATGATTAACACTGATCCAGCCATCGCCGCGCGGCTTCTACTCAACATCTCGAAGATGTTGTGCCTGAGGATCCTGGAGCAGCGCTGAACAAGAACGCTCTACTGGTGTCAACTTCAACCGAGTCCCGGATTGAGAATCTGGGAGTCAAGAAAACGGCCACTTTGGCCGGCCTGCATTAGATAGGGAAGCAACGTGGAGGGCCCGGTGGAATTCGAACCCACGACTCCCGGATTAAAAGTTGTCTACGGAGGGTCTCAGGCCGTGTCTGGTGGGCTCTCCCGTATCTAGAATCGTCTCAGGTTGACTCCCCTAGCACCCCGAAGTTCACACAGGTTGCTGTCAACGTTGCTGTCAATCGGGGGTTCGGCCTGGCCCCCGTCCGCACTCTCGCGTTTCCAGAGCCAGTCGTTGTCGGAGCTGCCGGTGCTCGAGCGGATCGCGACGAAGACGTCGTCGTAGGAGTAGGTGTCTGTGACGGCGCCCGTGTCGTCGGTGAGGTCCGTCGTCGAGCCGAGGCCGTCGTAGGTGTAGTAGGTCTCGACGCCCGCGCCGTCGATGGAGGCGATCAGGTCGAGGCCGTAGACGTAGGTGTTCGTGCCGTCCTGCAGAAGCGTACAGGTTTATCCTCGACTCCGCCGACGGAAGACGAGCACGAGCAGAGTTGACCAACCGAAGCCGAACGCGGATGTAGCTCCCATGGTTATATAGAGCCAAGTGTCGACGCCGGCGAGCCAGAAGCCGAGAACCCACAGTGGGAGCGCAACTGCCCATATCAGCATCGTCCAGAGGCTAGCTTGAACAATGATTCTACGCTGATCGTCAGTCAAACGGTCACTCATCGGGGCCCGTGCAAATCGGTGCTATACATAATCGAAAGCCGTATTGGATCGCCATCGTGCTGCAAAGCCACTAGAGAGGCATCGTAGCAAACATGAATCACTATTCCTTAGGCGATCCTTCGGAGTGAGAGCCGCCGTTCGGCCCGGGGACGGTGGGAATACCGGCAAAGAGGCCCTCGTCGCCACATGCCGCCAACGCTGTCTCAGAAGCTACGACCACTAGCAGACCACTCCCAGCGAATGGTGCAAACGCCAAGCTCGGCGATAGAAGAATAGCGACCGCATCCAAGCCAGCCGCGGTGGTAGAGGCGGCAGCCGCCTGCGCCAGGAAATACTGGTAAGTGACGATACCTGCGAGTCCCAAGCCAAGGCCCAATCCACCGATGACAGCCGCAGCTGCAAGGAGCCTCGCGTTGCACTCCTGAACCCAGTTTAGCCATGGGAAGTATTCTTCATAAAGGAAACTGACCATAGCTGAGACGAAATCGCAGCCAGGGCACATTCCTGATGGGTCCACGAACCTAACCGGGTTGTTCGTCACGTAGGCATTCGGGTGCTGCGTCTGCGGCGCGCTCGCGAGCCCAGTCCACGGGTCCTGCGACAGAAATCGCCCCGTCGCAGGGTCGTAGTGGCGTGCCCGCAGATAGTACAGGTCGCTGTCTGCTATTCGTATCCACACGTTCACCGAAGCGAGATGTGGATTTACTATGCCTTCCGGAGCGAACCGCCCATGCACGTAGAAATCACGCTTAGGAACGACCGGTTCCTTTCCAGAGGCATCAATCCTGCTGATTGACTACCATTTGCCTTACCCTTCGGGGCAGGACTACCAGCAGGCGCAGTCATAATGTCGTGAGGCCCCAGCGGGCAACATTACCTGCTAGACTGTTTGCACCAGAAATCGGAAACAGGAGGACGAGTGTTCACAGGCAAGGTGACGGTCCCCCATTGGCCTCGCAAGGTGATCTCTCGCAGGCGCCTATTGGCCTCATTGGAGGATATCCCACCGGGCGGCCTCGGCATTATCCGGGCGCCGGCGGGCTACGGGAAGACGACCCTGCTCGTGGATTCGTTGAAGTCTCGGTCTTCGCGCAGATACTGGTTGACGATCGATGAGTGGGACAAGGACCCTTCGCGCTTCTTAAGGTATCTGTGCCTGGCCGTCGGCCTCGACGATGGCGCCCTGGGCACCGGTCCGTCAGACGATCCGCTTGAGTCGATTAGCCTGGTTATTGGCGCCCTGGCCGAGGGCAACGGCGCAACGCTGGTACTCGACGATGCCCACCATCTACCCGCGGACTCAGAGGTCGTCAGCACTCTCGACTACCTGGTAAGGCAGCTGCCGGAGAACGCTAAGCTCATCCTCTCATCCCGCTCCAAACTAGCACTGCCGTCTCTCCCTCGGCTTCGGATGCAGGGGCGGGCGATTGAGGTTACCGCCGAAGAACTGGCGTTCACTGAAGAAGAGATCGTCACCTTCTACGAGCAGTCGCGAGCGCGCCTCCTGTCTCACGACGAGGCCGCCTCGATATGGAGGGACACGGCTGGATGGCCGGCTGCGGTTGCGCTGGGCGCGGCGCCGACGGGCGGTGGCGATGGCCAGCAACTGGGCGAATACGTGATCGAAGAAGTCGTGCGACGCCTTCCGGACGACCTTGCCGAATTCCTTCGCGACACCAGCGTTCTGCCCTCCCTTACTCCAGATCTGTGTGCCACCGTTTCCGGACGGAGGGACTCACAGGAGTTGCTGGAAAGACTAGAAGTAACGAACCTGCCTGTCTGGCGGATGGGCCGCGATGGACTGCGGATCCACGCCCTCGTACGAGACCAGCTCGTATCGCTGTTGAAGCAAGACCAGCGCAGGTACAAGGAGTGTCAATCGAGAGCTGGTCTTGCGATGCAGAAAGCTGGCCGGCTGGACGAATCCGTTGAGCACTTCGCGGCCGCGAGTGACTGGGCTGCCGCCAGTAGCGTGATCGCCGATCAGGCGCCAGCCGCTTACCGCGATGGCCGCTGGCACGCTATCACGATGTGGCTTCAGGCTCTTCCGCGTGAATATCGCGAGTCGCATGTTGACCTCAGCCTGTGGGAAGCGCGGGTGCTGGCGAGATTCGGCCGCTCTGACGACGCTCTGAGGGTCATCGAGCACTGCCAGGGCTCGGCGCCCGCGATAGGCGAGGCGACTATGTCCGAGCTGGAGAGTCTGCGCTCCGCTGCTTTTCGCGTGAAAGGTGACGCTGAGGCCGCAGTCGTCTCGGGGCGGCACGCCGTCGAACTGGCCCTGACAAGCGATGCTGCGCTCACTGTTCTCGCGGAAGCGAGGCGACAGCTGGGTATGGCGCACCTTGTCAGCGGTCACTATCAGGCGGCTGTCGACGAAATGCAAGCGTCGCTGGAGATCTTCGATCGGCGCGGCGAAACGCAGGAGGCAGCTGCACTGAACAGCTGTATCGGCTCCGCTCTAGCGAACCTCGGCCGGATCAACGATGCGATCGTTCACCTTCAGCACTCCTGTGAGCAGTGGAGGAGAGTGGGAAACCCCAAGGAGCTCAGCTGGACCCTGAACAACCTGGCGATGGCCCATCTTCTTGGTGGACAGGAGGACACCGCTCGCGAACTGCTGATCGAGGCGGTTGCCCTGGCGCGAGAGGCTGAGTATGCACGAGCGGAAGCCTACGCAACGGCTTCGCTGGCGGACCTGGATCGTCTGCGATCTGACCTACAGTCCGCCAGGACTGAGTACCGGCAAGCTATCCGCCTTGCGAGTGATGTTGGTGATTCGTCGCTCCGTGCCGTGGCGCTGGCGGGTCTGGCATGCCTTGAAGCTTCGTCTGGCGATCCGCGTCGAGCTGAGGCGTTGGCGCAGGAGGCACTGTCCGATGCCAGAGAGCGCCACGTTGGACACGAGGAAGCGCTGGCGCGGACCTCCCTGGCATTGGTCTTCAAACAACGAGGAGACATGGCATCCGCATCTGATGAGCTCGTAGTAGCTGACGGCCTGCTCGCGCCGCTTGGGCCATCACGCGAGCACATCGAGGTCTTGCTGTTGCTAGCTGACTCGCTGCTACCTCTCAGGCGCCGCCGCGCCCAACTAACATCGGCGCTGGAGAGCCTGGCGGCTACGGCAGAGTCCGCCGGCGCCGAGAACTATCTTGCCCTGCTCACCCGCGACTATCTT
>Ga0255058_10000802_pt1 | contig 17859 bp, 18 predicted proteins | sample Cases_109_9_MG_FD_188637 | JGI IMG/M metagenome (GOLD analysis project Ga0255058, IMG submission 188637) | Seawater microbial communities from Amundsen Gulf, Northwest Territories, Canada - Cases_109_9 | ecosystem: Environmental > Aquatic > Marine > Gulf | place: Canada: Northwest Territories... | reverse complement strand
CATCACTTACAGCCTTACGAATAACATGAACCTCATCCATCATTTCTTTATGGTCTCCATATTTCCCCTCCATCAACTGTGCATTACCCGAGATTACTGCAAGGATATTGTTAAAATCATGAGCCACACCAGACGTCATCATACCCATTGCCCTCAATTTTTCCGTCTGCAATAGCATCTCCTCCATCTTTTTACGTTCGGTGATGTCAATAACGATTGATGTGAAACCTATTATGTTTCCTTTCGAATCTCGCCTATAATTCCATTCTACCTGAACATCTATAACTCTTCCCTTCTTTGTTCTTTTCTGCCCAAAATAAGGAGTAGGTGGAGGTTGTTTATTTACTAAATACTTAAGATAATCATGCAGCGATTTTCGCTCGGCATCAGTGGCAACAAGGTCCAATATGTTCTTTCCTATCAATTCTCCTTCTGGATATTCGTATTGCCTGTGGTGAGCTGAATTAGCAAAAACTATATTTCCTGTAACATCTATATCCTCAAACCCAAGAGGAACGGTTTCGACAAGAGTACGATAATGTTCTTCACTCTCCAGTAGTTTTTCTTCGGCCTGCTTGTGATTAATGATTTCATTCGTAAGCTTTGCGGCCATTTCGTTAAAGTTGTCGGCCAGGTCACCAATCTCATCTTTCGATTTAACTTCAGCCTTAAAAGAGAAATCTCCTCCGGCTATTCTTTGTGTAACCGCGGTTAATTTCTGGATGGGCTTTAGAATACGATTCCTCGACCACCGAATGAGAATAATGAAAACAAAAACAAAAAAACCAATAGTAATGTAACTAATATACATTTTTCTTTTTACGGTAGATTGCAATTCTAACATGACAGTATTTGCATTTTCACCGGCAATATTTGACAGGGCTAATCCCGAATCGATTGCCTTTGTTGCTCTATCAAACCATTTTTCAGCATTTACCGGATACTCCATTCTTTCGGTCCAGTTAACAATGACCCAGAATTTACTTGTGTCTAACCCAAGATTGGGGAAGAACGGTTCATAGACAAGCACTTCTCCTGAGATTAAGCGTACACTCCCTCCTTTTCCTGAAAGAATTTGTTCTGCTACATCGGGATAGTCCTGTCTTATATTATGATGTGATTTGTTGAGCATCTCCATCATTCCCCATTCTTTTACTTCATCCGGATGATGGAGATAAAACCCGTCTTGATCAGCTAAAAAATAGCATTCTTTTTCTTCCTTCTCTGTGCCCCTATGAAATAAAATTGACATATCTACCATCAAGTTAAAGACAATAATACCGGTTTGCTTTTCATCCACAAAAACGGGTGCTGCAAAACGCATAACAGGTTTATAGGGAATTTCAATCCTTCCATGCTCTATGTTAAGATCAAGTGGAGAGATGAATACTTCCCCTGGAGGCAGATTTATCATTTCCTTTAAATAATACCTGCCACTTTTATCCTGTAATTGTGTGCTGCTAATTATTATGGTGTCATTACCATCAAAGTCAACACGTACACGTTCATACCCTGAATTATCTAAAAACCTGACCTGTTCGTAAACTCTTTTTACTTGAGAATAAGAGCTAAATAGATCTTCCACGGTATTCATTCGTTCTGTTAGATGAATACCCTCCTCTGCGCTCAAGGCTTTAGCTAATGCAATTACACTTTTATGTCTGCTCATATTTAACAAGTCTGAGGTTATTCCAAACAAATATTTTCGAAAAGCCACTTTTCTCTCTGTAATTCGGGAAGATGAAGCCTTTATCTCATCTTCTTGTTTTTTGCTTGAGAGAAAAACCTTTTCCCTTAGAAATTGATATGATTTCAAAAACTCTTTCTCGAATCCGCCAATAGCTTGTTTTAACTGGTATGAAGTAAACGGCAAATCTTTTATAAGTAGTATTTGGCCAAGAGATATCTCCACTATAGAACGGTATTTTTTGATTCTACTAATGGTCTCATTGGTAAAAGGCTTCCCTGTTGCAATGGCATTACTAACAAGTGCGCGTTCCAGTCCGGCATATTCGCATAACTTTGCAATATTGGGACGCAGGGCATTATTCAAATAGAGAATCTTTTCTTCCATTCTTCTAGGGGCAAAGGTAACATTGCGTAGATCAAATCCGTTATTAATGTTAGTGGTTGCAGTATCGAGCCATTCATCTCTAGAAATGCTGTTATTTGCGATTCTGGGGCGGGCAAGTGTGAAGGTCTTATATCCTTTACGCCACCTATCTAGTCTTCCTTCAAATGTTTTATCTTTACATATACTTAACAGTTCCTTTGCACTTGCTTCAATTTGTAAGACTTCGAAATCTCCCTTCTCTGCCATTTCAAGGAATCTCGAGAATAGGGGAGATGAACTACCTCCACCACCTCCGATTATAGTGGCGCCATAACCACGTTCAATGGCCTGCCACCCTGCTGCAGTATTCAGGAGGCCGGCTATCTTGCTTTTCATAACATATTCTTCTGAATACTTATGCTCTTCAAATGATCTTTTTATTGATACTCCTAACACTACAACCAATATGCATACTAATAACGCTGAAACAAAGAAGATTTGAAATCTTAGTGTTTTCCACTTTGAAATCTTCATCGTATTTTATCTCCAGAGTCTATGTACATTTTTCTACCTCAAGCCACAGCCCGGCAAAGTGCAGTAAATTTGTTTAGAGTCATCATGCCGGCTTCTTTATTTGTCGGTATCAAAAACAATACAAAACAAAATCTCGTAGAACCATTAACTTATCTAATTTCAAGACTTGACTATTTTATTGATAAAGGGAATAGAAAATCAAGAATAAACCATGTCTGTTATGTGAATATAAATAAAGGGATTAAAGTATGAAATGTAGAAAATCCGGAGAATAAAGGTGAGGATGTCTCAGACCTGGAACCCTACAGCTTAATATATGATACTTTCTATCTTTATAGCCTACAACACGTTATATTAGTCCATACTTAAAATCACAGAATAAATAAACGCATTATGAAGATTTCTAACCTTTGTTAATGCACGGTTGTCAGTGTGGATATCACGGTGATCCCAGGAAAGAATGTCATTGTACGCCTCGCCAGATTCAAAACTACATTTCAAGGATTTCGGGACCTTTACTTGACAGGATCGATATCCACGTTGAGGTTCCTAGCGTGCAGTATAAAGACTTAACCTCTACTTCAACAAGTGAATCAGTCAGAAGAACTACTCCATCAGGCCATGACAGAACTCGGCATCTCTGCAAGGGCATATAACAAAATACTTAAAACCAGCAGAACAATCGCAGACCTCGACCACAGCGATAATGTTCGCATCGAACATCTCTCTGAGGCCATCCAATACCGCAGCCTTGACAGGACAATGTGGAAATAGATTATTTTCTTATTACCGCATTAAGAAAAATGATGGCCCTTAATGTCAATATTTCTTTTAAAATGGAAAAGCAGATATTTGTTGATGAATTTGACGATCCAGAGTTTCTTAACTTCGCTGTAGAGAATTATAGTGAAATATTTGGGTATATTGCTACTGGAAGGGTAAACATCAGGATATAGAGGGTAAGATGTGGTTTGGGGTGGGGTAGATATGAAACAAAAAGTAGGGGAAATCAACTTAGAAATCATCACATCACACACCCACTCTACCTGCAGATTTTAAGGAATCCATAGGGAGGAGGGGGGGGTGGAATAATTCTTAAGGCTGTCCTTAAGTCTAACCGATATAGGGAGGTATACCTTATTTTGGATTATGCTTTTCAAATATAGAGGGGTATACGGAATACGGTTGTTTCAATTGTCTACAGGGGATACCTTAATTGTTAGTTCTCATGTGACTGTCTGTATATAATTTGGTGTGTGATTAGTTAGGAATGTATCAATGAGGTTAATATTTTGAGGTAAAATCTGAAAAGATAGTTAAAATCTTGTGGTATTTTTTTTAATGTTCTCATCGGTTATAAAAAGCTATTTCTTATCATCTTATTTTAATAGGGAATATGCATCATCCTTTGGTTTGTATCCGAGTTCTTTTTCTGCATTAGAGATATCACAGAACCTATCTCTGTTATTTGAAACACCGTAATATATGCCGAATTTAATATCTGAAAGGATACTTCTTCTTATCAGTTCAACTAAATCTCTATGGCTTAACCACATTTTCATTGCTATGTCACTTATAGTTGGATCATCATCTCTTAAAACCCATCCAATCCTAAAACAAATTGATTTGATTCCATAAAGGTCAAAATACTGCCTGACAATAATTTCTCCGAACGCCTTGCTTGAACCATAATCACTATCAGGTCTGACTGGATCATTTATCGTGATGATATGCAAATCTTCGTACATTCCGGTAACGTGGTTTGAGCTTGCAAAAATCACCTTCTCGACATCATATTTCTTTGCGCATTCATAAATATTTCGCGTGCCTATAATATTGTTTTTCAATACTGACTCCCATTCAGCATCCACTCTCGGATCTCCGGCAAGATGGACAATGCAATCTACATATCCTAATTCTTTGAATACCGAATCTAACTCATCATAATTGGAGATATCTGCTTTAAAATGCTTTCCATCCTCTGCATCTTTCATATCAAGACCATAAATATCAAAATGGCCTGAAAGATTCTTTATTAATATCCTTCCGATTAATCCTTGTGACCCGGTAATTAATATCTTCAACCGTTTCATCTCCTTCTTCCATTTTGTAAAACTATTTATCAAGAATGTGATTAATCACATAATCAGTTTTCTATTCATCTGAGAAAAGTAGTTTCTGTATTTCCTGCCTATCCGCGTCAATCATTTTTTTTCCGTCTCCGATCAAGGGCTGCTTTAATAACACGGACATAACCCACGTGAGCATTGCGGTTGAGGACAGAGTTAGAAGAGTGAATACGTCGTTTCATCACCACTTCAGGCAGAATGACACTTTTCATACCAATTTCTTTCGCTTTTCCATACCAATCGATAAACTCTCCCAATTCATAATTGATATCAAAAAGCCCCACACGAAGAAAAGACTCTCTTTTTATAAGCAAGGTTCCGGCATGATAGCCAGGCATTATTTCAGTTGGATTTAATTGCTTTTCTCTTTTGTGCTGTTCCAGATCGGGGCAGTAAAAGTGGCTTACCTGTCCAAATACCATATCCAGATTCTCATCAGAGTCGAAAACTGCCATCTGTCGGGACAATTTTTCTTCTACCCACAGATCATCGGAATCGAGAAAGGAAAAGAAACTACCCAGCGTATTTTCTATTCCCTTATTTCTCGCAGCACTGCAACCACTATTGGATTGATAAAAATAACGTACAGTCTCAGAAAATCTCCTGGCAACATCAGCCGTTCCGTCCGTTGACCCATCATCTACCACAATGATCTCTATAGGGCGATAGGTTTGGGCCAGGACACTCTCGATGGCTTCAGCCAGATAACGCGCTCGATTGTAAACCGGTATGATTATGCTGATTAACCGACTATTTTCCATTATTGTGCTGGGCTTCTTTAACAGAGTGTTGATTTGTTTGACGATTAATGGTCTTTTTTAGTGTTCTCAAGAGTTGTGGGTAATTCATTCGTCTGTGCATCGAGATATTAGATTTATGCATTCGTCTGTGCAATAGAGTTTCTTTATGAATCACCATGGGCATGCCGGCATCTTTTGCACGTGTAAACCACTCAATATCTTCACCAAAATTGACATAAGTCTTGTCAAAACCACCTATTTGTTCGAAGACAACCTTGCGTGCGATCAAGCTACTTGGAACAAAGCCGGGGTGATCCTTCTTTAACAACTCCTTATTAAAGAAGTCTGGCACGCTCGTTCCAGGCTCAATGATAAATCTCTGATTGGTAATTGTGTAACAAACATGCGTGTGTTTTAGCAGATAATTAACTTGTATGAACAGCTTGTTAGGAGTCCAAATATCATCTGCATCAAGAAAAGCAATAAATTCTCCCCGGGCACTTGCTAATCCAACGTTGCGAGCCACAGACACACCTTGATTTGTTTGGTGATAATATCTAACCTCCTTGAATGACTTGGCAATATTTGTACTCTTATCAGTCGATCCATCGTCCACCACAATAATCTCAATAGACCGATAAGTCTGGGCTAGCACGCTGTCGATTGCTTCAGCTAAATACTGTTCACCATTGTAAACGGGTATAATTATGCTCACTAAAGGTCTGGTCATGGGACTACTTATACTCCTTGTTTTCTTTGATGTTACGGTAACTTTGGGCAGATTCTACAGTAAAATCAGATAGTTTGGGTTGTTGTTTTACCTGTCTATTGCCTTGCTGACGGCGGCGATCCCGTGATTGTTTAAGCATCCATCAACAACTCCTTTAACACGCTATTGTAAGCTTTCAATGGAGCTTTTAGCCACTTACATTCCCGCCAAGACCGTCTCAGTTTAGCTCTTATCGACAGTGATTTTCTTTATGTTTCTGAAAATTTGTTTTGCTGCAGGAGACTTATTGACTATCGGCTTTACATACGACTTAATAAGCCTGTATAGCATAAATTCTCTTACTACACCCTTTTCGAGTAATAATTTTGGTTTGCCGATAGCAAATTGCAAGCCGTGACTTGGGCATGAACACCTTTCAGCATTACAGATTTTTGGTTTTTTATGCAATCTTAACTCACCAGTTGTTACACTTCCCAATCTTTCTTTATCTGTTACACACCTTGTAAAGGTACCGTCACTCTCAAGTTTTATGATGTCTTTCCCCGCCTTACATGGTAGTCCTTTCCAGGAATAAAAACCGTGCATTTGCTGAACGTTCAAGGTTATAGGCCCATAATACGTTTTTGCTCTTTGCATTTCGGATTCTGATAATTTCGAATAGAGAAGTATCTTGTTTCGTTCTTTTCTTGTATATCCTTGTGGATAGTGCTTTCCTCTGTAGTAACCAAAAAATATTTTTGGCATAAGTATTATGCCGTGATTGTCAAAGAAACGATACAACTCATTAAATCTTTTCAAAACTGACGGATACATTACAATTGGTGTTACCACATTAAATCCCTTTCGCTTTAGCAGTGAAATCTTATTGATAAAATCTTCAACTTCTCTCCTCTGTTCTCTTTCCTCAATATGTACTGAACAGTAGATAAATTCAACTCTTTCCGGATCAATTCTTTCAGTAAAGTCGTATGCTTTGTTGCTTGATAGATTGGTAAAAACGCCAAGGTAATGTTTGCTCGTTAATTTCTCACAAAGCTCAACATAACGCGGGTACAGGAAAGGCTCCCCGCCCGTCATGCAAATGAGATATGTTTTATCAGTATTCTTGAAAAAGTATTCAAACCTATCAGAATATCTGTTGTATTGATTAATTGAGTTTCGTGATGAGTCGCAGTAAACACACTTGAAGTTACAAATCTGGTTTACTCGCCAGTTTATGATACAATCATAAGGTTTGTTGATTTTCCCCTGATTCATGGCGTATTTATTCATTGCATGCACCTGCTTTATTCCCCGGAATAGTAACTCTAATTTTATAAATAGAGGTAGTTGCTGTTATATAGAGGCTTTTGTAGTCCTCATCTCCCCAGGCACAGTTTGCAGGCTGTTCCGGGGTAACGATGGTTCCAAGATGATTGCCCAGAGTGTCTATAACCCACACACCTCCCGGACCGGTACAATAAATATTACCAGCCTGATCCAACTTCATCCCGTCAGGATGACCTGGTATATCAATATTCATGTCACAGAAGATAGTGCCATGCTAAATAGGGACAACTGTATATGCTCAGTAATTAGGTAACTCTTTTGGTATAATAAACCAATACGTAAAGGAGGACCTAATGCAATATTCACAACAAATAATTGTGAAGCGATGGATACCTATTTTAAAAGAGTATGAGCAAACTAAAGCAAAAGTAAGTCCTCGCCCATTTAAATGATGTCGAAACTTTGTTATTTTAAGCTAGGTAATACATCTTCGGATTTTCCTTTTATCTTTGTTACCTTTTTAGAAAAGTCTGAGATTCTAATATTGTGATCAAATCGTGGCTCCCATCCTTTTCTCGAGAAAGAATCTACACATGTTATTGATGAGGTTGGGTGGGTGAGAATGTTTTCTAGAAACCATAGTGATGAACGACCCCCAAAACAACCAATATCAAGAAAGTGTACGTTCTGTTTTTCTTTAAACTCCGCCAGGTGTGTTTCCCAAATAGGAGTAAGCCAGGACGTATAATCTACTGTAAATGAATATTCCAAAGTTCCTTCAATACGTTTCGCTATCAGAGCATCGTTAAGTTTTGTCAACACAGTATTGAAAGCTGTTGCTATGTCACGTATCAATGTAAGTTTTAACATATAAAGTTACTCTGGTGGAGAATAGGTAATCATAAAGATGTTCATTGTCACTTCTTACAGGCATTTTTTAATGTTCTCATCGGTTATAAAAAGCTATTTCTTATCATCTTATTTTAAGAGGGAATATGCATCATCCTTTGGTTTGTATCCGAGTTCTTTTTCTGCATTAGAGATATCACAGAACCTATCTCTGTTATTTGAAACACCGTAATATATGCCGAATTTAATATCTGAAAGGATACTTCTTCTTATCAGTTCAACTAAGTCCCTGTGACTCAGCCACATTTTCATTCCCAGTTCGTTTTTAGTTGGATCATCATCTCCATCTCTTACTACCCACCCGATTCTTAAGCAAATTGATTTCATCCCATAAATATCTGAATACTGTCTCGCAATAGTTTCCCCGAAAGCCTTGCCTGTGCCGTAATCACCATCAGGTCTGATGGGGTCATGTGTAGTAATGAGATGTGAATTCCCGTATGAACCTGTAACATGGTTTGAACTGGCAAAAACCACCTTCCTGATACCATGTTTTCTTGCGCATTCATATATGTTCCTTGTACCTATGATATTGTTTATTAATACAGACTCCCAGTCCGCATCCTGTCTTGGGTTACCGGCAAGATGAACAATGCAATCGACAGATGCCATCTTATTAAATACCGAATCCAGGTCCTTATAATTGGATATGTCCACCTTAAAATGTTTATCACCACCGTTGTTCTTATCCAGTCCGTAAATATCAAAATAATTCGACAGATTCTCGATCAATATTTTTCCTATTAACCCGTTTGAACCAGTAATTAAGATTTTAGGCCGTATCATCTTCTTGCGTCACTCATCTGGAATATTAACTTCTTTTCTGTCAATAAATCATCGGAACCGAGGAAAGACAAATAATCGCCTTCAGCCTTTTCCACCCCGGCATTTCTTGCGGCAGTGCAGCCGCTGTGAGGCTGATAAAAATATCGTCCGGTTTCAGAAAAACTCCCGGCAACATCAGCGGCAAACTCTACTTTAAATTTTGCAACAAATTATCCTCCAGCAAAAGCAGAGCTTTCTATGACATAATTTATTGCATCATTAATTTCATCCGTAATTGAATCATGTCGAGCCTTGAGGTCGATAAAATGAATATTCATCCAATTTTTTCCTCGTTGATCTTTCTTAGGCTTTTTGCTGGATTTCCAGCAACAATAGTATCTGGAGGTACATCCTTCGTCACTACGCTTCCCGCACCGATTATCGCGTTTTCGCCGATGGTCACGTTACCTAATATCGTCGAACCCGAACCGATAGATGCTCCTTTTTTCACAAGCGTGGGCGCTACTTGCCAGTCCTCTCCATTTTGGAGGACCCCGTCGAGATTAGTTGCCCGAGGATAAGTGTCGTTGATGAACGTAACACTGTGACCGACAAAGACGTTATCCTCTAACGTGACACCTTCGCAAATGAAGGTATGGCTCTGGATCTTGCAGTTTTTTCCAATATGGGCATTCTTTTGAATCTCGACAAAAGCTCCGACCCTGGTATCATCATCGATAGAGCATCCATAAAGGTTGATAAAGTCAGCAAGTTTAACATTGTTCCCTAGTTTTACATTGTCAGCTATGGACGAGTATTTCACAATTTCACCACATTTCCATTATTTCTTATTGATTTATCGCAAGCTTCCAGGAGTTTCACGATACGCAACCCTGCGCATCCATCATTTATTGGGATCTTATCATTCTTGACACAGTCAACAAAGTACTCACTTTCGAGCCTTAGTGCTTCAACTTGTTCCACCCTGGGTGCCCACATATCACCTGAGCGGTAACTGACGCGCAGATTATAAACTCCCTTTTTATTTTTCACAGAAACGCCTTTGTCGTATACCTTAATTTTTTCATCAGCAACCGTATCGTTCCAAACAAGCATTTTGTTCTCACCGCCGATCAGGGTAGTTCTCACTTTAAGCGGGGAAAGCCAATTGACATTAAAATGAGCGATCATATTACTGGAATAGTATAATGTTATATATGCGGTATCTATCATGCCATTCACATGTGCTTTCCCGCATGCGGATAATGCATCAGGTTTTTCTTTGGTAAGATAATCCATTATGGAAAAATCGTGAGACGCAAGATCCCAGATAACATTCACATCATGCTGGAAAAGTCCCAAGTTTGCTCGTGTTGAATCATAATAATAGAGATCTCCCAAAATTTCATTATCAATACATTGTTTGATTTTCCTTACCGCCCCGGTAAATACGAATGTATGGTCCACCATGATTGTGAGTTTTTTCTTTTCCGCTAATTCGATCAGCTCCTCGGCCTGAGGCACTAAAGCTGTGAAAGGTTTTTCCACAAAGACATGTTTGCCTTTTTGCAATGACCTTTTCGCCAATTCATAATGTGTCGAGACCGGCGTAATCACAGCTACAGCATCCACCTCGGGCGAATTGATGATTTCATTGCAGTCAGACGTGACCCCGATATGCGGATAGGTCTTGCGCGCCCTATTTATAGCTTCCCGATTTCTGTCGCAGATAAAAAGAACCTTAGCCCCCTCGATGGCGTTGAAATTCCGCACGATATTAGGGCCCCAATAACCATATCCGATGACAGCAATATTAATCATGTTCAATCGCTCATTATCAACGTGCAAAGTCACCTAGTTCGAAAATCATCAATAAAGGCACGTTATTCCTTAACCAGCCTGTTGAGATTCATAGCCGAATTATAGTCGCGCTAGTGATGAATACCACGCTGAAATTGTTTATCCAGAATGTAGTTAATTGCAAAATGTGTGTTAATTCCTTAAGGCGTCTAAAGCTGACTGTTGTTCTTCCTTCTCCGGTCCAGTGAGGCCTTGAGAACCCGGACATAGTCTGCGTCGGTATTCTTCGTTTGCGTATTCCGCTTAAGTATTCCCAAATTGGAGGAGTGAATTCGTCTCCTCATAACGACATCCGGCAATATCACTTCTCTTAACCTCTTTTCCTTTGCCCTGCAATACCAGTCGAGAAACTCGCCTGCCTGGTACCTGGCATTAAACAGTCCCACACAAAGAAAAGCCCTCCTCTTTATGAGCATGGTACCGGCGTGATAACCTGGCATTTTTTCCGTTGGACATAGATACCGTTCTCTTTCGCGCTGTCCCAGTTCAGGGCTGTAAAAATGGCTCACATGACCAAACACTATATCAGTTTCAGGGTCAGAGTTCAATACCTTCATCTGGAGAGTTAACTTCTTTTCCGTCCATAAATCATCAGAACCGAGGAAAGACAGGTAATCCCCTTCAGCCTTTTGCACCCCCGTATTTAAAGCGGCCCCGCAGCCACTGTTAGGCTGAAAAAAATATCGTACAACCTCAGAAAAACTCCCGGCAACAGCAGCGGTGCCGTCTGTTGATCCGTCATCAACGACAATGATCTCTATCGGGCGATAGGTCTGGGAGAAGACCGACTCAATGGTTTCAGCAAGGTAACGCTCTCTGTTATAGACCGGTATAATTACACTGATAAGGGAACTGTTTTTCATGATTTACCTGCATCCTTAAGTATTATGTATCAGTTTTTTTCATGCGCTTGCGGTGGACAGAAGCCCTCAACGCTTTCAGCCACAGAGGATTTCCGCCTTTCAATTGATAGCCAAGATTTGAATTGTGGATTCGCCTGTATAAAACTAATTCAGACACAACTATCCTGGGAATGGAAGCATCCACTACACGGCTAAACCACTCCACGTCTGAGCTTATTCTGTAATCCAGGTTAAAGAGACCTACCGTTTGAAATATTTGCTTGCGAATGAGTAATGTCGGTAAAAACCCTATATGGTCCCTGAGCAAATGTTCCTCTTTCAGCCAGAAAGGCCTAGCCGTCCCAGATTCCAGGAAATTTCGCTGCATGCCGAGCGTATAGCCAACGTGGGGATGCCTTAACAGACAGTCTACCTGAATATTCAATTTGTTGGGTGTCCAGCAGTCATCAGCATCAAGAAAGGCGATCAATTCTCCACTGCTGTTTTTAATCCCGGTATTTCGGGCTGCCGCAACGCCTTGATTTGGCTGATAGATATATCGGATATTTTTATAAGATTGGACAATGTTTGAAGTGTCATCAGTCGAACCATCATCAACGATAATGATCTCCAGTGGATGATAATTCTGCGCGCAGATACTCTCTATAGCCTCTGCAATAAACTTCACCCCGTTATAAACGGGGACAATGACACTCACATATGGTTTCTTCATGTTACTATGTAATTATGGTGTTTTGATGCCTCAAGGTTAGCAGTGCAAATCTTACTAAAGACTTTCCTCTGTGTCGATGAGGTCATGAACAGTTACAAACTCATAGCCGCGCGTCCTCAGTAAAACGGCACTAATAAAAAAAACAAAAACGAAAAAGTCTGCATATAATTTAATCTATAGCATCATCGGACGTAAGTCTTAGCTTTCTCGATGCCCATTTTCACTTTTGATCTTATCTCCTCAAGTGAGCTGTTTTGATTTTGAAACAGGAACCTGTTTGCAAAATGTTTGTTAAGAAATTCTTGGCAATTAAATTGAATATTTCTGCTGTTACAGATGGAGTTAACTATATCTACAAAGTTTCTTCTTTGCATTCTAATAATCTCTACACACTCATGGCGAATCCGCTCAGGATCTCGTGGGTTGTTCTTCAGGAAACAAACTGCTTCTGCCACCGAATCCGCATTTGGTTCACAGACAACACTATTAAATTCGTTGTACCAGAACTCACGTCCACCGGAACAATGAGTCGAAACAACCGGGATCCCGCATGATAAGTACTCAGTGGACGAGAAACACGCACCCTCGATTTCTGACAAACATAAACCGACGTGTGCTTTATTAATAGTCATGGCTACATCCTCTGGTAGCAAGCGGGATTCGTTTCTATAAACCCAGTTTAGTTCTGACAGTATGGGTTCACAATCGAAGTTTGTCCAAGGCAACCGACTCAATAAAGCTATGTTGTTGACCATATTGGCCAGGTAATGTCGCTTAAATGGAGCGGGAATAGCATTTAAGATAGCGTCATATAATTTTTCGTTTTTGATTGGCTTAAAAATATTCTCGTCGATCCAGCAATTCTTATTACACACAAAAGCGTTATACCCAGCATTTTGAAGAACTGTCGCATGGTCCTCATCAGGTGTCATGATGTAAATAATACGACTCAAGAATGGTTTTATTTCGTTTAATGCATCCATTTGCACCTTAATCATTTCGATGGGAATGTCCCATTCCAGTCCTGTAAAAATGACAAAGTTCTCATCCACCAGGTCCATCCAGAAGGCGTTTTTAAGAATTCCAGATGTTGTACAAATCTTACAATCGGTGTGCTGTAAGATCCAGGTAAAGGCTGGTCTATGCATAGATGCAAGAGTACTGGAATCGATGTTTAGCATTAGTACTTCGTGCCTCTGCCTGTTGGAACTCATTTGCTCTTTATTTACAGAGAGGCCTAAAACAGTTTTAAAACGATTTTTAATGCCCATTGCTAGAGTTTTCCATTCCTTGATAGAATATACAAGACTTTTGCTTTACACAAAATATTTCACGTAACTGATCAGGCTGCAGCTATTATGACAGATACTTTATTCATACAAAATATGTCCCTAAAAAGTTAACCAGAAACTATCCGTTTGATCTGACGTTTAAGAAATCTGGGTATAAAGTTTTTCAGTGTACGCTTCTTTTGATTGTAAGTATCATTTTCTCCTTTAAGAAGTTCCAGCGAGTTAGTTTGGGGATAAAATCCCAGTTCGCTTATGGTATTGGACAGATCCCACGGTTTACCTGGATTGTCTGATACTGCGTAATATACACCATATTTTCGATTTGATTCAATTGCTCTTTTGAATATTTCAACCGTATCTATTTTGCTCAGAATTGTCCGTCTCAACCTATCGCTTGAACGAAGATGTGACAGTTCTTCTTCTACCACGGTTCCTATTCTTAAGCAAATAACTGAGATATTTTTTTCTCTATAAAAAGTATAGCCAAATAATTCTGCGCACAACTTCATAGCTCCATATGCACTGTCTGGCAGGGGGTAATCGTTGGTTTTAATCTCACGGCCAAGAGAAGATATACCGTTCGTTTCATAAACCCCTGTGACATGATTTGTGCTGGCAATTACAACTTTTTTTATTTTTTTTCTCTCTGCTGCCAAAAGTACATTGTATGCGCCAACAACGTAGACATCGCTGCAATGGCGGATACTTTTCTCGTTTAGTATGGATGGTTGTTCTGAAAGCGCTGACAAATTAACTATTGCATGTGTATCATCCGGAATAGTTGCCAATAACTGATCTATATTAACCACGTCAGCTTTACGATAATTTTTCATATTTATTTCTGTCGGCTCTGCGATGTCCAGGATTAACAATTTATAGGTATTCTTCAGTCCTTTTTCAAGAATTCTTCCTATAGTCCCTAACCCACCTATTAGAACAATTTTTTTTCTAAAGCTGTTTGTCATAAATTATCTAAATTATGAGAAATTGCAGGCAACTGATCAGGCTGTCAAAAATGAAAATGATCAACGGCAGTCTAAACGGTTGATCACCCGAGTAATCAATTTTAACGGCCAGATTTCTTTGCTAATGGCGTTATAGCTTTCCACATCACTGCAGCCAGCGAGGCAAGATGGACATTTCCTATTGAGTGCAAGAAGGTTTAGTTCCTGGTGAATTTGATTATGCCACAAATCCTTAAGGGATTTTTCATACACGTTGCCAATGCTTTTCTGTTTCATGCGTATTATGATCATTACGCAGGGATAGCAATTTCCTGAGCTGTCAACCTTGAGCACCTTGGATGGCACATGACAACCGTTGGGAGGAATAAACCTGATTCCTCTTGTGAGATAGGGTGGTACGTACTTCATCATGCTGGCAGTATATACGAGAACTTTTCTATTTGCAGCATAACGCATGAGAAGTCTCAATTTTTTTCTGACCGCCCTTTCTTCTTCCGGCCTGAATTCGAATTCTTCATGATTTTTTTTAAGGCCGGAAATTTCACGCTGATATGGTTGCATTGAGATTACCGGTATATTCAGAGCAACAGCAATATCCACTATCTCTTTCAAACTATCAAGAGTCTGGCGCATAATTATTGAGGTTATGCTGCACGTTATTCCCCTCAAACGCAATTCACGCAAAGCTTCCACAGCCCCTTTAAATGAACCCTTTCCGCGAAGGTCATCGTGCACATCTTTTGGACCGTCCAGCGAGATAACCATGATCAGCGTCCTGAGCTTTTCCAGTTTGTCCAGTATCTGCTTGTTATTCAGAAGAAGGCCATTGGATACGGTACAAATTTCCTGAAATCCGATGCGTTCTGCATAAGTCAGGATATCAGCCGTATCTTTACGCATGAATGGTTCGGCTCCAAATGTGCCGAATTTTTTAGCGCCAAGAGTTCGCGCGTCATCCAGAAGTGAAAGAATTTTGTTGGAATCAATCTCAGGCTCACGCCGCTTCCACTCACTGCACATCTTGCAGGAGATGTTACAGTGAGTCGTTAGTTCCACACCTAAACTTTCCAGGGATCGATCAAGCGCCCGTTGATGCTCATGGTGTCTTTTATTCATTCTGTTTATCGCCATGGTGAGTATCCTCAGCTCTTACTTGGTAGGCAGTAGTCCTCTCAAATTTCCCAGATGTGCAATTGGATCACGAAATATATCATTATTAAGCATATCAATTAACTCCATATTGCGTGGATGTTCACGAAGATGAATTGCCCGATCACGGTATTCCTCTTCTGAAAAGGTTCCCCAGTTTATTAATTTTTTAAAAAAAACAATGTCAAAGTTATACCGCTTACCTAGTCGAATAAAATCAGGCATCTCCATAAAATTGTTCATTTGAACTAACATACTTATCTTCACATGCTCCAGGGGACCGTGTTTACGTAATGCGCTAATAAATTCAAGATTTTCTAACAGTCTTTCAAAATTGCCTCCTCTACGATTTACAGAATATGTTTCCGTTCTTGTTGCATCAATGGATATTATTGCGCTTTTTATAAGTTTCTGTTTTTCTTTTGGTATTGTACTCCACATCTTTGGGGTCCACAATTGTGCATTTGTGTGTAAGAGTATTTGTTTAAGATGAGGCATTTTTCCATTGCTCGTTGTCTGCAGCCATCTTCTATGAAAAGGGCTACCAAATGGGTCTCCAGAGCCAGAAATTGTCAATATGTGAGCTTCCTTCAAGGCCTCATTTTCCAGTTTGGATTGCACCTCCAAAATTTCCTTTTTATTGGCACTTTCAATGAATATATCTGTCCTGCACGAAGGGCAAGACAGGTTGCAGGATCTGTCATAGCCACAATTAATTTCCCTGGGTCCGTAAGGTAAGATCGTGAGTTCATTTTTAATAATATTCATTAACTCTGCATCTACGACTTTTTCACGCCGTTGAACCTCACAGGATACAGTTTGTAAAAAAGGACAACCATTATGATCACAATATTTAAAAGAACCATCGAGAATTGAGCGTCTTATTTCCTGGGCATTTTTACTGTTCCAAATCTCTTCGGTTGATTGATACTGAAGATTTCCTATTGGAGGAGTTTTTAAATTGCAACACATAAATACATCCCCGGCTGGTCGAAAGAACGGAGTTGTATTCAGCCCTCTCTTTCGAAACAATCGACGTCCACTAACAATAAAACGTCTGAACGGATTTGAACAAAATAAATCTTTCTTTTTTGACATTTAGGTACCTAATCCATCTTTTTATAAAATTGATATATTTTTTTTCAACCACAAAAAACTAATCAATTTGCACTATGAATTACTGATTTCTTTGGCCTTTGGGTTCTCAATGAATAAGGAATCTAGAAATGTATAAACGTTCAATTGATATTAATCAACAGCTTACAAACGTCGACGGTCTAACGAGGCTTTTAGCATGCGTACATAATCAACTGACTTGCCGCGGTTCACAATGCCATGATTCGTCCGGTGCAGGCGCCGCCACATATGCATATCCGGCAACATGTGTGTTCGCAGGCCGATTTCTGATGCACGCATGTACCAGTTAACGAATATTCCCCGGCGCCACTGTGTATCAAACAATCCCACCTTGAAAAACGATTCCCGTTTAATGAGCATTGTTCCTGTCGAAGTACCTGGCATCAGCTCATCAGGGCACCAGATTTTCTGCTTTTCCTCCTGACTCAATTCCCGGCTGTGAAACTGTTTCACATGACTAAACACGAGATCGAGTGTTGGGTCTTCGTTGAAGACCTTCATTTGCTGCTGGATTTTATTCTTTGTCCACAGGTCATCTGCATCGAGAAAGGCAAGAAAATCTCCTTTTGACAATTCAATGCCATGATTTTTAGCTGCGGCAATTCCAGTATTGTTTTGGTAATAATATTGCACAGGAGGGCCAAATTGCTGTGCGACTCCCCGACTGCCATCAGTCGAACCGTCATCAATAATGATAATATCAATATGAGGGTAATCCTGATTGATAACGCTCTGTATTGCTTCAGAAAGAT